>Ga0116176_10003612_pt1 | contig 11404 bp, 8 predicted proteins | sample AD_STIC08_MetaG_FD_89803 | JGI IMG/M metagenome (GOLD analysis project Ga0116176, IMG submission 89803) | Active sludge microbial communities of municipal wastewater-treating anaerobic digesters from USA - AD_STIC08_MetaG | ecosystem: Engineered > Bioreactor > Anaerobic > Digestate | place: USA... | reverse complement strand
TGCATCTGGCCATCGAATCCTTCAAGCGCCACTATGCTGCGGTCAACGGCAAATTTACCCAGATTTATCCGGGCGTTCTGGAAGGCCTGCAGGCTTGGAAAGCCAGCGGCGTGAAAATGGGCGTCGTCACCAACAAGCCCGGCATGTTCACCGAAGCGCTGTTGGAGCGCATGGGCATGACCGATTACTTTGACGTGATCGTTTCCGGCGACACCACCGCCCACAAGAAACCGCACCCCGAGCCGGTCCTCCACGCCTGCCGGCTGTTCAACGTTCGGCCCGACCGCAACCTGCATATCGGCGACTCGAAAAATGACATCCAGGCCGCCCACTCTGCCGGTTGTCTGGCCTACGCCGTGCCCTACGGCTACAACGAGGGTGAGCCGGTGGACAGTGCAGATTGCGATGCGCTAGTATCCGATTTGCTTGCCGCCTACCGGCAAGCGCTCACTTTTCAAGACCTCACGAACAAATGACCCCATTGCGTATCTGGAACAAATGGCACGGTTGGCCCTTCGATGGTGCTCAGAACTGGCGTCGCTGGCGCCCCTGAACTTCCTTCGCGCGCCTTCATGGCGCCATGCTCCCAGTCGCAATTTCCTGTCATTTTCGAGGCGTTACCCATGACTGAAACAGAATTCAATTCGCTTGCCGCGCAAGGCTACAACCGTATTCCCGTGACGCTGGAAACGTTTGCCGATCTCGACACGCCGCTCTCCATTTATCTCAAGTTGACCAGCGGCCCGAACAACGGCCATTATTCCTATCTGCTCGAATCGGTGCAGGGTGGCGAACGCTTCGGCCGGTACTCTATCATTGGCCTGGCCGCCCAGACCCGCATCGTCGTGCATGGCCATCAAGTGCTGGTTTTGACCGGCAACCGCGTTGCCGAACGTGAGAACGATACCAACCCGCTCGATTTCATCGGCAAGTTCATGCAGCGTTTCCGGGCGCCGCCCAGCGCCGGCCTGCCACGCTTCTGCGGCGGTCTGGTCGGCTGTTTCGGGTACGACACCGTGCGTTACGTCGAAACCCGCCTGACGCGCACCCACAAGCCGGACGAGATTGGCACGCCCGATATTGGCCTGCTGCTCTCCGAAGAAATCGCTGTCGTCGACAATTTGTCCGGCAAGCTGACCCTGATCGTTTACGCCGAACCCGGTTTCCCCGGTGCCTACCAGAAGGCGCAAGCGCGCCTGAAAGAGTTGCTGGGCAAGCTGCGCACGCCGGTGACGATCCCCAGCGAGCAGCCCGTACACTCTGAACCGGCGGTATCCACCTTTGGCGAAGCGGCTTTCAAAAATGCCGTGCTCAAGGCCAAGGAATACATTACCGAAGGCGACATCATGCAGGTCGTGCTCTCCCAGCGCATGACCAAGCCTTTCCTGGCCAGCCCGCTCGCGCTCTATCGCACGCTGCGCAGCCTGAATCCATCGCCCTATATGTTTTACTTCGATTTTGAAGACTTCCATGTGGTCGGTGCTTCGCCGGAAATTCTGGTGCGTCTCGAAGGTGACCGCGTCACCGTCCGGCCGATTGCCGGCACCCGCAAACGCGGCGCGACGCCCGAAGAAGATGCCGCACTGGCGGTTGAATTGCTGGCCGATGAAAAGGAGCGCGCCGAGCACACCCAGTTGCTTGATCTTGGCCGCAATGACTGTGGCCGTGTTGCTAGGGTGGGTAGCGTCAAGCTCACCGAAAACATGCTTATCGAGCGCTACTCGCATGTGATGCACATCGTCTCCAACGTTGAAGGCAAGCTGCAGGCGGGGTTGGATGCGCTCGACGTGCTGAAAGCCACCTTCCCGGCTGGCACCGTTTCCGGTGCACCCAAGGTGCGCGCCATGGAAATCATTGATGAACTCGAACCGATCAAGCGCGGCATTTACGCTGGCGCTGTCGGCTACCTTGGCTTTCATGGCGACATGGATCTGGCTATTGCCATCCGCACGGCTGTGGTCAAGGACAAAAAACTGTACGTTCAGGCCGGTGCTGGCATCGTTGCCGACTCCGACCCGCATTCCGAATGGGTCGAAACCCAGACCAAGGCCCGCGCTGTATTGCGTGCTGCGGAACTGGCCGAGCAAGGGCTGGATACGCGGGTCGACTGAGATAACGCTGCCCCGGTTGATTCAGTCTGCCGGGGCTTTTGTTTTCCTGCTCGTTATTTTGGCTTAGTTATTCACTGGTCCGCTTTGGGTGCGACTGATGTTTATACTTGACCCATGTTTTCCGGTTCGCAAAGCTTGATTCATCTGCTTCGCCTGATTGTTATGGGCTGCTCGCTGGCGCTTAGTGCTGCCGGCGGAATACTGTTTTCGACAAATCTGGTGCTGGCTTTGTTGTCTTTGGCGACGGCTGCGGGACTGGGTTTTCTGCTTTGGCTGCAATCGGCCTATTTGGCAGCTGCCGGCTCGGTGCAATTGTCGCGACTTGCCGCTAGTGAGGCCGATCTTAATGCGGTCATGGAATATGCACTGGATGCGGTCGTCCGGATGAATTCCGCGGGGCGCATCACTGACTGGACCGGGCAGGCTTACACCGTATTTGGCTGGACGCGCGATGAAGTGATAGGGCGTCTTCTCGCCGATGTGATTGTTCCGGAAGGCTATCGGGAAGCGCATGCACAGGGTTTGGCCCGGCTGCTGAGTACCGGGCAGGCTCATATCCTGAACAAACGGGTTGAGATTGAGGGCTTGCATCGCGATGGTCATGTGTTTCCGATTGAACTGACCGTTTCCCGTTTGTCCAGTAGCGCTGGTGTCGAGTTCAATGCCTTTATCCGCGACATATCAAAGCGCCGTGAGCGTGAGAAGGAGTGGATGCTCTCTGAAACGGTGTTTAACACCGTTGATGAAGCAGTCATGATCTCCGACGCCGAGAACCGGATTATTCGCGTCAATCCGGCATTTACCCAGATAACCGGCTATGCCGCCGAAGATGTGCTGGGCAGGAACCCCCGGCTGTTATCCGCCGGCACCCATCCGCCGGCGTTTTATCAAGCATTGTGGGGCAGTCTTAATGACACCGGTAGCTGGCGGGGCGAGGTCAAGAATCGCCATAAGAATGGCAGCTTTTATATCGAGTGGTTGTCGATCAAACGCCTGTGTGACGCCAGGGGCGAGTTGATTCATTACGTTGCAGTATTTGCTGACATCAGCGAACGAAAATCGGCTGAGGCCAAGGTGCATCGCCTGGCGCACCATGATCCGCTGACCGATTTGCCCAACCGAACTTTGCTGGGCGATCGTTTAAGTCAGGCCTTTGCGACAGCGCAGCGTGAGCGGAGCCGGATGGCTCTGCTGTTTATTGATCTCGACAAGTTCAAGCCAGTCAACGATACCCACGGCCACCATGTCGGTGACCTGTTGTTGCAGGAAGTCGCCCGGCGTTTGCTCGACGGGGCGCGGGCGTCCGATACCGTCGCCCGTTTGGGGGGCGATGAGTTTGTGGTCTTGCTACCGTTGATTGCCAACGAATCGGATGCATTAGCCGTCGCAAAGATGATTTTCGATGCACTTGATCAGGTATTCGTGATTGGCGATTTGCAGCTGAAAATTGATGCCAGCATTGGTGTTGCGCTTTACCCTGAGCGCGGCCTGGACGAAGTGGCGCTGATGCAAAACGCGGACAGCGCGATGTATCAGGCCAAGCAGCGAGGTGGTTCGACCATCGTGGTTTATCAGCCGCCAGTATCGAGCGACGTATCCTGATTTTGTTTTTTTCAAAAAAAACAGGGTGAGCTGGTGTCAAGTTTGAAGAGGCATTTAATTGGCCCAGTCTCGCCATGCTTGAGTTGGGTACCCATGAAAAGCCGCCTGAAAATAGGCGGCTTTTTTGCGTCGACCGTAGCAAACAATGGATTTCAGCTGATTTTCAGTTGAAATTCAGCAATCCAGTCTCCGTGGATCTACTCAAGCGCAATCAAGCCGTTTCCGCGCTCGCTGTTTTTTGCTCGGGGTTCAACTTGCTGGCGAGAAAATCGTCGTAGCCTTTGTTAACCAACTCGAAGGTCTTCATGACACCCGTTTCAATGTCACCGTTGAAAACTTTCAATCCTTGCAGAATCTCTTGGGCTTCGGAAAAGCCTTTTTCAAAGCCACCACGAATCAAATTGACGAAATCCTTGGCTACCTCTTCCGGGTTGTCATCGGGGCGTTGTGCGGCATAGGCGTCGTAAAAGCCCGTGGATAATGAAAGGATGCGTTCGGCCGTTGCTTCCGGCGAGTTGTCTTCGCTCATTTTGGCCTGAATGGCGTCGGGGCCGAGTGTCGGGCTCAGGAGTTCATTGATTCGCTCAATGGCGCCCCGGAACAGCAAGGCTTGCGACTGATCGCCCGCCTTCAGGGAGACCTTCGCCGAGGCTTCCAGAATCTGCACATTCAATTGATCACGCGCGCTGCCCCGATTTTCCGCAGCGTCGACTTGTTCGCCACCGCTGCGCACCGCAGTTGCCGCAGGATCGGCGGCTGGCGTCAATGGTCGTTGATAGAGTTGGGTGCTGGCTAATGTATTGAGCATGGTGCTTGTCCTTTAAGGCCAGAAAGGGAAGGAAACCTTCCTGAGAGCGACTGTTTATCGTCTGCCTGACACTTTTAATCCTAGACCATCCTAGGCAAAGCACCAGGCCGGCTTGCCTCTGCATTGGCTCAGGGAAGAGTGGGGGAGGGTAATTTCCCTTGTCTTCAAATTTGGTCATTTTTTAGTGTTGACCGCAGCACTCTAGTTGTCGGAAATCCGAGGTCGGCAAAAACGTGGGTGACGGAATTCCGATGGTCACATTTTCTTCCATTGGGTAAAACCCAATGAAACCAGTGCTCCTGCCTTCTTTCAATAAGTGCCCATAGCTGGCACGTCCCCTGCATACTAATAGGCATCGAAGCCACTCAGCGGCTTCTTTCCCCCAACAGGAGACGACATGAAAAAACTTGCCATTACCGCCGCAATTGCCACCGCCCTGAGTGCTGCCGCTGTTTTGCCGGCTCAGGCGCAGGAATCCCTGACCCTGAAAAAGATCAAGGACACCGGCACCATCACCCTCGGCCACCGCGAATCTTCGATTCCCTTCTCTTATTACGACGACAAGCAGCAAGTCATCGGTTATTCGCATGAACTGATGCTCAAGGCCGTCGAAGGCATCAAGGCTGAACTCAAGCTGGCCAAGATCGACATCAAACTGATGCCCGTCACCTCGGCCAACCGCATCACGCTGGTGCAGAACGGCACGATCGACATCGAATGCGGCTCTACCACCAACAATCTCGAGCGCCAGAAGCAGGTCGGCTTTTCGACCACCATCTTCGTGATCGGCACCAAGCTGATGGCCAAGAAAACCGCCGGCATCAACGACTTTGCCGATCTCGCCGGCAAGAATGTCGTCACCACTGCCGGCACCACTTCCGAGCGTTTGCTGCGCCGGATGAACGAAGAAAAGAAAATGGGCATGAGCGTCATCTCCGCCAAGGATCATGGCGAAGCCTTCCTGACTCTCGAAACCGGTCGCGCCGTCGCCTTCATGATGGACGACGCGCTGCTCTACGGCGAAATGGCCAAGGCCAAGCGGGCCAGCGACTGGGTGGTGGTCGGCACCGCCCAATCGAAGGAAGCCTATGGCTGCATGTTGCGCAAGGATGACCCGGCCTTCAAGAAAGTGGTCGATGCCGCGCTGACCAAGGCTTTGACTTCCGGCGAGGCCGAGCAGATCTACGCCAAATGGTTTATGAATCCGATTCCACCCAAAGGTCTGAATCTCGGCATGCCGCTTTCCGAAGAAATGAAAGCGGCGTTCAAGGCGCCGAATGACAAGGCTTTCGAGTAATCAGTTCACCGGGGCAATGCGGGGCGGCCTGCGGTCGACCCCGCTGATGAGGAGGAAATCATGAATTACCAATGGAACTGGGGTGTCTTCCTGCAGCCGAGCGCAAGCGGCGACGACACCTATCTCGGCTGGATGTTCGCCGGCTTCAAAATGACCATCGGGCTGTCGCTCAGCGCGTGGGTGATTGCCTTGCTGCTCGGGGCTCTGGTCGGTGTCCTGCGCACCGTACCGAACAAGGTACTGGCCGGCTTCGCCACTGCCTATGTCGAGATGTTTCGCAACGTGCCGCTGCTCGTGCAGTTGTTCATCTGGTACTTCGTGCTGCCCGAGCTGCTGCCGGCCAGTATCGGCGATGCCTACAAGCAGTCGAATCCGGTGATGCAGCAATTCCTCGCCTCGATGATCTGCCTGGGTTTGTTTACCAGCGCCCGGGTTGCCGAGCAGGTGCGGGCCGGCATCTATTCGCTGCCCAGAGGCCAGAAGAACGCCGGTCTGGCGCTCGGCTTCACGTTGCCGCAGACCTACCGCTTCGTGATGCTGCCGATGGCCTTCCGTCTGGTTGTGCCGCCGCTGACTTCCGAGTTCCTCAACATCTTCAAGAACTCCGCCGTCTGCTCCACCATCGGTCTCCTTGAACTGGCTGCCCAGGGCCGCCAGCTGGTCGATTACACGGCGCAGCCCTTCGAGTCCTTCATTGCCGTGACGCTCTCCTACATCATCATCAACGTCACCGTGATGACCCTTATGCACAAGTTCGAGCGGCGCATTGCGGTGCCCGGCTATATCGGAGGCAAATAACATGTACGAATTCGACTGGTCTTCGATCCCCGGCGCCTTGCCCTTCCTCTGGGAAGGCATGAAGGTTACGCTGGTCATCACCGTGCAGGCCGTGCTGATTGGCATCGTCTGGGGCACCTTGCTGGCAATGATGCGGCTGTCGCCGATCAAGGCGCTGTCCTGGTTCGCCGCCGGCTACGTCAACCTGTTCCGCGCCGTGCCGCTGGTCATGGTGCTGCTCTGGTTCTTCCTGATCGTGCCGGAATTTGTTGGGCAGCTGTTCAACATTCCGCGGGGGACGGACATGCGTTTGTCTTCAGCCATGGCCGGTTTTGCCCTGTTCGAGTCAGCCTATTACTCGGAAATCATCCGGGCCGGCATCCAGAGCGTACCGAAGGGGCAGATTTCTGCGGCTTCGGCACTGGGCATGACCTACAGCCAGGCCATGCGCCTCGTCGTGCTGCCGCAGGCCTTCCGCAACATGGTGCCGCTGCTGCTGACCCAGGGCATCATCCTCTTCCAGGACACCTCGCTGGTCTACGTCTCGGCCCTGGCCGACTTCTTCGGTGCCGCCTACAAGGTCGGTGACCGCGACGGTCGACTGGTTGAAATGCTGCTTTTTGCTGGCGCTGTTTATTTCGTCATCTGCTTCTCCGCCTCGCTGCTGGTGAAGCGCCTCCAGAAAAAATATTCCACGGCCTGAGCGCCAGCCTCAAGGAGAAATCCCATGATCAAGATTACAAACGTCAGCAAACATTACGGCGACTTCAAGGTGCTTACCGATTGCACCACCTCCGTCAGCAAGGGTGAAGTGATCGTCGTCTGCGGTCCGTCCGGTTCCGGCAAATCGACGCTGATCAAATGCGTCAATGGCCTGGAACCCTTCCAGGCCGGCGAGATATTCGTCGATGGCACCTCGGTCGGCGACCCAAAGACTAACCTCTCCAAGCTGCGCGCCAAGGTTGGCATGGTCTTCCAGAACTTCGAGCTGTTCCCGCACATGAGCATCACCCAGAACCTGGCGATCGCCCAGGTCAAGGTGCTCGGCCGCAGCCAGGAGGAGGCGATGGACAAGGGCCTCAAGCTGCTCGACCGGGTCGGCCTCAAGGCCCAGGCCGCCAAGTTCCCCGGCCAGCTGTCCGGCGGCCAGCAGCAACGGGTGGCGATTGCCCGCGCTTTGGCGATGGACCCGATCTGCATGCTGTTCGACGAGCCGACCTCGGCCCTCGATCCGGAGATGGTCAATGAAGTGCTCGATGTGATGACCGAACTGGCCCACGAAGGCATGACCATGATGTGCGTCACGCACGAAATGGGCTTTGCCAAGCGCGTTGCCGACCGCGTCATCTTCATGGACCAGGGGCGCATTGTTGAAGATGACAGCAAGGAAGAGTTCTTCGCCAATCCGCGATCGGAAAGGGCGCAACAGTTCCTGGCCAAGATCCTGCACCACTAATAACGATTAGATCAGACGAGGAGACAGCATGAGCCACACCAAGAAAACCGATACCGCCAAGAATCCAGAACAGAGCGGCCTTTCCTTCCTCAACCCGGCGGCGCCTGAACCCTGGGCCAGCTTTGTCGAGCAGATCGACCGCGTTGCGCCGCATATGGGTTCGTTGTCCAAGTGGGTCGACACCCTGAAGCACCCGAAGCGAATCCTGATCGTCGATGTGCCGGTGCATCGCGACGATGGCACGGTTGCCCACTACGAGGGCTACCGCGTCCAGCACAACCTGTCGCGCGGGCCGGGCAAGGGCGGCGTGCGCTTCCATCCGGCGGTAACGCTGAACGAAGTGATGGCGCTGTCGGGCTGGATGACGATCAAGAACGCGGCGGTCAACCTGCCTTATGGCGGCGCCAAAGGCGGCATCCGGCTTGATCCACGCGCCCATTCACGCGACGAGCTGGAGCGCATCACCCGGCGCTACACCTCGGAAATCGGCGTCATCATCGGGCCGGGCAAGGATATTCCGGCACCCGACATCGGCACCAACGAGCAGACGATGGCCTGGATGATGGACACCTACTCGATGAATACCGGCTCGACGGCAACTGGCGTCGTCACCGGCAAGCCGATTTCGCTGGGCGGCTCGCTCGGCCGGCACGAAGCAACCGGGCGGGGTGTCTTTATTGCCGCCCGTGAAGCCGGCCGCCGTAGCCATGTGCCAATCAAGGGCGCGCGCGTCGTCGTTCAGGGCTTTGGCAATGTCGGTGGCATCGCTGCCCGCATGTTCCATGAAGCCGGGGCGACCGTTATTGCCCTGCAGGATCATTCGGCGACCCTTGCCAACGAAGCCGGTATCGACATTCATGCCGCGCTCGCCCACGTCACCAGCACCGGCGGGTTGAAAGACTTTCCGGGGGCGAGCCCGGTTTCGGTCGACGACTTTTGGCTGCTGCCGTCCGACTTTTTGGTACCGGCAGCACTCGAAGGACAGATCCTTCCCGCGCGGGCCGCCACGATCAAGACGCGCATCGTCGTCGAGGGTGCCAATGGCCCGACCACGCCGGCCGCTGATGATATTTTGCGTGACCGTGGCATCCTGGTGGTGCCGGACGTGCTGGCCAATGCCGGCGGCGTCACGGTGTCTTACTTTGAGTGGGTGCAGGACTTCTCCAGCTTTTTCTGGAGCGAGGAGGAGATCAACAGCCGCCTCGAACACATCATGGTTGGCGCCTTCGATGCCATCTGGGCGATGGCCGATGAACGCCATGTCTCGCTGCGCACGGCAACCTTCATCATTGCCTGCCAGCGGGTTTTGGCCGCACGCGAGCAGCGCGGCCTGTATCCCTGATCCGGTGCCGTATGCCAAAGCCAATATCAAGTCGTGCGGGTTGGCGACTGATGTTGGCCGAAGCGCCTGCTCACCTAGGTCACGACGGTGGCCAGCACCATCGCAACCTGGCGGGTGCTGCGTCCAGTTCGTCGGTTCGGGCGTCCGCAGTTTCTTGGCCGGTGCCTGAGTGGCGGCAAGCGCTGCGCCCGCTGTGCACTGTCCCTGCTGCTGCGGTCGACGGCCCGGGAAGGGCAAATTTCAGCCGTACAATCAACTCTCCCTGTCGCCCGCCTGCTCATGACTGAACCCAACACCAGCCCGCCTGTCCGCCTGCCCAAACCGCACCGTGCCCTTGGTGCCGTGATTCTGCTGGCCTTGTTCCTGCTGGCCGGGGTGCTGACCTTCAAGATTTCCGAGAAGCAGGGCTTCAATCACTTGCGCGACGAGGCCAGTCATCAACTGGATGTCCTCGCCGCTGCCATCGACAGCGAAGTGACGCGGCACGCCTCGATTCCCAGTGCCGTCGAGTTGAGCTCGGATGTCCTCGCTCTGCTGCGGGCGCCGCCCGAAAGGCGAGATGTGCTGCAGCCCGCAGCCAACCGCTTTCTGGAAAAGCTCAACGACCATCTGGGTGGCCCGGCCATCTTCGTGCTCGATCTGGATGGACGGGTGGTCGCCTCCAGCGACTGGATCTTTTCCGACAACATGCTGAGCTCGAACCTCTCCTATATGCCATTTTTTCGCAGCGCGGTGAGCGGCACGCCGGCTCGCCACTACGCGGTGGACACCGTGCGCAACGAACCGGGCTATTTCTTTGCCTTGCCGATTCGCGATGAGCAGCAGGAATGGCGGGTGATCGGCGTCGCGGTCGTCAAATCGAGCATCCGCGAGATCGAACGGCGCTGGCTGGCGCAGGAGGCGCCGGCCCTGATTGTCGATAGCAACGGGATTGTCCTGCTCGCCTCGCCGCCGGAATGGCGTTACGCGACGCTGCAAGCGCTGGCCCCGGAAGCGCTGGATAAAGTCAGTCGTGAGCAGTTTGCCGGCCAGACGCTGGGTGGCACCGTACTGGAAATTGCGGTTGATCCGGCCGAAGACGGTACCGTCGTTCGCCTGCCCAAACATTTGCGCGGTGAGCAAAACCCGCTGCAGGCCACCAAAACCTATCTCGCCCTGAGCCGGCATTTGCCCGGCACCGCCTGGCGCATTATCGTTTTCTCCGACATGCGCCATTTGGCGGTGCAGGCCTCGACCCATGCCGCGCTGGCCTCGGCGGCCATCGGCTGTTTGCTGCTCTGGGTGCTTTATCAGAACCAGCGCCGCCGCCTGGCGCGTGGCCGGGAAGAGGCGAGAGCGATGTTGGAAAAAGCCAATCAGGCACTGGAGCGCAGCGTCGCTGAACGCACCGTCGATCTTTCCGAAGCGGTAACGCGTCTGCAAAGCGAAGTCAGCGAACGCCATCGCGCCGAACAAACCCTGCGTGCCGCTCAGGATGAGCTGGTTCAGGCCGCCAAACTGGCGGTGCTCGGTCAGATGGCGACTGGCATCACGCACGAACTCAGCCAGCCGCTCGGCGCCATCCGCACGCTGTCGGCCAATGCGATCGAATTCATGCATCGCGGCGATCTGGCGACGGCGGAAAAGAATCTCGGCATCGTCGGCCAGTTAGCCGAGCAGGCCGGCGGCATCATCACGCCGCTCAAAACCTTCGCCCGCAAGTCGCCGGCGGTTTCGGTCGCGGTCGATGTGGCGCAGGCGGTCGATAGCGCGCTATTTTTGTTCGACCAGCGCCTGCGTAAACAGAATGTTGCGGTCGACCGGAAAATTGAGCCAAATTCATGGATCGCCTGGTGCGACCAGAACCGGCTGCAGCAGGTGCTGGTTAATCTGATCGGCAACGCCATCGACGCCATGGCCGACGAGCCGGTGCGCCGCCTGAGCTTCTCAGTCGAGCGCGCCTCGTCCGGGCAGCTTGCGCTGGCCGTCGCCGACAGCGGCTTCGGTTTTACCGAAGAAGCGCTGGAACACT
>Ga0116176_10003608_pt1 | contig 11412 bp, 10 predicted proteins | sample AD_STIC08_MetaG_FD_89803 | JGI IMG/M metagenome (GOLD analysis project Ga0116176, IMG submission 89803) | Active sludge microbial communities of municipal wastewater-treating anaerobic digesters from USA - AD_STIC08_MetaG | ecosystem: Engineered > Bioreactor > Anaerobic > Digestate | place: USA... | reverse complement strand
GCCGGGGCGTCGGCCGTCACGGGGTCGTGAGAAGGCCCGGAGGCCGGGTCATCAGGCATACCGCCTCCCCGGGTTCAGCAGTGCCGCCGCGATGCGAACCGGGCGCGCCGGCAGTGCCCGGGGTGAAGGGGCGCCGCCCTGCGCGGCCCCCTCGCCCGGGACCAGTCCGGGGTGGCCGCGTTGCTCACTGAAACCGCTGTACGAAATGGCCGCATCCTCCCCTCATGCCCGGACATCCGGTACACGCAACGGGTTTTCGCCTCGAAGCCGCGTTCCGCCGCGCCCCCGCTTCCCGGGAGCCGGCGCTTACTCCTCTTCCTCGCCGGACTCGAAGTCTTCGCTGTCGGTCTCCTCGACGCCGTCGTCCGGAGCTTCTTCGCCGGCCGGCACATCGGTGATGCGTTCTTCCTTGGTGTCGGCGACGGCCTTGGCGACCGCGCTTACCTTGGCGCCGGCGTTGGGCTTCATCACCGTAACGCCTTGCGTGTTGCGCCCGATGGTGCGGATGCCTTTGACTTCACAGCGCATCACGATCCCGTCGGTGCTCACGAGGACGATCTCATCATCATCGTCCACGGTCAACATGCCGACCACCAGGCCGTTTCGTTCGGAGGTCTTGATGTTGATGATGCCCTGGCCCCCGCGGTGTTGCAGTCGGTATTCGCCGACTTTGGTGCGTTTCCCGTAACCGTTTTCGGTGACCGTAAGCACGGTGCTCTCGTCCGCCGCGAGCGACATCCCGATAACGGAGTCGCCTTGTTCGAGCCGGATGCCCACGACGCCGCGGGCACTCCGCCCCATGGAGCGGACGTCTTTTTCGGGAAAGCGGATGGCCTTTCCCTGGGCGGTGGCGAGCAGGATGTTATCTTCGCCGGTCGTAATCTGGACGTCGATCAACTGGTCGCCTTCGTCGATATCGATCGCGATGATGCCGGCCGACCGCGGGTTGCTGAATGCTTTCAGGAGTGTCTTCTTCACCGTGCCGTTTCGGGTGACCATGAAGACATTCTTACCGTCTTCCTTGAGGTCGCGCACGGGAAGGCACGCCGTAATCCGCTCTTCGCCGGAGAGGTTGAGCAGATTCACGATGGCGCGCCCGCGCGCGGTGCGGCCGGCTTCTTGCAATTCGTGCACCTTCCGCCAATAGACGCGGCCGGCGTTGCTGAAGAAAAGCATGTACTGGTGCGTTGAGGCGATAAACAGGTCGCGGACGAAATCCTCTTCTTTCGTCTCCATGCCGGTGATGCCTTTGCCGCCGCGCCGCTGTTTCCGGTAGGTGCTCACGGGAAGCCGTTTGATGTAGCCCGCGCTCGAAACCGTCACAACCATGGACTCGTCAGCGATGAGATCTTCTACGCTGAAATCGGAGACTTCGTCGAGGATCTCGGTGCGCCGCGCATCGCCGTACTTCTCTTTGACCTGAAGGATTTCCTTGCGGACTTCGGCCTTGATGGTCCGCTCGCTCGACAGGATGTTTCTGAGACGCTCAATCTCTTTGAGGAGATCGGCGTATTCCTTCTCCAGCTCGTCGCGTTCGAGGCCCGTGAGACGGCGCAGGCGCATGGCGAGGATGGCGTTTGCCTGGACTTCGCTGAACTCGAACCGCTCAATCAGGGCCCGGCTCGCGCTTTCGGCGTCGGCCGAAGCCCGGATGATCGCAATGACCTCGTCGATGTGGTCGATGGCCTTCAGAAGGCCTTCGAGAATGTGGGCGCGTTTTTCGGCCTCGGTCAGGTCAAACCGCGTGCGCCTCTCGACGATTTCGGCGCGGTGCTCGATGTAGTAATGCACCAGCTCGCGCAGGGAAAGCACGCGCGGGGAATTGTTGACCAGCGCCAACAAATGGATGCTGGCGGTCTCCTGGAGCTGGGTGAACTTGAACAGCTGATTGAGAATCACCTGCGGCTCGTCGCCCTTCCGGATCTCAATCACCACGCGCATGCCGTCCTTGTCGGACTCGTCCCGCAGATCGGAGATGCCTTCGACCTTCTTGCTGCGCACGAGGTCGGCGATGTTCTCAATGAGACGCGCCTTATTGACCTGGTAGGGAATCTCCGTGACGATGAGGCTTTCCTTCGCGGTCTTCTCGTTGGTCTCGACGCTGACGCGGGCCCGGACGCGCACCTGGCCGTGGCCGGTGCGATAGGCGTTTTCGATGCCCGCGCGGCCGCAGATGATGCCGCCGGTGGGGAAATCCGGCCCTTTCACGAACTTGAGCAGGTCTCTGGTGGTGGCCTCGGGATGGTCGATGAGATGCACCACCGCGTCGCATACCTCGGTGAGATTGTGGGGCGGGCAGCTCGTGGCCATGCCCACCGCGATGCCGTAGGAGCCGTTCACCAGCAGGTTCGGTATCGCCGAGGGCAGGACCATCGGCTCCTGGAGGCGTCCGTCGTAGTTGGCCGTCATGTCGACGGTCTGTTTCTCGATGTCCCCCAGCATTTCGGCGGTAATGGCCGCCATGCGCGCCTCGGTGTACCGCATGGCCGCCGGGCTGTCGCCGTCGACGGAACCGAAGTTGCCTTGTCCCTGGACCAGCGGGTAACGCATGTTCCAGGGTTGCGCGAGACGCACGAGGGTATCGTAGATGGCGGAGTCGCCATGGGGATGGTATTTCCCCATCGTGTCGCCGACTACCGCGGCGCACTTCCGGAACCCCCGGTTGTGCACCAGGCCCAGCTCGTGCATGGTGTACAGAATGCGGCGGTGCACCGGCTTCAAACCGTCGCGCACATCCGGCAGGGCGCGGCTCACGATGACGCTCATGGAATAGTCCATGAACGAGTTCTTCATTTCGTTTTCGATCGCGATCGGGACAATTTTTTCGTTGCGTGTATACATCGTTTTCCTCAACTATCGGCCAGGAACTTCAGACTCCCCCCTGCCGGCCGCGACCGGCGATGGGCGGTGCCGGCCGCGGATGATCACGTATCCACGTTGCGGACTTCCGCCGCGTATTTCTCGATGAACGCCTTGCGCGGCTCGACCAGATCCCCCATCAACGTGACAAACATGTCGTCGGCGGCGGCTTCATCCTCGGCCTCGACCCGAAGGACGGTCCGGCTGTCGGGATTCATGGTGGTATCCATGAGCTGGTCGGGGTTCATCTCACCGAGGCCCTTGTAGCGCTGGATCGTGAGGCCTTTCTTGGCGAGTTCGAGCAGGTGCTCGCGGAGACTCAGCAGGTCATCGGTCTCGAACGGCTCCCCCTCCTTGGCCGGCTCGACCCGGAACGGGGGATTGCCGATCGCGTTCAACGATTCCACCCCCGACAGGAGAACGGAGAATTCGTGGCTGCGCAGAAACGCGATATCGACCTGACCCTTCTGGCGTTTGACCTTCACACTTCCGTTTTCATCGCCATTCTGGAGCAGCACGCCCTGAACGAGGCCCGTGTCGATGACCTCCTGGTCGCCGAACAGGTCGCGCAGTTCCGTCCGGGAGAGGGTCGCCGGATCCATCCATTTCTCGCGGGGATGCTGCAGCGCTTTCTCGACGGCTTCGCGGCCGGCGCCGTACACGCGGTGCAGGCGCGAGAACAGGTTTTCGCGTTCGATCGCCGCACGCAACGCCTTGCGCAGCGTCTTCAGGGTCACCTTGCTTGAGCGGGGGCTGCCGTTCGATGCCAGAACGCTCACTTCGTCGAGGACGTTCTCCAGCAGGAACTGTTCCATCTGGTCCTCGGTGTTGATGTATTGGACCTTTTTGCCGCGTTTGACCTGATACAGAGGCGGCTGAGCGATGAACAGGTGGCCGCGCCGGATCAGTTCGGGCATCTGGCGGAAGAAGAACGTGAGCAGGAGCGTGCGAATGTGCGCTCCGTCGACGTCCGCGTCCGTCATGATGATGACCTTGTGGTAGCGCAGGCTTTCGACCTTGAACTCGTCTTTGCCGAACCCCACGCCGATCGCGGTGATCAGCGCCCGGATTTCCGCGTTGTTGAGCATTCGGTCGACGCGCGCCTTCTCAACGTTCAGGATTTTGCCGCGCAGGGGCAGGATGGCCTGATAGCGGCGGTCGCGGCCCTGTTTCGCGGAGCCGCCGGCGCTGTCGCCCTCAACGATGAAAAGTTCGCACAACGCGGGGTCCTTCTCGGAACAGTCGGCGAGTTTTCCGGGCAGGGAACTGCTGTCGAGCGCGCCTTTGCGGCGGGTCAGCTCGCGGGCTTTTCGGGCGGCCTCGCGCGCGCGGGCCGCTTCCACCGTTTTGCTGATGATGCGGTTGGCGATGGTGGGGTTTTCCTCGAAATAGGTCTGCAAGCCCTCATAGACCATCGAGTTCACGATGCCCTGGACCTCGCTGTTGCCCAGCTTCATCTTGGTCTGGCCTTCGAATTGCGGATTGGGCACGCGCACGGAAACGATGGCCGTGAGGCCTTCCCGGGTATCGTCGCCCGAGATGCTCATATCGGCCTTCTTGAACTGGTTGTTCTTGCGCGCGTAATCGTTCAGGGCTTTGGTCAGGGCGGCCCGGAACCCGCTGAGATGGGTGCCGCCTTCGTGGGTGTTGATGTTGTTGGCGAAACACGAGATCGTCTCGGTGTAGGCCGTGGTGTATTGCAGCGCGATCTCGCACTGCACCCGGTCCTTCTCCGCTTCGAAATAGATGGGTTTGCGGTGAAGGGTCTCGCGGTTCCGGTTGAGGTATTCCACGTACTCGATGATGCCGCCCTTGTACTGCATCACGAGCGGTTCGGCGTCGGTGCGTTCGTCCTCGAAGAGGATCTTCAGGCCCTTGTTGAGGAACGCCAGTTCGCGCAAGCGCCCCAGCAACGTATCGGCGTTGTATTCGGAGACTTCGAAGATCTCCGGATCGGGGCGGAAGGTCACCCGCGTGCCGGTGGCTTTGGTCCGTCCCCGTTTTTCCAGTTTGCCCTCGGGAATGCCCCTTCTGAAGGCCAGGACGTGCGCAAATCCGTCGCGCCTGACCTCCACCTCGCACCACTCCGACAGGGCGTTTACGCACGAAACGCCCACCCCGTGCAGCCCGCCGGCCACCTTGTAACTTGAGTTGTCGAACTTGCCCCCGGCGTGCAGCACCGTCATCACGACTTCAAGAGCGGACTTGTTGCGGTATTTGGGATGGTTGTCCACCGGAATGCCGCGACCGTCATCGACAACGCTCACGCTGTTGTCGATGTGGATCGTCACACTGATCTTGGTGCAACTGCCGTTCAACGCCTCATCGATGCTGTTGTCGACGACCTCATAGACCAGGTGATGCAGCCCTCGGACGTTGGTGTCTCCGATATACATCGCGGGTCGTTTCCGGACCGCCTGGAGACCCTCCAGCACCTGAATGGAACCAGCATCGTAACCGTCTTTTGCCATTGAACTTACCTCACAAATCGGGATCGTGGCCGAAGGCCGGAATTTCGTCGCCATATTCTAGCAAAACGGCACGGGAAAATCAAAGAAAAACGCAATATTTTGCGCCTGTTGGAAGCGGTCTATACGCCATCTTGTGAGTCGGCGGGTTCCGCGCCCTCCGAAAGCACAAGAAAGATGTCGGAGATGAGCTCGTGGCCGGCCATCCGGTTGATCCGGCCGATGAGGCGCCACTTCCGGAAGGCGAAGGTATGCATCCAGACGGGACTGTCGGCCTCGATGTACAGGGTGTTGTCGCGGATGCCGTGCGGCCGTCCATGCTCCATGAGATCGGGACCGGCAATCTCGGGCCAGCGGGACCAGATCTGGGCCAGTTCGAGCTGGCGGCCCAGCTCGGTTTCGCGCTTCAGCTGGGCAAGCACGTCCTGGATGCTCGAGGGGTCCTTCTTGCGTTTCACGGCAAGGTCCTCGACGCGGTGAAACGCGCCCGGGTCACGCGGACGACAAGGCTCCGTTCCGGATCCGGAACACAGAACACGCCAATCCGGAAGGCACGGCGCTGGTGGTCAGGTCGGTGGTGGTGAGCAGGCACTGCGCTTCCTCCGGAATCGCGTTGAACAGCCGGCTCGAGCGATGGGCGTCCAGCTCGGACAGCACATCGTCGAGCATCAGCATAGGATACTCGGAGATGCGTTCGCGTACCAGCTTCAGCTCGGCGAGCTTGAGGGCGAGCGCGGCGGTGCGCTGCTGGCCCTGGGACGCGAACTGGCGCGCCGGTTTGCCTTCGACCGAGAGTTCAAAATCGTCGCGGTGGGGCCCGCGGTTGGTCAGCCCGTAGCGGCGGTCGCGGTCGCGATTCTCCAGCAGCACGGTGGCGTAGTCCTCGCCGCTTCCGATGTCGGGAAGATACGCGAGCTCGAGACCTTCGCGCGCGGCAATGGCGTCGTAGGCCGGCGCGGCGAAACGGGCCAGTTCCCGCCCGAACACCAGCCGGCTGCGGACTATGACCGTCCCATGCCGGACAAGCTGCTCGTCCCAGGCGTCGAGCAGGTCTCCCGTGACCCGGTCCTGTTTCAGCAGTTCGTTGCGCTGCTTGAGCGCCAGGCGGTACTGCTGGAGGGCACGCAGGTACGGCGGCTCGAGCTGGGAGATGGCCATGTCGAGAAAGCGGCGGCGGATCGACGCGGTCCCCCGCACCAGTTCGACGTCTTCGGGCGAGAAGAACACGACCGGCAGCTTGCCGAGAATGTCGCTCACGCGGGACTGGGACACGCCGTTGACTTTGAACCGCTTTTCGCCGCGCCACCAGATTGCGTCGACGGCGACCTCCCGGCCCGGGCGCTGGGCGACGGCGCGAATGCGGAATCCCGGGCAGCCGTGCTGCACGAGATCCGTCTCCTGATTGGTGCGGTGGCTCTTGGAGGTAGCGGCGTAGAGTACGGCTTCGAGAAGGGAGGTCTTGCCCTGGGCGTTGTCGCCCGAGATGACATTGACGCCGCCGCCCGGCGCGAAGGCGAGGGACGCCAGGCACCGAAACCCGTCGGTGTGCAGCTCGCGCAGGACCATGGCGCTCCGCGGGCTCACGACATGGCTTCGGTAAGTTCTTGCACTTCCGGCATCGAAGCGAAGAAATCGTCCATAATCGCGGGGATTGTCACGCTTTCGACCCCCAGAAGGGCCCACGATTCGCCGGAATCGCCGACGACGGCGCCCTCATACGAAGGAAGACCGGCCTCAATGCACATGGCGTCGGCCACATTGAGCAGCGCGGCATAGCGGCGGGAATCGTCATTGTCGCAGCGGGACAGGTCATGATGGGCCAGAATGGCCGATGCGATCGATTCCGGCAGACGCCAGTTCATCGCCAGCCGGCCGCCCACTTCCGCGTGGTCGGCGCCGATGACTTCGCATTCCACCTGGTACGCCGGAATACGCCGGCTCCGGCTCACTTCCTCCGCCTGCATGAGATCCTCGGCCATGTAGTCTTCCAGGATGATTTTGCCAATGTCGTGCAGCAACCCGTAGACGAAGGCCTCATCGGGTTGCAACGGCAGCCGGATGGGCCCGGCGCGCAGCACGGCGCGCGCGGCAAGTCCGGCGGCGATGCTGTGCTGAAACACCAGACCCGCACTGTGGCTGAGCGTATCAAAGACCGTGGCCGTAAGCACGAGGTTCTGGATGACCTTGGCCCCGAGCAACGCGACGGCATGCTCGACCGACGTCACGTGCTCCCGCAACCCGTACGCGGCGGAGTTCGCCAGGCGGAGCGTCTTGAGGGCGATGGCGGGGTCCTGGGTGATGGCTTTGCCCACGTCCGACAGGGACGATTCGGGATCATTCAACAACTGGATGATCCGCGCCAGCGTGGCCGGAAGACTGGGCAGGGTGATAATTTCTTCGAGAAGGTACTCGATATTTCGTGGCGTGTTCACGATGGGTTCAGGGCCGGCAATCCGCTCTCGCCAAACTGGCGCTCCTGCGCGCATAGAATCGCGACGACGTCCGCCGGCGCAAGCCTTTCCAGGATGGCCGTCAAAGGCAGCGACTTGACTGGGCCCCCGTCTTTGTCCTGAAGCACGGCCATGGCCCCGCCCGGCACGTTTCGCGGCCCGATGAGAACAATCCGCCCCCGCGTGCCATCGTTAAGCGTCACCGGCCCCACGACCCCGGCCCCTTGCTGCTTCCAGTTGTTCAAGGGATTAGAAAATGTACTCGGGCTCGAGGATGGGTTCGTAGTTGACATCGCGGTCCGAGAACGGGAAAGTCACCACTTCGAATACGCCCGTTCCCGTGCGGACAAACGCCCGCGCGGTGCCCAGGACCGGTGCGACCCCGAACAGGTAGGCAAAGGGCTTGCCCTTCTTCAGGTTACGGTCGAACGTCAGGGGGATTTCGGCCCACCCGAGAAAGACGTTCGACAGACCGCGGCCAAGCTTGGTCAGCGCTTTTTCCATTCCGGTGGTCGGCGGAAACTCCCCCGTGGGGTCATAGACTTGGGCCCACGACGCGGTCGCCGTGACTCCAATCGCCACCACCAATAAGAGGGCCATGGATTTCTTCGCGGTTCTGACTGGTGTGCCCACCGGGCGCTCCTCCCGTTCTAACGAATTAACACTTCAGGTGTTGCGCAACTAATCGGAGTCTAGCACAGCCCCCCGTGCTTGTCAATGTTTTACCCGCCCCGCGCTTCAAACCGCAACACGGGCCGTTCATTTCGAAACATCCCGGCGGCGGTTGTGCGGGAACGGGAACCGACCGGAACGGTCATCTCATTACAGCAAAAGGGTTTACGCAAAGTCCGGCAGAGTGGCACAAGACCTGCTAAGTCTTCCAGGCGAGAACACGACACGACACCGGCCCCACGAGATGGGGTCTGCGAAGGTAAAGGAGGAACTGAGATGGCTCTGGTACGCTGGAAGAATTCGGGAGACCTGATGCCCTGGAGCGCGTTCAGCGATCTGCAGGGTGAATTGAACAGGCTGATGGAGGACTTCACGTACGATTGGAACGCGCTGGGACGCAACTGGCGTCCGCCGATGGATCTGGTGGAGACGCAAGACGCGTATGTGCTAGAGGCGGACGTGCCGGGCGTGAGTTCGGACGACCTCCACATTGAAACCCTCGACAATACCATCACGATCCGCGGCAAGCGCGAGTACAAACGCAACGAGACCGACCGCAACGTGCACCGGATGGAAAACCGGTACGGTGAATTCCAACGGACCTTCGAGGTGCCCGGCGGGTTCGACAACGACAACGTGAAGGCGGAACTGCGCGACGGGGTGTTGCGGGTGACGCTGCCGAAACGCGAATCGGCCAAACCGAAACGCATCGAACTGAGTGTGAAGTAACTGCCCGCAAGGCCGGTAACCGAATAAGGAGCGACAAGACATGACCACCGCAACGGCGCAAGAAACCAGGCAATACATCATGCCCCGTGTGAATATCGTCGAAGAACCCGAGCAGGTGCGCATCGAGGCCGAACTCGCCGGAGTCGAGAAGGACAAGGTCGAACTCGAGGTCAAAGACGGCGAACTGACCCTTGCGGCCCGCCGGGCCAGCACCAGCGGCAAGGGCGTGTACCTGCTGCGCGAACGCACGCCGGCCGATTACCGGCGCGTGTTTGCCCTGAGCAAGGCCATCGACACCGCCAATATCAACGCGACGATGAAGGATGGGGTCGTGACGATCACCCTGCCGAAGGTTCAGGCCTATCAGCCCCGGACCATCCAGGTTAAATAAGAGAGAGATTTCCACCCTCTCACTCCCCCCGCTTCCCCGCGCGGTCTCCCCCGCCGCGCGGGGATGTCCATGTGATGACGGTCCGAACGGGGACACGTTGCCGCGCCGGGGCGGCGCTTGGAACATGTCCCCGTTCTCCGCCGTCTCCTCCGGTGCGGGACCGGCGCCTTCGCCGGTCGTTCTCTCGTTCATCGTCTACGGGTGAGTAAGCGGCACGCGGATGCGGGAGATGGCGTTGCCGTCACGCTGGAGGACAGTGACGGTGTTGATGCCGTGCGAAAGGAGGTACTCGCGCCCCTCATGGAATCCCGCGCCGACCTGGTCCGGGGCATGGCTGTCGTCGCCGAGGGCGAAGGGGATGTTCATGTCGCGGGCGAGCTCAAGCACCCAAACATCCGGATACGGCGTGTCGAGCCCCTTTCGGTACCCGGCGGTGTTCAGGTCGAGAATGCAGCCGTGTTCGCGCACCGCCTCGAGGGCTTCGGCGGCGGCGGCCCGAATCGCCGGCGTGGCCACGTCGCCGTAGCGCCACCCCAGCTTGCGGATCACGTCGAAATGGCCGATGACCTCCGGTTTCAAGGCGGCCGCCATGTCCGCGAGGGTCTGGTAGTACCGGATGGCCAGTCGGTCCAGTCCCCCAACGGCCTCGATCGCCACTTCAAACTGGCGGGCGGTGTTGTCGATGGGCATTTCGTCGACGTAATGCACCGACCCTACCATGTAATCGAAAGCATAGCGCCGACGGTAAGCCAGCATCAGTTCCGCGTAGCCGTCCGCGGGCACAACCTCGGCTTCCATGCCGCGCAAGACGGTCAGACGTCCCGCCAGCTCATCCGCCAGCGCAAACACGGTTTCGGCGTACCGGGCAAAATCGTCCTGCACCTTTTCGATGGTCCAGCCCATGTCGCGCTCGTTGGGATAGAGAAACCGTTCCTCGACGCGCGCGGCGTGTTCGGTCACGCCGTAGGTCCTGAAACCCTTCGCGGCGGCCGCCTCGAGCAAATCGCGCAACCGGCCTTCGCCATGGTCGCAGAATTCGGCCGTATGCCCGCCGTGCAGCGAGACATACCAGCCGGAGGTATTCGTGGAATGCATGGAACCTCCTGTGCACCCGGCGGAATGCCGGAACGCGCAAAGTAGCAAATCGCCCCGCCCCGCTGCAAAAGACGCGCGAAACGCTTGCGCCCGGGCCGAAGCGTGTCAGCGCGGGCGCTGGCGGAACGGCTGTGGGACGGGATGGTCCGGCGCGTGCGGGTGGGACGGCTTACTGGTTGTCGTTGCCGATTGGGGGCAGCGCGGAGTCCTGCAGTTCTCTGCCTTCGAGGGTGTAGGTCAAGCCTTCCGGTCCTTCGGCCTCGATGAGGTATTCGCCCGGCTCACCGATGACCAAAAAATAGTTGGACGGGGGCTTGTTGGCGGAGGTCTCGGTCCGGACGATCTTCTGCGTGGCGTTGTCGTAGACCCGCACGGTGAACTGGCCGGCACGGGGGTCGGCCGTGTCCAGCCACCAGTCGACCCGCATGAGGGGTGCCGCCACGCTTACGTCGCGCTGAACGACGCCCTTCCCCTCGACGGAGAACAGGGTCCGGTAGGTAAGACCGGGCTCAAAGTCGCCGGCGAGGGCGTCGTCGAGCGACTTGAGATACTGGGCGAGACCGGCGGTACGGCGCGCCTGATCCGCGCAGCGCTGTATGGCGGGCCGGGTGCTGCGTTCGAAATTGCGTTGTTCCTCCAGCACTTGCCTCAACGCGAGGTTGTCGGCGGCGATGCGGGTGTTGTGGTCCTGCGCGACCCGGTCGGCCTCGGCCTGGGCGGCGTCCATGGCATCGGCCAGGCGCCGGGC
>Ga0116176_10003605_pt1 | contig 11416 bp, 6 predicted proteins | sample AD_STIC08_MetaG_FD_89803 | JGI IMG/M metagenome (GOLD analysis project Ga0116176, IMG submission 89803) | Active sludge microbial communities of municipal wastewater-treating anaerobic digesters from USA - AD_STIC08_MetaG | ecosystem: Engineered > Bioreactor > Anaerobic > Digestate | place: USA... | reverse complement strand
GTAATGAAAACACTACAGGTTAATGAAAAGCGGAACGAGTTTACCCTATTGGTAGAATCGGAACCTGATAATATTGTACTTGACCCAAACCACTGGGTACTGATGGAGGCGAAATGGGGAAAGAAATAAGTTTTGTTTGATTCGGCAAGCAATAAAAAAAGCCCCGTGAGTCTACACTCCGGGGCTTTATATTATATCAATAACGAATTTACCAAACCTTGATCCGTTCTGTTTCGGGTTTAAACATTTTATCTCCGGGTTGCACATTAAAGGCATTGTAAAAAGGCGTGAAGTTCATCAACGGCCCATTAACACGCCACTTGGCTGGTGCGTGCGGATTGGTGTTTACATACATGCGCAAATACTCATCCCTTGTTTTTACACGCCAGATTCTCGCAATCGAAATAAAGAAACGCTGGTCGGGTGTAAAGCCATCGATCTTCGTAGTATCTCGTCCTTGCTCAGTCAGTTTAAAGGCATCATAGGCAATGGCCACACCGGCTATGTCGGCCGTATTTTCGCCAACGGTTAAGGCACCTTTTACATGCAATGAATCGAGCACGGTAAACGAATTATATTGATCAATCACCTGCTGAGTTCGTGTTCTAAATTTTTCATAATCATCTTTTGTCCACCAGTTTTTCACATTGCCGTCTTTATCATATTGCGCACCCTGATCATCAAACGAGTGGGTTATTTCATGACCAATCACCATACCAATACCACCATAGTTTAGTGCATCATCGGCATAAAGATCAAAGTACGGAGGCTGTAAAATACCTGCCGGGAAGACAATTTCATTAAGCGGAGGATTATTGTACGCAGTTACCGTGGGTGGTGTCGTGAGCCATTCCGTTCTATCAACAGGTTGGCCCACTTTACTAATGCTGTAGATGTAGTCATTCTTGTTGGCCGACAGGCGGTTTTCAAAATAGGCATCCCGTTTCACTTCCACGTTGGAGTAATCGCGCCACTTATCCGGGTACCCGATTTTCTCATTGAAGGCATACAGTTTTTCTTTTGCTTTTGTCTTGGTTGAATCACTCATCCAATCAAGTTTATTGATACGGGCCTCAAATGCTTTTTCAAGATTGTCTACCAATACAGCCATGCGCTTTTTAGCATCCTCAGGAAAATATTTTTTTACGTACAACTGTGCCAGGGCATGTCCAATTGAGCGATCAACCGCTTGGGTCATTTCTTCTGCACGGGTTTTTTTAACCGCTTGTCCGGTCAGAATTTTTGTATACTCAAAAGCCGCATCAGCAAACGGTTGGCTTAAAAAATTGGAATAATTGGTAAGGGCATTGGCTTTTAAATAGACTTTCCAATCATTGACGGAAACGGATTTTAACATCGCATTCAGCTTATCATAGTAAGCAGGTTGCCCCACGTTAACTGAATCAACCTTTACGCCCAAGTCGTTCATCAATGTGGTCCAGTTTAAGTTCGGGTGTTTTTTTGAAAGCGCAACGACAGCCATTTTATTGTAGTTAGCATTCACGTCCCTGAGCTCAATATTTGTTTTGTGCGAGGTTGCCAGTTGTTTTTCAATTTCATAAGCAACAGTAGCGTTCTTTTCTGCGGCCGCTGCAGCCCCTGTCAATTCAAACAACCTGGTGAGATATTTCTTATATGCATTTTGAATTTTGAGTGTTGAGGAATCTGTTTTGAAATAATAATCTCGTTCAGGCAAACCAATTCCGGTTTGATAAAACTGGGCGATGTTGACAGTACTTTTTTTGTCATCAGGGCCAACATAAAAACCTATGATGGAGCCATCACCCACTTTTTGTTCTTCAGCAACTACTTTCAATAACGAAGGCACATCGGTAATGGCATCGATGCGTGCCAGTAGAGGCTTAATCGGTTCATAACCCCGTTTATTAATAGCCACTGTGTCTAATCCGGAGGCATAAAAATCACCCACCTTTTGTTCTATGCTTCCTACCGGATTCTTGCTTTGCGCGACACTGTCCAGAATTCCTTGCAGGCGTATGCGCTGCGGGAAGTTCATGAATGAATAGGCACCTACGCCCGTTTGACTCGCTGGGATGGTGGCGCTATCGTACCAGATGCCGTTAACGAATGAAAAGAAATCATCCCCTGGTTTTTTGGTGTAATCGAATCCTGTTACAACTACGTGTTTGGTAGCCGTATCCGAAGCTTGCTTACAAGCTCCCGTAAGTAACAGGACCAGAGCAAGGTGATAGAGTTTTTTCATGGTTTATGGTTTTTTATTGCGAAAACAAAATGACCCCAAAAATAAGGATGAACAAACCTGATTTTGTCATTTGATGAGCGTTTAATTTAAACGGCAAAAAAATAACTTTATGTAAGGTTTACACAGGTCTTCCTCAGAACAGTAATCTGTATGTTTGTTATGATTTCTTTAAATCATTCTATTCTTATTTTAATCCGCCCGGGCTTTTCTACTTTTACTACAACTTAAAACAGGTAATGGATTCACGGAGAGAGTTTATCAAAAAGGCCGCTATGCTTTCGGGTGCAGCTGGTATGAGTAGTTTGTTCCCTTCTATAGTTCGGGCATTCGAAATTAATCCTGCGCCCGGCACCACATGGCGCGATGCAGAGCACGTTGTGATCCTGATGCAGGAGAACCGGTCGTTCGATCATTGCTATGGAGCCTTGCGTGGAGTGCGGGGTTTCAACGATCCGCGCGCCATTACGCTGCCTAACAATAACCGGGTTTGGCTGCAGACCAATGAAAAAGGAGAAACCTTTGCACCCTTTCGGCTTAACATCAAAGACACAAACGCCACGTGGATGGGGTCGTTGCCCCATGGCTGGACCGATCAGGTAGATGCACGCAATGATGGCCGCTTTGACAAATGGTTGATTGCCAAACAACCTGGCCGCAATGAATACAAGCATATGCCGCTTACACTGGGCTACTATAATCGTGAAGATGTGCCGTTCTATTATTCTCTGGCTGATGCATTTACCGTGTGCGATCAGAACTTTTGCTCAAGTCTTACTGGCACTACGCCAAACCGACTCTACTTATGGACCGGAAAAATACGTGAAGATGCGAAGTCACCAGCTCGGGTGCGTAACTCAGAAACTGATTATGGTGTAGAGGCTGCGTGGAAAACATTTCCCGAGCGCCTGGAAGAAAATAACGTCTCGTGGCGAATCTACCAGAATGAAATCAGCGTGGGGGTTGGGCTTGAAGGCGAAGAAGATGCCTGGCTTGCCAACTTCACCGATAACCCACTTGAGTGGATGGAGCAATACCGAGTGCGCTTTCATCCGGCATACATGAAATACCTTCCTAAAAAGATAGCGGACTTGCGCAATTATATTACCCAAAACGAAGAAAAATTAAAGTCACTTGTAGCAGACCCGGAAGAGCACAACCAACTCAAACAGAAACTGGAACGCGCGCGATTGCATCTGGAAACTTCCATTGCCGATGCGCAGAAGTACACACCAGAGAATTACAATAAACTAACGCAGACAGAAAAGAATCTGCATGAGAAAGCATTCACAACAAACTGGCTCGATCCTGAGTATCACCAACTCGAGACACTGACTTACCACGATAGTGGAGTAGACCGCGAAATGAAAGTTCCGAAAGGGGATGTGTTATTTCAATTTCGTGACGATGTTAAGAATGGAAAACTTCCGGCCGTATCATGGCTGATTGCTCCTGAAAATTTCTCTGACCATCCCGGAGCACCATGGTATGGTGCCTGGTATGTATCGGAAGCGATGGATATACTCACACAAAACCCGGAGGTGTGGAAGAAGACGATCTTCATTATATGTTATGATGAGAATGATGGCTACTTCGATCATGTGCCGCCCTTTGTTCCGCCAGTGCCGGGCGATCCAACTACAGGATTAGTATCGAAAGGAATTGACACGCAAACGGAATACTTTACGTTGGCAGATGATTTGAAACGCAGTCCAGCTGAAGAAGCACGAGGTAGTGCCATTGGATTAGGATATCGCGTGCCACTGGTGGTTGCTTCACCGTGGAGTCGCGGGGGAGCAGTATGTTCGCAGGTTTTTGATCATACCTCCATTATTCAGTTTCTGGAAAAATTTGTGAATCACAAAACAGGCAAAGAAATTCGCGAAACCAACATCAGTGATTGGCGAAGAACCATTTGCGGAGATCTTACTTCGGTGTTTACACCTTATCATGGTGAGAAAATGCCCCTTCCGGAATTTCTAGATCATGATAAATTTGTGGAGAGCATCCACAAGGCGCAATTCAAAAAAGAACCTTCAGGTTTTAAAGCGTTGACCAATGAAGAGATTGCAACGGCCAATCGTTTGCAGGCTACGTCCATATTTCCTCGCCAGGAAAAGGGAACGCGCGTTTCGCGAGCATTGCCCTACGAACTAAGTGTGAACGGCAAGGTGAAAGGAGGCAACCAATTTGAAATTACATTTGAAGCAGGCAAGAAGGTGTTTGGAAACCTTGCTTCAGGCGCCCCGTTTTCAGTTTATGGCGGTGGTAAGTTTTCGCATCGTTCCTATGCAGTGAAAGCAGGCGATGTACTTACCGATACCTGGAATGATTTTGCAAATAACATCTGTGATTTAAAAGTTTACGGACCCAATGGATTCTTCAGGGCATTCAAAGGCAAACCTGATACAGGTGTTGAGGTACATTGTGGTTATGAGTTCACCGGTGGAAAACTTACCGGCAAGTTGCAGCTGATGTTGACTAACCTGAGTAGTAGCCCTATTACGTTAACCATTACAGATCACTATCAAAAACAGAAACAAATGGTTGAGCTCGCAGCCCGTAAAAGCAACACCATCAAGGTCGACAGCAAATCCTCGGGGTGGTACGATGTTTCTGTAAGCATTGAGAATACTGATTTTGTACACCAATTTGCAGGCAGAATTGAAACGGGTAAAGAAGGCATCAGCGATCCTGCCATGGCATAAGTTGGACGCATAGTTGCAATTGAATCCATAGTGAATATTTAATGTTGACATCATGAAACGGTTTTACCTTCTTATTTTATTTGCAACCCAATTAGCAGTAGCGCAACCAAAAACGCCCAAAGCTGTTTTTATTATCATCGATGGGGTGCCGGCTGATGTTGTGGAAAAACTTGAGCTTCCGGTGATTCGTGAGATCTCGCAAGCGGGTGGTTATACGCGGGCCCATCAGGGTGGAGATAAAGAAAATGTTACACAAACCCCGACCATCTCAGCTCCTGGATATTACAACGTACTTACGGGAGTCTGGGGCTATAAACACAACGTATGGGATAATGACATTGTAGCGCCTAACTACAATTACTGGAATATCTTCCGCGTTGCACGATACACAAAGCCAACACTCAAAATCGCAGTCTTCTCCACCTGGGAAGACAATCGAACAAAACTTATTGGCGAGGGGCTGTCTGCTGCAGGTTCTCTTGTAATGGATTACAAATTTGACGGATTGGAAAAAGACACAGTAACTTATCCGCACGACAAGGAAGCAACACACATAAAAAAAATTGATGAGGCAGTTACAGACGAAGCAACGCGCGTGATTCGCGAGCAAGGTCCGGATTTGTCGTGGGTGTACCTTGAATTTACCGATGATATGGGACATCGATACGGAGATAGTCCGCAATTTTATGATGCAGTGGTTGCTGCCGATCGTCAGATCGGGAAGATCTGGACGGCAATTAAAGAACGTGAAAAAACTACCAACGAAGATTGGTGCATTATCATCACTACTGATCATGGAAGAACAGCTGATAATGGCAAGCACCATGGCGGTCAATCAGACCGAGAGCGCACTACCTGGATTGCAACGAATGCAAAAAGTCTGAATGCTGTATTCAACGATAATCCGGGAGCAGTTGACATTCTGCCCACATTGTGTCGGCACCTGGCTATTGTGGTTCCCGATAACGTAGCGCAGGAATTAGATGGTGTTCCATTTAGTGGAGACATTGATCTATCGAACCTACAAGCAGTGAAGCAAGGCAACCAGGTATTAGTAACGTGGAAGAACAGATCACTTTATAAGAGCCCGTTAGAGATTCTGGTTTCAACAACAAATCATTTTAAGGATGGCATGACGGATGAGTATAAAAGAGTTGGGAAAGTAAAAGCAGGTGTGGAGAAATTTGAATTTACTTCCAAAGCACAATTCCTGAAGGTGGTGGTAAAAGGAAAGCATCAAACAGCCAGTGCGTGGGTAGGTAAGGAGTGATGAGATTAGCCACTGAAACTAGACTTAATCCCTGCATTGTAGTAAGGATCATCTATCCATTTTTAGAATCAAAATTAGATCAGACAATTGGTGTTATAATATGTTTCAACTAATATTTAAGTTTTTCATCTTTATCCCACAGCCCCCAATAGGCACCTACATCGCCTTCAGCACCCACTTTCCACGACTCATCAAAGGATGAAAAGTAGAAAATTTCAATATTGTCTTCTTTCGACCACTTCTGTGTATTGACGAAGTACTTGATAAAATTTTCATCAGATGGTATAGCGGCACCAAAATTCGTGCCTTGACTCGGCCAACCTGTTTCGCTGATAATAACCGGTTTTCCCTTGGCGGCACGTATTGCCCTGTTATGCATTTCTTTCATGTATAATAGCGAGTAGTCGATGTGACAACCTTCCCAATAGGGGTAGCAATTTGCAAGAACGACATCGCAGGCCTCGGTTATTCTGGGCTTTACATCGAATTCAAAATACGCATCCACATAACCAACAGGAATACCGGGAATAGCATGCTTCACGCGGTTGATGAAGGCGATTAACTCGTCTTCTGTCAAATCACCGCGGAGCATCACTTCATTTCCAACTGCGGCTATATCAACATATCCTTCTTTTGAAATCTTGATCAGATTTTCAACTTCCTGCTGATTGATCTTATCGTCATTGCCTAACCAGGCACCGACTAACGTTTTTAGGCCATACTCTTTCGCAATTTTTGGAATCAGTTCATTGCCTTCTGTGCATGAGAAGGATCGAACCCATTTCGTATAGGGTTGGATGATTTCCATCCTCCTTCTTATCTGCTTTTCAGTGATGATATCACCCGGTTTTTGTCCCTCAATGTATGGGCTGAATCCGATGCCATGCATTCCCGAATTCAACACTTTTTTAAACAGCTCACGCAATGATTCTATCGTAGCACCTTCATACGAAATGCCTGCCAGCGATAATATTTTTTCGGCTTTTGATGACATAGTTACTTGTATTTAAGGTTTTCATTCTTATCCCATATTCCCCAACGCTGGCCTACATCTCCTTCGTGACGAACTTTCCATGATTCATCGAACGAGGAGAAATAGAACATTTCAATGTTCTCTTGCTTCGCCCAGTTTTGGGTATTGATAAAATATTTCATAGCATTCTCTTCCGAAGGCTGAGCCTCTGCGTTACTGGTTCCCTGATCGGGCCAACCGGTTTCTGTAATGATTACCTTTTTGCCTTTCGCAGCCTCTTGCGCAACTAGATACATCTGTTTCAAATAACCGGAAGCCTGATCTATTCGGCACCCTTCCCAGAACGGATAGCAGTTGGCTAAAACTATATCACAAGCATCTACCAGATCCGCGTGCTCCTTGAACTGAAAGTATGCATCCACATAACCGACCGGTATATTGGGAAGCGCTTTTTTTACCTTGCTAATGTAATTCAGCAATTCCTGTTTGGTTAATTCATTCCGAAGCAACACTTCATTTCCTACAACAGCGATATCCACATATCCTTTCTGAGCCAAATCTATTAACCCTTTTATCTCATCTTCATTATTCGCTTTGTTGCTGTCGATCCACGCACCCACCATCGTTTTCAGACCTTTTTCATGGGCCGCTTTGGGAATAAACTCATTACCCTCGGTGCAAGAGAACGAACGCACCCATTTTGTATGGGGTGCGACTATAGCCATACGTCTTTGAATCTGCGCCTCCGATAAGGTATCGCCAATATTCTGACCTTCCATGTAAGGACTAAAGCAAATACCATTAAGACCCTTGTTAAGGTTTTTGCTAAAAAGTTGTTTCAATGCCAAATTAGATAACGCAGTAAAATCAACATCTGTTGCTAAAGCTGGTATCTTGTTCAGTGATAAGAATTTTTCTTTTTGATAATACGAAGATGTCTTTTTTGTTTTGGCCGCTTCACGTTTGTCCAACTCGGCCCGAGTCTCATTGGCACGTTCTTCGGTAACATCATAATTGCGCATCACATACATGGCCGTTAGTGTACCCAAAATTGGAAGGCCCGAGAAAAAAGCTCTCAACCCTTCAATGGCACCTTCGGGCTGTGTAGCTGCGCCCGAATCAAACCCAACAATGGTCATGATTAAACCACTTAATCCACCTGCGATGGCAAAACCAAATTTTACCATCCACCAATAGATGGCTCCAAACGTTCCTTCTCTTCGCAAGCCTGTGTTTATTTCATCCATGTCAATCACATCGGCAGTCATCGACATCATCAACACAAACAGACTTCCAATACCGAATGAAAAAAACGGCAATGCAAAAATGAACATGTATGGTTTACCCGGTATAAAGAGAAACCACAACATGATATAACCAATAATGGATACTCCCTGGGAAGCGATAAAGGCTCTCTTTTTTCCAAACTTTTTCGATAATCGCGTAACAATAGGAATGACTAAAAAAGTGGTACCAAGTGCGCCCAAACATCCAAATAGGGTAGGCCAGATACCGGCTGCTCCGGCATCGCCACCAAAAAGATGGTACACAATGATAAAGAATGAAAATGCTGCAATCGTATTGAAAGCATTGAAAACCAAAAAAGTCGCAATGCAAAGTTGTCTGAATGGTTTTAATGCCAATGCTTCCTTAAAACTGGAAAGTATTTGTTTGAGGCTTCCTCCTATAGTTGCAAAGCTAAGTGGAGAGTAATTCTCATGAAGGGTCGATTTACTTTTAATAAATATGGCTGGTACCATGGCGCACAATGCAAATATTACACCTACCCAAACGGCCAATGTTCGCGTAGCCACATCCGCAGATTCAAAAAGGGTTTTGTCATACATGATCACCCAAAACCATGGGGCTATCACCCATGCCCACTGTCCAATCCATTGTGCCACCGCCATAATGCTGGTGCGCTCATGAAAATCATTGCTCATTTCATAGCCCATCGCGACATAAGGAACACTAAAAAGGGTGAGGCCTAAGTAGAATATAAATGACCATAGTATGAAATAAATAAAATTGTATTCAACGCCATTGCTTCGATACAATTGCCACATCACAATAAAGGAGAGCCCCATAAGTATGGATCCAAAGAAAACGTATTGCCTTCGTCTGCCCCATTTGGATTTTGTATTGTCAGAGATGAAGCCCATAATGGGGTCTGTAAACGCATCAAATATTCTGGGAAAAAAGTATATCGTTCCCCACATCCATCCGGGAAAGCCCAGGTCTTGCACCAATACTACCATGAAGATACCCAACACGGCAGGGAACATTTGATTGGCTAGCATGCCCAGACCAAATGCTACTTTTTGACCAAACGGAACCTGATTTGTAATCGCAGACATGGTTTTTATTTTTTAGTGATCGTGAATATGATTTAAACTGCTCTCTTAGTCTTACTATTTGACAATCATTCTTACTTAGCGGGTGGTGCTTTCACTTCTTCCATAAGCTTTTTCTTGTCGCCATTATAAGTTTTGATAATCGGGTTTCCTCCTCGCGTCAGGTTCTTAAAAACACCTTGATCAACTAATTCCCAAAGCGGATATTTTGCTTCACCTTTAAGTGTAAAAAGTCCAAAGTGATTTTCTGAACCCTTTGGATTTTGTGCGTCTTTCCATTGCTCATCAAATCCTTCAAAATAAAAACAGGATATGCCTGCTGTGTTTGTCCAGTCGCGCATGTGTTTATAGTAGCGCCCTTGTTTATATTCATCCGTAGCGTGCGATCCTTCGGGACCATAAAATCCGTCTGACTCAGATGCCCAACCGGTTTCGCCAATATGTAAAGGCTTATCGATTCCCAGATTCTTGATATAACTTGCCACAGAATCATATTGATCTTTCGCAAATTCCTTCGCACGAATCATAGCCCTCTCAACCTTTTCAATTTCTGATAGGCTTGCTTCTTCTGCAGGCACGCGCCAGAAGGCAGGATTGTAATGTGTGTTATGATAAGGATATGTATGCATGGAAACATAATCCACTGCCTTGATTAGTTTTTCAAGATCTTCGGTGTGATAGCTAGAATCTCCACCTCCCCAGGAAGCAAAATCATCGGAGCAGGTAATCCAAAGTTCCTTTGGAAGTTTATTGGCAGTTTTTAAAGATTGCAGGTGAGTGACCCACTTAAGTATTACGGAAGGTTGCACATAATAACTGGCGGCCCACCGAACCATTGCCTCATTGCCAACGGCCAGAATTTTAATAATGTCCGGATATTGATTTGCGAGCGCAACGGCCCTGGCAATTTCTCCTTCGTTTTGTTCACTTTCCACATCGTGATCCGGAGTTTGATCTGTCCATGCATTTTTGCAATCTATCCACGCGCCTAACATCACATACATTTCAAAATCAGGATTTTCAGTCTTAAGCTCACGGATGGCTTTAAGCACATTTGATGCGTGCGCCATTTGAACGTTATAGGTCCTCAATATTCTGATTCCCATGGCGGATAAAATTCGGATATCCTCTTTAAGCTCTTCCACCGTAGGCTGTATTGATCTTGATTTTTGGCGATAACCTTCATACGATATAGCCATGTATTCCGGATTACCTAAGATATCTTTTGCTGTCACTTCTTTTTTAGTTTGTTGATTAGTTTCTTCCTTTTGTTTTGTGCTGCACGCTAAGCTTATCAAGACGATTACACCTGCAATGCATATTTTCGATACTGACTTCATGCCATTTTATTTGTTTATGGGTATGTCAATTTCATTTCTTGCCTGATTCGTTATACCGTAATCCAAATCCAATAGGAAAGAGTGGCTCAATGGAACCATCCCAAAAATTAGGACCATACTTACCTTGATAATCTTCTTCTGATTTTGGCCAGGAGTGTGGAAGTTTCCCCTTAAAGTCATACTCACCAAAAAGTACTTCGGCAATCCCAACGCCTTCTGAGCCCGGAAACCAGGCCGCTACGAAAGCATCAACTTGTTCAAGTTGTTTTGTTACTACCAGTGGCCGCCCTGAAATGAACACTACCACAGTCTTTATTCCTTTCCAAGCGTACGTATCAATCAGGGTTTGATGAGCCTCGGTTAATGTAAGCTGATACTTATTCATTACTCCTCCAATGTCACCAAAAAACTCTGCGTAGGGAGTTTCGCCCACTACAATCACCGCGATATCTGCATCATCGTTTCCGGAGCCATCTTTATTATAGACTACTTCACCTTTTGAAAATTTTCTGATGCCTTCCAGAATGGTCGTAGCACCCGCATAATTTTC
>Ga0116176_10003563_pt1 | contig 11488 bp, 10 predicted proteins | sample AD_STIC08_MetaG_FD_89803 | JGI IMG/M metagenome (GOLD analysis project Ga0116176, IMG submission 89803) | Active sludge microbial communities of municipal wastewater-treating anaerobic digesters from USA - AD_STIC08_MetaG | ecosystem: Engineered > Bioreactor > Anaerobic > Digestate | place: USA... | reverse complement strand
TCGGGGTGGTGTTTAAGCAATTCGGCCATGAGTTCTTCCGAGAAGTACGTCGCGGAAGAACTCATGGCCGAATTGCTTAAACACCACCCCGATATGCGCGGCAAACGCGTCCTGCTGCCCCGCCCCGTGCGCGCGCAGTGCCTCGGGGAGAAAGCTGCGGGCGATGTCGGCGCGGGGCAGCAGGACGCGTTTGCCGCGCATATCGGGGTGGTGTTTAAGCAATTCGGCCATGAGTTCTTCCGCGACGTACTTCTCGGGCATGGCGTCGATGCGCAGAAACCGTTTTCGGACGGCCTCGGCGGTCGCGGAGCCGATGACGCAGAGCCGGACGCCGTGGAGGTCGCGGGCGTCGTTGCCAAGGGCATCGAGTCTGTCGAACAGCATGTCGACGCCGTTGACGCTGGTGAAGACGATCCAGTCGTAGTCGCCGATATAGCCGAAGTCGTCGAGCGTCTCGGCGGGCATGATCTGGATGGTGGGAAATTCGAACACGTCAGCGCCCATGGCACGCAGCGCGCGCACGAGTTCGCTGGCCTGGGAGCGCGAGCGGGTCACCGCGATGCGCTTGCCGAACAGGGGCCGCCGCTCGAACCACGGAATGGCTTCATGAAGCCGGGCGACCTCTCCGACCACGACAACAGCGGGAGGCTGTACGCCGGCTTCGGCACAGCGCGCGACGAGCGTGTCGAGCGTGGCCAGGACGGTACGCTGGCGGCCGTAGGTGCCCCATTCAATGACGGCGGCGGGGGTGGCGGCCGGACGGCCCACGCGGCGGAGCTCGTCGACGACCGTGGGCAGGTTCTTCACGCCCATGTAGAACACGAGGGTGCCGGTCAGCGCGATGTTGTCGAGGGCGAGGCGTTTTCCCGGTTCGTTTTCGCGGTTGTGGCCCGTGATGAGCGTGACGCTCGTGGCCATGCCGCGATGAGTGACGGGGATCCCCGCGTAGGCCGGGACGGCGATTCCCGCGGTGACGCCGGGCACGACTTCGAAGGGGATCTTGTGCTCAGCGAGCAGCAGGGCCTCTTCGCCGCCGCGGCCGAACACGAACGGGTCGCCTCCTTTCAGCCGCACGACGTGACTGGCCTTCCCGGCCCACTCGACCAGAAGACGGTTGATTTCCTCCTGAATGAGGGTGTGGCGGACGCGCTCCTTGCCGACAAAAATGCGTTCGGCGTCCGGCCGGGCGTCCTCGAGGAGCTGGGCGTTGGCGAGGGCGTCGTAGATGATGACGTCGGCGCGCGCGATGCATTCGCGGCCGCGGACCGTGATGAGTCCGGGGTCGCCGGGCCCCGCGCCCACGAGATAGACCTTACCGTACTGCGTGGTCATCGCAACGACTCCAGCAGGGCGCCGGCGCCCCGGGCGCGCAATTCGGCGGCGGCCTGGTTGCCGGCGTCCTCGGGCCGATCATGCCTGCTGCTGGTTCTGCACCGCAAGATTCGGGCGCCATCGAGGCTGCAGACGCAGGCGTCGAGCAGGATGGATTCGCCGGAGCGGGTCGCAAGGGCGCCCAGGGGAACCTGGCATCCCCCCTGCATCGCCGCCAGGAAGGTGCGCTCCGCGGCAACGGCGCGGCGGGTCTCGGGGTCGTCGAGCGGCGCAAGCCTGCGCAGGATTTCCGCGTCGTCCTGGCGCGTTTCGATGGCGAGCGCGCCCTGGGCGGGTGCGGGCAACATGATGGTCTCGGGAATCTCCTGGGTGATCTGGTGGCTGAGACCCAGGCGCGACAGACCGGCGGCGGCCAGGATGGCCGCGTCGACACCGCCCTCGCTCACCTTGCGCAGGCGGGTATTGACGTTGCCCCGGAGCGGCAGGAGCGCGAGGTCGCCGCGAAAGGCGCGCAGCTGTGCGGCGCGGCGGAGACTGGAGGTGCCCACCCGGGCGCCGGGGGGCAGCTGGTCCAGGGTGAGGCCCGCGGAGCTGACGAGAACGTCGCGCGGATTCTCGCGCTTTGGCACGGCCCCGAGGCAGAGTCCCGGCGGGAGTTCGGTGGGCAGGTCCTTCATGCTGTGAACGGCCAGGTCGATTGCCCCGGCGAGCAGGGCCTCCTCGATCTCCTTGGTAAACAGTCCCTTGCCTCCGATCTGCGCGAGGGGCACGTCCGTGATTTTGTCGCCGGTGGTCCGGATGATCTCGATCACGACGTCGGTATCCGGCGCGCGGGCGCGCAGCGCGTGGGCGATCTGTTCGGACTGACGCAGGGCCAGTTCGCTCCCCCGGGAGCCGATGACGATTCGTTCTGACATCACGATTCCTTTAATCCAAAGATTCGCCGGACGAGCTGGAGGACGAAGCTCGGGTCGTCGGTGGCGACTTCGCGTTTGAGCTGGCTCATGGGACGCTGGAGGATGGCGTTCACGATACGCCGGGTCATCTGGGTCACGGCCTCGCGCTGGTCGCCGGTCAGGTCCGGGTGGGCGTCCAGGAGTTTCTGGAGTTCCCGCTCGCGGATCCCGTGGAGTTCTTCCGAGATGGACAGAATGGCCGGTTCGGCGATGAGACTCTGCATCCACTGGACGAATTTCGCGACGCCGTCGTCGACCAGGCGCAGGCATTGGTCGATTTCTTCGCGCCGGGCCTCGAGGTTTTCGGCCGCGGCTTGTTTGAGGGCGTCGACGTCGTAGAGGTAGACGTTGTCGAGCTCGTTGACCGCCGGGTCGACATTGCGGGGCACGGCAATATCGATGACAAACATGGGGGCGTTAGCGCGTTTGCGCAGGGCGCGCTGAAAATGGCCGGGGCTGAGGATCGGGGTGGCGGCGGCGGTGGAGGTCACGACGATGTCGGCGCGAGTGAGGGCCTCGTCGAGGTCCTCAAACGGCACCGCCTCGCCGCCGAGCTCTTCGGCCAGGACGAGGGCTTTCTCGGCGCTGCGGTTGACGAGCAGGATGCGGCCGACTCCGCGCGCGAGCAGGCTCTTCAGGGTGCTCTCCCCCATCTTGCCCGAACCGACGATCATGACGGTCTTGTCGGCGAGGTCGATGAAGATGGATACGGCCAGGTCCACCGCGATCGACGCGACGGAGACCTTGCCCGCGCCGATCCGCGTTTCAGTGCGAACCTGTTTCGCCACCGAAAACGCCCGCTGGAACAGGGCGGACAGGACTTTGTCGACGGTTTGCTGATCCTGGGCCAGCATGAAGGCCTCGTGGACCTGTCCGAGGATTTGGGCTTCGCCGACGACCAGGCTGTCGAGGCTGGCCGTCACGCGGAAGAGGTGGCCGACCGCTTCGGGGCCTTTGTGTTCGTAGAGCGACGGGACGAATTCGCTGTCGGGGATCCGGTGCCAGCACCCGATGAAGGCGCGGATGTCGTCGCACAAGGCCACGGCGTCTTTCTCATGGTGCGCGTAGATTTCGACGCGGTTGCAGGTGCTGAGAATGACGGCGGCCCCCCCGTGGAGCCGGTTCTGAAGTTCGCGCAAGGCCGCGGGGATGGTCTCCGGCGGAAAATGGAGGCGTTCCCGCAACGCGAGCGGGCTGGTATGATGGCTGAGTCCTACCGCTACGACGCCCATGGCGAGGACTCCCAGAAGTGGTAATACGACAGGCCCAGCAGCGCGCGTACGAGGTAGATGCCCAGCATGAGGGAGAAGCCGATCAGGACCGCGAACGCCAGTTTGCGGCCCCGCAGCAGGCCGCATTGGCGTGCGTGGAATACGAATGCGTAGAACAGCACCATCGGCACCGCCTGCAGGATTTTGGGGGCGAGATACCAGCGGGGCCCGAGCAGTTCCCGATCGAAGTGCGCCCAGACCGCGCCGACCAGCAGGGTGGCGGCGAACATCAGGTAGCCATGGCGTATGAGGAGGAACAGGCTTTGGTCGAGCCGTTCGAGCGGAGGCAGCGCTTGAAACAACCCGACGGTGTGGTGTTTCTTGAGATGGCGCGACTGGAACAGATAGGCCACGCTGGTCACGCTGGCGCCAAGAAAGAAGGCATAGGCCAGGAACGCCAGGATAACGTGGCCGGCGAGAAACACGCCGTGAAGCGCTCTGGGGGCCTGGCCGAATGTCGCGGGCGCGGCGCATGCGCAGAGGACGACCAGTACGAAAATGGCGGGCAGGTAGAACGACGACACCGCGCGCGTGGTGTCCCGCGCGGACACAAACATGACGGCGGTCGCGAGGATGACAAAGACGACGAGGGCATCGGCGGCGGTCGTCATGGGCAGGCAGCCCCAGGCGGCCCAGCGCAACAGGAAGACCAGCAGGAACAGGCCGGCGCCCAGCAGGGCGAGCCGGCGGGTCAGGATGAGCGCCATCTCTCGCTTGCGGGACAGGTACAGGGCCGAAGCCGCCGTGGCGCCCGCGTACGCCAACGCCCCCGCAAACAGCACAGCAAGCGTCAGGATCGTCATGTCGGCGCCTCCGGAAGGTTGTGCGCGATGAGCTCGTCGACCCAGGCGGTTCGCTGGGCCGCATCCAGGCGGAGGAATCGCTGGTAGCCCGCCTCGGAGGCGAGCTCGTCCGCAATCCGCGCGCGGAGCGCGGGGCATGCGACGCGGGAGCGCGTCCGTTCGCGGGCCTGGCGGAGAAAGGCCAGATAGTCGCCGTAGTCGGCCGGGAACCGTTCCTCGAGATCGTTGCGAAGGCGTTTTGCGAGGGCCGGCGCGGCGCCGCCGGTGGATACGGCGAGCTGGAGGTCGCCGCGCCGCACCACGGAATTGAGAAAAAAACCGCACGCCTCCGGATCGTCGACCACGTTGCAGAGGAGGCCGCGGGCGCGGCAGGCCTCGCCTACGCGGCGGTTGACCTCGCGGTCATCGGTAGCGGCGATGGCGAGCAACATGCCTTCGAGGTCGCCGGGCTCGAATGCGCGCTGCACAAGGACGGCGTTCAGGTCCGCAAAGCCCGGGACGAATTGGGGGCTGACCACGGTGACGCGCGCGCCGGCTTCGGCAAGATGCCGTGCCTTGGGCAGGGCAATACGGCCCCCGCCTGCCACCAGACAGGGTTTACCGGCGATATTCAGGCTGATTGGGTAGAGCGTCATGGGTGTTCCAAACGACTGCTGAACCGTTTGCTCCTGGAATTGCATCGTGGTTGCCGGCGGATCGCCGGTTCCGGCGCCGCATCCTAGAAGCATAGCCGCCGGAGGGCTCCGCTGCAACCACGCGGGGCCTCCCGGCGTCTTCGCGCCAGGGCCAGTTTCTCCACGAGCAGGGAGTATGCAGCGAGATGACTGCGCTGCAGGGCGCGCTGCAGGGCGGCGGATTGTTCAAAGCTCGTGACATTCGTTATCATGCGAACTTGCCGGATCACAATCGAATGCGCGGGGAGTGTTCTCCCCGGGGAATGGGGACGCAACGTGAAAATCAACCATCAGGCGACGCCCGGCGAGCTGAAGCGGGCCCTCGACCGGTTTCTGGACGTGTCGGGCCGGAAGATATTGGCGCTCAACCGGGCCTGGGACCCGTCACAGGGGTCTCCGGTGTTCACCCGGCAGGGGAAGTATACCGCGCGGGGATGGACGGAATGGACCCAGGGATTTCAGTTCGGGTGCCAGCTTCTGCAGTTCGACGCGACGGGCGACCCGGCTTTTTTCACGATGGGCCGCGACAACACCGTCAAGTTCATGGCGCGGCACGTGAGCCATATCGGTGTGCACGATCACGGGTTCAACAACCTGTCGACCTACGGGAACCTGCGTCGGCTGGCCCGGGAAGGCCGCACGTCCGAGACGGCGGATGCGTTGCTTTTCTATGAGATGGCGCTGAAGGCGTCGGGCGCGGTGCAGGCGGCGCGATGGACGGCCATCCACGACGGGACGGGCTTCATCCACTCGTTCAACGGCCCGCATTCGCTGTTCAGCGATACGCTCCGGTCGGTGCGATCGCTCATGCTGGCACACACGCTGGGCCACAGTCTCATGGGCGAGAACGATGCGCGCATTTCGCTGCTCCAGCGCGGCATCGAGCACGCCGCGAACACGGCGCGTTACAACGTGTACTATGGTGAAGGACGCGACGCGTACGACGTGCGGGGGCGGGTCGTGCACGAGAGCATTTTCAATACCACGGACGGGCGGTACCGGTGCCCGAGCACGCAGCAGGGCTATTCACCGTTTACGACGTGGACGCGCGGGCTGGCCTGGGTGCTGCTGGGCTGTGCGGAGGAGCTCGAGTTCCTGGACACCCTCGATGACAGCGAACTGGACGCTCTCGGGGGCCGCGGGGCCATTCGCGCGCTGATGCTCAAGGCGGCCACCGCGACCGCGGATTTCTATATCGAGAATACGCCTGCGGACGGCGTGCCGTATTGGGACACGGGGGCGCCGGGGCTGGCGAAGATGTCCCGGCATCTCCAGCACGCCTCGAAGCCGGACAATCCCTACGAACCCGTGGACAGTTCAGCGGCGGCGATTGCCGCGCAGGGACTGTTGCGGCTGGGGCGTGTGCTCGGCGCGGAAACCGCGGGCAGGGAGTATTACCAGGCGGGGTTGACCGTCGCGAAGACCCTGTTTGCCCCGCCGTATCTGTCCGAGAACCCGAAACATCAGGGGTTGATTCTGCATTCGGTGTATCACCGTCCAAACGGGTGGGATTACGTGCCGCGCGGGAAGAAGGTGCCGTTCGGCGAGTCGTCCATGTGGGGCGATTACCACGCCATGGAGCTCGCGGTGTATCTTCAGCGCGAGAGTCAGGGCGGGCCGTATCTGACGTTCTTCGCGTAGGAAGGCCGGAGCGGCGGACGGCGCGGCCCGGGCACGCAGCCACGCAACGCGCACGGTCGTGGAAGCGTGCGCGTGAGAACGCCAAGAGAGAGGATTTCGCGATGAAAACGCACCAGGTGGGCATCATCATGAACGGCGTCACGGGGCGCATGGGGACAAATCAGCACCTGATCCGGTCAATCCTGGCCATTCGCGCCCAGGGCGGGGTCCGGATTGGCGCGGATGAGACCATCATGCCGGCTCCAATGCTGCTGGGACGCAGCGCGGCGAAGCTCGAAGCGCTGTCGGAAACGCACGGCGGGCTGCCGTGGTCGACGGATCTCGACGCGGCCCTGTCGGACAGCCGTTACGGCGTCTATTTCGACGCGCAGACCACCGTGTTGCGCTACGACTGCGTGAAACGGGCCATTGCCGCGGGGAAACACGTGTACTGCGAAAAGCCAACGGCCACGAACTCCGGGGATGCCTATGACCTGTACCGCCTGGCGCGGGACGCGGGTGTGAAACACGGGGTGGTGCAGGACAAGCTGTGGCTGCCCGGATTTCTCAAGCTGAAATACCTGCTGGATACGGGCTTCTTCGGCGACGTGCTGGCGGTGCGCGGCGAATTCGGGTACTGGGTGTTCACGGGCGAGGACCAGCCCATGCAGCGCCCGTCGTGGAATTACCGGAAGGCGGACGGCGGAGGCATCATCGTCGACATGCTCTGCCACTGGCGCTATCTCGTCGACAACCTGTTCGGCAACATCACCTCGGTGACCTGTCTGGGCGCGACGCATATCGGAACACGCTGGGACGAGCAGGGCCAACCCTTCGACTGCGACACGGACAACGCCGCGTACGCTACCTTCATGACGGACCGGAACATCATCTGCCAGTTCAACTCGTCGTGGTGCACGCGGGTGCGGCGCGACGACCTGCTGACGGTGCATGTCGACGGCACCCGGGGGTCCGCGGTGGCGGGCCTGCGCGACTGCCGCGTGCAACCGCAATCGGCGACGCCGAAGCCGGTCTGGAACCCCGACATTCCCAGTCCCATCGACTACTACGCGAACTGGATGCGGATGCCCGACAACCAGGTTTACGACAACGCCTTCAAAGCGGAATGGGAGCTGTTTCTGCGGCATGTGGTGAACGACGAAACGTTCCGGTGGGACCTCAAAGAAGGCGCGAAAGGGGTGCAACTGGCCGAGCTGGGGCTGCGGTCGGGGCAGGAACGGCGCTGGCTCGACGTGCCGGCGCTGGACTGAGGAGCGGGGGCCATGGCGGAACAACTGACCGATTTGTCGCGGCTGTGCATTCACACCATCACCACCCGGCCGTGGTCGCTGGAAGAATGCCTTGCCAATTACCGCAAAGCCGGGGTGCCCGCGGTGACGGTGTGGCGGCAGTGGCTGGAACCACAGGGGCTGGAGGAGTCGGCGCGGATGCTCCAGGATTCGGGCTTGCGGGTGACCAGCCTGTGCCGGGGCGGGTTCTTTCCCGCCCTGTCGGAAGACGGCCGCAAAACCGCCCTCGACGATAACCGGCGCGCGATTGCCGAGGCGCACGCCATCGGCGCGCCGCTGATCGTGCTGGTGTGCGGCGCGGTGCCGGGCATGCCGCTTTCGGAGGCCCGCAAACAGATCGCCGAAGGCATTGCCGCGGTGCTGCCCGAGGCCCGCGCGGCGGGCGTCAAGCTGTCCATCGAGCCGCTGCATCCCATGTTCTCCGATGCGCGCTCGGCCGTGAATTCGCTGACGGACGCAAATGATATGGCGGCGGAGCTCGACGACGGCCACGTGGGCGTGACGGTGGATGTGTATCACGTGTGGTGGGACTCGCGGCTCGAAGCCGAGATCCGCCGCGCGGGCCGGCGCATCCTCTCGTTTCATGTGTGCGACTGGCGCACGCCGACGCGCGATCTCCTCAATGACCGCGGTCTGATGGGCGAAGGGTGCATCGACATCCGGAGCATCCGGTCATGGGTCGAACAGGCGGGATTCAAGGGCGATATCGAGGTCGAGATCTTCTCGGACGCGTGGTGGGCCACCGACCAGCAGGCGTTCCTGGAGAAGATCACGGCCTCCTACCTCGAACATTGTTGAGGCAGCGGACCGTTGGCCGTGCGGCCCACCTGGCGCTCGGCAACACGGCCATCTCTGTGGTTTTTGTGTGTTGGTGAGAATGCGATGAAATCGATACCCGCCTCACACAAAGCCACCAAGACACCAGGGAGGACCATTCTGGACAGGCCCCGGGGGAAACGGATGTTGCAGCCCTGAAGGGGCGATCCAGGTCCCGCGCGAAGCAACAGGAAATTGGCCACCGAGAGCACGGAGATCGCAGAGTTTGAAGACGCCGGACAAGAACGGCGACATGTTCCAGGCGCCGCCCCGGCGCGACTATGTGTCCCCGTTCGAATGACCAGCGAGAGCGCCGGGCCCACACCCAATCCGGATGTCATCCTGTCCCGTCCCGGCGCTCGACGATCCGAACCCGTGAACGCCGCGTTCCTATGGCCGGGTCAAGCTCAGTTGGATCTGCGTGGCATCGCCGTCGCCGGAGATGAAGATGTCCAGCTGCTGGCTATCCTTTTTGTAGGTCAGCATATGCATCGTGCCGCCCTGGTCAAGGGCAGATTCCCGGGTCCACCCGCTTGCCTCGGCCTTCTTCTTGTAGAATTCGGCGATCGTGGCGACCGGGTCGCTGCTGGTAGCGGTAAGGGCGATCATGCCGGCGCCGGTGTCCTGCTGCACGGTCACGAGCTGGGCGCCGTCATACAGGGGGATGTCTTTGGGGAAATCGTCGGGGACTTTCGCGGCCTCGCCAGTGGCGAAACTGACGCCGCCATCCTCGGAGGTCACGGTGGCGGTATCGCCATCGACATTGATGTTGACGGCCTCGCCGTTTTCATCGGTGCCGCGGATCGTGACATTGCCCGAAGAAATGTCCACATCGAGATTGGAACCGCTTTCCCGGGCCGCCCGTTCGATCATTTGTTCGGCCAGGGCATTGGCCGATTCCTCTTCGGCCGATTTCCCGCCGCAACCCGCGAGAAGAGCCAGCGCAAGACATCCAGTGGCAAAGACGGTGAATCTCATACATCTCCCCTTCCATATGGGTTGGTGAAGTCTCAAGTATACATGAATGAGCCACGCGCACCATACCAGATTCCGGAATCGGGCTGTGCTTCCGCGCAGGGGCGCCGGCAGCCCGGCCTTGCACTCCGGCGCGCCTCTCCCCTACCATGGCCAGGGAGGTGCGATTCATATGAACCCGTCTCAACTGGACCCGCGCGACGCGGTGAGCCGGCGCCGTTTCCTGGCAAGCACGGCCGCCGGCATTGCGCTGGCGCGCGCCGCACAGCCTGCCGGAGAAACACCCGCCGTGCGACCCAACGTCGTCTTCGTATTTGCCGACCAGTGGCGCGCCCAGGCCACCCCGTTCAAAGATGACCCGAACGTGCAAACCCCGTTTCTTGCCCGGCTGGCCGCCGAGAGCGTGAACTTCACCAACGCCGTCTCGGGCTGCCCCGTGTGCACGCCCTACCGCGCCAGCCTGATGACCGGCCAGTCGCCCCTGACCAACGGCCTGTTCATGAATGACGTGCCCTTGCCCGGCCACGCCGTCACCATCGCGAAGGTGTTCAAGAACGCCGGATACGACACGGCCTATATCGGCAAGTGGCACCTCGACGGACACGGCCGTTCGAGCTACATCCCCCGGGAACGCCGCCAGGGGTGGGACTACTGGAAGGTGCTCGAATGCACCCACGACTACAACAATTCGGCCTACTATGCCGATGCGGACGAGAAACTGCACTGGGACGGGTACGACGCCATCGCCCAGACCCGGGACGCCCAGCAGTACATCAGCGACCACGCGCGCGCGGAGAAACCGTTCGTGCTCTTTCTCTCCTGGGGGCCGCCCCACGAACCCTATCAGACCGCCCCGGAGCCCTACCGCCAGCGGTTCCACCCCGAGAACCTCGTGCTGCGGCCAAACGTCCCGCCTGAAGCGCAGGAAAAAGCCCGCACCGAACTCGCCGGATATTACGCGCACATGGCCGCGCTTGACGATTGCCTCGCCGCGCTCGAAGAGACCCTTACCAGCGCCGGCATCGCAGAGGACACCATCTTCGTGTTCACCTCCGACCACGGCGATATGCTGGGCTGTCAGGGCCGCTGGAAAAAGCAATGGCCCTTTGAGGAGTCCATCCGCGTGCCGTTCCTGTTGCGGTATCCCGCCGCGCTCGGAAGACAGGGCCGCACACTCGACGCCCCCATCGACGCCCCCGATATCATGCCCACCCTGCTCGGCCTCTGCGGCGTGCCGGCGCCCGATAGCGTCGAAGGTCTCGACTTCTCCGGATACATCAACGGCGGCCCCAGGCCCGGCGACGGAACCGCCGTGATCATGTGTCCGCAACCCTTCGGGCAGGTCGCGCGCAAACACGGCGGCCGCGAATACCGCGGCATCGTCGACGGCCAGTACACCTACGTCCGCGATCTCGGCGGTCCCTGGCTGCTCTACGACAACGCGAACGACCCCTATCAGCTCCAGAACCGGTGCAACGACCCCGCGATGGCGGACGTCCAGGCGAGACTGGATGCGCAGTTGATCGCCCGGCTCGCACAACGCAACGACGAGTTCCTCCCCGGTCGCGTCTACATCGAACGGTTCGGCTACACCGTGGACGACACGGAGACGGTGCCCTACCAGCCCTGAGACCCTGGATCAATAACAGGGACCTGTTTCAGGTACCGCCCCTCTCGCCCCTATCGCCCCACTCGGTCCCCTCGCCCCACTCGGTCCCCTCGCCCCACTCG
>Ga0116176_10003557_pt1 | contig 11501 bp, 12 predicted proteins | sample AD_STIC08_MetaG_FD_89803 | JGI IMG/M metagenome (GOLD analysis project Ga0116176, IMG submission 89803) | Active sludge microbial communities of municipal wastewater-treating anaerobic digesters from USA - AD_STIC08_MetaG | ecosystem: Engineered > Bioreactor > Anaerobic > Digestate | place: USA... | reverse complement strand
TGATGCATCCCGGGAACATCGCCCACTGCGAGACGCTCGGCCGCTGCGAGCTGGCCAAGGCCACGGACCTGGAGCGCCGGGACCGGGTCGTCTGCGACACCTTCCTGCGCTACAAGGGCCTGGAGCGGCCGGTGGTCATCGTCTCGGACGTGTCGCCCGAGGCCTCGCGCTACCCGGTGCGGATGAACATCGCCGTGAGCCGGGCCTTCGGGGCGCTGAGGGTCGTGGCGCCGAAGGGCGAGATCGAGAAGGATCCGATCCTGAAGCGAGTGGCCGAAATGAATGCCGCGAAGGGCGATCCCTAGAGGGCGCCTTTCCTAACCGCCCCTGAGAATCCCCCAGCTCCCCGGACGTCTGCCTAATTGAGCGGAGATCCTAACCGACGCGGAGCTTTCGCGGATGAGTTTGTTCATTATTGACAGGGTGTAGCCAATGGGCTACAATTCAATAGATCTTGAGATTCGCAAGACCAAGGAATTCGCCAAGTGGATCGATGGATTGACCGACGTCCGTGCCCGGGCCCGTATTCTCGTACGGATAGAGAGGCTGGCTGCCGGGAATCCTGGCGATGTCAGGCCTGTTGGGGAGGGAGTGTCCGAATTGAGGATAGATCACGGACCGGGCTACCGTGTCTATTTTATGCCTCTCGGTATGATCAAATTGATCCTGCTGGCTGGAGGAACCAAGGGAACCCAGGATAAGGATATCAGGCTGGCCATTCGGCTGGCCGGGAGTCTCCAGAGGTGACAATGGGCAAAACCGTTACGACCCGATACGATGTGGCTGAGCACCTCCGTACCCCCAAGGACATGGCCGCCTATCTGGAAGCGTGCCTCGAAGACGCTCGCGGCGACGCCGCGTTCATAGCCAAAGCCCTCGGGGACCTTGCCCGGGCCAAAGGCATGTCGCAAGTGGCCCGCGACGCCGGGCTGTCCCGAGAGAGCTTGTATAAAGCGCTTTCCGGGGATAGAACCCCAGGCTTCGATACGGTCCTAAAGGTCATGAAGGCCCTCGGCCTGAAGCTCAGCGCCGAGGCATCGGAAGCCCGGCGCGCCTGAGCCGGCGCGCAATGAATTCGGGCGGTCTGCGTTATGCTGATCGGGGAGACGACGCTCGATGTTCGACAGCTCGTTCCTGAAGCGCATCGTCGAGAAAGCCGCCGACAAGCTCGATCTCCAGAAGAGCGCTGGCTTCCCCTGGTCCAAGGGCATCCCGGACCGAAATTTCCCGAGACAGATGACGGGCGGGAGCGGGTGCCTGGCGCCCGTCGTCGTCGTTATTTTGATCCCCCTGGTCCTGCCGGCGACAGCGCTGTCCTAGCCGACTCCTTGGGCAGGAGGACTCGGGCTGTGATGCCGGGCCTCAAGTACTTCTTGACTTTACTCAGGTAATTGAGTAATATTACTCAGGGTATTGAGTAAAGCCCTTCCTACAGGGGAAATAGAATGTTTAAAAGGCCTCAATTCAAGGTCATTTTCGACCGGCTCACCGAGCCGCGCCGGTTCATTCAGGTCCTCGCGGGACCTCGGCAATCAGGCAAAACGACGCTCATCGGTCAAGTTCTGAGGGAGCTGCCCATCCCGTCTCGCTACGCTTCCGGCGATGATCTGGACGCGAAGGATCCCGCTTGGCTCGATCAACACTGGAATGCCGCCCGGGTCGGATCGGCCGCCTCCAAGGGACGAGAGTATGTCCTGGCCATCGACGAGATCCAGAAAGTGCCGGCTTGGAGCGAGAAGGTCAAAAAGCTCTGGGACGAGGACACCAGGCTCGGGACGCCGCTGAAGGTGGTCATTCTCGGTTCGTCACCCCTCCTGGTCCAGAGCGGTCTCACGGAATCATTGACCGGCCGGTTCGAAGTCCTGAGGCTTCACCATTGGACCTATCCCGAGATGCGGGACGCTTTCGGCTTCGACCTGGACACGTTCGTCTTCTTCGGGGGTTATCCGGGCTCCGCTTCCCTCATCGCCGACGAAAGCCGGTGGCGGGGCTACGTTCGCGAGTCCATCATCGAGACCACGATCACTCGCGATATCCTGATGATGAGCCGGATCGACAAGCCCATGCTGCTCAGGCACCTGTTCGAGCTAGGCGCCGCGTATTCGGGCCAAGTCCTCTCGTTCAATAAGCTGCTCGGGCAGCTCCACGACGCCGGCAATACGACGACACTCTCTCATTATCTGGAGCTCCTGAGCGCGGCAGGACTTCTGAGGGGGCTGCGGAAATACGCCGCGGCGCCTTTCCGGGGCCGGGCCTCGAGCCCGAAGCTCCAGATCCTGAACACGGCGCTCATGAGCGCGCTCGACGGCCGAGACGCGCGAGACGTCCGGGACGATCCGGCGGCCTGGGGTCGCAGGGTCGAATCCGCGGTCGGGGCGCATCTCCTGGCTCTCGCCGGCGACGACGTGGGCATCTGGTACTGGCGCGAGAGCGGGGCCGAGGCGGATTTCGTCCTGGATAAGGGCGGCCGTCTCGCCGCGATCGAGGTCAAGAGCGGCTTGGCCAGGGACGCGGCGCCCGGTCTCGGTGTCTTCCTGAGAAAGCATCCGGATGCGAAGTCCTACCTTATCGGGGGCGGCGGCCTGCCGCTCGAGGAGTTCTTTTTGGCCCAGGTCGGAGATTTGATCTGACGGCGAGGAATGAGAATCGTGGAGCGCCGGCGATATTGATCATCCCGGCCCCTCCGGTGCTTCTGTCGATCGCGCTGTTCTAGCCGGGTCGCCAGCTTCTCAGCCGCAGGACGCCTGAGAACGCCCTGGCGGATGCCCTTCCTGAGCGCGCGCACGACGCAGGTGTTGAGGCTCTCCCCCTCGAGCATGGCCCTACTCGTCGAAAAGCACCAAGGGAACGAATTTGATGGACCTCAAGAATTCTTTAATCGAATCGTGGTTGCCGGCCAGTACGAATTCGATGAGGTCGTTCGTCCATCGAAAAAGCACTCGATGGCCGAGCCCATGACGGATCTCCCAGAATTCTCCGCGAAGCCGCTTGAGCCCGACTCCGGTCGGCAAGGGAGTCCGGGTCTCCAGGAGATCCAGGAATGCTAGGCAGGTCGTCCTGACCTGAATCTTCTGTTCGGTTCTCAGGGACTTCAGTGAACGGTCGAAGGACGGCTTGAACTCGTATCTCACAGGGCCTTGAGATGCCTGCGCGCCGATCGAGCTGACTTGTAGGTCTTGCCGCGTTCGGCGACCAGGCGTTCGATCTTCCCCCATTCTTCCTGAGTGTAGGTGTCCTTGGCCGTGATCTCGCAGGGCATGAAAAGGACGCCCTTGTCCGTGACTTTGAAGACCACGGTGGAACCTTTTTTCAAGTCGAAGATCTCGCGTATGGGGGCAGGGACGGTGACCTGTCCCTTGGATGAGATGGTGGCGGTTTCGATGATTTCCATGATACTCCTACATCCTTACATTCTTACATTACCTCCAAGCTAAAGGCATGTCAAGTTTCCGATCAAATAGACGTACGAGCGGGGGCGATATTCTCAACCACGGGATCCCGCAAGAAACCAGCTGACAGCGTCGCGAACTATGCGACAATGTCAACGTGATGTGGAACCAAGGCCGACTGATCCTGCCGCTCGCTTTCTGATCCTCTTCTCGTTTTTCGCCTGGGAACCTTCCGAACGAACCCCGATCGGCGTTCCTCCGACCGGCCCCCTGCGTCCCCGAAGAGCTCAAAACAAAGGCCGCCATTCCCACGAAAACCCCGTTGAAATCCAAGGTCGATAAACGGTGATTTGTGTTATGCTGAGCGGGGAGGCGTCGCGCGATGTTCGGCGGATCGATCCTGAAGAGGATTGTCGAGAAGGCCGCCGACAGGCTCGACGTCCAGAGGAGCGCCGGCTTCCCCTGGCCCAAGGGCTACCCGGGTAGGCATTATAATGTGAGGGCCGCCGCCTTCGACAGGTTTTTCAGCGGGGCGCGGCCCGATTATGAATGATCCTATGAGCGGTCCCAAGCACCGGCGCTGGACCTTCGCTCAGCGCTTTCGAAGGGACGCCTTCGGCTGGCGCTCTCAGCCGGCGATCCTCAGGATCCGGGAAGCGCTTTCGGAGATCAAGAAGGCAGCCCGGAAAGACCCGGTCCTCGGGGCCGAAGGGGCCGTCCTGTTCCTCGAGAAGATATCCGCGTCGCTTGCCAGGGTGGACGGCTCGTCGGGGGCGATCGGCGCGGCGGTCAACGCCGCGGTCGACGTTCTGGTCCCGATCATCGCCAAGGCCCCGGCCGATGACGCGCTGCGGGAGAAATGGCTGGATCGGCTTTGGGCGGCCGTGGAAAGCGACGAATATTCCTATATCGATCAGCTCCCCGATCGATGGGGCGAATTGTGCGCGTCGCCGGAGAAGGCGTCGCGCTGGGCCGACTCGTTCATCGGCACGGTCCGCATGAGCTGGAGCCTGGACAGGCGAGTGGCGGGGTTCTTCAGAGGGAGCGCGGCCTGCCTGAGCGCCCTGTACGCGGCCGGACGGTTCGAAGAGATCCCCGGGCTGGTGGATTCGGCCCCCTACAAGTTCTGGCTCTACCGGAAGTGGGGGGTGAAGGCGCTCGCCGCGACGGGGCGGCAAGCCGAAGCGCTCCGGTATGCCGAGGATTCCCGCGGACTGAACGAAAGCCCGTTCTTCATCGCCGAGGCCTGCGAGGAGATCCTCTTGTCGATGGGCCGAAGAGAGGAGGCCTACCGCTCGTATTCCTTCGAAGCCAATCGGAGGGCGACATACCTGGCCACCTTCCGCGCCGTCGCCGCCAAGTACCCGGAACGGGCCCCGAGAGACGTCCTGAGGGACCTTGTCGCCGCGACGCCCGGAGAAGAGGGGAAATGGTTCGCCGCGGCCAGATCGGCCGGTCTCCTGGAGGAGGCCGCCGAGCTGGCTAAGACCTCGCCCTGCGAGCCCACGACCCTGATCCGGGCCGCCCGCGATCATGCGGAGACCGAGCCGTGGTTCGCCTTGGAGGCGGGTCTGGCGGCGCTCCGGTGGATCGCGGAGGGCTACGGGTACGAGATCACGGGGATGGACGTCCGGGAAGCCTACGCCCGGACGATGCGCGCCGCGGAGGCCGTCGGGAGCCGCGACAGCGCCCTCGACCGGATCCGCCAATTGGCCAAGAAGGATACCGAGGGGGGACGGATCCTGGCCTCGATCCTCCGGCCGATGTGAAAGCCCATCCATTCGAACGCGCCGCATATTCCTCCGCCTCGGCAACGTCCCCGATAACCGAATCGGGCTGGAGTTTTTTCGCCACGGGGACCAGGCCAAGGACGAAGGCCGGGACAAACGGCGAAAAAATCCACCTATCGGAGCGGGCGCTCGCCTCGACTCCGGAGAAAAGCGGCCGGATTGATTTTAGCGCCCGCCCTGATAGTATTTCCGGTAGAGAAGCTCGGGAAGGGCGGCTTCAGGGCTCCCAGCGTTCGCTGCCGCGCTGGATAGCGGTGATCTCCACGGCCTCGGAGAAGAGGCCGAACAACTTGACAGGCCATTCCCTTTCATTGAGAAGAGGCCGGCCGGCGAACTCCTCGATCTCGGATCCGAAGCGTTCCGGGAATTTCTCCCTGTAGAGGTCCCAAGTCTCGGTGATCGCCGGTCTCCGGGCCAACAGGACCCGCTGGGTCGGGAGCTTGTCTTTCTTCGACTGATTGACCGACCTTTTGGCGGGGAAGAGGTTCCAGAGGTCGTTGTTGTGCCAGAGTGAGAAAGGGATGGCGTGATCGACTTCGAATTCACCGGGCCGCAAGAAGTCCCCGGTCCATACACATGAGATGTCCTTCATGGCCTGGATCAGCCTCGAAGCGTCCAGGACGTTGCGCTCGGGAGACGCCTCTTCCAGAAGGAGCGCGAGAACCTGGCCTGACGTGACAGCCCGTTGCGAAAGACGCTCGGTCAATTCGGCCCAGCGCAGGATGGAGGCGTCCCTGATCCAGGAGCCCATGAGACACAGTTCCTGCCAAAGACCGCTGTCCATGACGATCGAGGCGGTCTCCTTGTCGAAGCTGAACACCGCTCTCGGCGTCCCGCCTCCTCCCGCGTAGGTGACCGGGCCCTGCTGAATCGTCCTCGATAGGACGCTCATGACCTTTCTCGAGAGCTTCAGGTCCTCGCCGCCGAGGCGTTCTCCCCGCGAGGCGACGAGGAAGCCCGGCAAGCCGCCCTTGAGCCTGAAGCTCTTGGCCAGCTGCCCCAACAGATGCCGGAAGGCGATGGGTTTCTTGGACGTCGGCGTTTCACCCTGGATTTGGGGGATGAAAGACCGTGACGAAACCAGGGGCCAGAAATATTCGAGCCATTTCTTGCTCACGGCCGCCAGGGGCAAGGCCACGGACCCGTCGCTTCTCCAGCGGGCTTGATTGTAGCCGGAGGTCGCGATCTCGGCCAGGGCGCGGAAAAGGGCCAGCTTGTACGTGGCGACCTTGCGGTCCCTGTTGAGCACGGATTCGATACGGTCGATGCTGCGCTCCCCTGAGCCGCTGTCGAGGGAGAAAAGCTCGGTGAACCATCTTCTGTCGCGGCGGTCCAGCCCGTCGGCGCTCTCTCCGCGGCCGATGCTGGAGAAACCCAGCCGGGACAGGAGAAGCCGCAGTCTTTCCGGGGCTAAACCGTTGAAGAGCCGGCCGTACCCATCGCGCGTCGACAGCGGCGCGCCCTCCGCATCGAGCGGTAGGGACACGAGCAGCCTGCCGCCCGGCTTCAAGATCCTGCGGATCTCGAACGCGGAGTCAAAGAGGTGCTCCTCGGGGAGATGCATGAGGACCGCGGAACAGAGAACGCCGTCGAAGGATCGGTCCGGAATCTCGTTGAGATGCGGCAGCGCGGCGGTCGAGAGCCGGCTTTTGAAGTGAGGATTTCTGCTTGCTCCCTCGGAGATCAGGGCCTGACAGGGATCCACGCCGTAGGCGTCCCGGCCGCTGCGGATCAATGTGGCGACATCCCGTCCTGCGGCTGTCCCGATATCCAGGATCTTCGCGCCGCGCGGGAAGGCGGTGTCGAACCATGCCGAGATCCCGCCCTTGCAGGAGGCATAGCGATCGGCGACGGCGGCCGCGTTCTCCTGGTAATACCGGCGAGTGGCGCGGTCTATCTCTGATCCTGTCACGGGGCTGACCTATGGAGCCGGGATGACCCGGTCGAAGATCCCCAGGACCTCGACCGAGTCCACGCCTTCCCGCAATTCCAGTGAGGCCATGTCAATCCAGCGGACGGAAGCCCGATCGGATCAAGTAGTCCCTCGTTTCTTCGAGCTCGGGGAGGGGCGGGATGAAGACGACCGTGCCGTCGCGGCCGCGGGTCAGGAGGACACGGTAGGAGTTTTGCCGGAGTTTGAAAGGGTCCTTGATCCGGTGACTGTGCCGATAGCCGCGGGCCTTTCGGTTCGTCCACCGGCCTTTTTCCCGCATGAAGTCTGTTCCCCAGGCCAGGAGGACGGCGTCTAGCTCGAGCCCCTGGGCGCCGAATTCGGTGACGGCGTCTCTAAGATGTCGGCACGAAAAGCCGCCGGGAGCTCCTTCTGAGTCGGAATACCAGGGACCGTAGCGGACACGCTTTGTTGATTGGTAGTCGTTGGGGATCCCGAATGATGCTAAATCACGATCCTTGGAGGAGGCGACCAGGCCGTATCGGGCCTCGGGATTCTCGCCATAACGTTCCTTGAGGTATTCTTCGGCCTTACGGAGGTCGCCGGTGCTCCTCAGATGATAGCCTTGGCTTTCTAGTTTTCGTGCCAGGGCCGCGTTCTTATGGGCATCGCCGTGTTCGAGCAGTTGAGTGACGAAGTCATGGATCTCGGTGGCCAGATGGAAGCGGATCTCGGTGTCCAGGCTGAGGGCGGGAGCTTCGACAAAGCCGACGGGGCTGCCCTGGAAGGTATCGCGGACCTGAGGAGGCCCGTGGACAACCCAGCCGCGAGGGTCGCCGGCGCCCTCGACAGCCCATTTCCACTGAACGAGGCCGGCTTCCTCGCCGATGTGGATTTCCTGGCCGCTGCCGATCAACCCCAGGACGACGCACCACTCGGGAACGCGCCCGGAGAATTCGATGAAGTGCTCGGGCTCGGACCTCCCGCCGATGAAGCCCGAGTCGCGGTCGTGCTTGAATTGGACCTGTTCGGCGTCGAAGGCGCGCTGGGCTTCGTCGAAGATAAGGACATGCTCGGGCGGGACGAGGCCCGGGCGCGATGAGTATCTCTTGACATAGTCTTTGACGCCGCGTACGAACGTCTTGCCGCCGCCGCCGGCGCCCCGGAGCTCGTACTGGAGGACCTCGACGAGAGGGCCGTTTCCGGAGAGGAAAACGGCCGGTACGCTGACCTTGCCGTTCTCCCGGGGAACGGCCAGGTCATCCAGATAATGGGCATGTACCGTGCGCAGCCCGACGAGGGTCTTGCCGGCGCCGGGCACGCCGGTGAGAAGGATCAAGCGTCTCGATCGCGTGGCCGCCGCTTCGTGGATGATGTCCCTGATCTTGTAGACCGCTGGGTCGGTGGCCGCGCGGGCGCGATGGATGGGCCTGATGTCGTGAGTGTGGAAGAGCTCCCGGGCCGCCTGGACGAGTGTCGGCAGGGGACGGTAAGCGGTTTCGGCGAGGAAATCGCTGGGGGCGATCGGGAGGTGAGCCGGATCGTGGGGAAGGCCCTCGACGAAGCCATCGACGGCATCGGGGCCGAGGATATGGACATCGTGCTCCCGCCCTAGATAGCCATGGGCCTTCATCGGAACGCAGAGGGCCAAGACGGGGCGGCTCTCGCACTCACGGTGATAGCAGCGGAGGTCCCGGACGTAAGCGGCAGCCTGGTCGATGTCGGCTTGGGAGGGGCGCAGCTTGCCCTTAAGTTCGAGGACGACCACCGAGCCCTTAGCCAGAAAAATGACGTCGGTCCGCCTGGATTCCATGGGGAGCGTGTATTCGAGAATGGTGGAGTAGTCGGGGGCGGCCGTGTCGGTTTGTAGGATTTCTCCCACTTCATTTTGGAGCGGGGGGATGGATGTGTCCCAAGCCCGGACTTGTTCGGGCCCCGCGTCTTTGACATAAGCGCTCAGACTTTCGCGGATGAGGCGGGGAGGGGCCGAACGGAAATGGGGGAACTTGGAATTCCAGCCGCAACGCGGGTCTTCAGACATTCCCACTCTTTTTGGCGAGGCCATAATTTTAGTCGAATTGACAATAAAAATACAGATGAGAATCTCCGGGCCCCTCAAGCGTCTTTTTAGCTGAAGGCGGATATATACCCTGGCGATGCTTCTGATGTTGATAAGATCACCCATTGACAACGTGTAGCCAATGGGCTACAACGCCGTCGTTCCAGACATCCGCAAGACCGAGGAGTTCGCCCTTTGGATCGATGAGCTGTTTGGGAGGCGGGGATGGCCAAGACCCGGACGACTCGATGCGATGTGGCCGAGCGCCTCCGCACCGCCAAGGGCGATGTCCCTGGCAGCGTTTCAGGGCCTGTCTTATGCGGCATCAGAACCGTGTCCCGGTCCGCTCCCCGGGGGCTTGAGCCAATCGGCGCGATCGAGCAATTTCATGAAATTCCGTTTTGCCCTGTGGGCCAGGCGGATGGATTCGAGGTACGGAGCGAACTCGATTCCTTGCCCCATGCGATTCATCAGGCCATGGATCCTGTGGAGGAGCCTTAGAGCTTCCCGGTAAGCGGAGATGATCTTCTGGTTTAGAAGCGGTTCGATCCGATTTCGATATACAGCCAGGGCGTCTTCCGGATAGCTTTTTTCCCGCAGGGCGGCGAGCTTCAACAGGAGATCGTCAGAACAGCCGCCTTTCTGGGCCTCGCGCCAGGCGGCCTCGACCTCGTTTTCCCAAAGGTAGATCTCGACTAGCACGGAATGATCGGATCGGGAGAAGGCCCACCAACCCTTTCTTTCCCTCTGCTTGTGCTTGGCCTGATGCTCCTGCAAGAACAGAAGCGCTTTTTCCCGCCACAGGGGCCATCGTCCCAGGCGATCGGCGTGGCGTTTCAAGATCTCATATTGCTCCAAACGCGGCGACTCCGCGAATTCCAGCCAGATCAAGGCCATGGCCTCATCATGACGCTTCCGGCCATGGTATTCATTGGCTAAAAACACCCTCAGCCGCGAATCCGTCCGCTCGGGAAAGGCCCGCACTCCGCGTTCGGCCCAATCCAAAGCCAAGTCCGTCCGCCGCGCGCCCTTATAGATTTCCGCTATCCGGAGAAAACTGTACTCGTGCGAGAGGTCTTTCTGGATGACCGCTACGAGCGCCTCCGGATCTCGGCTGTGTTTGGCCAACGTCTCCATGATGCTCGTGATCCGGAATCGCCTTCCATCATATCTCCCGGGCTCCTTGCCGCCTGGCGGCAAGAGAGGGAGCTTGGCCCACTCTGCCTCGGCGAGTTCCCGATAGACGTCCAGCCCCTTTTTTCCAAGAACACCGGCATAGGTTTGGGCTGCGCCATAGAAGGTGTCCCAGTCCGTTCGGAGCTCCCATTGAAAAAGCCGCCGGGCCAGCGTTTCCGGTTCGGGCTTGGCTCTCCTGCAGGCCCGGAGGTGCAGTTCTTGGAGACGGGCGAGTATATTTCCCATCTGGCCGTCGGAATCGTCCCCGAACCCAACGCGTTTTCGACCGCGGCCAGGGCGTATTCGGACAGTTCGATGACCTCCGCGGCCTTGCCCTCTTCCAGAAGCTCGGCCAGGGGATCGATGGTCTCCTCGATGTCCCGGGCATAGGCGAACATGCCGTGATAATCGACGAAATGGCCGGGATCGAGCGCGCCGGCAATGGCGCCTTTATAGCTTGAGAGATCCAAGGATTTCGGATTCTGTTTGGAGGCCCTGACGAGTAAGCGCTGGCGCAGGCGTTCGTCATCCCGGGCCTGCTCAAGGAGGATCTTGATAAGATCGTTCTTCTGTTGCCTCGCCAGAAACGCCTGAACGTCTTTCATCGTGACGGCCGCACGGGCGGGCTTTGGGGCCGGCGTCCGGCCTATTTCCATATGGCCGAATCCCTCCGGCGCCTCAAGCCAAGCCAGACCCGCGGCCACGCAGTGTTTGCAGAACTCCCCGCCATTCCCAATTGGGCACGTGCAGGAATGGCCGAGCCTGCCTCCGTCGATCTGCAATCGCACTACATAGGGATGCGTGCCCCGTACCATGGCCGTGATGACGCCGTCCCGCTCAGCGAGCGCGCTAACCCGCTTGTTTTCGAAGTATTCCTGGCCTCGCTTGAAGGATCGTTCGCCGCCCAGCCGCCGCAGCAGGTGAACGTCCAGGATGGCTTGAAAGCCGTGTTTCTTTTTCAAAGTTCTCATCTCAGGTCCTCAAACGGCCGTCGCCTGTCGTCCTTGCGTATTCTAAGCGGACATCGGCTGGAAGGAAAGCGGTGCGCATGATGCCCGGGTGATGACGGGTCTTAGAGAAATTCTGCCTGACATTTAATGTCCCCCTCGGGGATGGTTGAAATCCCTCGCCTTGAAGGCGAAGGGAAGGGTAGTGTAATGTGATCGCATGCGACGCTACCAGGTGGGAGCGCACAC
>Ga0116176_10003551_pt1 | contig 11516 bp, 5 predicted proteins | sample AD_STIC08_MetaG_FD_89803 | JGI IMG/M metagenome (GOLD analysis project Ga0116176, IMG submission 89803) | Active sludge microbial communities of municipal wastewater-treating anaerobic digesters from USA - AD_STIC08_MetaG | ecosystem: Engineered > Bioreactor > Anaerobic > Digestate | place: USA... | reverse complement strand
TTCGGCCTCCTCGGCGCCGTCCTGCCACTCGACCGCGACGTGCTTGTTGTAGCCCTTCGGGTCGTCCTCGATGAAGTTCTTGCAGAAGGTGCTGCCGCGCCCGTAGTACAGGGTCATCTCGCGCGTGATATGCTGCAACTGCCGGCGCAGGGAGGAGAGGCGAACCAGGCCGCTGGCGTTGGCATACACCGCCAGGCTGCGGCGCAGTTGGTGGGTGGTCAGCGGCCAGGGCCGGCCGATCCCGAACTCGGGCTCCTCGCACCAAGCGCGGAAGGGGTCGATCTCCTCCAGTTCCGCGATGTCTTCCTCCTCGATGGCCGGGCACAGGCGGCTTAGAAGAGAATCACTTGCACCGCCAAGATATCCCTTAAAGGCGGCGATCCGACGCTCCGGCGAGACTTGGCGCTGCATCCAAGGCAGGTACTCGACCGAAGGGAACAGCGGGTGCTCGTCCTTCAGGTCGTCAGCCTTGCTCGGCATGACACCTCGGTCCTCGTAGATCGCGGCGGCGAACTCTTGGGCCAGCCGGATCGCCCGGAAGCCGTCGCGCTCGGTGGTAACCCACTTTGTCCGCAGGCGCCTCCCATTGTTGAACTTGGTCGTGGCGCCGGCAATCAGGCAGTGCTTGCGCCCGTGCAGGCCGCGCTCGGGGCTCATGCAGTGGTACGGCAGATGCCGGGCTTCGGAATTCCGCATGCCGCTGAACACATGAATCTGCAGCTTACACATAAGGAAGATCTCGCCGATGGCGCTGGCCATGTCCATCAAAGGTCTCGGCCCGGTGAAGCCGCGCCTGCCAAGGTAGGCGGCGAGACCGTGCTTCTCGACCAGCGCGGGGCCGATGCAAATCCTGTTCTGGGCCGCCTTGGCTTGTCGATGCTCGACAATGGCTTCCCGTAGCGCCGCTAGCAACCGGGGCTTGTGCGCCTCGATATCGTCGAGTTCCGCCGCGAGGTTGTTGATCAGCGCGGCGTAGATCCGGGTCGGCAGGGGAGCGTGCTGCCGAAAGTCGTTGCGAAACTCCTTGACCCGCCGCTCCAGGTCCTTCCACTGCTTCGGGGTCGCCAGTGTGAAACCCAGTTGCGTTTCAGGCTCGATCTGGCCAAGGAAGGTGAGCCAACCCATCCATTTGGCCACGTAGGTATCTGGCAGGCTTGCGCCGCAGGCATCCAGGAGGGTCGTTTGCGTCAGCACGTCGCGCACCATGCAGGATCGCGCCTCGGCAAAGCGCGCGGCGTGGTGCAGCGTGCGGAGTTTGACGTCCAGCGTGATTGGCGCGTTTTCGTTGCCGTAATAGATCAGGCGCGTCATCAGGAACTGCAGCTCGCGAATGCGGGCTTCGCGCTCGGGCGAAACCACCAATGTGCCCTTGACCGCTCTGCCTTTTGTCTGCTTCCAGTAGAAGAAGTGCAGGTAGAACTTCTGCCGGTGGGCCGTATAGGCCGTCCATGGCCAGACGAACTCGCCGACCGTGTGCGGGGTACCATCCACGTCGCGGCAGATGACGTGGTCCAGCGGCAGGCAGATGCCCCGGTCGTCGTCCCACGGGTCGGGGCCTTGGGCGCCGTGCTGCTCGATGCGCGCCTCGATCTTCATGCGATGACTCCCAGTTCGAGGAACAGCTGGTACTTGTCTGCGAAGAATGGCGTGAGGTTGCCGTTCTCGAACACGTCCTTGCGTACCTGCACCACCATTGCGCGGCAGTTGCGGAAGTTGGCAATCTTCTCAAGGTCCTCGTCGCACTTGGCGATCAGTGGCCGCAGGGCGGCTTCGTGTAGCGGGCCGAGGATCACCTGCTCCATGACGAAGGCGGCAGAGGCGACCTTGCGCGCGTCCTCCTCGCAGGCGACCAGCACCCGGCGCTTGCAGAACAGGCAGCCTTGGGAATCCTTGCAGTCCGGCTTGACCGGCGCGTTGTCGGCCAGTGACTCGGGATGGCCGAAGCTGTCGCAGCGTCCGCCTTCCTCTAGCGGCGGAGCGTCCGCTCCCTCCGCCTTGACCGCGATGACGCGCTGACGTCTTGCAGACTCGGAGACTGACGTCAGGAATAGCGACAGTTCCTCGCGGTGATCAGTGGCCGAGCCGGAGTCGTAGCGCTTCTGCGCGGTCTGTTCGGTGTTCTGGAGCACCTTGGCCGTGACCGACGCGTCGTGATGGCGCTGGTACCAGTCCGCCACACTGGCACGGAGCTTTCTCACGGGCATGCGGGGCAACTGCGAGTCGAGGGCGCGAAGCTGGTTCTCGTACAGCGAAGCAAGCGGGCTATAGCCGATCTGCGTGGGCGGGTTCTCGTTTCGTGGTCCAAACGTAAAGAACAGGTAAGGGAAGTTCTTGCCCTGGAGGAGGTACCGGCGCAGTTCCATGAAGCGGCGCAGGGACGGCATGAAGGCAGCCGGCACGGTCAGCGTCACGGACTTGCCGCTCGCCCGGAATTTGATAGATCGGAATTGCTGGTTGCTGGTGGCTGCGTCGACCTCGCCGTTCGTCTCGATTTCGCGAGTGACCGACTCGTTGGCAGCGGTGTTGCAGAAGAAGAGGAACAGGAAGGCCTTGTGGGCGATTATGCCGAGCATAGTCCGGTGCCTGTCATGCACGTCGGCATTGGCGGTGTCGATTCGGGCCTGTGCTCTCTTGATGGCCTCCTTTGCATCCTCGCGCTGCTGCGATGGATAGCGTCTCGTGGCATATCGATGCGCGATCGCGTCGGGCGTGGCGAGGCGGCCGTTAGCGTAATCGTAGGCCCAACAGGCCTGCTTGCCGAGTTTTTCTCGTTCGGCGCCCCATTGGTGCGGAGGCAGGCGCCACTGATTAATAGGAAAGAGCCAGAGGTGGCTTTCCTCCCAGCCAAGGGTGCCCGGGAGCTCCAGTTTGTAGGGGAAGGGGCGCTGTTCCAGCACCAGGTCGCACAGGCCGTCGAACAGCGCCTGGTTGAGCGCCACGCCATGCGCGAAGTCGTGCGGCGCCAAGGGTTCGGTGCCGCCATTCGGGTTCCAGCGTTCCTTGACCTTGCCTATGCCGCGGCCGAGCGCTTCAAGACCGGTCGCGGCTTCCAGAAGTTCGCGGATGAAGTCAAGTCGGTCGTTGTGCGCCCTTTGACCAAACTCTTGCCGGAGATAGCGTTCGCGGGTTTCGGTCACCCAGGCACGATAGGCATTGCGCGTGGCCTCGCCGCCTGAGAGGCAGTCATGCAGGCCGTTGGAATCTGACCAGTCGAGGAACGACTTGAGCTGATGCGCATAGTTTCCCACTGTTATCAGGCTTTTGCCGTCATCTTGGACTAGGCGGGAGAGCGCCTTGATGAGTTGCAGGATTTCTTTGGGGCGCTGCTTGAGGAGGGAGCCGATCACAACCCCGCGCGGCTGGCCGGGCTTGCGCATCTTGCTCGAGCGCAGCGAATAGCAGAGCGCGCCGAGGTCGTGGGAAACGGGGCCGATTTTGAGGATGACATGCTCCGGATGCAGGAGGCGGGTGTTCTTGCCCAGCGGCAGCTCGATGGTGACTGTCGAGCGTGTGGCGAAGATGGGCTCGACGGGCTTATTCATCGATCGCCATGCCTTTCATCGCCTGGTCGATCCAGCGCTGCAACTGCTCGCCGTACCCATTCACCGCCTCGTAGATGGCATCCATCTGGCTGCGGTAGTTGAGGTAAAGGTCCGTGGTGGCAAAGCTCTCGTGCCACAGGAGATCCTTCACGGTCATGCGCGCCCGGTTCAGGGTGATCGATCCCGATTGCACCAGTTCCATCAGCAGTTCGGTTATGTTCATGCCGAAGCTGGCCCGCAGGTCGTGGATCCGGTAATGGAAGTGCTTGTCGTGGTGCGCACGCACGTAGGGAATCACGTGCTCCCTGAGGAACTGGCGAACAGGCTGGCCGGTTTGCCCATGGCGGCGGTCGAGGTCGGGGTTGAAGCGGAGGGTCTCGGCCTTGGCCGTGTAGTAGGGGCTGCCCTGCTGCGTCAGGAACAGGTAGGGGTCGGGATGCTCGCCGTGCTTAGCCATGAACCGGTTTCGGCGTACTTCGGCTCGCCTTGACAGGGCATAGGTGTGCAGCAGTTCATAGAGGGGGCGCGGGACCTGCAGCACGCCGGTTTTATCGTTCTTGGTGTCAATGCCCGTCCCCGGCCCTGCTTTCAGCTTGTAGAGCTCCCCGTCGCCCGTGAGTAACTTGGAGAATCGCGGGTTCTGGCTGGTGAAGTGCCGTAGGCGCAGCGTGCTGGCCGTCTGGATACGCGCCCCCGTGGCGAGCATGAAGAGCTGTATCAGGTAGCACTCGGTGTTGCCCTTGGCCTCGGTCGCTTCGAGAATCCAGACCTGTTCCTTGCCGGTGAGGGGCCGCAGCTTGCCGCCATCCTGGATGGTCCCGGCGAATGGGTCTTCCGACTTGGGCGCGCGGATGCCCACGTCCGTGCTAACCACCCTTTTGGAGACCGCCACCCCCTCGGTCGTCTTGAAGGCAAGCTGGTATTGTGTCTCCTCCCACGGCGGGTATTCGGGCTGGAAGTAGTTGTTGGCAATCAGCCAACGGTAGAAAGAGACGACGGTTCCGATGCGTCGCTTCGCCGTGCTCGGTGCCAGTACGCGTGCCTGAATCTGCTGTTGCAAGTAACCCCGGTAGCGGTAGGTCGGCCGTCGTAGCTTGATCTTGGGGAACTGAAACAACAAGTCGTCGGGGTTGTTCTGTGTATCCAGCCACTCCTTGTACGCGGCCAGGTCGTCCGCCCTGCTCTGGTAGGTCGTCATGGCAGGGGTCGTTTCCGCCTCAAGCTGCGCCAGGATGAAGAGGCTGCCGAGCGGCCAAGGAACGGCGTTTCGGTCCAGGACGACCGGAAACAGGTTGTAGTTGAAGCCCCGTCCAGCATGATCGTCCCAAACAAAACGATAGTGGTAGGTCAGGGCAGGCCGTCCCTTGCCCTGCTTGATGGCCCGAGTGAGCGCGCGTGGATCTTCCGCTGTAGTCACTTCCGACAACTGAAAGACAGGCAGGAGAACCTTGCGGCGCTGTTCCTTCACTAGCCAAGCCCAGGAAATCGACGCCGCAGTTCGCGTATCTGCTCCAGCGCGGCGGATGCTGGGGTGATTACCACAGAATCGGGGATCGTCAGGCCAAGCACCTTGGCCAAATTGGTCGGATAGAGCCGCCGCCGGCCTGCGAGTCGACCGCACGCCTCCTGCACCGCCACAAACCCCACCTGCTCGATCATCCAGGCAATGGCTCTCTTGTCACGGGCGTTGAGAACCAAGACGCCTTCGGGCTGCTGCCCTGCGGCGTCGGTCGGTCGCCCTGCTGGGCTCCCTCCCAAAGGCTCTTGCTCACCCTTCAAACCAGAAACCCCCGGAAATTTGCATTCACGCGATCCAGTCTGTCCATTCTAACAAAACTTCGTTGTCAGGACTTTTTTGATGGAACTTGCATGTCTGATTCATCGATTTCCGGAGGCAACTCTTTGAGAGAATCGGCTGCACGATTGAACGCGTCGTCATAACGGAGAAGGTCAGACAACTCCGTAAGCTGAGACGGACGCCCAGGTCTGACCCGGATTGGCCTGCAAATTTCGAACTGGCTTTCCTCAACATCCCTGAAATGTATGTTGGGCCGGACACGGGGTGGCAGCCCCCCAACAAAGCACTGCTGCTCCTTGTTGTAGAAAGCTGAGAATGTTCCGCCGATACCGGCGAACGTCACCAAAAGTGTGTTTTCTCCCTTTCTTGCGACCTCAACCTTGACGTAGAGATGTCCGTTATCGGGCAGAATCGTCATCTGCTCATCGACGTTGTTCAGGGCAATCTCGACAAACTGCTGCTCCTGCATTTCAGGACTCGAAGTCAGAGCCTTCTTGAAGCGTCCCAAATCCTTGAAACCGAACTCGATATCATCCAACTCGGCTCTGATTGCCTCTGCGATTCCGGGGTATTCGTTGGATTCATCTCCCCAATCAATCCCAAGTAACTCGCTGGACATCCGTAGGACCGCAAAGATGTCACGCTGAACTGATGAACTTCCATCAATGTTCTCGGGGCTGTATCGATGGTTCCTGACCTCCGCAGTGTTCTGCGAAAAGTCTGGGATGTCAATCAGGAAGACATTCCCATCCTCACTCCCAAGCATGACGTTACCCGGGTGGATGTCACCATGGAAAATGCCAAGTCCATGAAGATGTCCGACAGCAGCAGTCAGCTTTTCGATAACCTTAATTTTGTCGGGATCGTCGATGACTGCATTAGCCCATGTCGCCCCATCGACGAAATCCGTAATCAGATACATGCTTCCGGACTTTGATGCGAGTCCATACTCATGGATTCGAGGCAGATACGTCGGGTTGACTGCGGCAAGCTTATCTACACGCTTCAGGAACGAGAGAACCTGGAAGTTGCTTACCGGATCGCCTCCCTCGGCCCCAACATTCAGCCAGGCTTTAACGAGTCTTCCCCCCGACAGATAGACCTCCTTGTCGGCAGTCTCAACCAGAAAATCGCCATCTTCTCGATACTGGCGAGAATGATTTATCGAATGTCGGTATACCTCCAACTCACTTTCATCGAACGTCGGGATGGCTTCGCGTTGCGGCTCTGAACGCATCAGCGCATCAAAGAACGAAGATGCGTCCTTGAACTTTGCCGTTACCGCGTCGAGAAGAACGGCCGCATACCATTCGTTGCTTGAAAGCATGTGGTCCTGGACGGTCTCCAAGCTCTTTGGAGACATCCTTTGACCAGAAAGCAGATGCCAGGCCACAACTCCAAGAGCGTGAACATCCTGCTGAAACGGGGTCAATGACGAGCTGCAATCAAGCATCTCCTTCACCTCGACCGCCCCCACCGACAGACTGCTCCGATAATCGCCGACTGTTCCAATCGGCTGGTGGTATGCAGAGATGAAGTTGGAGAGCGCAATTTCCTTTGAAGGAGACAACCACAGGCTGTGATCCGCAATATCACGGTGGGCGATCTTGATTTCGTGCAAATCACCGAATTTCGCAAGCAGAAGCTTGGTGAGATTCAGCCTGTCAGTCTGGTTCAGTGATTGCCCATACTTGCCCACGAATTCGTTGAATCTCACGTGTCCGGGAGGAAGTTCATAGACCTCGCTGTATTGCGACGTGACTTCGTCCTTTTCGAAACTCGTGAGCGAGCGGAGACAATGGTTATAAAGATCCCGATTCTGATGGTTGATGAACTGCAGGACCTCCCGCTCACGAGAGACGATGTCAGCCCTACCCTGCGGCGTGAAAGCCTTGGTACCCTCCACTTTCTTGAAGTTCCATACACGCAGCAGTGCCTCGGTACTCTTCGAGATTTCCGAACTTGCCAAGTACTCCTTATAGACATGCTTCGGATGTTCGAAGATTTCTTCGACTGCAGTGTACCCGCCGATTTTCAGAGTTTTCGGTGCCGTGTTTCCGCTCAGAAACAGTTCGTCGAATACGGGGAAGTCCTGATTCAGCACCTGTTCATTTGGATGAGGTCGGAAATGGTCGTTGAATTTGACCTTGTCCGAAAACTTGAGGAAGTCCTTCAAGGAAACTGTATTCCGAAGATCAACTTCGGGAAGCTGGCTGAAATCCGCGTTGCCGGTCATGACAACAAAGAAATAGACACGCGGGTTGTACCCCTGATTGGAGAATCGATGACTAAGCTTCTTCAGCTTGTTATCGAGCGTAAACTTCTTGCTTCTCGTGACACTTACAGGCGAACGCCCCATGTTCTTGTCGCCCTTGAACCAGATGTCGCCGTGTGCAGTTACCGGCTCATGATTCCAGTCCTTCAATTCAACAATGATGACGTTGCAGTGAGTGACGATTACAAGGTCAAACTCACCTTCCTTACCCTTGGAGTCAACGAATCGGAACCCCGCATACCCCTTCCATGGAAACATGCCGTTCCGACCAAGCTTGTTTTGAAGTTGGTCCCTCAGTGAAGCCCCTCGATTCTGGGACTTTCCGTCAGCCGGGCTTTCGGTGAAAGCCGCCTTGATTTTCTTGATTGCCTCGATCTCTTGCTCTTGCAGACCGCCGTCCCAAATTTCGATGTCCAAGATGCTTCCTTTGTTTTCTTGCCCAGAGAATTAGGCCGTCAAGGGGGGCATGCCAAGCGGTTGAGTCTACCGCAAGATTCCTCCCTCTGTACGTCGGCCAGTTGCTCCAGGTGACTATGCTCAGCCAAGGGAAGGCCGATCAGTATGCTCGCTGACGCGGGAAGCCAACGTTCAGCAGCCTGGCAATGCCATCCGTGGTGCCACCGTCAGCGAATGGCTACATTGCTGACCAAATACTGGAGGTGCTGTAACGGCGGCTTATCGCCGAGTTGTACGCGAAAGCTACCTGGCGGGTTTCCAGGGCCTCCGCACTCGGAAGTCATAACGGATGAATCCCCAGCATCTTCATCCTGATGTCGTCGTCCCAGGCGGCGCGTTTGCGCTTTTGGCGCAAGCTAGTCTTGACCGGGTCGGTCGTGTCGGCGCGGATGAGGTTGAGGACGATTTTCTTCAACAGCGAGAGGTTCTGCGGCGCGTTGTCCTTGCACACCGTGCAGGCATCCTCGCCAAAGCACACGTCGAGCATCCAGTGAAGGCGGTTCTCGATGGCCCAGTGCGCGCGCACTGTCCGGGCAAGCTCCTCGGCCGAGAGCACCCGCGAGCTGATGTAGTAGCGCTGCTCGAGCTCGGCGGCCTGCTCGCCGACGAAGCGCTGCGAGACGACGCAGCCGACCGTCGCGCAGCCGGGCCACAGCGCGGGATCGATTTCGTTGCCGCAGGGCGCGGCCCAACTCATTTGCAAGACGGTCCGACCGTGGCCGCGCTCGACGTGCTCGAAGCCCGGGCCGGCCGCCTGCGCATCGCTGATCAGATCGCGCACCTGCTGGGCGAGCGTCGGCTGGTTGCCCTTGACGGCGAGCAGGTAGTCGCCCCCCTTGTCGAGAATCTTGGCGGCGATCTCGCGCTGACAGCCCATCGCATCGATGCTCACCAGCAGCCCCTTGAGGTACAGCGCGTCGAGCAACTCCGGAATCGCGGTGATCTCGTTGCTCTTGCCGGCGACCTTCTCCTGCCCCAGCACCAAGCCGAGATTGGTCGAGAAAGCGCTCACCATGTGGACCGCGGGCCCGTCGCCATCGGCCGAGCCGCACAAGGTCTTGCCGTCGACGGCGATGCTGCCCTCGAGCGCGCCCACGATGCCGCCCACCCAGCGCCGGAACGCCGCCTCGAACTGCTTCGGGTCGAGCACCCGGAACACGCGCAGGAACGTGTCGGCCGACGGAATGCCGTTCCTCAGAGGCAGGAAGCGGCGCAGCCACTCGGCCTTGAGTCGCCCCCACAAGGCGATGTCCTCGAAGCTGTCGGCGTCCGAGAGCATCGCGCACACCGCGATCACCAGGATCTCCCGCAGCTCGTGGCGGGTGCCGTTGCTCGGCCGGCGCGGGTCTTCCAGCTCACTCAGTCTCTCCATCAGGCTCGCTCCCGCTCCACTCATGCTGTCCGTCCAAAAGACGAGAGTAGACGCGTTTTCGCGCGGGTTCACAAGATGGTTGCATAACGTGTTGAGCGTAAACGACTTTCTTGACGGGGGCGGACGCGCTGCATGTCATTCGAGTGCGGAAACCCTGGGCGGGTTTCAGAGTGAAGCTGACGTTCAGTTGGTCGCTCTGCAGTGACGCCGGCATGAGGGGAGGCATCAACTGGTCTGTCGCCCACACCCAAACCTCTTGGCCGGCTGCCGCGATCGCCTTCACCTTGGTGGCCCGCTCCTTTGGGTCCATGAATGCGCTGAGCATGTGCAAGGGAACCGGCCGCGGTCCTGCATCGAGTAGCAAGGCGTTCGGAAAAGCTGCCCCGCTCCGAGCGTCGTAGCGCAGCGGCTTGACGAAGCGTCGGTGTTGGGCCACCAAGGCATCGATCAGCGGCAATTCATGCACCCCTTCGATCGGAATCCAGTGCTCGCTCGCCAGCATCAGGCTCGCCGCGTCGATCTCATAGGTGTATTCGCGGCGGGCGCGGATGAGTGCCGCCAGGACAAGGCGGACCGGGCGGTCGGTGTCCGCATCTCGAGCCTCGAACAGCGGAGCGAAGACCCGCTCGATGCGCTCCCAGCTCTTGCCGGCGATCAGCAGCGGCGCATCCGGCATGTGTCGGATCCAGACCCGGCGCCCCTGGCTCGTCGCCTCGCTCGCCTTGAACTCGCCGATCACGATGGCCAGGGGCGTTTGCCCATCCTTGGGACGCAGCACGGCCAGCTTCTCGCGTCGGCGCTGGGCGGCCTCGGCCTTGGCGCTCTCGTTGAATGGTTCGGGCACGTACAGGCGTTCGGCCAGCGGCACGCCCTTGACCATGATGTCCTCGGCCGCCTCCAGCAGGTACTTGCGCACCACGCCCTGGTTGCGTTTGCCCGCCATCGCCGGGCTCCAGCGGTTGAAGCCGGCGCGCTCGAAGAGGAAGTGCATCAGCGCCCGCAAGGTCATGCGCCGCTTGGGCACCCCGACCTCCGACACCTCTTGCGGTTCGCCGCGCGGCACGCCGCGCCCGGTCACCCGCGTCCAGGGGAAATCCACGCGCAGCTCGACGCGGCCCGGTTCCGATTCCAGCACCGCCTCCCCGACCAGTTCGCCGAGCCCCGATTGCTGGAGCTCAGGCTCGTAGGAGGGACACTCCGGATGGTGGGTGCTGCCGCTCTCCGGCATGCGCTTGACCACGAACTGGCGGTGCAATGCCACGTACATCTCCACGCCACCGGGCACGCACAGGCAGCGCGGCCGCTCAGGCGTGTCGTAGACCAGGGCGAGCGCGTCCTGCAGTTGCGGATCGTCGGCGGCGATGACCCGTCCCTTGATGGTAAAGCTCTGGGTTTCCATCGCCGGTTCAGACCAGTTCGTCGAGCAGTTCCGCCAGCGTCGGCTTGGGCCGGCGCAGCAGCTCCCGCACTGCACTGCGCTCGCCGATCCCCAAGATCGTGCCCACCTGATCCTCGTCGGCCCCGCGCTCATACATCCGGGAAATCACGGTGAGACGCGCCGACTGGGCGCTCAGACCCTTGAGCTCGGCGTAGCGGAACAACTTGCGGTAGATCTCGAGCAGTGCCCGGCAGACATAGCGGTTCTGCCCCGGCGCGCCATTGTTGGGCGCGATCTTGTAGGGCTCGCCGCCCGGGGAAAGGAACAGCCGGCTTTCGGGATCGAGGCCGCGGTAGCAGTCGGGCTCGCCCAACCCATGGCCGCTGTGGAGCCGTTCGCGGAAGTAAGCGGCCAGCGCGTCGTCGAGTCGAGTGCTGCCGAAGTAAAGCGGCCTCGGTTTGCCGTTGATGGCGACTTCCGCGCGCAACTCGGATTCCCAGCACACACTGCCGTCGATGAGCAGATAGTCCCGTACTTCGAGCCGGGCGATCTCGAGGGGGCGCAAGCCGGTAGCGAACAGCATGTAGTACAGGGCCAGGTCGTGCCAGGTACGGTTGGTTCGGCCCTTGATGCGCACAGCCCCCTGGGTCACTTCCGCCGCCGACAATACCCGTGCCGGACGGGCGCCGACCGGC
>Ga0116176_10003550_pt1 | contig 11520 bp, 7 predicted proteins | sample AD_STIC08_MetaG_FD_89803 | JGI IMG/M metagenome (GOLD analysis project Ga0116176, IMG submission 89803) | Active sludge microbial communities of municipal wastewater-treating anaerobic digesters from USA - AD_STIC08_MetaG | ecosystem: Engineered > Bioreactor > Anaerobic > Digestate | place: USA... | reverse complement strand
TCGAGTGCGGTGTAGTCAAGATAGCGGCGATAGACGAAAGGTCGCAGCGACTCCAGGCAACGTTCGCCGGCAGCGATATCTCCAGCAACCGGTCGTGCCTTTACCCAGGCGTAGCGTTCCCAATCGCGCCCTTCGGTCTGGAAATAATGTTCCATCGCGGCAAAACTCAAGGCCAGGCGGCCGGAATTTCCATAGGGGCGCAAACGCAAATCGACGCGATGCGAAAAACCGTCACTCGTTATATCGCCCAGCAATTGGGCCAATCTTTGCCCCATCCGGGTGAAGTAGGCTTCGCCATCGAGACTGCGGGCGCCATCACTTTCACCCTGTTGTGGGTAGGCATAGACCAGATCCACATCGGAAGAAAAATTCAATTCTCCGCCACCGAGTTTTCCCAACCCGAACACGACAAAGGATTGCACTTCGCCACTCGCATTTTTTACCTGGCCGTACCGAGTCGAAAAAAGTTCCGAGAGAACCCGGACCGATTCCCCCAGCGCGATGTCGGCCATTTCACTGATCGCACCCAGGCTGGCTTCAACATCATCGTGTTCATGCAAGTCACGCCAGATAATCCGCGCCGACTGCATTCTGCGCCAACGTCGTAATTCACCCGGCCATGCACTCTCGTCACCAACCGAAAATTGCAGCGGAGCGATACTCGACTGATCCAGCACATGCCATTCTGCAGGCTGCTGACACAGGGTATCGATTGCAAAATCACTGGCGAGCGCGAGAGGGAAATATTTTTTTTCGATCTCGTCCTTGTCGGGAATCACACTAGCGGCTTCGGCGAGACGATCAAGATGGCGCTGCACCAAAGCCTGCAATTGGGATTCGAAATCTGTCATGCGGGGATTGTGTCACAGGCATTGCGGAATTTATAAAAAACTAAAGCCCGAAACTGCATGACAGCTTCGGGCTTTAGGCTCCCTCCCCCATGACGGAGTGGTGGCAGTCTCACCCACCCACCTATTGCTTGCACGTTGCGGTGCAGCAAAGTCAAAAAAATCGTATCGGATTACAACAGAAAATGAGCGCAAAGACTCAGGAATGTTCCCATGCTCACGACATCGGTAATCGTCGTAAGGAAAATGCTGGATGCCGTCGCAGGGTCGGCACCGAGTCTCTTCAGAACGAGCGGTATGCTCGTGCCGGCAATACCTGCCAGCATGCAGCTGAAGGACATCGCGCCCATCGTGATCAAGGCCAATCCCATAGGATCCGCACCGGAATCATGGCCTGCGACGATATACATCGCGACGCCTGCCAATGCGCCGGTGACCGTGCCATTCATCAATCCGAGCATGGCTTCCTTCGCAATCAATTTTGCAATCGGCATGCCTTTCAATTCACCCAGCGTCATGCCCCGGAGCAGGACCGCCATCGATTGGCAACCCAGGTTTCCGCATTGCCCGCCAAGCACCGGCAGGAACATCGCGAGCACGACTATCTTGTTGATCGTGTCGGCAAAGATGCCGACCACGGCAGCACTCACGAACACCGTGAGCAAATTGATCTGCAGCCAGGGATGGCGAAATTTGAAGCTGCGCATCAAGGGTGTTGCCAGACGTTCTTCTTTCTCGACACCGACCATCGAACCGGCTTGCGCCGATATTTCAAAAGCTTGTTGTTCAAACAATACCTGGCCACGCACCTGGCCCACCAAGGTGCCGTCTTCTTCGCAGACGGGATACACAGGGTAGTGGCGTGTTACCACCTCTTTCATGGCATCCACCAATTGCATGGTGGGGCGCAGCGCAAAGGCACCGCGAATCATGACCTCGTCGAGGGTCTGCATTTTTTCGGCGTAGAGTAATTCGCGAAATGCGGCAACACCCAGCAAATGATTTTCGCGATCCACCACGAACAAATAGGTCACCATTCGCTGCTTGACGGTATCGCGCAAGACTTCAATCGCGGAGGCGACGCTCGTACCGCTGCGGAATACTGCCGGCGGATCTTCCAGCAAACGGCCGACACTGCCTTCCGGATAACGCTGGGCGTCCATCCAGTCGGTTCCGGCGGGTGCGGCTGCCATGATGCGCTCGCGCGCTTCCAGACTCATCGCAGCAAGAATGCTGTTGGCTCGGGCGGGAGGTAGCCCCGCGAGCAACTTGGCGACCTCGGCGGGATTGCGCAGATCGAGCCGTTCGATCGCCGTCTTGGTATCCAGAGCGGCGACTTTCTGTGCGAGAGAATCGGATTCGTTAGCCACTACAACCCCGGAACCTGGAAAATGAGTCCGCTAAGGGTAGCCGAAAAAGGTGTCAATTTGGCTAAATTATGAGCTAGGGAACCTTCAGCGCGAGCATGAATGGGCTTTCATGAATCGCTGCCGCATGATCAAGGCTCTTCTACCGCGTATCCCTTTGCACGCAAAGATGCCAGAAGGCCGGTCGGCTTCAGCATGTCGCTCATCGGCAAGATGGCGAAAGTCGATTTATTCCTGGCCAATGCGGCATCCGCAGCCTTGAGCCACTCCGCCATTGCTTTCGGGCGGATATCGGCGAATCCGTTTTTCTGCGATATGGCGGCATTGGTCAATGCGGTAATGCAGGATACATTTTGGTCGGTATAGGAAAGCCTTTTCAGGCTCTCGATATCGCCCACTGCCCAGGCATTGCCCCGCTCGATCATGCCATTTAGATCGGTTTCAAGCCGATCCATCGTTTTGGCGAAACAGTCGATGTCGGCCAATGAAGTTTTTGAAAACTCCTTGATCACCGCTTTCGGCTTTTCGATTTTCAATTCGATTTTCGGGCGAATGATTTTTTTCTTGTATTCGTCGGCGGCATCGACCACCACCGGCCTGACGATGTTGTCCGGACTAAGACCGGACTTCTTGATGGCTTTCTCGTAGAGCTCCTGTGCCGCGAAAACCGGCCGCCATTTTTCAATGCCGTTGTCATGACCGATATATTTTGCCTTCAGCACCGACCAACGCTTGTACAGCTCGGGCGACAGCACGTCCTTGAGCTCCTGGTCATTCGGATTTTTCCTTGCTCCATAAAGCGAAGGGATCAGCATCAGGTTGCCGAACATGCCGCGATCGGTGGAAACGCTCACACTGGTCTCGAACAGGATCTCATCCGATTGGGCAATGGTCTTTTCGACATTGCGCGAGACCCAGTCCATCTTTTGTGGCAAGGGCGATTGCGTTCCCATAATCCAGAGCACGTTATCGCCCTTCGAGACTTTCCACATGCCGGGGCCGGGTTGCGCGCCCGAAACCACCATAACATCAAGGACTTTTACGCCCTCCGGCAATGGCGTGTCGTCTTCTTCGACAGTTTGGTTTTGGCTAGCGGTTTGCGGGAAAGCGGGAAAACTCGCCAATCCAAGCAGTAAAGTCATCGGAAAAATGAAACGCATTCGAACCATCCGTTCTTTTTTGTTTTGTGGCAAGGATATGGGCCGGCATGATGCAAGCCACTGCATGAACTAAAGTTAAGCAGGTTTCCGACCTTGCTGTACATCACAAGTTCCCAGCATCCGGACTCAGCAGTCCGAATGGCGATAATCAGAACGCATGATCGAAGGCCACATCGCCTTCCACACCGACCTGGTAAGCCGAGACTCGCCTTTCGAAGAAATTGGTCAGCTCCTGCACATCCTGTAGCTCCATGAACGGGAACGGATTGCGGGCGCCGAAATATTTCGGCAGACCCAGCTGGGCAAGGCGCTGATCGGCAACGTACTCCAGATATTCCCTCATATCCTTGATCGACAAGCCCGCCACGCCCCAGGAAAGAACGTCGTGGGCGAAAACCATTTCGCACTCGACCGCTTCCTGCAGCATCTTGAGAATCTGCTCGCTTAATTCGTCGTCGAACAATTCCGGTTCTTCCTCCCGCACCGTGCGAATGACTTCGAATGCAAATGCCATATGCCCGCTTTCATCACGGAATACCCAATTGGTGCCCGATGCCAGGCCATGCAGCAGACCACGCGAACGCAAATAGTAGACATAGGCAAAGGCACCAAAGAAGAACAGGCCTTCGATACAGGTCGCAAAGCAAATCAGGTTCAGCAGAAACTGTTTGCGATGTTCACGGGTTTCAATCCGGTCGAGCTGGTTGATCGAATCCATCCAGCGAAAACAGAACTCGGCCTTGTGTCGAATGGCCGGAATACTTTCGATCGCGGTGAACGCCTTGGCTCGAGCTTCCGGTTCCGGCAGATAGGTATCCAGCAAGGTCAGGTAAAACTGCACATGCAGGGCTTCTTCATACAATTGCCGCGACAGATACAACCGCGCTTCGGGTGCATTGATATGTTTGTAGAGATTCAGCACGAGATTATTCGATACGATCGAATCGCCGGTCGCGAAGAAGGCGACCAGACGTTCGATAAGATGGCGTTCGGCGGGTCCGAACTTGTTCCGAAGATCATTCACGTCGAGCGAGAAGTCGACTTCCTCGACGGTCCAGGTATTGCGCACGGCATCACGATACATTTCGTAGAAAGCCGGGTAACGCATGGGCCGCAAGGTCAAGGCAAAGCCGGGATCGAGTAGGTTGCTCATTATTGGCAGGACTCGCAGCTTTCCGGATTTTCCAGCGAACAGATCACCGCAGCCGCATCCTGCTCAGCGCTGGTCACCGTGGTTTTCGCAATGCGTGTCGCCGGTCTTGAACGCAGGTAGTAAGTTGTCTTGATGCCGCGCTTCCAGGCATACATGTACATCGAGCTTAAAGCGCCAATGTTTGGGCTTTCCATGAACAGGTTCAGCGACTGCGATTGATCGATGAATGCACCGCGATCAGCCGCCATATCGATCAACGAGCGCATCGGCACTTCCCAGACGTTTCGATAGATTTCACGCAATTCGTTCGGGATCTCCGACATCGATTGCACCGAGCCTTCGGCCAGCTTGATGCGGTCTCTTGTTTCCGGCGTCCACAGACCGAGCTTTTTCAGCTCTTCGACCAGATAACGATTCACCTGCAGGAAATCGCCCGACAAGGTTTCGCGTTTGAACAGATTGGAAATTTGCGGTTCGATGCATTCATAGCAGCCGGCAATCGAGGCAATCGTCGCCGTCGGTGCAATTGCAATCAGCAGAGAGTTACGAAGACCTTGCTGCTTGATGCGTTCACGCAAAGCATCCCAACGAGCGACATTTTCCGGCACGATATTCCAGGCATCGAATTGTAACTCGCCCTCTGCTGCACGGGTTTCCGCGAATGAAGGATGTGCACCGCGCTCCAATGCCAGCTCGGCCGAAGTCGACAAGGCCTGGTAATAAATTTCTTCGGCGATTCTTGCCGATAGTTTGCGTGCAGCTTCGGAATCAAAGGCCAGACGCATCTGGAAAAACACATCCTGTAAACCCATCATGCCCAAACCCACCGGACGCCAGCGCAGATTGCCGCGACGAGCGGATTCAATCGGATAGAAATTCAGATCGATCACGCGATCAAGTTGGCGCACGGCAAGCTGCACGGTTTCTGCGAGCTTGTCGAAATCAAATTCTTTGTATTCGTTCAAATGCTGACCCAGATTGATCGAACCGAGATTGCAGACAGCCGTTTCGTCGTAAGTCGTGACTTCGAGAATCTCGGTGCAGAGATTCGATAAATGGATAACGTTTTTCGCAATCGCGGTTTGATTACTGGCGCGATTGCATTTGTCCTTGAAGGTCATCCAGCCATTGCCGGTTTGCGCCAGCGTGCGCATCATTTTCGAATACAGCTCCCGGGCTTTGACTTGCTTAACTGCAAGTCCTGCAATTTCGGCGGCCTCATAACTTTGCTCAAAAGCATCGCCCCACAAATCCACCAGATGCGGTACAACTTTCGGATCGAACAATGACCACATGCCATCGGCTTCAACGCGACGCATAAATAAATCCGACACCCAATTGGCCAGATTCAGATTATGCGTGCGACGTGCCTCATCGCCGGTATTGTCGCGCAACTCCAGAAACTCCTCGACATCGGCATGCCAGGTTTCCAGGTACACGCAAGCGGCGCCTTTGCGTTTGCCGCCCTGGTTAACTGCGGCGACCGAGGCATCGAGCGTTTTCAGCCATGGCACCAGACCATTCGACAAACCATTGGTCGAACGAATCAGCGAACCACGCGAACGGATACGCGAAAACGACAGACCGATACCGCCGGAAAACTTAGACAACTGCGCAACATCGCCGTAACGCTGATAGATCGAACTGAGCGAATCATCAGGCGAATCGAGTAGAAAGCAGGAAGACAATTGTTCGTGCGTGGTGCCGGCATTGAACAAGGTTGGCGAGCTCGGCAGATAATCAAGCCGCGCCATGCGCTGATACAAAGCCAATGCTTCGGCAACATCTTCACTCAACGCGCAAGCTATCCGCAGAAAGAATTGCTGCGGTGTTTCGATCACGGTACGCGCAGTCGGATGCCGCAATAAATAGCGGTCATACAAGGTGCGCAGTCCAAAATAATCAAACAGCGCGTCGTGTTTGTTATCGAGCGCATCATTCAGTTTTCTGGCATTGGCTTGCACAAAGCCCAGCAAACGCTCATTGATAAGACCCAATTCATGGCCGCGTGCGATTGATTGCGAAAATGCATGGATTTCCTGGCCACTAACTTCTTTCCCGATGAAGCCTGCCAATAATCTTGCCGCCAGGCGACCGTACTCCGGTTCTTCCGCGGTCAGCAAAGCTGCCGTACGAATGGAAAGCTCGTCGAGTTCGCGCGTGCTTGCTCCATCATACAAACCGGAAATGGTGCGAGTCGCAACACGCATCGGGTCAATGGCGAATAGACCCTCGGCGCAACGGGTGATGGCGCGGACAATCTTGTTGAGATCGACAGTTTCACGGCGGCCATTGCGTTTCGTCACTGCCATCACGCCGTTATGGGGCGGCGGCGTCAACCGGAACTCGGAATTTTGCAGTGTGTGATTTTGTTGTTGTGTGTTTGCAACTTTGTTTTCGATGTTGCGGGCGACTTCGCTGTCAGCCGTAGGGCTCATGTTTTTTCTCCAGTGCGTAAGGCACATCGCGATCTCTCCCACGGAGATGGCGAACACGAGAGCCACAACATCACGCCATCGATGCCGTGTAGCACTCGCGGGCAAGAAACCATCGGAGGGAAAACGGAATGCCGCACCCATGAAGGGTGATTGCGACATCGGCGATCTCCCCCCGGAGACTTCTGAGCCGATACCGTGCGGTGTGCTTCACACGGTTGTCGGCAGGTCTTCGGACTCATGGACATGAAGCCTCTGGCTTCTCCTACTATTCGCCGCTTCCCGGATCTTGATCCAGTGCTTGTGGCGAGTTCGTTTCCATATACCGCTGCGGGGCAGCGCCGGATTCACACCGGCTTCCCTATTAACCCAGGCGCAAGACCCGGGACCGACAAACACAAGATATCGACAATAAATGACATCGTCAACACAGCATCTTCGGTTTTGCTGCGGCTTGCTGAATTTACCCCTATTGCGAGTACGGATGGAAACACGTTTCCTCCCTTGGAGAAATCTGGAGCCCATCCTTGCGCAGGCCATGAGACAACGAAAGCCAAAACCCAAAGTCTGGTGGCGCGCGCTGGATCGAACCAATGCGAGTCATACCTTGTCATATCACCCGCACTGGCAGTGCACGACCGGAAGCCATTGGCAGCGACGCTTATCTCTAGCATTCCCAAACCGTCGATAAGCTTTGCTTGCTCAATCTGCCGTAAGGCATTGCGTTATCATGTTCATACTTGATATTTCGAATACGAGCGAACTCGCCTGATGAAAATAAACCTCCGTCACCAAGCCTGGTATTTACCCGTTCTTGCACTTTTGCTGAGCTGGGGGTTTTCTACCCTGACCCGAATCGGACTTACCGTATTTGCCTGGTCGACGCTGGATCATTCGATTGGCGAGTTATTGCCGGCATTCCTCTACGGTGCGGTGGGCGATCTGTTATTTGCTTCTGCCTTCGCCGGTTTTTTGCTCTTTTTTACTTCGCTTAGCCACACCGGCCGACCTGCCGTTTGGCCATTCCGGGCAAAACGCGGCCTCGCGATATTTGCACTCAGTGCTTTTTTATTATTCGTCGCCGTTTCCGAATTCGTGTTCTGGAATGAATTCGGCGCACGTTTCAATTTTGTCGCTGTCGATTATCTGCTTTATACGAATGAAGTCATCGGCAACATCCGCGAATCCTATTCCATGCCTGCCCTGCTCGGTGGCATGGCGCTGGCAGCGGGCCTGGTAAGTCTGCTGGTGTTCCGCTACTGGAAACTCGAAGCCGGTCAGAGCCTGAGATTTTTCCCGCGCCTTGGCATGGCGGCACTGGGCATCGTGCTGTTTTATGTTGTCGGCACGCAATCCCTGGACTATGCCAACAAGATCAATAGCCAGAATCTGGCAAACCAGGAACTGTCGCACAATGGACCGGCAAGTTTTCTGCTGGCATCGCGCGAAAACGAACTGGACTTCAAGCGTTACTACACCACCCTGCCCGATAAAACATATCAGGCCAATGCGCCTGCATGGCCTGATCCCACACGCGACCAGCCGAGCAGCAAACCGCTGAATCCGAAACACGTCGTGATCATAGAAATTGAAAGTTTGAGCGCGAGCTTCATGAGTTCGTATGGCAATACCGACAACATCACGCCGCATCTAGATGAATTGCTGAATCACGGCGTCTGGTTTTCCAACCTCTATGCCACCGGCACGCGAACCGTCAGAGGTCTCGAAGCCATGTCGGCCGGATTGCCGCCACTGCCCGGAGAATCCATCGTCAGGCAATCCGAAAATAAAAATCTTTACACGCTCGGCAGCATGCTGCGCACGAAGTCTTACCAACCAATGTTCATGTATGGCGGCTATGGTTATTTCGACAACATGAATGCCTATTTCAGCGGCAATGGCTATGCCATCAGTGACCGAAATAATTTTTCGAAAGAGAACACGGCATTTGCGACCATCTGGGGAGTGGCCGACGAAATGCTCTTCAACGAGGCCATCAAGCAACTGGACACCGATTCAAAGCATGGCGTGAAGCGCTTCATGCACATCATGACCACTAGCAATCACCGGCCCTATACCTATCCGGAAGGCCGCATTGATATTCCTTCGAAAACCGGGCGCAACGGTGCGGTGAAATACACCGACTGGGCTATTCACAACTTCCTCGAAGAGGCGAAGAAAAAACCCTGGTTCGACGACACGCTGTTCGTCATCGTGGCCGATCACAACGCCTCGGTCGCCGGAAAAATAAGCCTGCCGCCGAACAAGTACATTATTCCTGCCTTGTTCTATGCCCCGAAGATGTTGCCGCCGCAAAAAATCGAGCTGATGTCGAGCCAGATCGATTTGCCTCCGACGATCCTGGCAATGCTCGGCATCAAGACCAAGGGCGTTTTTTTCGGACAGAATCTGCTGGGCGACAACCCGGAACCAAGGGCTTATCTGGTGAATTACCAGGAGCTGGGCTACCTCACACCGACGCCTGACGGACAGCGACATTTGACCCTTCTGGGTCCGAAGAAACGTCTGGAAAATTACTCGGTGAATTCCGATGGTGATCTGACCAAAGTGCCGGGCGATAAAGGGCGGGATGACAAGGCTGTTGCCCTCTTCCAGCGTGTCGACGAGGTATTCAACGGCGGCAAATACGTACAACACTGATTCGGTGAATGCTTTCGGCTTTTCAGGAAGATCGTAAGCATTTCCGTTCTACATAGCAGCAGCATCCTGACCGATCGGAAATCATATTGAACGCTCCTATCGAAAGACGTCGGCCAGCGATTCCAAAAACCATCTGGATGCTGGGCTTTGTGAGCCTGTTCACCGACATGAGTTCGGAAATTGTCCACAGCCTGTTGCCGCTATTGCTCGCTACCGGTCTCGGCGCAAGTGCGACCATCATCGGCCTGATTGAAGGCAGCGCCGAAGCGCTGGTCATGGTGACGAAAGTTTTCTCGGGCTACCTGAGCGACGCGATTGGCAAAAGAAAACCACTCGTATTATTCGGCTATGGGCTTGCCGCCATCGTAAAGCCGATATTTCCGATGGCCGATTCCGTCTGGCTGTTTACCACGGCACGCATGCTTGATCGCTTTGGCAAGGGCGTGCGCGGCGCACCGCGCGACGCGATGGTGAGTGAATTGGCACCACCGGAAATTCGCGGCGCCAGTTTCGGCCTGCGGCAATCGATGGATACCGTGGGTGCCGTATTGGGTCCGTTATTGGCAGTCGGGCTGCTCTGGCTGACGACCAACAACATCAACCTGGTGCTCTGGGTTGCCGTGATTCCCGGTTTTATCGCCGTGTTTTTATTGTTCACGTTCGTTCCCGAGCCGAATTCTTCGAATACCCAATCGGCGCGATTACCGATCAGCCGCGAAGGATTGAAACAGCTGGGCAAGCCCTTCTGGCGTCTGGTTTTCGTGGGCAGCCTGATTGCACTCGCCAGATTCAGCGAAGCATTCCTGATTCTGCGTGCCTCGGATTTACATCTGCCACTGACCTATATTCCACTGGTACTCGTGGTGATGAGTGTGATCTATGCACTGTCGGCTTATCCGGCAGGAAAATTATCGGACCGCATGCCGCGTCATCACTTGCTGGCACTTGGAATGATTCTGCTGGCGCTTGCCTGTTTCGCATTAGCCATCGCAAAAACCTACTGGATGCTATTCGCTGGAATCTCGCTCTGGGGTCTGCACATGGGCTTTAGCCAAGGCATTCTTGCAAGCATGGTCGCCGACACGGCCAATGAAACCTATCGAGGCACGGCATTCGGCGTATTCAATCTTGTATCGGGGTTCGGCTTATTGCTGGCCAGTGGTATCGCCGGCGTACTCTGGGATCACGCAGGCCCATCGGCGACTTTTGTATTTGGTGCCATGGTTTCAATCTTGTCTGTACTGGTCGTGCTGCGATTCAGTCCACAACAAACGACATCCATACGTCATACGCTTTGAATCCTCACTGCAATAGTATTGCAGTGAGGGCAACCGCTATCATGCTGTCTTGACCAGATTGATGACGGACACCATGGCATCGCACGCACACGACCACGATCACGGGCTGGATACGATCAAGCACGAAAAGCCTTTGTTGTGGGCCCTGGCGCTGACGGCGTCGTTCCTGATTGCCGAAATTATCGGCGCCTACATCACTAATAGTCTCGCTTTGCTTTCGGATGCAGCGCATATGGCGACCGATACACTGGCATTGGTGATCGCACTCGTCGCGGTGCGCCTATCCCGTTTGCCTTCCGATGCGAAACGTACGTATGGCTATGCACGATTCGAAGCTTTCGGCGCGCTGATCAACGGCACATTATTGTTCGTGGTCGCCGCCTACATCTTGTGGGAAGCCATCGGCCGTTTTGCGAAACCGCCCGAAGTCGCAAGCACCGGCATGCTGGTAATTGCAGGACTGGGACTTGTGGTAAACCTGATTTCCATGCGTCTGCTCAAGGCCGGCAGCGAAGAAAGCCTCAACATGAAAGGCGCGTATCTGGAAGTCTGGAGCGACATGCTGGGTTCACTCGCGGTATTGATTGCTGCCGTGATT
>Ga0116176_10003546_pt1 | contig 11527 bp, 8 predicted proteins | sample AD_STIC08_MetaG_FD_89803 | JGI IMG/M metagenome (GOLD analysis project Ga0116176, IMG submission 89803) | Active sludge microbial communities of municipal wastewater-treating anaerobic digesters from USA - AD_STIC08_MetaG | ecosystem: Engineered > Bioreactor > Anaerobic > Digestate | place: USA... | reverse complement strand
TCAATGACCTGTTCAAATTCAACTGTTCGTTTTGCCATGTCCTTTTTTGTTCAAAGGTACACAGTTCGCGACTCAATTTTCATCCGTGTTTGTGCTTATGCACTATCATGGGTGTTTCATAATATTCAGCTATTTTTGCAAAGATAACCGCTTTACCATTGAAAAAGGCTTAGAAGGCAAATAATGTCGGGTATATACATTCATGTTCCGTACTGCAAGCGCAAATGCCACTACTGCGATTTTTTCTCCGTGGAAGATGCCCGGGGCATGAATGAATTTGCAAACCTGATTCTTGAGGAGTTGCGGTTGCGAAAAGACTATTTGCCAACCGAACCCATCGAAACGGTCTATTTTGGGGGCGGTACCCCGTCGTTGCTGACGGCCGACCGTATTGCTACCATGCTGAATGGCATTGCAAAAACCTTTTCCATCTCCCCGTTGCCGGAGATAACCCTGGAGGCAAATCCCGACGACCTCAATCCCGGGTACATAAGGTCGCTGCTGGACATAGGCTTCAACAGGCTCAGCCTCGGGGTTCAATCCTTCGACGATAACGACCTGCAACAGCTTGGCCGAAGGCACAACGCGAAACAGGCAACGAATGCCGTGGATATGGCAAGCCAACTGGGCTTCAACAATATCAGCATCGATTTGATTTATGGGCTACCCTATTCCAGCACAAACGTTTGGGAATCGAACCTAAGAAAGGCATTCAGGCTGCCCATACAGCACCTTTCGTGCTATCACATCATATACGAAGAGGGAACGCCACTCCAACGAAAGGTATTCATGGGTCGGGTAACCCCCGTTGACGAAGCGGTGAGCGTTGAGCAGTTTGATCTGCTCCACGATTTGGCCTCTCAAAATGGGTTTATCCATTATGAAATTTCAAACCTGGGGAAAGAGGGCTATTTCTCAAGGCACAACACAGCCTACTGGAAACAGATTCCCTACCTTGGATTAGGCCCCTCGGCACATTCATACAACAAAACCTCAAGAGCGTGGAACCCAAGGTCGGTTGATGCTTGGATAAATGCCATAAAAAAAGGTAGCATTGAGGCTGAAAACGAGCTGTTATCAGAGAAGGATATACTTAATGAGTATCTGCTAACCTCCCTCAGAACCATATGGGGGATAGATAATGGCTACATAGCCGGAACATTTGGCATTGATCAGGCCAACAGAATAGAAAGGGTTGCCAATAAATACATGCAGCTGGAAATACTGGAAAAATGCGATTCTAATTATAGAATTAAACCGAAAAAGTTTATCGTTTCCGATGGGGTAATAGCAGATTTCCTTACGGAATAGTTTTTTTCACTATTGAATCTTAACCTTTTCAATTAATTCAATTTTTTGCAGTAAATTGCTCTGGCTTTTTTCGTGAAACAATCGTTCCTGTGCCCATTTTAACTGGTTGCTGTATCGTAAATAATTACCATTAACCCCTTACGCCATAGTGCATATGAAAACCATTCTGTCGCAAGCCTTTAACAGCCATTCATCAATAAAAGTATTTTTATTTCTGTTTGCATTATACCTGTGCAATCCGATTTGCACACGTGCCACAGATCGTCAACTCGATAGCCTTTACACCATTTTGAGGCAAACCAACGACATTCATGTTCTGGCTAAAACCCATATTGAAATTGCAAAACTGTTTTGGACTTCCAATCCCGATTCGGCCTTTTTCCATATCGATAAGGCCGACGGGCTGATTACGAAAACCAAGGTAAATGATGATTATTTAAACAATCAAATTATCCGCAGCAATCTCTCATTTGACCTTGGGCATTTCGAAGAAGCGCTGCACACCATGCAAACTACACTACAAAATACAAATGAAAAAACAGATCCGGTTATCGTCGCAAGGATTATCAGTAATATTGGCAATTGCTACGCTCAAAAAGGCGATTTAAGTAAGGCCATTGAAAATTACACCAGGGCCATCAGCTATCTGGATGAGAATAAAAACGTATCTGAAATGGCAGTGCTTTATGGCCGCTTGGGAAATCTTTACTACCAGAATAAAAACTATAATGAGGGTATTGTTTTCTACAAAAAAGCAAGCAGGCTGTTCATTGCGCTTGAGAGGCGATCAGGAGAGGCCATTTCAAGTATGAACATCGGTAACTGCTATAAACAGCTGCAAGTTCCTGATTCGGCCATATTTTATTACAACAAAGCCCTAAAACAGTATAAAGCCATAGGGAATATGCAGTTCAACGAAGCGCAGTGTTTGGCAAATTTAGGAAATATACATGCCGAACTATTGCAAACCGACAAAGCTTTAAAGTACCTTCTTAATGCCGATTCTCTTTTCAACTCCACTCAAAATCTGTACTCCATTGCACAGGTTAATAGTGATATAGCCTATCTTTACCTCATGCTCGACAAACCCTCGCTAGCCAAAAACCGCATTGACAAATGCCTTGAAATTTCCAAAAAGAATGGCTACGACCGGCTTATCGAAACCGGTTATCGACTCCTTTGGAAATATTATGATAAGCTGGGCGATTGTAGTAATGCCTACGAATGGCTTAACAAGTATTCCGTTATAAAAGATTCCATAGGCAATGTTTCCCGACAGGAGAACATTGATAAACTTTTAACCCAATTCGAAACGGAACGAAAAGAGAAAGAGATTGAGCTGCTAAAACAATCCGAAGAGATCAACCGGCTTGAGCTAAGGCGAAAATCCTTTGTGCAGCACATTACACTCATAGGGCTTTTATTGATGCTGATATTCACAGTGTTACTCTACTTGAACAATATCAGGAGAAAAAGGCTAAATCAACTCCTTACACGGCAGAATGCTGAAATCAATCAACAAAAGGAAGAGATTATTACCCAGCGAGATGAGATTGAAAATCAGCGTGACATGCTTCAGGACCAGAATTATTTGCTGGAGCGATTCCACGAAAATACAACCCATAGCCTTCGCTATGCCCAAAGCATACAGGCAGCCATTCTTCCGTCCGAGAAAGTGCTTAGGCAAATCAGCCCCAATTATTTTGTGCTAATGAAACCCTGCGAATTGGTCAGCGGTGATTTTTACTGGGCTACCTGCTTTGATGAACATCAGATTCTTTGCGTGGCCGATTGTACCGGACACGGGGTGCCGGGAGCATTTATGAGTATTTTGGGGATCACCGCGCTGAACGACATTGTTGTCAGGCACAGAATAACGAAACCCGGAGAAATTCTTGGGCACCTACGCTCAAGTGTTATCGAATCGCTTAGCCAGAACGATGTTGAGCATCTGCATAAGGATGGATTGGATATAGCGTTGTGTTCCTTCAATTTGAAAACACGCGAACTTCAGTATGCCGGAGCAAAAATTCCGTTATGGATTGTATCGGACGATGAAACTACGCTTGACAAGATAAAAGACTCTGCAAAGCAAATTTCTGAAAATGGCAGGGTTTTATACGAAATCAACGGCGATATAATGCCCGTTGGGCATTCGCCCCGAATGAGCGCTTTCACAAACCACAGCCTCTCGCTGAAAAATACCAAAGCCACCATTTACCTTGCAACCGATGGCTTTGCCGATCAACTTGGAGGAAGTAAACACAGCAAATATGGATCCGTGAAGCTGAAAAAAGGTATTATTTCAAACAGCATGAAACCCTTTGCGGAGCAACAGGAGATATTACATAATGCCTTCGACAGCTGGATGGGAAGTTCGTTTCAGGTTGATGATGTAACCATTCTGGGCATTAAAATATAACTCCCAGTGGTTATTTGCTATTTTTCAAATGTAAAAAAAGGGTTACTCTGTATGCTCCATTTGCCCTTTGGGCACGCAGAAAGAAAAAGTTGTTCCAACGCCAATCTGGCTTTGCACCCAAATTTTTCCCCCGTTTCGCTCAACGAACTCCCTGGAGAGAATTAAACCCAGTCCCGTTCCCTTTTCCTGTGAAGTCCCGATGGTGGTGGGGTTGGAGTCCAGCAGGAATAAACGATTCATGTCTTTTTCGGCAATGCCTATGCCATTGTCCTCAACCGATACAACCCAGAACCCGTTTTTAGATTTCACTTTGATATTAATCTTTCCATTGATCTCTGTGAACTTAATGGCATTTGAAAGCAGGTTTCTAACGACGGTAGTAATCTGGTTTACATCGACATAAGCATAGCAGTCGCTACTCTTGGAAATGGTAATTCGAATATTTTTTTGCTTAGCATTCCCGGAAAGCAATTCAACATTCTCCTGAACTATATCCATTACATTGACAATGGACGGACGCAAAGGCATGCGACCGGTTTGCAGCATCGACCACTGCAGCAGGTTCTCCAACAGGTTGTATGTGTTGTTTGAATACTTATAAATCTGAGTTATAAAATTTTTAAGGCTATCCGGATCAAACGATTCAAACTCACGGGCAAGCAATTCGCTAATGCCCAGAACTGTGCTGAATGGATTTTTTAAATCGTGCGCAATGATGGCAAAAAATTTATCCTTTGTAGAGTTGAGCGATTCCAATTCCATGCGCTGCCTCTCCAACTCTTTTCTCTGTTTCTCAATTTCGATATTCTTTTTGGTAAGCTCAACCTCTATGGTGTTGTAATCCCTTAACCTGTGTACCAATCCTTTGAGTAGAGAACGGGAAATTTCAGGCTGCTTGTCAATTAACTTTAAAAAATCCTTCTGATCGAAACGTAACAGCTGGGAGTTATCAACTGCTGTTACCGAAGCGCTACGGGGAGATGAGTCTAAAAGCGAATACTCTCCGATATACTGATTCTTCCCAAAGTAAGCATAAATATGGGTTCCAACGTGCACTTTTACCTTTCCTTTCTCGATGAGGTAAAGAGCGTAATCAAGATCTCCATTTTTAAATAAAATTTCCCCTTTATTAAGATTAACAGTAGTCAGAGACTTGGAAATTTCCAACAGCATAGCGTTATCCATAGCGCTAAACAGCTGGATGGATTTTAATATCTTAACCCTATCGCTCCTATCGTTGGTTACCATACTATTCAGTGTAGATGCCACAAATTTGAAGGGGTCAAATTTATCAATATTCTATCAATTATCATAACGATATAATTAGATTTGTCCCACTTTGCAGGTCATATTTAGCAAATCAATAAGGCGCGAAGAATTAAGTATGATTTTTTTTACTATGTTTATGGCCTTAAACCCTGTTTATCCATAGAACAACGGCAATGAAAGTTAAGCTCTCAATTAGCCAGAAAATTTTAGTATTGATTCTGGGCACATCGGTATTATTATTCTCGCTTACCATTGGTTATTTCAGCCTGTCGGGTAAAAAGAATTTGTATAACAGCGCTATTAAACTGACCAATTCATATACCGACAACTATTCGGCCGTTGTAGAAAATTGGCTGAACAGCGACTTAACCATTACCCGAACTCTTGCTCGATCATTCCTGGAGCATAAAAGGATGGATTTCGATAAGTGGAGAGAGCTAATCATGGGGATGTATAAGCAAATAATAACTGACAATAAGCATATTGATGCCATCTGGGATAGCTGGGAATTTACATACCTATACCCCGATTGGGATAAACCCTACGGAAGATGGATTCATATTTTTTACCATGAAAATGGCAAGCTATTATCGAAATACGAAAAGCGCAGCCTAGACGGCGACCCCGAAACATATGCCATATTGAAAAATGCGGGAAAGGAAACCATTCTTGAACCATACCTGTCGGCATTGCAAAAGGGAGGGCTGATGACTTCGCTGGCAACTCCAATGTTTGTAAACGGGCGATTCATTGGGCTTGTTGGTATCGATCTATTTCTTGGACGTTTTCAAAATTTAATTTGCGATATTAAACCTTATCCTCAATGCGATGCCTTTCTGATTTCATACAATGGAACGTTCGTTGCCCATCCCGATTCCACTATATTTAGTAAAAACATTGCAGAGGTTTACCCGCAGCTCAATTCTCAATACCGAATATTGGAAAAAATAAAAAAGGGTGAAAATTTTAACTTCACATCTTCCAATGGCGATGGAGAAAAAATGTACTACTCATTCTCTCCAATAGTCATTGGCAGAACTCAAACTCCCTGGTCGCTGGGCATTATGGTCCCGGAAAATATTATCCTGGCCGAAGCCAATCGTAATCTCAACATTGGGATTTTAGTGGGTGTTGGTGGCTTGCTTATTCTGATACTCATTATTTTTTACCTTGCCAATAATATAACCAAGCCCATTAAACAAGTTACCGAAATGCTCTCTCAGTTGGCCAGAGGCAAAATTGATAACTCATTTTATTTCGACATTAACTCCGGTGACGAAATATCGGTAATGGCAAAAGCACTCTCATTGTCAATTGATGGGCTACTGGTTAAAACAGAATTTGCCAAAAGCATTGGCAAGGGAGAACTGGATAAGGATTTGGATCTCCTCGACGAGGATGATGTTTTAGGAAAATCGCTTATCGAAATGCGAGACAGCCTGAAGAAAGCCCGTGAAGAGGAGAGAAACCGGAAGGAAGAAGAAGAAAAGAGATCGTGGATAAACGAAGGATTAGCCAAATTTGCTGAAATTCTTAGGCAGAATAACGACGACCTGGTAAAATTAGGGGATGAGCTGATAAAGAATATAGTTTGGTATTTAAAAGCAAATCTTGGGGGATTATTTATTGCCAACGAAAACCAAGGAGAAGTAACTTACGATTTGGTTTCGGCATTCGCCTACGACAGGATAAGGTATATCGAAAGAAGTTTTCAAGAGGGTGAAGGTCTTGTGGGCTCGTGTGCTGTGGAGAAAGAAACCATTTACCTTTTGGAAGTACCCGATAACTATATAGAAATCACCTCCGGGCTTGGCGGAGCCCGCCCCAATTCAGTCCTTCTTATACCTCTTAAAATCGATGAGGACGTGCTTGGTGTCATCGAACTGGCCTCCCTCAAAAAATTTCTTCCCCATGAGATAGAGTTTATGGAAAAAATAGCCGAAAGCATAGCGTCGGCCCTGCGAACAGTGAGAATAAATCAGAAAACTGCCGAGCTACTCAGAGTGTCTCAGGAGCAATCGGAGATATTGAAAGCACAGGAGGAAGAGATGCGACAGAATATGGAGGAATTGCAGGCTACTCAGGAAGAATCGGCAAGAAAAGCGTCTGAGATGGAAGGGCTTGTTGAGGCCATCAACGCCTCTTCTTATGTGGCTGAATATGACACCAATGGTTATGTTATCAACATGAATAAAGCTTATCTGGATTTACAGGGGATTAAGCGCGAAGATGCCATTGGGCGGCATCATTCAGAAAATCTGGTGATGAGCGATCAGCAAAGGAGCAGCTACAATGAATTTTGGGCCAACCTCCGCAATGGCCATATCCAAAAGCAAACTACCTGCTTTACCATTGCCGGGAAGAATTACACTTTCCATGAAACGTATACTCCTATTCACGATGCCAACGGTGAGGTTTACAAAATTCTGAAACTATCCAACGACATTACTGCACACACCGATAATGCTTAGCACTTTGCATCGGTTGTAACACATTGCATAAAGAAAAACGTCTAATAGCTGATTTCCACGTGGTAGCCTGAAAATTTTCGGATGTTTAGCACATGACCTGTTGCAAAGATCAGGTATTGCCCCTTAATCCCAACAACCTCTCCGCTGACTTGAGTGTCGGTATCAAGATTAAGGGAGATAATCTTTGAGGGGAATGATTTAACAGGATACTGAATTGAATATTCATTATCATCAGCCATGCGAAAACTAAGGCCTTGCCTTTCAATATATTCTATAGCAATCCGCTTCTTTTCGGTCAAATCCTGCCAGGGATCATTGCCCATCAGCATTTTGCGCCAATTGGTTTTATCGGCATATATTTTTTTCAGTTCAACCTCTATCAAACCGGCCAGGTACCTGTTTTGGGCTATGGCTACCTTAATGGCCCTTACCGCACCCTGATCTACCCATCGAATGGGTACCTGATGATACCGTGTGACTCCTACCTTAAGCCCTCCCGATAACGCCAGGTAAACGTACTGGTCAACTAAGCAGTTCTGTTCTGCATATTTCATGTCGCGCGCCTCCCCCTCATGCGCTCTGCAAAGCTCAGGGCGGAAAACACACTCTTCCGTTTGTGGTACTGATATAAAACAGGGGTAACAATACCCCTGGCCGTACGATTTTTTAGTGTCCCTACCGCAGCTAATGCAAGTAATTCTGTTTAAAAATCTTAGATTTATAGATTTGCCTATAATATCCGATAAATCAAGCTTTGTTGAGCCCATTTCCAACTCATAGCTCGGAATTATATTGAACTCACTCCCTTTATTCACAAAGGTCATTTTATTCAGTATGCCTTTACTGTTCATAACATGCATTTTTTATCACTATAAAGATAGGATTTTTAAGAGACAACACCTACAACAAATTCCGCATGACTGTAATTAATAGATATTCTTTTACTTAAAAAAAATAAATATTTTTAAAAAACATATACTATGTATTGCATGGTATTAATTTACTATTTATATTTGCAGAAAAATATTACTATCCTTAACAAAGTATAATAAAAATGAAAAGAAACATTTCCGTGAGTCTTGGGGGTATGGTCTTCCACCTTGCAGAAGATGCCTACCACCGCTTGTCCGCCTACATTAATAAACTCGAAATCCATTTCCGTTCGGATAAGGATCGCAGAGAAATTATGGCAGATATTGAGAGCAGGATGGCCGAACATTTTAAAGAAAGGCTAACCTCACCCGATATGGTTATTACCCTAAGCGAGGTAAACCGTGTAATCGAGATAATGGGGGAGCCATCAGACATGGAGAGCAACGATGACACAAACACCACAGGATCGTTCTACAGTGGCGAAAGGGTCAAAAAACGGCTTTACAGGGATCCTGACGGCTCAGTAATTGCCGGCGTCTGTTCCGGATTAGGATATTACTGGAATATTGAGGTAGCATTAATCAGGGTTCTGTTTATCATTATCTTCTTTTGGGGAGGAGGAGGACTGCTTATTTACATAATACTTTGGATAGCAATACCAAAGGCATTAACAGTGGCCGAAAAACTTGAAATGAAGGGAGAGCCGGTAAATGCTGAGAACATAGGAAGATCTTTCCAGGACGAATAAAAACATAAAATCATACTGCAATGAAAGTTGAAAATGCCAACGCTCAAATGCGTAAAGGGGTACTTGAACTATGCATACTATCCTTGCTTTCGCGTGGGGATGCCTACACCACCGATTTGATTAATAAGCTCAAAGAGTCGCAAATGATAGTGGTAGAAGGGACATTGTACCCCCTGTTGAACCGGCAGAAGAATGCCGGGTTGCTGAGCTACCGGTGGGAGGAATCGCCTCAGGGCCCTCCTCGTAAATACTATTCCATTACCGAAAAGGGGAAAGAATTTCTGGCCGAGTTGGAATCGGGGTGGGATACGCTGGTAGAAACCGTGAATGCCATTAGAAACAACCTATAACAAACGACAACATGAAGAAAACAGTGAAAATAAGCCTTGGTGGAGTAGCCTTCGACATTGAAGAGGACGCATTTGACGCTTTGGACGGGTATATCAAATCCCTGAAAAATCACCTTGGCAATTCGCCCGAAACCGATGAAATAGTGAATGACATTGAAGAAAGGGCAGGCGAACTATTGACCGAGATGCTTGGTCGTACCCAAGTAATAACTTTAGATATGGTGAACCGGGTGATAGCCATTTTGGGCGAACCCGAACAAATTGTCAGCGACGAGGGTGAAACCACAAGCCAAAGCGATAGCAGTACCTATAAAAGCGATACCAAAAAACGGCTCTACAGGGATCCCGATAATGCTGCCATTGCCGGTATCGGGGCCGGACTTGGAGCCTATTTCGGTATTGATCCATTGGTGTTCCGTATCCTGTTCATCATACTAACCTTTGCCAATGGATTTGGGCTTTTGGCCTATATTATCTTCTGGATATCCCTGCCTAAGGCCGAAACCACTCGCCAGCGAATGGAAATGCGCGGTGAAGCGATTAATTTCGATAACCTTGAAAAGAACATAAAGAGAGAGTATCAGCAGGTGAAAGAGAACCTGAACAAACGGAATGTGTCAACCTTTTTTGAAAAGATATTTTCATTTTTTGGAAAAATATTCATCGCCCTGGGCGTTGCTTTGGCGGGTCTTTTCAAGGCCATTAGGGTAATCCTTGCCATAACTTTTATCTGCGTCGGCCTGCTTGGTATTACTGCAGCCATTGGCTCAATATTTTTTGGAGGGGTTGTAATTTCTGAGTTTTCGCCCAGCTATACCGAATTGGCATTGAGTGAATTCTTAAGATCAACATTCGATCTGGGATCCATGCTGTGGGTTTCCATTCCCGTTTTTCTTATAGTGGCCATACCACTTCTTGCCATTATTTATGTGGGACTTCGAATGGTTTTACGTTTTAAGGTGCGGGATAGTGTATTTTTCGTTTTATCTGCATCGGCCTGGATTGTCTCGTTTTTGGTACTGGCTTTTGTGGTATTCATGCAAGCCCGAAGTTTTACCATACGTGAAAGTGTTAAAGAGCAAACTGAACTTATCACTTCTGAAACGGAAATCAAAACGCTTACTTTAACAACCCAGCCCCTTGATTCTACTCTTGTAATTCCTGAAAAACCCATACGATTTGATCACTATACCGTGGCAATCGATAACGAAACCACTTCCGTTGTTGGAAAACCCAAGTTGTACTTTGGCAAAGCATCAGGCGAAAAATTTGAATTGGTTGTGGTAAAAATATCGAGGGGGGGAACAAAGCTGTCGGCCCGGAACAGCGCCAAGAGGATATCTTTAAAATATGAGCTGGAAGGCTCAACGCTTAATCTATACCCTTACTTTTTCCTGTCGAAGGGCGTTAAATGGCGGGCTCAGGAAGTATCCATAACCATAAATATCCCTGAAGGGAAAGCCATTTATTTAGACAAAAGTGTTGAAATGCTCATAAGTTCCGATCAAGACTACACATTTAAATGGCCCGATGAATTGGTTGGCAAAACATGGGTTATGAAAGATGATGAGCTGGTAGAGCAATAGAGAATAATTGTAGGGTTTTTTGTTACTCAAAAAAAAGAATCTATATTTGCACCGCCAAAATTTATTTGGATTGACCTATGGTGTAATGGCAGCACAGCAGATTTTGGTTCTGTTAGTCTAGGTTCGAGTCCTGGTAGGTCAACCACACCCTGCGCTACAAATGCTTGCGTAGGGTTTTTTGTTTGCCCTTCACCAACAATCCGTTCTCAATTCCCCATCGCATTTACTTAAGGTGAGTGCCGATTTGCGCTGCATCCAAGAACTTTTAGGGCATTAAAGCAGCAAAACCACCGAAATATATACCCATGTAACCACTAAAAGCATTCAGTGTATTAAAAATCCTTTTGACAGTTTATAGTTTATGGTTTTGGCTATTTAAAATTAATATGTTTTATATCTTTAACCATACTATTGAGAAATAGTATGCAACCCGGTTGCGCCTATCCGTCCGCTTGGGGTGTATTGGGGCAATGAAGTAGCGGGTATAAACGAGTTAT
>Ga0116176_10003544_pt1 | contig 11532 bp, 7 predicted proteins | sample AD_STIC08_MetaG_FD_89803 | JGI IMG/M metagenome (GOLD analysis project Ga0116176, IMG submission 89803) | Active sludge microbial communities of municipal wastewater-treating anaerobic digesters from USA - AD_STIC08_MetaG | ecosystem: Engineered > Bioreactor > Anaerobic > Digestate | place: USA... | reverse complement strand
ACCATTTTGCGCGCCAACCGTGTGGCCTGCTTCAGGTCATCGGCGGCCCCGGAGCTGACCACGCCAAAGACCAACCGTTCGGCGCCACGTCCACCCAGCAGGATCGCCAGCCGGTCGCTGAAGTAATCCTCGGTGAAGTGGTGACGCTCCTCTTCGGGAAGCTGTTCAGTGAGGCCCAGCGCGCGGCCGCGCGGGATGATCGAAATGCGTGTCAACGGGTCGGCATGCTCGACATGGACGGCGGTCAGGGCATGGCCTGCCTCGTGGTAGGCGATCCGTTCACGGTCATGTTCATTCAGCAGCTCCTCGCGCATCGAGCCGAGCATCACCTTGTCCCGCGCCTCATCGAAATCGGTGGCCGTGAGTTGCTCCCGGTCCAGTCGGGCGGCATTGAGCGCTGCCTCATTCACCAGATTCTGCAGGTCGGCGCCCGAAAACCCGACCGTGCGGGCGGCGATCTGCTCAAGATCGACATCGCTGGCAAGCGGCGTCTTGCGCGTGTGCACCTGCAGGATCTTGAGCCGCGCCGCCGAGTGCGGCAGATCGAGGGTGATCTTGCGGTCGAATCGCCCTGGTCGCAGCAAGGCAGGATCAAGCACATCGGGTCGGTTGGTGGCCGCCAGCACCACCACGGCCTCTTCCGGCTCGAATCCGTCCATCTCGGAGAGAATCTGATTGAGCGTCTGCTCGCGCTCATCGTTCCCCCCGCCCAGGCCAGTACCGCGCACCCGTCCAATCGAATCGATCTCGTCAATGAAAATCAACGCTGGCGCTTCGGCGCGCGCCTGTCGGAACATGTCCCGCACCCGCGAGGCGCCCACACCCACGAACATCTCGATGAACTCGGAGCCACTGACGCTGAAAAACGGCACTTCGGCTTCGCCCGCAGTGGCCTTGGCAAGCAGCGTCTTGCCAGAACCGGGCGGCCCCATCATTAAAATGCCATGCGGCATTCGGGCGCCGATCCTGGTGTACTTTTGGGGGTGCTTCAGATAGTCGATCACCTCAAGCAGATCCTGCTTGGCCGCATCGACACCGGCCACCTCATCGAACTTCACCCGGATGCGGCTTTTGTCATAGCGGTGAGCACGTGAGCGAGAAAAATCGAACAGGCCGCTGCCCCCCATGCGCTGCGCCATCATCCTGCTGCTGTAGAGAAAAAAGACAAAAAGCAGCAGCCACGGCAACACGGCAATCACCGCCCTCAGCCAGAATGGATTTTCAGAGGATTGGCCCTTGATCGTCACCCCCTTCTGCTCCAGCAGCGGCAGCAGTTGCGGATCCTGCCAAGGCGGCAAGACCGCCCTGAACCGCCCGTTTTGCCCCGCGCTCCATTCACCACTGACACGGTCTGGACTCAGTGTGACCTGGCGAACTCGTCCGCCATCCACCGCCTGCTTGAACTCGCTGTAGCTGATTTCGACCGGTCGGCTCGAACGGCTGGAATCAAAAACCGTATACAAAGCCAGAAAAAACAGCGTAAACAGCAGTGCAAACCAGTGGCTCGAAGAGTTTGGTCTGGGCTTGGATTGGTTGTCCATGTCGCTCTGTGGCCAGTGAAAAGTGGAATGCGCATCCTGCTCCATGCGTCGATATGCGGAATCGATTGCCGTCCCGGCCGAGAATAGCAAGACCACAACGGAAAAAGGGCTGCCAAGCAGCCCTTTTTCTCTCGATCAACCATCATACGCGAATCGATCAACCCGCGAATGGGCACTTCTCCACGGAGGCCGAGCCGCTCTGGCTGCCCGTCTTCGAGTGGCCCCACGGATGGACCCGCACCGGCAGGTCGGCGTAGCCCTTGATGAAGGTCGATTTGTTGCGCACCGGCGTGCCCACCACCTCGACCGTCTCGAACCGCTTGAGAATCTCTTCCCAGGCAACACGCAGTTGCATCTCCGCCAGACGGTTGCCCATGCAGCGGTGGATGCCGAAGCCGAACGACAGGTGGTGCCGCGGGTTCTCGCGGTCGATGATGAACTGATAGGGATTGTCGATCACCTCGGCGTCGCGGTTGCCCGAGACATACCACATGATCACCCGGTCACCCTTCTTGATCTTCTTGCCACCCAGAAGGGTGTCCTGGGTCGCAGTGCGCGCCATGTGGGTCAGCGGCGTCTGCCAGCGGATGATCTCCGGCACCAGCCGTGGAATCAGGTCGGGGTTGGCGCGCAGCTTGCGATACTGCTCCGGATTCTCGTTCAGTGCCACCACGCCGCCCGACAGCGAGTTGCGGGTGGTGTCGTTGCCACCGACGATCAGCAACATGAGGTTGCCGAGAAACTCCATCGGCTTGAGGTTGCGGGTCGATTCGCCATGCGCCAGCATCGAGATCAGGTCATACGTCGGTGGTGCGTTGACCCGCTCGTTCCACAGCTTGGTCATGGTGCCGAGGCACTCCTCGATCAGGATCCGCTCGCGCTCGTCGTCCGACGAGACGAAGCCGTCGATCGCCGGCTGCGAGGTGGCCACGTCGGACCAGAAGGTCAGCTTGCGCCGCTCCTCGAACGGAAAGTCGAACAGCGTCGCCAGCATCTGCGTGGTCAGCTCGATCGAGACCCGCTCGACCCAGTTGAAGGTCTCACCAACCGGCAGCGCGTCGAGAATGCCGCAGACCCGCTGGCGGATGATCGGCTCGAGCCTGGCCAGGTTGGTCGGTGCCACCACTCCCTGCACGGTGCGACGCTGGTTGCCATGCTCCGGCTCATCCATGCCGATGAAGCTGGTGGTGTTGAAGCTGGCGCGGTTCTTGCGGATCGAGATGCCATCGGCCGAGGAGTAGACCTGCGGGTTGCCCTCGACCTCCATGATGTCCTTGAATTTGGTGACCGACCAGTAGGGGTCACCATGCTCCATCGAGCTCGCGCAGTAGTGAACCGGCTCCTCTTTGCGCAGCCGGTCGAAGAAGGGCCACATGGTATTGGTGTGGAACAGCGCCGACTGCGCGACGTCATACTGCTCCAGTGGAATCGAATAGGGATCCTTGCCATACATGCTGCGGGGATCCTGCGCCGCCTGCTCCACGACCCGCTCAGCCACCTTGTCTACGCCTGTGCTCATCGTCGTTCTCCTCTATTGCTATGGTTATGTCGGTAACGAAACGTACTTCGGTGCGAAAATCACGCTGCGATGGATCGCTTCGACTGCTCGCCCCATCGCGGTGCTTGCCATTCTCGACCTTTTGCGCTAGCGGGGCAAGCAGCGGCCGGCGATGCTCACTCTTCGTGCGCCAGTTCCCAGACCAGATGGGCGTCGATCAGCAGTCCATAGTGGCTCTTGAGTGCCGCCGTCCGCGCCTGCAGCGCGCCTTGCCGTGCCGAAATCGCCTGACGGCGCGCCAGCAGCAGGGTCTGCAGATCGGTTTCACCCAGCGTGTAGGCACGCTCCACCAGCGCGGCATTCTGCTGCATTGCCGCTGCACCCTCACGGGCGGTCTGCCAACTGCGATAGGCGCCCTGGGCGGTGATGACGGCGCTGGCGATCTCGCTTTCGAGTTGACGCCGCTTCAGCTCGACCCGTTGCCGCGACACCTCGACCATGGCGTACGCCTGGGCATCGCGCAGCGCGCGTGATCCACCCGGAATCGGCAGGCTGAGGCTGACGCCGGCGATGCGTTCATGGCCACTCGCCTCGGAGGCGGTGAAGGCGCCGAGGGTCGGGTCGGGCAGCCGCTCGCTCTGGGCCCGGGCTGCGCGGGCCTCGTCACCCTGCAGCGCGGCCTCGGTCAGTTTCAGGGCGTCGCTCTGTTCGAGAATGCGGCGTTGCCAGAGCGCGACCGTCCCTTCGACCGGTATCGGCTCGGCCATTGGCAGCGGCTGTCGGGGAGTGGCCGGAAAGCGGGTGGAGAGCCGTGCCCAGCTCGCGGCGGCCTGGGTCTGGGCATCGTTGCTGAACACCTGCTGCATCGCCAGCTCCGCCTGGGCCAGGCTCAGGTCGAGTTGGGCGGCGTCGCCGGCGGTGACCCGTTTGTGCACCGCTGCCTGCGCGCGCTCGACTGCGAGCAGGGCGTCAGCGGCCAGTTCACGGGTCTGCTCGGCCGCCAGCCACTCCAGCCACAGCGTCATCAGTTCACGGGCGGTTTCGTGCAGCAGCTCGCCACGGCGGGCTTGGGCAGCCTCGACAGTGGCGGCACCCAGACCGCGGTCAGCCGCGGCCTTGCCCGGCAGGCGCAGTGTCCGCTCCAGCGCCAGATGCCATTCGTCATGGGTCGGACCGCGGTCGAGGTTGCGCTGCTGACCGGTGGTGCGCAGGCTCCACTCATGGGGCGAGCGTTCGAGAATGCCGGCCTCGTGCAGCGCGACCTGCAGATCGGCCTGTGCTGCCGCCACGCCAGGATCCTGGTCGAGCAGCGGCCGCGCCAGTTCGGTGGGCAGCAGCCCGGTCATTGGCGGTGGTGCGAGTTCGGCGGCAATCATCGGTGCGATCAGGGTCAGCACCATGCCCAGCAGTGGCGCCTTCATGCGATCTCTCCCGCTTCGGTGACGGTGGTCAGCCAGTAGCGCAATCCGCTGCCGGCAAACTGTTGGTGCAGGGTGTCGAGCAGCATGCGCTTGTCGGCATCGCTCAGCAGCACGGTGATGGCGATGGCCCGCGCCCGCCCCATCACCTGTTCGGATTGATCCAGCACATCGACGGTGAGTCCATGGGCGGCCATCGGCGTGCTGGTGAACAGCAGGTTCTGCGGCCAGGTCAGCAGCAGATCGAGCAGTGCTTCGGCAATCTGCGGTGGGCAGAGCAGGGTCAGACAGAGTTCAGGCATCGGACACCTCCGGTTTCGGCAGCGCGAAGCGCAGATAGAGGATCGGCAGCAGCATCAGCGTCAGCGCGGTGGCCGTGATCAGGCCGCCGATCACCACGATCGCCAGTGGCCGCTGGATCTCCGAACCGGGCCCGGTCGAGAACAGCAGCGGGATCAGTCCGAAGGCGGTGATCAGCGCCGTCATCAGCACCGGCCGCAGACGGCGTCTGGCGCCCTGCACCACCACCTCGGCCAGTGGCAGTCCCGCACCATGCAGCTGGTTGAAATGGCTGACCAGCACCACCCCGTTGAGCACGGCGATGCCCAGCAGCGCGATGAAGCCGACCGAGGCCGGCACCGACAGATACTCGCCGGTCAGCCAGAGCGCGACGATGCCACCCACCAGTGCGAACGGGATGTTGCTGAGAATCAGCAACGCCTGCCGCACCGAGCCGAAGGTGGAGAACAGCAGCACGAAGATCAGCGCCAGCGCCACTGGCACCACCACCGTCAGCCGGGCGGCCGCCCGCTGCTGGTTCTCGAACTGTCCGCCCCAGGTGATGCGGTAGCCACTCGGCAGCGCCACCTTCTGCGCAATCAATGCCTTGGCTTCTTCGACGAAGCCGACCAGATCGCGGCCGCTGACATTGGCGATCACCACGCTGTAACGGCTGCCCATCTCACGGTCGATCTTGACCGGCCCTGCAGCACGCTCCAGCCGGGCGACACTGGCAAGCGGCACGGTCGCGCCCTCGGCGGTGGTGATGCGCAGCGCGGCGAATTCGGCCGGCGACAGCCGCACCGCCTCGGCGCCACGCAGCACGATCGGTGTGCGCTGGTTGCCCTCGATCACGACGCCGGCACGTGCTCCTTCGATCTGGATGCGCAATGCATCCTGGATCTCCTCGACCGTGAGCCCAAGCCGCCCGGCCTGCAGGCGGTCGATCACCACCCGCAGGTACTGCACGCCATCGTTGCGTACCGTGTAGACATCCTGGCTGCCGGGGATGCGCTTCAGCAGCGCCTCGATCTGCCCGGCATGGTCATTCAGTCTGGCCAGATCAGGCCCGAAGATCTTCACCGCCAGGTCGCCGCGCACGCCGATCACCATCTCCGACACCCGCATCTCGATCGGCTGGGTGAAGCTGTACTCGATGCCCGGCAGCGGGTCGAGCACCTTGCGCACCGCCTCCATCAATGCCGCCTTGTCCGGCAGATTCCACTCATCTCGCGGCTTCAGCAGCAAATAGGTGTCGGTCTGGTTCAGCCCCATCGGGTCGAGACCGATCTCGTCGGCGCCGACCCGTGCAACGATGCCGGTCACCTCGGGGATGGCCTGCATGATCGCCTGCTGGATCTTCAGGTCGAGTGCAGTGCTCTGCTCCAGAGTGATCGACGGCAGCTTTTCGATGCCGACGATCAGGTCGCCCTCATCCATCGTCGGCATGAAGCTCTTGCCGATCTGGGTATAGACCAGCGCCGCCAGCAGCAGCATCAGCAGCGCCACGGCCGCCACCAGCGGCTGTCGCCGCAGGCCCCAGGCCAGGGCCGGTTCGTAGAGCGCCAGCAGCTTGCGCGGCAGCCAGGGTTCTTCATGTTTCGCTGCGCCGAGCAGATAGGAGGCGAGCACCGGAATCACCGTCAGTGACAGCAGCAGCGAGGCGAGCAGCGCGAAGACGATGGTGAGCGCCACCGGCACGAACAGCTTGCCTTCGAGCCCCTGCAATGTCAGCAGTGGCAGGAACACCGTGACGATGATCAGGATGCCGGAGGTGACCGGCACCACCACCTCGCGCACCGCCCGGTAGATGATGTGCAGCCGTGGCAGTTTGCCGCCGCTGGGGTCGGTGGCCAGCCGCTGCACGATGTTCTCGACCACCACCACCGCCGCGTCGACCAGCATGCCAATGGCGATCGCCAGACCGCCCAGGCTCATCAGGTTGGCCGACATGCCGAAATTGCGCATCAGGATGAAGGTGATCAGCGCCGCCAGCGGCAGCACCAGCGCCACCGTCAGCGCGGCGCGCAGGTCACCGAGGAACAGCACCAGCAGCACGACCACCAGCAGCGTTGCCTCGATCAGGGCCGAGGAGACCGTGCCCACCGCCTGGGTCACCAGTGCGGCGCGGTCGTAGAAGGTGTCGATCCGCACGCCCGGCGGCAGGCTGGGCTGCAACTCGGCGATCTTCTGCCGCACCCCTTCGACCACCTGCTGCGCGTTGGCGCCACGCAACCCCAGCACCAGCCCCTGAACCGCCTCACCCTGACCGCTGCGGGTCACCGCGCCATAACGGGTCATGGTGCCGATTCTCACCTCGGCCAGTGCGCCGAGAGGCACCGGCACCCCGGCCTTGCGGGCCACCACGATGCTGCGCAGATCCTCCAGCGTGGTGACGCTGCCCTCGCTGCGCACCAGCAGCACCTCTTCGCCCTCACCCAGCCGACCGGCACCGTCGTTGCGGTTGTTGGCCTGGATCGTCTCCTTCAGCTGACCGAGCGTCACCCCGCTGGCGGCCAGCTTGAGCGGATCGGGCACCACCTCGAAGACACGGACCGCCCCACCCAGTGCATTCACCTCGGCCACCCCCGGTACCGTGCGCAGCGCTGGGCGGATCACCCAGTCGAGCAGACTGCGCCGCTCGGTCAGCGACAGCCCCTCGCCCTCGACGGTGAACATGAACATCTCACCGAGCGGCGTGGTCACCGGTGCCATGCCGCCGGTGATTCCCGGGGGCAGACTCTCACCCAACCCCGCCAGCCGCTCGTTCACCTGTTGCCGCGCCCAGTAGATGTCGGTGCCATCCTCGAAGTCGATGGTCACATCGACCAGCCCATACTTGGTGACCGAACGCAGGATCTTGCTGTGGGGGATGCCGAGCATCTCCACCTCGATCGGCACGGCGATGCGGCTCTCGACCTCCTCCGGCGTCATGCCGGGCGCCTTCATGATCACCTTCACCTGGGTGCTGGAGACATCGGGAAAGGCATCGATCGGCAACCCGCGAAAGGCCATCCAGCCGAGGGCGGCGACCAGCAGTGTCGCCAGCAGGATGAACAGCCGCTGTGACAGCGAAAAACGGATCAGTGGCGCCAGCATCACTCACCTCCCCGGGCATCGAGCCAGGCACCCTTGAGCGCGACCACACCGCTGACGGCGATCTGTTCGCCGCTCTGCAGCAGGCCCTGCACCCGCACCTGCTGCCCGCCGCTGGCCAGAATCCGCACCGGCCGGGCCTCGAAACCCTCGGCGGTGCGCACGAACAGGCAGGCCTGATCGCCGTCGCGGGCGATGGCCGCCAGTGGCACCTCCCAACTCTGCTCGCCCTCGGCGACCGCCAGTTCGACAGCGACGAACTCGCCCGGCCGCAGTTGCTCACCACCGCGCTCGACCGTGGCGTGCCAGACGAAGGTCTGGCTGTCGGCGGCCAGGATGGTTCCAGCCCGCAACAGACGGGCGGTCACCGCCTTGCCGGCCACTGTCAGCGCAGTGCCCGGCTGCCAGCGGTCGCCTTCGCTCACCGGCATCCGGATCGCCAGCCACAACGGGTCGGGCTGTGTCAGTTGCAGCAGCGCATCGGCCGCTTCGACCTGCTGTCCCGGCTGCACCTCGATCTGGCTCACCCTGCCCGCCGTGGGTGCGGTCAGCGTCAGGTTCTGCTGTGGTTTTGCGGCGCTGAGCAGCTGCTCGACCAGCGCCATTGGCAGGCCGGTTGCCTGCAACGCCATCCGCGCCTGGCCCAGCACTGCCTCGCTCTCGGCCAGTGCCGTCTGCGCCTCCTGCAACCGCCGCTGCGGGATGATGCCTTCAGCGAACAGCGCCTGCTCGCGTTGCAGGCTCTGCCGGGCCAGTCTGGCGCGGGCATCGGCCTGCAGCAGATCCGACTGCAATGCGCCCCACTGCGGACCAACCAGCCGCAGCAGTGGATCTCCGGCACGCACGGCTTGGTCTGGCTGCACCAGCAACTCGGTGACCATTCCTGCCAGTGGCGCGCTGATCCGCCGCGCAGCCTGTGGCGGCAGCGTCACCTCGGCCGCAAAGCGGGCCGTCACCGCGCCGCTCGATGGCGACAGCGGCTGGGTCTGGATGCCGAGTGCCTGCACCTGGCTGTCGGCGATGGTCAGGCGGATCGGTGGCTCGGCCGCATCGGCCGTGGCAAAAGAGAGACAGATGGCCAGCGCCACCCAGTGGCGCAATGGCAGCGCACCAGCGATTCTGTTGTTCATCAGAGACCTCGAATGGCTTCAGGGATCGCAACGAAGCACCGTCGACCCATTCAACCGGGTCGACGGTCATCGGCAAGATCGACTCCGCGCGGGCGGAATCAGCTCTGGAGGAGGCCTCGCGGTGGGCGGAACGGCGACTCGGCCACTCTGGGTGGCAGCGAAAGCGGGCGAGGCGGTGAAGGGATGATGTCGGCATGGAGCGGTGCCGGCATCGGCACCGACGCATCGAGCACGGGTTCGAAATGGCTCAGTGCATGGAGCAGCCGATGCTCCAGATCACTCAATGGCTGCGGTTTCGCCGGGTCATCCGCTTTCGGCGCAAGCTGGTGCGCATGTTCGCCAGAGAGCCCGAACAGATGGCGCTCATGGTCGAGCTGATGCAGCAGCGCCCTGGAACCAGGGCTGTAGGCGCCCAGGCTCACCACCACGAAGCTGAGCAGCAGCAGGGGGATGATCGTTCGCTGGAGGCTGCGCATTGATTGGCTTGCGGGGTTTCGTCGATAGAGAGGGAATGAACCTGAACGCTCCCGGGCAAGGGGTGCGAGTACCATTTTCGGCCGGTCGCCAGTGCGGGGTCAAGCACGCTGCTGCGCCCTGCTTCGAACTGTCATATCGTCTCGAACTGGATGAGATGTCCACTCACCGTTTTCAAGGAGTCGATGTGATGAAAAGAGCACTGTTGTTGCTGCCCACACTGCTGACGGCCGCGGCCATGCCCCGGCCGCCCACACCATCGCATCACTGGATCTGATCGGCATCGGGGTGCTGAACGGCAGCAGCGGCCGCTCCGGCCTGACCGGCACGTTGGAAAACGGCCTCTGCGAATCGATATTCGGCCGCACCGCCAACAAGGGCATGGAAGGGCTCGCCATCACCCCGATGCAAGACGCTGGTCGGCTACCCGCCACAGCAACTGACTGCATGCCGGTACCGGGCGCGGTCTGGCTGCTGGATTCCGGGCTGGCGGGTTTCAACCGCCGGCAGCGTGGCTGAGCGATCTCTGTGAGGATGCGTGCATGGGTCCCGTCCCATCAACAAAATCAAAAAGCCCGGCAGAAGGCTCTGCCGGGCTTTTTGATTGATGTGCTTTGCGCTGCTCAGCTTTTCATGCGGCGGCGACGCGCAGCGGCCAAACCAGCCAGGCCCACGCCGACCAGCGCCAAGGAGGCGGGTTCAGGCACAGGATTGGGGTTTGGCGGAGGTGGAGGCGGCGAAATCCCGGGGGCAAAGGTCGATCCGCCAAAAGTGAAGTAGCTGTCGGCACTGCTACCCCCACCCAGCATCACCAGGAAGGGACTGCTGCCGACCAGGTCGAACAGGCCAAGTGGCAGGTCTATGATGCCGCGGCTGAATGGTGTGCCTGCGATGGCCGAGAATCCTGCGGTGTTCACCGCCACACCATCCAGCAGCAGACTGCCCAGGTCAGCTGTCGACGCCACCACCGATGCATAGTTCAGGTTGAACGCCTGGCTGCCCGATGGGGTTGAGAGTCGATACTCCTTCAGCCAGGTATCAGAACCCGGCACCAGCGCCATGGCGGGGTCGGTCTGCTGGCCCTGGCCACCCTTCAGATACTGGGCGACCATCACCGGCGCCGAGGCATCGACGGAGGCGCCGCTGTTTGCCGCCAGCGAAAACTCATGGAAGTCACCGACATTGGCGAGAGTCGCGACAACCACGCCATCCACCTTGACCTCGGTATTGCTGGCACTGGCGATCACGCGCACCAAATCACTCTGCGTCGCGGCGAGCGTGGCGCCTTGGGAAGCAGTGAGCAGATAGTTTTTCGACAGGCTGTTGGTCGGGATCATCTGTTCGAGCAGGTTATCGCAAAAAGCGGTACCCACCGGTACCTGCGCGCACGAGTGCCCCCCGAAGACGGCAACCGGCTTGTCGGCGCTGACCAGGGAGCCAGTGAGATTTGCGCTGCCTCCTGCGTGCTTGTAAGTTTCACCCGCATTGAGCACGACATTGATCGCCGCACCGCCTTTCGGTGTAAAGGTGACTGCCGTGTTGTCCTGGGTCGCATGAATCATGACTTGGCTGCCTTCGCCAAAGCCACCGCCCTGGCTCGACACCAGATAGTTGTTGCCCAGTGCATTGCTGTCAAAGAGGTAGGTCATGTCCGTGGTGACGGGTGCGCGGTTGACAAAGTAACCGGCGATCGGATTGGGCGAAACCACCTGGAATCCACTGGTCTTGATCCCGGTGCCACTCTGCTGGTGGCTGTTTGGAATCGAAAGGTTAAAAAAACCATCCACGCCCAGTGCGACATTCTGGCTGAAGCCGTCCAGGTTGGAGACCGTCGCCGTCTGTCCGGATTGGCCGAACAGGAATACGGAGGCATTCGGTGGATTATAATTTTGGTTGAAATCGAAGTACAGTACGCCGGCTTCTGCAGCCAAGCTGCCCATGCCTAAAATAGCCACCATGGCCGCCAGTGGGCGTTTCAGCAGTCTGCCCTGTTTGTCTTTCGGTATCATGTTATCTGCCTCACTGATTGGTTGTGATCTGCGCTGAGCTCGTTGCTAAACTGGCAGGTTGCGCGGCATTCGTTTCGGGCAGCCTGT
>Ga0116176_10003542_pt1 | contig 11540 bp, 10 predicted proteins | sample AD_STIC08_MetaG_FD_89803 | JGI IMG/M metagenome (GOLD analysis project Ga0116176, IMG submission 89803) | Active sludge microbial communities of municipal wastewater-treating anaerobic digesters from USA - AD_STIC08_MetaG | ecosystem: Engineered > Bioreactor > Anaerobic > Digestate | place: USA... | reverse complement strand
CGCGAGATCTCGCGCATCGTGAGCTTCATCCGCAAGCAGGAGACCCCCGTCTACGACGAGTCGATCCAGAAATTCAAGGCCGAGGCCCAGGAGGGCGAGAAGGCCGAGGGTGACGCGGACGAGAAGTACGACGAGGCCGTCGAACTGGTCACCGAACTCGGCCAGGCGTCGGTGTCGCTCGTGCAGCGCTACCTGAAGGTGGGATACAACCGGGCCGCCCGCATGATCGAGAGGATGGAGAAGGAGGGCATCGTCGGTCCCTCCGACGGCGTGAAACCGCGCAAGGTCCTCGCCAGAAAGCTGCCGCGCTAAGGTGAGCGGGAAGAGCGTCTACATCCTAAGCCTCGGCTGCCCGAAAAACCTCGTGGACAGCGAGGTCATGTCCGCCCTCCTGTCACGCTCCGGCTGGAGCGTCACTGACCGGCCCGACCGGGCCGGTGTCATCGTCGTGAACACCTGCGCCTTCATCCTGCCCGCGAAGGAGGAATCCGTCGAGGAGATCCTCCGCATGGCGGCCTTCAAGCAAAAGGGGCGCTGCCGCTGGCTCGTCGTCACGGGCTGCCTGCCTCAGCGCTACGGCGCCGAACTGGCCCGCGAACTGCCGGAGGTCGACCTCTTCCTGGGCACGGGGGACTTCCCGGGGATCCCCGCGTGCCTCGATCGCCTGGACGAAGACCCGACGCGCGTCCCCGCCGTGCAGGTGGGCAGGCCCCGTTTCCTCATGGATGCGGCCGTCCCGCGGACGGTCTCCACACCCTTCTACAGCTACCTGAAGGTGGCCGAGGGCTGCTCCAACCGTTGTGCCTACTGCATCATTCCCTCGATCCGCGGTCGCTTTCGGAGCCGCTCCCTGGATGATCTCGCCGAGGAAGCCGGTCGGCTCGCCGCCGGGGGCACGCGTGAGATCATCCTCATCGCCCAGGACACGACGGCCTGGGGGCGGGACCTGCGGGGACGGCCCACGCTCGGCGGCCTGATCAAGCGGCTCTGCGCGGTAGAGGGACCGCAATGGATCCGGATCCTCTACGCCTACCCGGCCAACATCACGGCGGAGCTGCTTGCCACGATGGCCGCCGAGGAAAAGGTGTGCCGCTACCTCGACATGCCGGTTCAGCACATCAGCGGCCGAATCCTGAGGGCGATGAACCGCAAGGGGACCCCGGCCCTGATCCGGGAAACGATCGACGAAATCCGCAGGGCCGTGCCGGGCGTCTCCCTGCGCACATCCCTCATCGTCGGGTTCCCCGGGGAAGCGGACGAGGAGTTCGAAGACCTGCTGGCGTTCGTGCGCGAGGCCCGGTTCGAAAGCCTGGGAGTATTCCCCTATTCCCCCGAGGAGGGAACGGAGGCGGCGGATATGCCTGGACAGGTGCCGGAGGGAGAAAAGCTCAGGCGGCAGGGCCTCGTCATGGAGGCCCAGGCGGCGATTGCCGATGAGATCAGCCTGGCGCGGGCCGGATCGGTGGTGGAGGTGCTCATCGAGGGAACGACAAGGCGGAAGGATTTCCCCTTCTGGGGGCGGACGCGCTTCCAGTCCCCCGAAATCGACGGGATCACCTTTGTCCGCGCAACGGATCTCCGCCCCGGCGAGATCGTCCGGTGCAGGGTCACGGGGGCCGAGATCCATGATCTCCACGCGGAAAAGGCGGACGACTGAGAGCCAATCGCCCGCCCCTTCCGCTTCCCTCTCTTTTCCCCGCCGCCGTCGAGGCCGCAGCGCTTGTGCTTTCTGCCGCTGCCGCAGGGGCACGCATCGTTCCCCTTCCCTCTTCGGGGAGTTTCCCCGGTCTCAAAAGTTCTTGAGGTTTCCCCGCTTTGGCTCTATATATCGTCCCTGCGGGGAGAAAGCGCTTTTTGCTGGGTGCGCGGCCCGTGCGGAGAAGGCCCCGGGGATGGAAACCATGCAGCGACTGCAGATCGAAGAGCTCGTCAACGCCTTCACGCACGGCACAGGGGCCCTCATGAGCGCCGCCGGCCTCGGCGTGCTGCTCGTCCTGGCCTGCCTGAACGGCACGGCGCTGCACATCGTAAGCTGCAGCATCTACGGTCTTACCCTTGTGCTGCTCTACACGGCCTCGACCCTCTACCATTCCGCCCGTTCCCCCAGGCTCAAGCACGCCTTCCGGATCGTGGACCGCTCATGCATCTACCTGCTCATCGCGGGCAGCTACACGCCCTTTACCCTCGTGACGCTGCAGGGCGGCTGGGGCTGGACACTTTTCGGCCTCGTCTGGGTGTTGGCCGCAGCCGGAATCGTCTTCCAGCTTTTCTTTGCAAACCGCTTCAAGATCCTCTCCGCGGTCGGTTACCTGCTCATGGGGTGGCTCGCCGTATTCGCCATCAAGCCCCTCATCGAGTCGCTTCCCGCCGGGGGCTTTGCCTGGCTTTTGGCCGGCGGTCTCGTCTATACAGCGGGCGCCCTGTTCTACCTTCTCAAGAAGCTCCCTTACAACCACGCCATCTGGCACTTCTTCGTCCTCGGCGGAAGCGCGTGCCACTACGTGTGCGTCGTGCTCTACGTCCTGCCCCCGCAGGCGTGAGCGTCCGCGCCGCCGTGTCGGTGCCCTGGACGTCGGACAGCCGCCCGAGTTCCACCGCCAGGACGGGGTTCTTCGCGTCCGGCTCCTCCAGGATGCTTCCGGCCTCGATCAAATGCCCGTTTGCGGATTTCCTGCCGGGATCATCACCGGAATCGATGACGCCGACATTGGGTTTTGCCGTAATCGAAAAGCCCGCAAGCAGGGGAAGCCTCAACAGGAGCGGAACGATAAGGGGGGGCTGTCGCCGCTTCATCATTGGCCCCAGGCAGTGATTCCCTGCGGAATGTCCGGTTCTCAGCACCCGGGGGGGAGCAGCCGTCCTGCGTCACACGCTCATTCCGGCTTCGTCGGGGTCGATAGCAGGTAGTAGTCATACACCAAGCGCGCGATGTCCGCAATCGCCGTCTCCCTCGCGGCGGGGGGCGCCCCGGAGCCTTTCACGAAGACCGCGAGGGCGATGCAGCCCTTCCCGCCGGGCAGGGTGACATAGCCGGCGTCGTTGGCCGTGCCGGCCAGCGTCCCTGTCTTGTCGCCGACAATCGTCCCTGCGGGCAGCCGGCCCCTGATCCGCCTGGATCCGGTCTCGGTCCTCTCCATCATGGGGACCAGCGTCGAGCGCACCGCGGCGCTCACCCCGTCGGCCGTCCGGATCCGGACCAGGAGCGCGAGCATTGCCTTGGGAGTCGCCTGGTCCCGGGGGTCGGCATCGTACTCGGGGTTTGCCCGGACCGCTTTCGCCCGGCGCTCCGCCGCCCGTCTGGGCGGCATCTTCCGGAACTGCTCGGCCAGCGACATCGTCGGCGAGACCGGCTCGGGGACCGACAGGACATCCCGCAGCAGCTCCCGGATGTAGCGGGCCGGACGGAGATCCCTCAAGCCGACGCCCTTGAGCCAGGCGTCGACGGCCGTGGGCCCCCCTGCCACCCGGAAGAGGACGTCCGTGGCGGTGTTGTCGCTCCGGGTGATCATCGTCTCGAGGAGCTCCTCGATGGAATAAGAAAGCCCGGGACGCCACCGGACCGCCGCGAGGGGGCCTTCCGGGTTCATCTCCTCCTGTTTCACCGGGATTTCCGTCGAGAGGCCGACCTGGCCCCTGTCGGCCATGTCGAGAATCCGGGCCGCGAGGGGCACCTTGACGGTGCTGGCCATGGGGAAGAATTCCTGGGCGCGGTACTCGACCGTCCGGCCCGTTTCCAGGTGCACGGCGGCGACACCCACGGCTCCCCGGACGGCCTTTTCGATGCGCCCGATCTCGGCCGCAACGGCGCCGGGAACAATGCCCGGCACCTCCTCCGCCCATGCCGGCAAGGGCCCCGCCGCGAGGACCGCCGCGATCAACAGCGGGAGAAGCAGAATGCCTTTGGGTTTCATGTGAGGTCCTCCTTCAGCCGGAGCGCAGGATACCATCGCGCGGCGGTTATGCCAACCCGCCTGTTTGCCGTTTCCGGTACAGGCACGGCACGGACGGGTGGGAATCAAAGCCGTCCAGGGAAGCGGGCAGGCGCTCCTTCCGGCCGATGACAAGGGAGCCGCCTGGCGCAAGGCTGCCCGAAACGGCGGACAGGGCGGCTTCGACGATTTCTTTCCGGTAGTACGTCAGCAGGCCGTTTCGCAGGAAGACGACGTGGAAATCCCCCGCGAGAGGAGGGTCGGCCGTCAGGTCGTGCACCTGCCAGCGAATGCCTTTACGAAGTTCTTCGACCACGAGGCAACTCCTTTCCCCGACGGGGCGGAAGAAGCGCGCCCTCGCCTCCGCCGGAACCCTATCCAGGGCCCTTGCGGGATAGACCCCCTCCATCGCCCGCTGCAAATAGGACGGGTTGACGTCGGTGGCCTGCAGGTCGAGAGGCGGCACGAAGGGGACTTTATCCGACAGGAGGGCCCAGAGGATCCGAAAGCTGTACACCTCCTGCCCCAGGGCGCAACCCGCCGACCAGATCCGAAGCCCTGCGGGGCGCTTCGCGATCAGCGGGGGAAGGATCTCCGTTTCCAGGGCCTGCCACACTTCACCGTCGCGGAAGAAGCGGCTGATGGAAACGTCCATGAGGCGCCGGGCATCCCTCTCCGCGTTCCCGTCGCGGTCGAGCCGCGCCAGGTAGGCCCTCGCCGTGGAGCAGCCCAGTTCCTGCATGTGCCGAACGATGCGTTTCTGCACGCCCTTGCGGACCTTCCGGTACCCTTCGGCGGAAAGGGCGAAGCGCTCGAGCAGCAGGGCAAACTCCTTCGGGTCCATGGCGCACCTCTCAGCGCAGGCGTTCCCGCAGCGCCCGGGCGGCCTCGCCGGGCAGGCGGTCGCGGTTTCGGGCGGTCATCCCTAAGAGGGCCGTGTCGCCCCGGCGGGGGAAACACGCGCCTGACCGCAAAAGAAGGTTTTCATTTTTCAGAAAGCGGCTATAGTATACCCCTGACACGCTGCAAAAAAGGAGGGGAACGCGATGGAGATCAAGAGCAGCGCCTTCGGCAGCGGAGAGATGATCCCGGCGAAGTACACCTGCGACGGGGCCGACTTCTCGCCGCCCCTTGAGTGGACGGCGGGCCCCCCGAGCACCCGAAGCTTCGCCCTGATCTGCGACGACCCCGACGCCCCCATGGGGACCTGGGTGCACTGGGTGATCTTCGACATCCCGGCTGCGGCGTTGATGCTCGCCGAGGGGATCACCCGGGAGAAGGAACTTCCCGGAGGAGGCGTGCAGGGGATGAACGACTTCCGGCGGATCGGCTACGGCGGTCCATGCCCTCCCGGGGGGACGCACCGGTACTTTTTCAAGCTCTACGCCCTGGACGCCGCGCTGGGACTCAAGCCCGGGATCACGAAGGATCAGCTCCTGCAGGCCATGAGAGGACACGTCCTGGCCGAGGCGCAGCTGATGGGGACATACAAGAGATAGGCATAAGGCATTGGGCATCAGGCATTAGGAAGAGAAAAGAGCCTGTTCCTTTTTGCCTGTTGCCTGGAGCCTGTTGCCTGGAGCCTGTTTTGTTCGAGCCGTCCTATCTGGAATTGAATCGCAGGGGGGCGCTGCGGGAGCGCGCGCGGGAGGCCGTGGAGCGCATGCGCCGCTGCCGGCTCTGTCCCCGGGAATGCGCGGTGAACCGGCTGCAGGACGAGCAGGGCTTCTGCCAGACGGGACGAAAGGCCATGGTGTCCAGCGCCGGCCCCCACTTCGGCGAGGAGTCGCCGCTGGTGGGCTCGCGCGGCTCGGGCACCATCTTTTTCAGCTCCTGCAATCTCCTTTGCTCCTTCTGCCAGAACTATGATATCAGCCACCTGCGGGAGGGCGCCGAGGTCGGGCCGGACGCGCTGGCCGGCGCCATGCTCCAGCTGGCCCGGGGTGGGTGCCACAACATCAACCTGGTCACGCCGAGCCACGTGGTCCCCCAGATCCTCGAGGCGCTCGTTCCGGCCGTCGAGGGCGGGCTGGACGTGCCGCTGGTCTACAACACCGGCGGCTACGACTCGGTCGAGACGCTGAGGCTGCTCGACGGGGTCGTCGACATCTATATGCCCGACTTCAAGTTCTGGGACAACGCGTGGGCTGAGCGTTTCTGCTACGCCGGCGATTACCGCGAGCGGGCCACGGAGGCCCTGCGTGAGATGCACCGGCAGGTCGGCGACCTCGAGATCGACGAGGCCGGCGTTGCGGTACGGGGGCTCCTCGTGAGGCACCTCGTGATGCCCGGCGGCGTGGCGGGGACGGAGGAGGTCATGCGGTTCCTCGCCGCGGAGATTTCGCGAGACACCTACGTCAACGTCATGGACCAGTACCGCCCCTGCTGGGAGGCGAACAAGACCCCGGCGATCAACCGCCGCATCACCGGCAAGGAGTACGAGGAGGCCCTGGACATGGCCCGAAAGGCAGGGCTGCACCGATTGGACAATCGAGTGAGGACACAACTGGCACGGTTCTGAGAGGCGTTTGACCTGGACGCATAGGGAGCCAAAGCGCGCAAGAGAAGGTGTGAAGGTGAGAGGGTAAGAAGGTTGGATGTGCCGGAGACTGAAGTCATGCTCTCCGCTTCTCCAACTTTCCCACCTTCAAACCCTCTTACCCTCTGCCTAGCATGGCCGAACACGAAACAAGGATGGTGAGACTCCATGCCGATTTTCGAGTATCGATGCGAGAAGTGCAAAAAAACCTTCGAGACCCTCGTCTTCGGAAACCAGGAGGTGTCCTGCCCGACGTGCAAGGGGAAAAACGTGAAAAAGCTCATGTCGGCCTTCAGCCACTCGAGCGACGGCAAGTTCACGAGCTCCGCGGGCCCCGGCTGCGGGTCCTGCAGCGCCGCCAGCTGCGGCCCTTCCTGAGGGGGTTGAGGACGCGGCCGGAGGTTCCGGCCGGAGACAACGGAACCGGGGGCGCGGCGCTGCAGCGCTCCGCGTCGCGAACCCCGCCGCGGCGGGGATGCAGGCCTGCGGAGGCGAATCGTCGGAGAACCGGGGAGATACGATGGAAGAAAAAAACGTGCTGCAGACCTTCAAGCGGTCCCGCCGGGACCGCTGGCTGGGAGGGATATGCGGGGCCCTGGGCAGCCGCACGCCGGCCCCGTCCTGGGCGTGGCGCCTGCTGTTCGTGCTGCTGTTCCTCGCCTACGGGACGGGGTTGCTGTTCTACGTCCTGCTCTGGATCTTCGTGCCGCAGGAAGAAGAGGGAAGATAGGAAGATCGGAAGTTACGAAGAGCGGTAAAGATCCCGGACCCATTTTCCGAGCCTCATCACTTCGCAGCTTCTTCCCTTCGCTGTTGCCCGAACGGATAAGGGCAACGGTCCGTCCGAAGGACGGACGGCCTAATCTCCCAGCGGCACCTCGTCCCCCTGCCCCTCGAGAACCTCGCGAACCTTCTTCAGCATGTCCTCGAGCCGGTAGGGTTTCGCCATGAAGCCCGTGGCGCCCGCCCGGAGGATGGCCTCAACGGTCTGCGTCGCGGCGTAGCCGCTGGCGATGAGGACCTTGACCGACGGATTCATCTTCAGGAGCTCCTGGAGGCACCTCTCTCCGCCCATCCCGGGCATCCCGAGGTCGAGGATCACGAGATCTATGTCCCTGCCCCGCCTCGCGTAGGTTTCGACGGCCTCCTCGCCGCTGCGGGCCATGAGCGCCGTGTAGCCGAACTGCTCGAGGGTGTTCTGGCCGATGTCGAGGATGTCCACTTCGTCGTCGACGAGGAGGATCGTCTCCACCCCCCGGTAGTCGGCCTTCTTTCGGGCCTCCTTTCCCGGGACGGCCCCCTCCCGTTGCCCGGCGGGCACCAAGATCCGGAAGATCGTCCCCGAGGCCGGACGGCTTTCGCAGAGGATGATCCCGTGGTGACTCTGGACGATTGCGTAGACGATGGCGAGCCCCATCCCGATCCCCGACCCCACGCTCTTGGTCGTGTAGAAGGGTTCGAAGATCCGCTCGAGTGTCTCCCGCTCCATGCCGCGTCCCGTGTCCGCGAAGGAGAGCTCCACGTAGTCCCCGGGCTTCACGCCCGCGTGTCTGCGGCAGAAGGCCTCGTCGAGCCGGACGTTGCGCGTTCCGATGACGATCTTCCCGCCGTCGGGCATGGCATCCTTCGCGTTGATCCCCAGGTTGAACAGGGCGTGTTCGAGCTGCACCGCGTCGCCGTCGATGGGGTTCAGGTCCGCGGCCAGTCGAAGCTCCGTCGCAATCGATTCGGGGATGGTCCGGGCCAGCGTCTTCTGGGCCTGGCGCACCACCTCGTTGAGATCGAGGGGCTCCAGGCGGCTCTCCTCGCGGCGGCTGAAAATCAGCAACTGCTTGGTGAGCGCCGCCGCCCGCTGGACGGAGCGCTCGATCTGCAGCAGCCATCCCTGCTCCGTGCGGTCCCGGTCTCCGCGCATCATGAGCAGCTGGATGTAGCCCGAGATGCCCTGCAGATGGTTGTTGAAGTCGTGGGCGATCCCGCCGGCAAGCGTCCCGACGGCCTCCATCTTCCTGGCGTACTGCAACCGGGATTCGAGATGGGCCTGCCGCGTCACGTCCCGCAACAGACACAGCGCCGCGGGGCGTTCCTCCCAGGTGATGGAAACGGCGCGCACCTCGGCCTGGAACTCCTGACCTCCCTTGCGGAGCGCCCGAAAGGCCAGCGCTCCTTTGATGTCGGCCCCGGAGAGGATCTCGCGGTACCGGCCGAGCACGCGCTCACGGTCTTCCGGACGGACGAGGTCCGCGATGGGCACGGCGTCCAATTCCTCCGCCGTGAATCCCACGAGCTCCGTCATCGACGGGTTGGCAACTTTCACGCGACCGTCCTGGGCGATAAAGATCCCGTCGCGGATCTCCTTCACGACGAACCGGTAGCGCTCCTCGGAATCCTTCAGTGCCCGCGCGAGGGCCGCGAACTCCTTCTCCACCTCCTCGAGGTAACGGACGCGCTCGCGGAGCGCCGCGATCTCCCTGAGGCATGGATCCTTTCCGGGCCCTGTCACCGGATCACTCCTCCTGTCCTTGCTTGCCGTCCCGGGCTGCCTGCTCCCGGATCCGCCTCCACTTCGTCAGGCGCTCCCGGATGATCTTCTCGTAGCCGCGGTCCGTGGGCGAGTAGTAGACCTGTCCCCGGAGCCTCTCCGGGAGGTGGTCCTGGGGAACGATGGCCTCCTTGTAGTCGTGGGCGTACCGGTAGCCCTTCCCGTAGCCGAGCTCGCGCGTGAGCCTCGTGGGCGCGTTGCGGATGTGCAGCGGCACGGGCAGCGTGCCCGTCTCGCCGATGACGGACTTCACCATCCCGTAGGCCCGGTAGATCGCGTTGCTCTTGGGGGCCGTCGCCAGGTACGTCGCCGCCTGCGCGAGCGACAGCTCGCCCTCGGGCCGGCCGATGAAGTGAAAGGCCTGCATGGCCGCCATGGCCACCTGGAGGGCCATGGGGTCGGCGTTGCCGATGTCCTCGGAGGCGAAGCGGATCATGCGTCGCGCCACGTACAGGGGGTCCTCGCCCGCCTCGAGCATGCGCGCCAGCCAGTACAGGGCCGCGTCGGGGTCGCTGCCCCGGAGGCTCTTGTGCAGGGCCGAGATGAGGTTGTAGTGCTCCTCGCCCGCCCTGTCGTACTGCAGGGCCTTGCGCTGGAGGGCCGTCTCGGCCATGGTCAGGGTGATCGTCCGCTCCCCGGGGTCCTTCCCGGCCACCAGCGAGGCCGCCGCCTCGAGGTTGTTCAGGGCTGACCTCGCATCGCCGTCGGCGGCGCGGACCAGGTGATCGAGCGCCTCGGGTTCGACCTCGATGGACAGCCCGCCCAGACCCCGCACGGGGTCCGCGAGAGCCCGCCGGAGAATCTCGGCCAGTTCCTCCTCGGTGAACGGTCTCAGGACGATGACGCGGGTGCGGGACAGCAGCGGGGAGATGACCTCGAAGGAGGGGTTTTCGGTGGTGGCGCCGATCAGCGTGATGAGGCCGCTTTCCACGTGGGGCAGGAAGGCGTCCTGCTGGGCCTTGTTGAACCGGTGAATCTCGTCGACGAAGAGGATCGTCCTGCGGCCCGTCGTCTCCAGTTCCGACCGCGCCTCGTCGATGACGGCTCGGATCTCCTTGACGCCGGAGAGGACCGCCGAGAAGGTGGCAAAGTGGGATTTCGTCTCGCCGGCGATCAGGCGCGCCAGGGTGGTCTTCCCGGAGCCGGGCGGCCCCCAGAAGATCATGGAGAAGAGGCGGTCCTCCTCGATGGCCTTGCGCAGCAGCCCCCCCTTGTCCAGGACGTGGGACTGGCCAACGTATTCCTCCAGGGTCTCCGGCCGCATCCGGTCCGCCAGGGGACGGGCGTTGCTCAATCGCTCATCGGAAGAGTCCATGAGGTCCGTGAAACCTTGAAAAGAATGAAGTTAGGATGCTATGAAGAGCGGAAGATCGGAGTGGATGGGGAATTCTTTTTTTCTCTTATCCGCTCTTCCTCACTTCTGCTCTTCCGATCTTCGCAGGCCAAGAACGCAAGAACACTCATGTGCATGCCCGCAGTGCACGTCCACAGTCAACAGCCCATTGGCCGCCTCCCCGCGGGCGGCAGAAACATACCATGTCTCACGGTGAAACACAATCGTGCAGGGCCCGAACGGCAGAGACAGTAAAAAATGAAAATCCCCCTTTTCCCCCCTTTGCAAAGGGGGATGAAAGGGGGATTCATGTCTTTCGCCTATCGCCTATCTTCCAATACACTTCGGGTGCGACTCGATCGCCCTGAGGGCCCGATGGATCTCCTCGTCGGGCAGCTCGTAGGCCGAGAGCTTCCCGGAAAAGTAGGCGTCGTAGGAAGCGAGGTCGACAAGACCGTGACCGCTGTAGTTGAAGAGGATCACCTTCTCCCTGCCTTCCTCCTTGGCCCGCCTGGCCTCGTCCACGACGGCAGCGATGGCGTGTGTCGTCTCCGGCGCGGGGATGAAGCCCTCCGTCCTTGCCCAGAGAACGCCCGCCTCGAAGGTGTCGAGCTGGTGGTAGGCACGCGCCTCAATGATGTTCTTCTCCAGCATGTGGCTCACGATGGGGGCCATCCCGTGGTAACGGAGCCCGCCCGCATGGATGGGCGCCGGGATGAAGTCGTGCCCGAGGGTGTGCATGGCCAGCAGGGGGGTCGTCTTGGCCACGTCGCCGAAGTCGTAGGCGAAGGGCCCTTTCGTCAGCGTCGGGCAGGACGTCGGCTCCGAGGCGATGATGTGGATCTTCCTGCCGTGGATCTTGTCCTGGACGAAGGGAAGGCTCACGCCAGCGAAATTGCTCCCGCCGCCCGCGCAGCCGATGACCACGTCCGGGTACTTGCCGATCTTCTCGAACTGCCTCTTCGCCTCGAGGCCGATGATCGTCTGGTGCATAAGCACGTGATTGAGCACGCTCCCCAGGGAATAGCGGGAGTCCTTGCCCGTGACGGCGTCCTCGATGGCCTCGCTGATCGCGATGCCGAGGCTGCCCGGGCTGTCGGGGCTCTGGGCCAGGATGTTGCGCCCGGCCTGCGTGCGGTCGCTGGGGCTGGGGATGCACTCGGCGCCCCAGGTCTGCATCATCATGCGCCGGTAGGG
>Ga0116176_10003527_pt1 | contig 11567 bp, 7 predicted proteins | sample AD_STIC08_MetaG_FD_89803 | JGI IMG/M metagenome (GOLD analysis project Ga0116176, IMG submission 89803) | Active sludge microbial communities of municipal wastewater-treating anaerobic digesters from USA - AD_STIC08_MetaG | ecosystem: Engineered > Bioreactor > Anaerobic > Digestate | place: USA... | reverse complement strand
GTTTCGATGATGGAGCCATCCGGTTTGGCCATCAGCCCGCGCATCCCGGCCAACTGCCGGATCTGTGCAGCCGAGCCCCGCGCGCCGGAGTCGGCCATCATGTAGATCGAGTTGAACGACTCCTGCTGCACCTCGTTGCCGTCGCGGTCGCGCACCTGCTCACTGCCCAAGGTTGCCATCATCGATTTGGCCACCAGGTCGTTGGTCCGCGACCAGATGTCGATCACCTTGTTGTACTTCTCGCCCTGGGTCACCAGTCCCGAGGCATATTGCGCCTCGATCTCCTTGACCTCTTCTTCGGCCTGGTCGATGAACCGCGCCTTGGCCTGCGGGATGACCAGATCGTCGATGCCGATCGAGACGCCTGACTTGGTCGAATAGAAGAAGCCGGTGTACATCAACTGGTCGGCGAAGATCACCGTCTCCTTCAGCCCGACATTGCGATAGCAGGCGTTGATGATGCGGGAGATGGCCTTCTTGGTCATTGGCCGGTTGATCAAGTCGAAGGGAACCCCATTGGGCAGAATCTTCGACAACAGCGTGCGACCGACCGTGGTGTCGATCAATGCGCTGCGGGCGGCGGCGCCCTCTGCGTTGATCAGCATCTCATCGAGGCGCACCTTGATTTTGGCATGCAGATCGACCTGACCGCAGTGGTAGGCGCGGTCGACCTCCTCGACATCGCTGAAACACATGCCTTCACCACGCGCATTGATGCGCTCGCGGGTCATGTAGTACAGGCCCAGCACCACATCCTGTGACGGAACGATGATCGGCTCGCCGTTGGCGGGTGAGAGAATGTTGTTGGTCGACATCATCAGGCTGCGCGCCTCGAGCTGTGCTTCGAGCGTCAGCGGAATGTGTACGGCCATCTGGTCGCCGTCGAAGTCGGCGTTGTAGGCGGCACAGACCAGCGGATGCAACTGGATCGCCTTGCCTTCGATCAGCACCGGTTCGAACGCCTGAATGCCGAGACGGTGCAGTGTCGGCGCCCGGTTGAGCAGCACCGGGTGCTCGCGGATCACCTCGGCCAGGATGTCCCACACCTCGGGGGTCTCCCGCTCCACCATCTTCTTGGCGGCCTTGATGGTGGTGGCCAGTCCGCTGTGCTCCAGCTTGCCGAAGATGAAGGGCTTGAACAGCTCGATCGCCATTTTCTTCGGCAATCCGCACTGATGCAGCCGCAATGTCGGGCCGACCACGATCACCGAACGGCCCGAGTAGTCGACCCGCTTGCCCAGCAGGTTCTGCCGGAACCGACCCTGCTTGCCCTTGATCATGTCGGCCAGCGACTTCAGCGGACGCTTGGTCGATCCGGTGATCGCGCGGCCACGGCGGCCGTTGTCGAGCAGCGCATCGACCGCCTCCTGCAGCATGCGCTTTTCGTTGCGGACGATGATGTCCGGCGCATTGAGATCGAGCAGCCGCTTGAGGCGGTTGTTGCGGTTGATGACGCGGCGATAGAGGTCGTTCAGGTCGGAGGTGGCGAAGCGGCCACCATCCAGCGGCACCAGTGGACGCAGGTCGGGCGGCAGCACCGGCAGCACCTTCAGCACCATCCACTCCGGCCGATCGCCAGAGCCGAGCAGCCCTTCGAGCAGCTTCAACCGCTTGGAGTACTTCTTCAGCTTGGTCTCGGAACTGGTTTCTGGAATCTCCGCACGCAGGCGGGTGATTTCAGCTTCGAGGTCGATCTCCTTGAGCAGCTCCTGAATCGCCTCCGCGCCCATCTTGGCGGTGAATTCGTCGCCGAACTCCTCGAGCGCCTCGTAATACTGCTCGTCGCTGAGCATCTGCCCCTTCTCCAGGGTGGTCATCCCCGGATCGAGCACAACAAAGGATTCAAAGTAGAGCACCCGCTCGATGTCGCGCAGCGTCATGTCCAGCAGCAAACCGATGCGCGATGGCAGCGACTTCAGAAACCAGATGTGCGCCACCGGACTGGCCAGCTCGATGTGGCCCATCCGCTCGCGGCGCACCTTGGTCAGCGCCACCTCGACACCGCATTTCTCGCAGATCACACCGCGGTGCTTGAGCCGCTTGTACTTGCCGCAGAGGCACTCGTAATCCTTGATCGGGCCGAAAATCTTGGCGCAGAACAGCCCATCACGCTCCGGCTTGAAAGTCCGGTAGTTGATGGTCTCGGGCTTCTTGACCTCTCCAAACGACCAGGAGCGGATCATCTCCGGCGAGGCGAGTCCGATGCGGATGAAGTCGAACTCTTCGGTTTGGGTCTGGGTCTTCAGCAGGCTGAGTAAATCTTTCAAAGCAATACCTCCATCCGGAGCGACACTTGACTATCTATGACCTGAAATCGAACGGGGCCGCGCAGACTCACTGGTTCTCCAGTTCGATGTTGATGCCCAGGGAGCGAATCTCCTTGACCAGCACATTGAACGATTCGGGCATGCCCGGATCCATGCGATAGTCGCCATCGACGATGTTCTTGTAGATGCGGGTACGGCCATTCACGTCGTCCGATTTGACCGTCAGCATCTCCTGCAGCGTGTAGGCGGCACCATAGGCCTTCAACGCCCAGACCTCCATTTCGCCGAACCGCTGCCCGCCGAACTGCGCCTTGCCACCCAGCGGCTGCTGGGTCACCAGGCTGTAGGAGCCGGTTGAGCGCGCATGCATCTTGTCATCGACCAGGTGGTTCAGCTTCAACATGTACATGTAGCCAACCGTCACCGGACGGTCGAGGGCTTCACCGGTGCGTCCATCATACAGAAGGGTCTGGCCACTCTCCGGCAGGCCGGCCAGCCGCAGCATCGACTTGATCTCGTCCTCGCTGGCGCCATCGAAGACCGGCGTGGCGATCGGCACCCCTGCAGTGAGGTTTTCGGACAGCTCGATCAGCTCGGCCTCGGTCAGCTCATCCAGCCGCTCCTTGCGCCCGCCGACACGGTTGTAGATCTGGTCGAGAAAGCTGCGCAGCTCGTCGATGCTGGCCTTGCGCTCGAGCAGCTCGCCGATCTTGCGCCCCAGCCCCTTGGCGGCCCATCCCAGGTGAGTTTCCAGCACCTGACCGACGTTCATCCGCGAAGGAACACCCAGCGGGTTGAGTACGATGTCGATCGGCTCGCCATTCTGGTCATAGGGCATGTCCTCGACCGGCATGATGACCGAGATGACCCCCTTGTTGCCGTGCCGCCCGGCCATCTTGTCGCCGGGCTGCGCCTGCCGCTTGATCGCCAGATAGACCTTGACGATCTTCAACACCCCCGGCGCCAGATCGGCCCCGCTGGTCAGCTTGCGCCTTTTGTCCTCGAATTTGCGATCCAGCTCCTGCTGATGCTCCTTCAGCCGGGCTTCGGTCTGCTCCAGCTGTTCATTGAGCAGCTCGTCGGACATGCGGATACGGAACCAGTCGGCCGCCGCCAGCTGATCCAGATAGTCCGGCTGGATCGGATCACCCTTCTTGAGACCAGGCGCACGCACCACCGGCTGTCCGACCAGTGCCGCGCGCAGCCGTTCGTAGCTGGCGTCGCGGATGATGCGCTGCTCTTCCTTCAGATCCTTGCGAATCTCGTTCAACTGCATCTGCTCGATCTGCAGCGCCCGGCTGTCTTTTTCGACGCCGTCGCGGGTGAAGATCTGCACGTCGATCACCGTGCCCTTGGTGCTGGAAGGCACCCGCAGCGAGGTGTCCTTCACATCCGAAGCCTTTTCCCCAAAGATCGCCCGCAACAGTTTCTCTTCCGGGGTCAGCTGTGCCTCGCCCTTCGGTGTGACCTTGCCGACCAGAATGTCGCCGGCATTGACCTCGGCGCCGATGAAGACCACGCCGGCCTCATCGAGCTTGCCAAGCGCGGACTCACCGACATTGGGAATGTCGGCGGTGATCTCCTCGGGTCCCAGCTTGGTGTCGCGCGCCACACAGGTCAGCTCCTGAATGTGGATGGTGGTGAAACGGTCCTCCTGCACCACCCGTTCGGAGATCAGAATCGAATCCTCGAAGTTGTAGCCATTCCACGGCATGAAGGCGACGCGCATGTTCTGACCCAGCGCCAGTTCGCCCTTGTCGATGGAGGGGCCATCGGCCAGGATGTCGCCGCGCTCGATCCGATCGCCCTTCTGGACAATCGGCCGCTGGTTGATGTAGGTGTTCTGGTTCGAACGGGTGTACTTGGTCAGGTTGTAGATGTCGACCCCGGCATCGCCCGCTTCGGTCTCGGCATCGCTGGCGCGCACCACGATGCGGGCCGCATCGACGCTCTCGATGACACCCCCACGCCGGGCGACGACACAGACCCCGCTGTCCTCGGCCACGGTGCGCTCCATGCCGGTGCCGACCACTGGTTTTTCGGCACGCAGCGTCGGCACCGCCTGACGCTGCATGTTCGAGCCCATCAACGCGCGGTTCGCATCGTCATGCTCGAGAAAGGGAATCAGCGAGGCCGCGATCGACACCACCTGCTGCGGCGAGACATCCATGTACTGCACCTGCTCCGGCGCCATCACGGTGAATTCGTTCTGATGCCGTACCGCCACCAGTTCATCGATCAAACGGCCCTCGACGTCGACCTCGGCGCTGGCCTGCGCGATGACGAATTCGGCCTCTTCGATGGCCGAAAGGTAGTCGATCTGATCGGTGATCCGACCATCGACCACCCGCCGATAGGGGCTTTCGAGAAAACCGTAGGAGTTGGCGCGGGCATAGGTCGCCAGCGAGTTGATCAGGCCGATGTTCGGCCCCTCCGGCGTCTCGATCGGGCAGACCCGACCATAGTGGGTCGGATGCACGTCGCGCACCTCGAAACCGGCCCGCTCCCGGGTCAATCCACCCGGCCCCAGGGCCGACACCCGCCGTTTGTGCGTCACCTCGGAGAGGGGATTGTTCTGGTCCATGAACTGGGAGAGCTGGCTCGATCCAAAGAACTCCTTGACTGCGGCCGCCACTGGTTTGGCATTGATCAGATCCTGCGGCATCAGGCCTTCGGTCTCGGCCATGCCGAGCCGCTCCTTGACGGCGCGCTCGACCCTGACCAGGCCGACACGGAACTGGTTCTCGGCCATCTCGCCGACCGAGCGCACTCGACGGTTGCCGAGGTGATCGATGTCATCGACCACGCCGAAACCGTTGCGGATGGCGATCAGCGTGCGCATCACGTCAACGATGTCTGAAATTTCGCTGCCGTACTCCTCATGCAGCATTTCGGTCAAGTCGTCGTTCTTGCGTCCGGCGCAATATTTGCCGTCATAGAGGATGCCGACCGACTCGTCGATCTTGCTGCCGACCCGGCGGCCGAACTTCATGCGGCCGACTGCCGACAGGTCGTAGCGCTCCTGCGAAAAGAACAGATTGTGGAACAGTGCATCGGCCGACTCCTTGGTCGGCGGCTCGCCCGGCCGCATCATCCGGTAGATCTCGACCCGCGCATCGAACGCGTTGCGGGTCTGATCGAGACGCAATGTTTCGGAGATGAAGGCCCCGCAGTTGAGCTCATTGGTATAGAGCAGTTCGACGCTGGCGATGCCCTTGGCCTTGATCAGTTGCAGCAGCTCTTCGGTGATCACGCTGTTGCAGGGACAGATCACTTCGCCAGTCTCGGTGTCGATCAGATCCTTGGCGGTGACATGGCCCAGCACATACTCTTCCGGCACCTCGATCTGCTTGAGGAGGGCCTTCTCCATCGCACGGATGTGGCGTGCGGTGATCCGCCGCCCCTTCTCGACCAGCACATTGCCCTTGCCGTCGACGATGTCGAAACTGGCCGACTCGCCACGCAGACGCCCTGGAATCAGATCCAGCACATACTTGTCGTCCTGCAGATGAAGCACATCGTTGTCGAAGAAGAGCGCAAGAATCTCCTCGGTGCTGTAACCCAGCGCCCGCAGCAGAATGGTGGCATAGAGCTTGCGGCGGCGGTCGATGCGCACGAAGAGGATGTCTTTCGGATCGAACTCGAAGTCGAGCCATGAACCGCGGTACGGGATGATGCGGGCAGAGTAGAGCAGCTTGCCCGACGAGTGGGTCTTGCCCTTGTCATGGTCGAAGAACACCCCGGGCGAACGGTGCAACTGCGAGACGATGACCCGCTCGGTGCCATTGATGACGAAGGTGCCGTTGTCGGTCATGAGCGGAATCTCGCCCATGTAGACCTCTTGCTCCTTGATGTCCTTGATGACCTTGTTCGAAGACTCCCGGTCATACAGAATCAGCCGCACCCGCACCCGCAACGGCGCTGCGTAGGTCACACCACGCAGTTGACACTCGCCGACGTCAAAGGGCGGCTCGCCGAGCGCATATGAGACATATTCGAGTGCGGCATTGCCCGAATAGCTGACGATCGGAAAAACTGACTTGAAGGCGGCGTGCAGACCGATGTCCATACGTGCCAGCGGATCTTTGTCGATCTGCAGAAACTCCCGGTAGGAGTCGAGCTGAATCGCCAGAAGATAAGGGACTTCCATGACCTGCGGCAGCTTGCCGAACGCCTTGCGAATCCGCTTTTTTTCAGTGTAGGAGTATGCCATTCGCCTATCCGAGCCTCATTCAACGGGTTATCGAGACAGTTTCAATCACATCGGGCATCAATACGAAATCGACTGACGGTGGTTGCGCCGATCAGCGAACCGATCGCTGCAATCCTTGCACCGTGCACACTGGTGCAAAGGTGCGCACCGCTCTTCAAAACTAAAACTGATCCGGAACTGAATTCTGTACAACAACGAAAGGCCGATGGCGGAATGCCACCAGCCTTGCGCTGCTTTTTAGCGTGTTGGACAAGAGGATTACTTGACCTCCACCGTCGCGCCAGCCTCTTCGAGTTGCTTCTTGATGTCCTCGGCTTCGGCTTTGGAAACACCCTCCTTGACCGTCGCCGGCGCGCCGTCCACCAGATCCTTGGCCTCCTTGAGACCCAGATTGGTCAGCGAACGGACCACCTTGATCACGTTGACCTTCTTCTCGCCGGAATCTTTCAGAATCACGTTGAACTCGGTCTGCTCCTCGGCGGCGGCAGCTTCGCCAGCGGCTGCCGGTGCGGCCACGGCCACCGCGGCGGCGGCGGTGACACCAAATTTCTCTTCCATCGCCTTGATCAGATCGACCACTTCCATGACAGTCATGGAAGCAATTGCGTCAAGGATCTCGTCTTTGTTCAGAGCCATTTACGTTTCTCCACTTCTATTCGTTTGCTGTTCGTCTTAAGCCGGGATCACGCTCGAAGGTCGAGCGTCATGCCGCCTCTCTCTTTTGATCGTTGACAGCGGCCAGGGTGCGTACCAGTTTGGAAGGCACTTCGTTGATGGTGCGAGCCAGCTTGGCAATCGGACCCTGCATGACGCTCATGAGGCGAGACAGCGCCTCCTCACGGGTCGGCAGCGTCGCCAGAGCATCGATCTGCTCGGCGCCCATCAATTTTCCGCCCACGGCCAATGCCTTGATGACAAAGCGGTCGTTCTGCTTTGCGAACTCTTTCAGCAGCCGCGCCGCAGCACCTGGGTCCTCCATGGAGAACGCGAGAATGGTCGGACCGACCAGCGCCTGCTGCAGACACTGAAATTCGGTTCCTTCCACTGCTCGACTTGCCAGGGTGTTGCGCACGACCCGCAGATAGACACCCGAATCACGCGCCTTCACGCGCAATCCGGTGATATCGCCCACAGTGACGCCACGGTAATCAGCAATGACCACAGACAGAGCACGTCCGGCCACCTCATTGACTTCAGCGATGATCGCCTTTTTGTCTTCGAGTCTTAATGCCATCGGTTTACTCCAGAATTAACCCTCGGTCGATGATCAACGACCATCGGTCGAGAGCACGCCAGCGAACCCTCCGAGCCTTGAAGATCAAGGGTTCGCCTCTTTACAACAACGCGGGAGAGACTGAGGTCTCAGTCGCACCGCCTACATAGGCAACATTAACCTTTCGACTGCGTGGTTACCCACACATAAAGGACCTATGGTCTCTGACAGCTCCCGGTGATCGCCAAAGAGGCCTCGCCGGCAAGTGCAAAGTCTTTTCGTCAGATTCGGACTCTGACCAATTCGGTTTTTGGAGGGGTCACAGCTCGAGGCTGGACTGATCGATCGTCAGGCTTGGCCCCATGGTGGTGCTGAGACTCACCTTGCGCATGTACACCCCCTTGGAGGTCGACGGCTTGGCTCGTTTCAGATCGGAGAGCAGCGCGAGCAGATTCCCCTTGATCGCGTCAGCCGGAAAACCGATCCGGCCGATCGAGCCATGGATGATCCCGGCCTTGTCGGTCCGGTAGCGCACCTGACCCGACTTCGCGTTTCTGACCGCCTGCGCCACGTCCACCGCCACGGTGCCGACCTTGGGGTTCGGCATCAGGCCACGCGGACCCAGAATCTGACCAAGCTGGCCCACCACACGCATCGCATCGGGCGAGGCGATCACCACACCAAAGTCGAGATCACCGCCCTTGATGCGCTCGGCCAGATCCTCCATGCCGACGACATCGGCACCGGCCGCCAGCGCTTGGTCTGCCTTCTCGCCTGACGCAAAGACAGCAACCCGCACCTCCTTGCCTGTGCCGTTGGGCAGCACGGTGGCGCCCCGCACCACCTGATCGGATTTGCGCGGATCAACTCCAAGGTTGACTGAGACATCGAATGACTCGACGAACTTGACCTTGGAGAGATCGGTCAACAACGCCACCGCCTCTTCGACGCTGTAGAGTTTGCCCGGCTCGATGCGAGCGCGGATCTGCTGCGCCCGTTTGCTCAATTTCGCCATGTCACAGCCCCTCCACTTCGATGCCGGCACTGCGCGCGCTGCCGGCAATGGTGCGCACGGCCGCCTCCAGCGTTGCCGCCGTCAGATCGGGCATTTTCTGCTTGGCGATCTCTTCGACCTGCTGCCGGGTGACCTTGCCCACCTTGTTCTTGTTGGGCACCTTGCTGCCACTCTTGATGCCTGCCGCTTTCTTCAGCAGCACGGTCGCAGGCGGGGTCTTGGTGATGAAGGTGAAGCTTTTGTCGGAGTAGACCGTGATCACCACCGGCAGCGGCAGACCCGGCTCGACACCCTGGGTCTGCGCATTGAACGCCTTGCAGAACTCCATGATGTTGAGACCACGCTGACCCAATGCCGGACCGATCGGCGGGCTTGGATTGGCCTGCCCGGCCTTGACCTGCAGCTTGATGTACGAATCTATCTTCTTTGCCATCTCTATCGACTCCTATGACGGGTGCAAGCGCTCGAAAGCTCCCCATTGATGCCAGCCGCCAAGCGACTGACTCTGCCGTCAGACCTTTTCGACCTGACTGAATTCGAGATCCACCGGCGTTGAGCGGCCAAAAATCAGCACCGCCACCCTGATGCGGTTCTTGTCGTAATTGACCTCTTCGACGACTCCATTGAAATCGTTGAACGGTCCTTCGACGACCCGGATCATTTCGCCCGGCTCGAAAATCTTCTTGGGCTTGGGTTTTTCGACCCCCGCCTCGATGCGATCGAGGATCTCTGCGGCCTCGCGATCACTGATCGGTGCCGGCTTGTCGGCGGTGCCACCGATGAACCCGATGACGCGGGGCGTCTCCTTGACCAGGTGCCAGGTGTCATTGTCGAGCTCCATTCGCACCAGCACATAGCCAGGGAAGAACTTGCGCTCACTCTTGCGTTTCTGTCCGGAACGAATCTCCACCACCTCTTCGGTTGGCACCAGAATTTCGCCGAATTTCTCCTCCATGCCATGCAGGGCAATGCGATCCTGCAGGGCACCCTTCACCTTTTTTTCGTAGCCGGAATAGGCCTGCACCACGTACCAGCGTTTGCTCATCTTGGTTCCTAGCCGATGACGATGGAGACCAGCCAACCCAACAGCGAATCGAGCGCCCACAAGATGAGCGCGGCAATCAGCACGATTGCCACGACCACCAGCGTGGTCTGCTGGGTCTCCTGCCGGGTCGGCCATACGACCTTGCGAATTTCGACCCTGGACTCCTTGGCGAACGCAATGAAACGCTTGCCTTGGTCGGTCTGCAGGGCGATCACCGCGGCGACAGCGCCCACGACGACCAGCACCATCGCACGATAGATGACGGCAAACTGCTCGGCGTAATACTGGTTGCCCACCACGGCGACCAACGCCAGCAGAACCACCACACCCCACTTGAGCTTATCGAGAGCGCCGCTCTCGGAGTTGCTGCTTGCAGCCATCTTTTATCAAAAACTCTCTTGTCAAGCGGGAAATGAATCAGACAGGTGAGCCAGTGAAACTGCCTGCCGATATGGCAGGCCAGGAGGGAATCGAACCCCCAACCTGCGGTTTTGGAGACCGCCGCTCTGCCTATTGAGCTACTGGCCTATTCCGGCAAGCGGAAGCCTCTGCCACTTCGGCATTCGCTCCACCCATCGAAACCTCTTACTCTTCCCGATGCCTGCCCTGTCGAGCCGCTCAGGCAATCTCTTTGGAGACGACGCCGGCGCCGACGGTGCGGCCGCCTTCGCGGATCGCAAAACGCAGCCCCTCTTCCATCGCAATCGGCGCAATCAGTGTCACCGTGACCCGGATGTTGTCTCCAGGCATCACCATCTCGGTCCCTTCGGGCAGTTCGACCGATCCAGTGACGTCGGTGGTCCTGAAGTAGAACTGCGGACGGTAGCCGGCAAAGAACGGGGTGTGCCGCCCGCCTTCGTCCTTGCTCAGCACGTAAACCTCAGCCTCGAACTTGGTGTGCGGGGTGATGCTGCCCGGCTTGGCGAGCACCTGACCACGCTGCACGTCGTCACGCTTGGTGCCACGCAGCAGGACGCCGACGTTCTCACCCGCGCGACCTTCGTCGAGCAGCTTGCGGAACATTTCAACACCGGTACAGGTGGTCTTGGTGGTCGCCTGGATGCCGACGATCTCGACCTCGTCTCCCACCTTGATGATTCCCCGCTCGACCCGGCCCGTGACCACGGTGCCGCGACCAGAGATGGAAAAAACATCTTCAATCGGCATCAGGAAGGGCTTGTCGATCGCGCGCTCGGGCTCAGGAATGTATTCGTCCAGCGTCAGCACCAGCTTCTTGACCGCACCGCCGGCCATGTCGGAGGTGTCGCCCTCCAGCGCCTTCAGCGCCGAGCCGATGATGATCGGGGTGTCGTCGCCCGGAAAGTCATACTGGTCGAGCAGTTCGCGCACTTCCATCTCGACCAGCTCGAGCAGCTCGGCGTCGTCGACCATGTCGGCCTTGTTGAGAAAGACGACGATGTAGGGCACGCCCACCTGACGCGCCAGCAGAATGTGTTCGCGCGTCTGCGGCATCGGACCATCCGCCGCCGAGCAGACCAGAATGGCGCCATCCATCTGTGCCGCACCGGTGATCATGTTCTTGACATAGTCGGCGTGACCCGGGCAGTCAACGTGGGCGTAGTGCCGCGTCGGCGATTCGTACTCGACGTGCGAGGTCGCAATGGTGATGCCGCGCTCGCGCTCTTCCGGCGCATTGTCGATCTGGTCGAACGCACGCATCTCGCCACCCCACTCTTGGGCACAGACCCGCGTCAACGCCGCCGTCAGCGTCGTCTTACCGTGGTCAACGTGTCCAATCGTCCCCACGTTGACGTGCGGCTTCTTACGCTCAAACTTCTCTTTCGCCATGGCAC
>Ga0116176_10003513_pt1 | contig 11591 bp, 6 predicted proteins | sample AD_STIC08_MetaG_FD_89803 | JGI IMG/M metagenome (GOLD analysis project Ga0116176, IMG submission 89803) | Active sludge microbial communities of municipal wastewater-treating anaerobic digesters from USA - AD_STIC08_MetaG | ecosystem: Engineered > Bioreactor > Anaerobic > Digestate | place: USA... | reverse complement strand
CGCCGCATGCCCGGCCGCATCGTCGGCAGAACCAAAGACATCGACGGCAAAATCGGTTTCGTTCTCACTCTGCAGGCCCGCGAACAGCACATCAGACGCGAAAAGGCGAGCAGCAACATCTGTTCGAACCAGGCTCTGATGGCGCTCAACGCCACGATCTACATGAGCCTGCTCGGCCGCGATGGCATTAAAGAAGTCGCTTACCAGTCCTTCCAGAAAGCGCACTACATGAAGCGCGAACTGGCCAAAGTCGCAGGCGTCAGCTTCCCGTTCACCGGCAGCTTCTTCCATGAAATGGTCGTCAAGATTCCGAATGCGCGCAAGGTGCTCGGCAAAATGGCCAAAAAAGGCGTTTTCGCAGGCATTCCGCTCGACAACTGGTTCACCAGCCTCAAAGACTGCGTGCTCATCGCCGTTACCGAAAAACGCACCAAAGACGAAATCGACAATTACTGCAACCTGTTAGGAGGGTTTATCAATGGCTGAACCCTTGATTTTTGATCTCAACAAAGACGGCCGCCGCGGCTACGCTCTGCCAGCTCTCGATGTACCGGCACTCGACCCCGCCGACCATATTCCCTCACGCTTTCTGCGCCAGGAACTGCCGCTGCCCTCACTGTCAGAACTCGAAGTCGTCAGGCACTTCACCCGCCTGTCACGGCTGAATCACAGCGTCGATATCGGCTTTTACCCGCTTGGCTCCTGCACCATGAAGTATAACCCCAAGGTTAACGAAAACATGGCGCGCCTGCCCGGTTTTGCGCACATTCACCCGCAGCAGCCCGAAGAAACTGTTCAGGGCGCGCTCGAAATGCTCAAGACCCTTGAAGATCAGCTTGCCGAAGTCACCGGCATGGACGCCATGACGCTGCAGCCCGCAGCCGGTGCCCACGGCGAAATGACCGGTCTGCTGATCATGAAGGCCTACCACAAAAAGCAGGGCAACCACAAGACCAAGGTCATGATTCCTGACAGCGGTCACGGCACCAACCCGGCGTCGTGCTCGATGGTCGGCTACGAAGTCATCAACGTCAAATCCAATGATCGCGGCAGCATCGATATCGAAGACCTCAAAGCCAAGCTCACCCCTGACGTTGCCGGTCTGATGATCACCAACCCGAGCACCCTCGGGCTGTTCGACGAGAACATCGGCGAACTCGCCAGCCTGATTCACTCGGTCGACGGGCTTCTCTACTATGACGGCGCCAACCTCAACGCCATCATGGGCTGGACCCGCCCCGGCGACATGGGCTTCGACATCGTGCACCTGAATCTGCACAAGACCTTCTCGACCCCGCACGGCGGCGGCGGCCCCGGTGCCGGCCCCGTAGGCGTCAAGAAGCATCTTGAAGCTTTCCTGCCCAACCCGCGCGTCGTTTTCGACGGCAAGAAATACAAGCTGCAGACCAAATGCCGCGAATCGGTCGGCCCGGTTCTTGGCTCGGTCGGCAACTTCCTGGTGCTGGTGCGCGCTTTTGCCTACATCATGGTCAACGGCAGCGAAGGGCTGAAGAACTCTTCTGCCTACGCGGTTCTCAACGCCAACTACATGATGGCACGCCTGAAAAAGACCTACCATCTGCCCTACGATCGTTTCTGCAAGCACGAATTCGTGCTCTCAGGGAAATCGCTGGCCCAGTATGGCGTCAAGACCCTCGATGTCGCCAAGCGCCTGCTCGATTTCGGGTTCCATGCGCCGACCATCTACTTCCCGATGATCGTCGAAGAATCGATGATGTTCGAGCCCACCGAAACCGAAAGCAAGGGCACCCTCGACTGCTTCATGGAAGCCATGGAAATGATCGCCCGCGAAGCCGCAGAAAACCCCGACAACCTCAAGAACGCGCCGCTCAAAACGCCGGTGCGCCGCCTTGACGAGGCAACTGCCGCCCGCAAACCCGATATCAATTATTTCCAGCGCCCTGAGTAATACCCAGGCCAATCCGGAAAAACCGGTTGAATAATCTGCAGGGGTTCAACAAGTTGAACCCCTGCAATTTTCCCGGTTGTTTCGAATGCAAATCGAAAATAGAATTATTCTAAGACAAGGCACGGGGAGAAGTCGGGATTGCTTTTTCGTAAGCTTGTTTTGCACAGGAGGTGCTTATGCAGAACCGCGCAGGATAGAGCGGTTCTGCAGAGCGAAAACTTGAAAAAGTTTGGCTGGAGCACCCGGCATCATCAATCCTGATGATGCCGAGTATCGCTGACCTCCTGTCAGCAAAAAAGCAACCCGACTGATAGACCGGGCCGGTGAACCGGTTCAGCTTTGTTTATGCAATAATCAATAATCCTCTTAACGAAAAAAATGGAAATCAGAAAAACCATCGACCTGCCGCAGCTTGAAGTCAGAATGCTGCGTGAAATTCTGCAGTTTCTGCGCCCGTCTGACAGTCGGCAGGTCTGGCTGGTCGGCGGCAGTATCCGCGACCTGCTGCGCGGCGCCAAAACGGTGCCAGATCTCGACCTGGCCACAAGTTTCAACCCGATCAGCGCCGCCCGCGATTTCGCACGCGCGACCGGTGCCGGCTTCGTCGTGCTCGACGAGGAACGCCACGTGGTTCGGCTGGTCAGCGAAACCGGCAGCGGCCACTACACCTTCGATCTCTCTGAATTCAGAGCCCCGACAATTGACGAAGACCTGCGGGCCCGTGACTTTACCATCAATTCGATTGCCGCGCCGCTTTTTGGCTCAGGCAGCACAGCTCTGGCCGCAGGCCGCATCGAGCTTTACGACCCGCTGAACGGTGTCGAACATCTCGCTGTCGGCCGAATCGAGCCGAGTTCCGATCAGCTGTTCACCGATGACCCGCTGCGTCTGATGCGGGCTTTCAGGTTCAGCGCCCTTTTCGACGCCGAATTTTCACCGAAGCTGCACGCCATGGTTGTGGCGCAGGCGCATTTATTGAAAGATGTTTCCGGCGAGCGCATCAGAGACGAGTTTTACAAAGTTCTCGGCGTTCGCGACAGCGCCAGGTGGGTGCGCCTGATGGACAGCACCGGCATTCTCGCCGTCGTTCTGCCGCAGCTGCATGCCTGCCACGGCGTCGACCAGAACGAGTGGCATCATCTCGACGTTTACGAGCACACGCTGCTCACTCTCGAAAACCTTGAAAAATTTTTGAACAGCGACCAGCCCTACCCCTGGTGGCAGAGCTTCATCGCCTATCTGAACGAAACCGTCTCAGGCACCCGCACCTACGCGCAGAACCTCAAGCTCGGCTGTCTGCTGCACGATCTCGGCAAGCCGCCCTGCCGCCGCTACGACCACGAAGCCAAAAAAACCATCTTTCACGGCCACGAAATGGAAGGCGCGTCGATGGCCCGCGATATCGGCGAAAACCTGCGCCTCTCGGTCAACGAAACGCATTATCTGCAGAAACTGGTCAAAAACCACATGCGCCCCGGCGTCATGCTGCAGCAGGGCCTCAACGACAAACGCCTGTTCAGATTTTATTCGGAAACCGGCCGCGATGGCCTTGGCATCGCGATGATGTCGCTGGCCGACCGCTACTCGGCGCTCGGCTCATTGAGCGAAGACGATCTGGCAGAGTTCACCGCCGGCATTTTTCAGATCATGCACCAGTTTTACGAGCAGATGAAACGGCCGAAGCTGCAACCTTTTCTTAATGGTAACGATCTTATCAGGCATTTTGCCATCAAGCCTGGGCCCGAATTCAGGCGCATTCTCGAGGCTCTCGAAGAGGCGCAGTTTGCCGGTGAAATTACCTCACGCGACGAAGCACTCAGACTTGCCGGCAAGCTTCTGCAACCTGCCTGAATTTTACCCATCCCCCTGCCGTCGCCGCTTTAAGACCAACAGACCGGCAACCAGCAGTGATATTGCCCATCCGGAAGATCTACCCGGGGGAGACATACGCCTGATGCTGATATGCTGCTCCCCTGCCGGCAGAAAAAACTGCATCAGGCCTGTTTTATCGTGGTTTTCCGGGGTTACCGGCCTGTCGTTAATATTTACCAGCCATAGACCATCATTGTGAGTATTGATAATAACCTTTGCCGGTTGTTCGACCTTCAGATTGATATCAGCATCGGTTGTGCCGCCGCTCCGGCTCAGCAAACTGCCGCGACCGGTTAAAAATTTCAGCTGATGGGCGGGCGCGGCGTACGGCAAAACCGATTCAGCAGGTGCGACCCTCGGCAGAAAAGGCTCAAGACTGCCCGGATTGTTCATAAAGTCAACAAAGACTGCCGCTGGCATTGTATAATAAAGGCTCTGCGCCCAGAATGCGGCAGCAACAAGCAATAATACCATTAATTTTACGGTCAGATTGCAATACGGGCGTTGAGATCCAACACTGCTTTCTGCCACTGATACCTCCGGCTGTAGACCTGCGGCAATGAGAGGAATCATAAAAATCGAAGCCGGAAGAACCCACCGCCATGGGTATTGAACATTGCTGACTTCGGGCAGAAGCCGATAAAGAAAAGCTGACCAGCTCGTAGTCATGAAAAAACAGAAAAGGGCCGGAACCAGCCACACAAGACCGTCTAATTCATTTTCCCCGCCCTTTCGCCATTTAAAGACCCCTGGCAGAGAGGCCAAAAGTAAAAGAAGCATATTAAGCACCAGCCATGGTCTTATCAGATCGCCTCTCTGAAAGGGCATTAGATCACTGAATGCCGGCCGCGCTTTTGCAGGCCCGCCTTCTGAGGTGTAACTGAATGATCTGACAAAGCCCTGCAGCAGCGAAAACTCGGTATTATCATGATCTTTGCACGCCGAATCGATAAAAAATGCGCCCTCTTTACCGGGTTTAAGCAGATCGTTGACTTCACGATAATAGACATAATCCCTGGTCATAAACAAAGGCAGTAGATAGGGTGCTGCCAGCATGCCGCCAAGAAGAGGCGCGAGAAAAACCGCAACCAGCAGGCGCTGTCTGCGGTTTTGCAAAAACTTAATTCCGAGCAGAATTGCCCACATGTAGCCAAGCATCATTGCCGAGGGCGGGTGGGTAAAAAAGATTGCAGCAAAAACCACCCCGGCAGAGACAATAGCCCCGTTCTCGTCACGCAGAATTCTTAAACATGACACCCATAGCCATGAAGAAAGCAGCATGGCACATAAATTCTGAAAAAGAAAAGCCCAGCCCAGATGATAGGCGACAACCGGTTGCAACAGCAGCAAAACTGCTGACCAACTGCCGGTTTTAAAATTCAATTGATTGTAAAGCTTTAACAGGCCAAGAATACCGACTATCGCATAGAGGCAAACCGTCAGTTTGACTGCCCAGAAAACATCAAACCCAACAAGCTGCAGCAGACTTGCGAAAAACAGGGGCAAGACCCCCAGATATCTTAGAATAGGTGAACCGCGGCCGCCGTAAGCCATCGCATCCCAGTCGGGCCACTGAAGGTTATCGACGAGGTTGAGGTTGAAAAGAAGGGCACAGCGCAGGTGTACCGGAGCATCAACCGCCGCCACAAAAGGTTGTCTGGCGAACCATAACCCCATTCCGAGAACAACAACAAGAATTACCAGGAAAAACTTTTTGCTGAGATCTTTGTAATCGGGCATTTTAAGGCGGTTACCTTCGCTTTTTACGGGTTTTGACCCTGCCCTGATTCTGCCCGGCAGGGTTTTTGTTGCTTTTATGAGTCGGCAGATATGAGCTGTAACGACTATATTCTCTAAAGTTGCGCAGATACATCGCCAGCGCCCCGATCGGCCCGGCGCCGACAATTACGACCATCTGCTCAAAAACCCCTATTTTAGGCGGTCCCCCAAGGTAGTCGCTCAGATATGATGCCATAAAAAGGAAAGCGGTCATACCACTGAATAAAGCACAAAACCAGGTCATTTCGTTAACAACCCCGTCATTGCTGAACCATGGTGGAAAAATCCATGGGCTTTTCAGGTAGGTCTCAGAGGTAACCGTGGCGTCGAGAAGCTCTGATTCTTCTGTGGAGTCAGAAACGAGGTTTTCTTCGACCCGGCTTTCGAGATCGCTCATCTCTTCTTCGATGCTTGCAATGCCGGCCCGCGCCGACTCCAGACCGGCAGAAACCTCGATAAATTTTCCTTTGCCGGCAGCCGGCATTTTCGCAGTCAGCTCCGGATGGCCAATACCCACAACTCCATCATTACCGGTTTCGACAAAATCAGCCAGCCCCATTGCAGCAATCTTTTTTTTACTTTTCCTTTCGCCAGTGCCGATGTTGGCTCTTTCGATGGCCAGATCGGCAAACTTCTGTATCACCAGATGCGGGGTATCAAGCACAAAAAAGCTGAACCGACGAGTTTCACCACTTTTATAAACGATATAAAACTTGAAGCTGTGCTGCTTTTTACTGACTACAAAACCGCTGATTTCTGCCCAGAGTATCGATTCAGAAATGTTTTCCGGAAAACATACGCCACGATCATCGAGTATAACCTTGACCCGACGGTCAAACAGGCGGTAACAACCGATCGCAAAAGCGATAAAGAAAAAGCCCATAACTAACCAGGCAAAAAAGCTGTTGGCCGGGTCGGGCAGAAGATAGGCCCAGCTCATCCAGACCATAAAAACCGAACTCAGAATTACCTGCAGACTGCGCGACAGAGAATTTTTTACTCTCAGCATGGGCTTCCCCGAAGTTGATTTTCTCAAAAAACCCTACAAGACTAATTCGCAAAGCCTGCCAAGTCAATCACCACCTTCAATTCAAGCAGCAATTCCAGTACACCGTCACACAAGAACTGCAGTGGTCTTAGGCCTTCCAGCGTTTTTGCCCGGAACGGGTACAGGCGTGAATCCATGAGTTCAATGTGTTTGCCCGGCAAATTCAAAATACTACTGATTCGGGGCGGTTTATTCGTGTTAGAATCAAAAAATATAGAGCGCATCTGATACCGGTGTGACAGTAAGCCTGACAGACACAAACAAACCATTAAATCCGGGAGCGAGCTCATGAGTGAAAAAAACCGGCCGAATTCGATCGCCCGACTGATAACCGCAAATTTTTTCGGTGCCTTCAACGACAACGCCTGGAAAATGATAGTCGCTTTTTTAGCGATCCGATCGGCCACCGCCGGCCTGCAGCCGGGCACCCAGCAGTTCGAAAACCTTTCACAGCTGCAGACGACCATGACCTTTGTCGTCTTCACCCTGCCGATCGTGATTTTCTCGCTGCCGGCCGGGCTGATCGCCGACCGCCTCAGCAAACGCAGCGTCATCGTCTGCATGAAAGGCCTCGAAGTCGTGCTCATGGCTCTGGCGACGCTGAGCCTGGTTTACCCCGAGTTCGTGCCGCCGCTGGTGATTCTTGGCCTGATGGGCGTGCAGACCGCAATTTTCAGCCCGGCAAAATACGGCATCATGCCCGAACTGCTGCCACACGACCGGCTTTCGAAAGGCAACGCCGCCCTCGAAATGTGGACCTTCATCGCGATCATCGCCGGCACCGCCGCCGGCGGCTTTCTGCTCGATCTCGCCGGCGCAAATATCTGGCTCAGCGGCCTGTGCCTGGCAATTTTTGCCGCCATCGGCTGCATCGCGTCATTCGGCATACCGCACACACCCGTCGCCCGCAGTGAAGGCGGCTTCGTCGACACCATAAAAGGCTCACTGCAGGCCATACTTGCCGACCGGGTCATCTGGCTCGCAGTTCTCGGCTCGGGCCTGTTCTGGGCCATAGCCAGCCTGCTCGGTCAGGATATCCTCGTCTATGCCAAAGCCCTGACACTTGGGCAGCCGGATTCAGACACCCTCAGCGGCCTGCCGCTGGCGTTTTACGGCATCGGTGTCGGCCTCGGCAGCGTCTGGGCCGGCCGGCTTTCGGGCCGCCTCGTCGAATATGGTCTGATTCCGCTCGGTGCGATCGGCATCGGCTTTTTCACCATGCTTTTCGGCCTCATCGCGCCCGGCTATTATCTGACTCTGGCTTTCATGGCCGCTCTCGGTATTGCCAGCGGTCTGATCGTCGTGCCCCTGAACGCCATTCTGCAGTGGCGCTCACCAGTCGAACGGCGCGGCGGCGTCATCGCCCTCGCCAACGTTTTCATTTTCGCCTCGATCGTCGTCGGCTCGCTTGGCGCCGCCGGTCTGGCGGTTGCCGGCCTCACGCCGCTGGGCATTCTCATTTTCACCTCGATCATCACCACCGCCGGCATGCTCTGGGCCATCTACCTGCTGCCCGACTTTTTGATCAGGCTGATTTTCGTCATCATCACCCACTTCTTCTACCGCCTCACCATCGTCAACGGCGAAAAAATCCCGCTCGAAGGCGGTGCCCTGCTGGTTCCCAATCACGTCTCGTTCATCGACAGCTTTCTCGTCATGGCGAGCACCGACCGCCAGGTGCGTTTCCTCGTCGACGAAATCTACTACCACCATCCGCTGCTGCACTGGCTGATGAAGGCAATGCACGCGATTCCGGTCTCGGCCACCGGGGGCCTCAAAATGATTCTCAGGGCCCTGCGCGACGCCGGTAACTTCCTCGATCAGGGCGACCTGGTCTGCATTTTCGCCGAAGGCCAGATCACGCGCACCGGCCAGATGCTGCCGTTCCGGCGCGGGCTCGAAAAGATCGTGCGCGGCCGCCAGGCGCCGATTATTCCGGTGCACCTCGACCGCGTCTGGGGCAGTATCTACAGCCGTTCCGGCGGCCGTTTCCTCACGAAGCTTCCCGAAACCTTCCCCTACCCGATCACCGTCACTTTCGGCGAGCCGATGCCGGCTGACACACCGGCCCACGGCGTTCGCATCGCGGTGCAGGAACTCGCGACCCGCGCCTGGGAATACCGTCGCTCCGAATCACGCCCGCTGCATCACTACTTTATCAGACGCATGCGCACCCGCCCCTGGCGCACAGCTTTCGCCGATTCCTCGGGAAAATCAATGAATCGCCTGACTGCCCTGATCAGTTCGATCGCCCTCACCCGTGCCCTCGGGCCACTCTGGGGTGATGAGAAGAACGTCGGCATTCTGATGCCGCCGACGATGGGCGGCGCCCTTGCCAACATCGCGACCGCGATGGCCGGAAAAGTCTCGGTCAACCTCAACTTCACCGCCGGCAAATCGGGCATGACCTCGGCGCTGAACCAGGCCGGCATCAAAAGCATCATCACCAGCCGCACCTTTATTGAAAAGGCGACGCTCGAACTGCCTGAAGATGCGAAAATTATTTATCTCGAAGATGTGCTGCCGAATATTGGCTTCACTACCCGGCTTCTGGCAATTTTCGCCGCGTTCTGTCTGCCGATACGGCTGATCGAAAAACTCTGCGGCGCCGTTTCCCGGCCATCTGTCGCAGAGACTGCCACCATCATCTTTTCGAGCGGCAGCACCGGCGAGCCGAAGGGCGTCATGCTCTCGCACTACAACGTCGCCGCGAATGCGGAAGCGGTCGGCCAGGCGATCACCGTTAACGATTCCGACAAGCTGCTCGGCATTCTGCCGCTGTTTCACTCGTTCGGCTACATGTCGCTGTGGTATGCGATCCGCTTCGGCATGGGCATCGTCTTTCACCCGAACCCGCTCGACGCCGGGAAAATCGGCGAAGTGATCGAGAACGAGGCGGTCACTTTCCTGATTGCGACCCCGACTTTTCTGCAGATTTACATGCGGCGCTGCTCGCCCGGCCAGCTTGGCAGTCTGCGCATCGTTTTCACCGGCGCCGAAAAGCTGACCGAGAAGCTCGCGGCCGCTTTCGAAGAGAAGTTCGGCATCAAGCCGATCGAAGGTTACGGCGCCACCGAATGTGCCCCGGCGATCACGGTCAGCACCCTCGACTACCGTGGCCAGGGCATCTACCAGTTCGGTTCGCGGCGCGGTTTTGTCGGGCACCCGGTGCCCGGCGTTTCGGTGCGTATCGTCGATTCCGAGACCGGTGCCCTGCTGCCGCCCGGCAAACCCGGAATGCTGCTGGTCAAGGGCCCGAACGTCATGCAGGGTTACATCGGCCGACCCGACCTGACCGAAAAGGTTCTCAAAGACGGCTGGTACACGACCGGCGATATCGCGATCATGGACGAAAGCGGCTTCATCAAGATCACCGACCGTCTGTCGCGTTTCTCGAAGATCGGCGGCGAAATGGTGCCGCACGGCAAGGTCGAAGACGCTCTGCACGAGGCGTTCGGCTCGGATATCAGGGTATTTGCGGTCACTGCCGTGCCTGATGAACGCAAGGGCGAGTCGCTCGCCGTCATTCACACGATCGACGAGGAAAAAATCGCCGCCGTGCTCGAAAAGATGGCCGGCATGGGTCTGCCGAATCTGTTTATTCCGAAAAAAGACAGTTTCGTAAAAGTCGACAAAATTCCGGTTCTCGGCACCGGCAAAGTCGACCTGCGCGGCCTCAAGGAAACCGCCAGCAAAGCCCTCTGCCCATCAGCCTGACAAAAAGTGAGAAAGGATCAGAGATATGTCAGAGATCAGATATAATGCGATTACCGGGGACTGGGTGATTATTGCGACCGAGCGGGCGAAGCGCCCGATGAATTTTGCCGAGCGGGCGCAGCAGGCGGTGGTGCCGGCTTATGTTGCCGGTTGCCCGTTCTGTCGGGGCAACGAGGCGGCAGCGCCAGATGAAGAGTACCGGCTCGATGATGCGGCCGGCAACTGGCTGATCCGTTCGGTGCGCAACAAGTTTTCGGCGCTTTCGGCTGTCGGTGAGGCGATGGCCCTCGACCCGGAAAAGAAGACCGTCAACGGCGTCGGCCGCCACGAAGTTATTGTCGAATCGCCGCGCCACGATCAGATCATCGCTTTCCACACGTTTGCAGAGACGCGCAATCTGTTAGAGGTCTACCGCCGGCGTTTTCTCGCATTTTATAAAGACCCGCGCGTCAGACACGTCATTCTTTACAAGAACCACGGCCCCGACGCCGGCACTTCGCTCGAGCACCCGCATTCGCAGATCGTCGGCACGCCGGTTATTCCGGGGCAGGTGCTGCAGCGCATCGAGCTCGCCGAAAAATCGCTGCACGAAACCGGAATCTGCCCCTACTGCAAAACCATGAATGAAGAAGTCAGTGAGGCGAAGCGGCTGGTTGCTGAAACGAAGCATTTTGTGGCGTTCATCCCCTTTGCGTCGCTGTCGCCCTACCATGTCTGGATATTCCCGAAGCGGCATTCGGCCTGTTTTTCGACCGCCAGCCAGGGCGAGCTCGATGACCTGGCGGCTCTGCTTCCGAATGTTCTGGGCCGGCTGTACACGGCGCTGCAGAACCCCTCGTTCAATTTCGTCATCAGATCGCTCGCCCCGGACGAAGCCGATGCCCCGCATTTTCACTGGTATCTCGCCATCGTGCCGCGCCTGTCGAAAGCGGCCGGTTTCGAGCTGGGCACCGGCATGTATATCAACAGTTCGATCCCCGAGCACAGCGCCGAGAATCTGCGCCAGGCAGCCCCGGCCAGGAAACAGGACCCCGCCGCATGAGCAATTCGCCAGTCGATTCAACACAGATCGCACCCGGGGCCGGCCGAAAAGCTGCAATTTTCTTTGAGGCCCGGCCATTTGCAGGCATCGAGCCGGTAGAAATGGCAGGGAAGTTGACAGAAGGTGTTACTGAGATTCTTCCGGCCGGTGAAATCATCAGGCGTTGCCGGCTGGTTCCGGGTTTTGCGCACGAAATCATCGGG
>Ga0116176_10003510_pt1 | contig 11593 bp, 10 predicted proteins | sample AD_STIC08_MetaG_FD_89803 | JGI IMG/M metagenome (GOLD analysis project Ga0116176, IMG submission 89803) | Active sludge microbial communities of municipal wastewater-treating anaerobic digesters from USA - AD_STIC08_MetaG | ecosystem: Engineered > Bioreactor > Anaerobic > Digestate | place: USA... | reverse complement strand
TCGGCGCGACCCGGGACAACCTCGAGGCCGCCGTCGGCGGCGAGACGTTCGAGATCGAGGAGATGTACCCCGCCTATGTCCTGGTGGCCGAGGCCCAGGGCGAGAAGACGGCCGGCATGTTCCTCAAGGCCGCCCTGGCCGCCGAGAAGGTCCACGCCGGGATCTACAAGGCCGCCCTCACGGCCGTCGCCGCCGGGAAGGACATCGAGGCCAGGCCCATCCACGTTTGCCCGGTGTGCGGCTTCACCATGGAGGGCGACGCGCCCGACAAGTGCCCCGTCTGCGGCGCCCCGAAGGACAAGTTCGTCACGTTCTGAGCAAGTCCCCGAAGGAGGCTGACATGCCCATCGACAAGACCCTGGCCCCCTGGCAGATCCTGAGCGTCGCCGTCCGGTCGGAGATCGACTCCGCGGCGTTCTACACCCGGCTCCAGGCGAAGGTCAAGAACGCCCTGCTCGTCCAGAAGCTCAAGTTCCTGGCCCTGGAGGAGGAGCACCACCGGAAGATCATCGAGAAACTCCTCGGGCAGAGGTATCCCGGCCGGCCCCTCGACGCGCCGGCCTCCTCGCTGATGCCGCCGATCGGCGTCGCGCTCCCCGCGGAGCCGAGCGTCCCGGAGCTGTTCGGCGCCGCCCTCAAGGCCGAGGAGGCCGCCGAGGCCTATTACAACGAGGCCGCCGGGCGGGTCGAGGACGAGGCCGGGCGCCGCGTCCTGGCCTACCTCGGCCGGGTCGAACGGAGCCACCAGGCCATGATCAAGGCCGAGCTGGACCTCGTCGCCCGGTTCCCCGATTACTACAGCGTCGAGGACTTCCACATCGGGGAGGACCTCTTTCACGTCGGCCCCTGAACGGGAGCCGGGGGGGAGCCCGCATGGACCCGGCGCGGCGGCGCGTCAAGCCGATCATCCGGCTGCTGCGGAAGCGCTATCCCCGGGCCCGGACGACCTTGGATCACACCAACCCGCTGGAGATCCTGGTGGCCACCATCCTGGCCGCCCAGTGCACGGACGAACGGGTCAACCAGGTCACGCCGGCGCTGTTCCGGAAGTACCCGACCGCGGCCGCCTTCGCCCGGGCCGACCGGTCCGAGCTCGAGGGGGAGATCCGCTCGACGGGCTTCTTCCGCAACAAGGCCAAGGCCATCATCGGCGCCGCCAAGCGGATCGAGGAGGCCTACGGCGGGGCCGTCCCCGACACGATGGCCGAGCTCCTGACCTTGCCCGGCGTCGCCCGGAAGACCGCCAACATCGTCCTGGCGGCGGGCTACGGCAAGGCCGAGGGGATCGCCGTCGACACCCACGCCGGACGCCTGTCGCGGCGCCTCGGCCTGAGCCGGCACGAGGACCCGGTCAAGGTCGAGCGCGACCTCATGGCCCTGGTCCCGCGCGCGGACTGGCTCGATTTCAACGTCCTGCTCGTCGAGCACGGCCGGGCCCTCTGCCAGGCCCGGAAGCCGAAGTGCCCGGAGTGCTTCCTCCGGCGGCTCTGCCCGTCGGCGGCGACGCTCTTCCCGGAGCTCGGGCCGCGATGACCCGCGAGGCGATGCTGTGGAACCCGGCGGGCGAGGCCGGGGAGGTCGCCTGCCGCCTCTGCGCCCACCGCTGCGTCGTCAAGCCGGGCCGGGCCGGCGTCTGCGCCGTCCGCGAGAACCGGGACGGCCGGCTCCTGACCCGCGTCTACGGCGAGACCGTCGCCGCCAACGTCGACCCCATCGAGAAGAAGCCGCTCTACCATTTCTGGCCCGGCTCGAAGGCGCTGTCCATCGCCACGGCGGGCTGCAACTTCCGCTGCGGCTTCTGCCAGAACTGGGAGATCTCCCAGGCCCCCCGGCTCGCCGACGGCGGGCTGCGGGGCGAGCCGTTCCCGCCCGCCGACGTCGTCAAGGCGGCCGTCGCGGCCGGCTGCCGGAGCGTCTCCTACACCTACACCGAGCCGACGGTCTTCTTCGAGTACGCCTACGACACGGCCCGGCTGGCCCGCGAGGCCGGGCTGCTCAACAATTTCGTCACCAACGGCTACATGACCGCCGAGGCCCTGGAGACCGTCGCCCCGTGGCTCGACGCCGCCAACGTCGACCTCAAGGCCTTCCGCGACGAGACCTACAGGAAGGTCTGCGGCGCCCGGCTCGAGCCGGTGCTCGAGACGGTCCGGCGGATGCGCCGGCTCGGGATCTGGGTCGAGGTGACGACGCTGGTCGTGCCGGGCCTGAACGACGGCCCCGACGAGCTGGCCTCGATCGCCCGCTTCATCGCCTCGGTCGACCCGGACATCCCGTGGCACGTCAGCCGCTTCCACCCGGACTACGAATACGCCGGCACGCCGACGACGCCGGCCCGGACGCTCGAGGCCGCCGCGGAAGCGGGCCGGCGGGAAGGCCTCCGGCACATCTACGTCGGCAACCTCGCCGGCGGCGCCGGGGACACCCTTTGCGCCTCATGCGGGCTGGCGCTCATCCGGCGGCGCGGCTTCGCGGTCGTCGCCGACGTCCTCGAGAACGGCCGTTGCCCCCGCTGCGGCGCGGCCCTGGCCGGGCGTTTCCGGCCCGGCGCCGCGCCTTAGGAGCCGCCGGCTTTTTCCGAACTCGCGAGGCATCCGCTATAATGCTTTATCCCGAGGAGGACAGATGAACATCAGACGGTCCGGAATCGCAGCCCTCGCTTTGCTCCTGGCCCTGGCCGCCGCCCGGCCGGCCGCCGCCGCGGCCCAGGCCCGCCCGGCCCCGCCCCCCGAATACAAACAGCTCGCCGCCGCGCTCAACACCGCCGATGCCGCGGCCCGGCTCGAGGAGCTCGAGCGCATCAAGCTCGCCTTCCCCGACAGCCAGTACATGGAGGTCATCGAGACCTACATCCTCATCGCCAAGATGGAGCTGGCGGCGACCCTCGACGCCGTCCTCGCCCTCCAGAAAGAGGCCCTGGACCGGGGCCCGGCCCGCCTCCGGAACCCCGGGCTCGTCGTCCTCATGGCCGACCGGCTCTTGACGCACCCCCGCCTCGCGGCCTTCGACAAGGCCCGGGTCCTCGAGGCCGTCGCGGCCTACAGGGACCTGGCCGCCGCCGCGGCGGCCGATCCGGCCGGCTACGAGGGCGTCCCGGCCGACCAGCGCGACTACGCGAAGGCCCAGATCAAGAACTCCATGGAGCTCGCGCTGGCCCGGGCCTCTCTGAACGCCGGCGACGCCGGCCGGGCCGAGGCCTCGCTCGACGCCTACCGCCGGGCCGGCGGTCCCGCGACCGGCGACTACCTGCTTCTGCTGGGCGGCCTGCGGGAGGCGGCCGGCCGCGTCCGGGAGGCCTACGAGGCCTACCTCTCGGCGGCCGCCGACGATGTCAAGGACGCCGAGGTCAGGGCCAGGGCCCTGTACGCGAAGGCCCGCGGCCGGACCGACGGCTTCGAGGCCGAGCTGGCGGCCAAGCTCAAAGCCCTGCCGTTCCACCCCGAGCCGTTCAAGGCGCCGGCCGGCTGGAAGGGCAAGGCCGTGCTGGCCGAGCTCTTCACCGGCTCGGAGTGCCCGCCCTGCGTCGCGGCCGACCTCGCCTTCGACGGCCTGGGCGAGGTCTTCCCGGCCAAGTACGCGGTCGTGCTCGTCTACCATCTGCCCATCCCCCGGCCCGATCCGATGATGAACCCGGCGAGCGAGGCGCGCCAGGCCTACTACGGGGTCAACAGCACGCCGACGGTCTTCATCGACGGCGTCCGCAACGCCACCGGCGGCGGCAGCCGAGGCATGGCCGAAGGGAAGTTCTCCGAGTACCGGTCGGCCATCGAGGCGCTGCTCCCGTCCGACCCGGCGCTCCGGCCGGCGGTCAAGGCCTCCCTCGCCGGCGACAAGGTCCGCGCGACCTTCGATCCGGGCCAGGCCGCGCCCGACGCCGCCTACAACCTCGTCCTCGTCCAGGACGTCCAGGAGCACAAGGGCGGCAACGGCGTCGTCTTTCACAGGATGGTCGTCCGGGACCTCCTCGAGGTCGATCCCAAGGGGGACCGGTCGGCCGCCTTCGACCTGGCCGCTTCGGAAAAGGCGACCGACGCCTACCTCTCCGCCTTCGAGACGTCCTACACCCGGGTCCCCGGCTTCAAGTGGGAGGTCCGCCGCCACCAGCTGCCGCGCCGCGGGCTCAAGGTCGTCTTCTTCGTCCAGGAGAAGGCCAGCCGCCGGGTCCTCAACGTAGCCGTCGCCGATGTCGAGTGAGGGCGGGGAGTGAGGGCGGGGCTGACAACCCGCCCCGGTTGAGGTAGGATGGGGGAGGAGGGACGCCTCCCGTCATGGAACGATACCGGACCCTGCCTCACACGGCCGACGGCAAGTTCCAGGCCTTCGGCCGGACGCTCGAGGAGGCCTTCGGGAACGCCGCCCTGGCCTTGGCCTCCCTGATGTGGGATTGGGAGGCGCTCGGCCCCCGCGTCCGCCGCACCGTCCGGGTCGCCGGCATCGACCGGGAACAGCTCCTGGTCAAGTTCCTGACCGAGGTCATCTACCTCTTCGAGACGAAGGGCTTCCTCCTCGGCCGGGTCCGGGGGCTGCGCCTCCGGCCGCGGGGCGGGGGCTTCGACCTGGAAGCCCGGCTCGAGGGCGAGACGCTCGCCGACGCCCACCGCCTTCACGGCGACGTCAAGGCGGTGACCTACTCCGACCTGAAGATCGAGGAGGGCGACGGCTTCACCGTGCAGGTCGTCGTCGACATGTGAGAGAGGCCGTGGACCTGAGGAAGATCGGCGACAACGCCTGGGAGATCCCGAAGGGGGACGGGATGCGCGTCCCGGCCGTCGTCTACGCGTCGGAACGGCTCCTCGACGGGTTCCGGCGCGACAAGACCCTCGTCCAGGCCCGGAACGTGGCCTGCCTGCCGGGCATAGTCCGGGCCTCCTACGTCATGCCCGACGGGCACCAGGGCTACGGTTTCCCCATCGGCGGCGTCGCCGCCTTCGACATCGACGAGGGCATCATCTCGCCGGGCGGCGTCGGCTACGACATCAACTGCGGCGTCCGGCTGTTGCGGACCGATTATGTCGAGGCCGACATCGCGCCCAGGCGGAAGGAGTTGCTGGCGGCCATCTTCAGGGAGGTGCCGGCCGGGGTGGGGAAGGCGGGCGTCACCAAGCTCAGCCGGGCTGTCCTCGAGGACATCCTCCTCCGGGGAGCCGAGTGGGCGGTCGAGAACGGTTACGGCCGGGCCGAGGACCTGGAACGGACCGAGGAAGGGGGGCGGATGGCCGAGGCGGCGGTCGACGGGCTCTCCGACCGCGCCCTGGAGCGGGGCCTCCCCCAGCTCGGGACGCTCGGGTCCGGCAATCATTTCCTCGAGATCCAGAAGGTCCTGGAGATCCACGACGAGGCGACGGCCCGGGCCTTCGGCGTCCAGGCCGTCGGCCAGGTCCTGGTCATGATCCACTGCGGCAGCCGAGGCCTGGGACACCAGGTGGCCACGGACTCCATCGAGGCCCTGGAGAACGCCTTCGGCGTCGCCGGCCTCGTCGACCGGGAGCTCGTCAACGCCCCGTTCAAGTCGGACGAGGGCCAGCGCTACTACCGGTCGATGGCGGCCGCGGTCAACTACGCCTTCGCCAACCGCCAGATGATCGCCCACTGGGTCCGCCGGGTCTTCGCCCGCGTCCTCGGCGGGGACGAGGGCATGGACCAGGTCTACGACGTCTGCCACAACGTGGCCAAGGTCGAGGAGCACGAGGACGGCGGCCGGTCGCGGCGCCTCGTCGTCCACCGCAAGGGCGCGACGCGGAGCTTCGGGCCGGGGCGGCCCGAGGTGCCGGCGCCCTACCGGTCCGTCGGCCAGCCGGTCCTCATCCCCGGCAGCATGGGCACGGCCTCGTTCCTGCTCGCGGGCACGGCGGAGGCCGGGGCGCTGAGCTTCGGGTCGACGGCCCACGGCGCCGGCCGGGTCATGTCGCGCCACGAGGCGCTCCGCCGCTTCCGGGGCGAGAGGATCCGGGACGATCTGGCCGGGCGCGGCATCGAGCTCAAGTCGACGAGCTGGAAGGGCGTCGCCGAGGAGGCCGCCGAGGCCTACAAGGACGTCGACGAGGTCGTCCGCGTTTCGGACGAGGTCGGGCTGGGGCGGCTGGTCGCCAAGCTCGCCCCGATCGCGGTCATGAAAGGCTGACCGCCCCGGGCGAGGCCGGGGAGGAGGGCCGGATTGACAATTCCCGGAGGGGACTCTAAGGTAGTGGCGCCATGCGTGTTCTGCTCGCCGGCTACAACGTCGACAGCGCCGTCCTCGAGGAGCTGAAGAAGAGCGCGCCGCCGCGAAACGATGTCACCCCGGAGACGCTCTCGGCCGCCTACGCCCGCATCTCCCGCGACCCCCGCCCGGTCGACGAGCTCCGGGCCGCCGCGCGGGCCGAGGTCGAGCGGGCCCGGCGCTCCAACGAGGCCATCATCTTCAAGATGGGCCACCACTCGGTCGCCGAGCACGCCGTCTTCAACTTCGACGTCATCGGCCTGAGCCGCCTGGCCATCGAGGAGCTGGAGCGCTTCCGGCTCCTCTCCTTCACCGAGAAGTCCCAGCGCTACATCACCCTCGGCGACGACTTCGTCGTGCCCGCCGAGGTCCGCCGGGCCGGGCTCCGGGACCTGTTCGTCGGGACGGTCGAGGCCCAGAACGCCCTGTATCACCGGCTCTATGCCCGCCTCAAGCCCCACGTCTTCGCCAAGCACCGGGACCTGGCGGCCGACCCCCGCAACCACGCCGTCCTCGACGGCTGGGCCAAGGAGGACGCCCGCTACATCGTCAGCCTGGCCACGGAAGGCCAGCTCGGCCTGACGCTGAACGCCCGGAGCCTCGAGCTCGTCATCCGCCGGTTCGCGGCCAAGGGCCTCGAGGAGGTCCGGGAGCTCAACCGCCGGCTCCACGAGCTGGCCAAGGCGGTCGCGCCGTCCATCATCCTGTTCACCGAGGCCAGCCCCTTCGACGCCGAGACCTACGACGACATCGCCGCCGCGGCCGCGGCCTGGCCGGCGCCTGCGGCGGGCGGCGGCAAGCGCGGTCCGGTAAAGGAGGTGGTCCTGGCCGGCGCGCCTCCCGACGGAGACACGCGCGTCCTGGCCGCCCTCCTCCACGCGACCGGCCGGGGCCCCTACGCGGAGTGCCTGGCCCGGGCCGCCGCGGCCGGCCCGGCCGCCCGGAAAGACCTCTTCAAGCGGGCCTTCGCCCGGCTGCAGTTCTACGACTTCCCCCTCCGGGAATTCGAGCACGCCGACCTCGTCTACGACCTCGTCGTCTCGGCCTCGTGCTTCGCCCAGCTCAAGCGGCACCGCATGGCCACCCTGACCTGGCAGAGGTACGATCCCGGGCTCGGCGCGACGGTCCCGCCGTCGGTCCTGGAGATCGGCGCGGAGAAGGAGTTCTCCGAGGTCGTCGAGCGGACCGGCGAGGTCCACGCCGTCCTGGAGAAGGCCGTCGGCCCGGCCGCGGATTACGTCCTGACCAACGCCCACCGGCGGCGGGCCCTCCTCAAGCTCAATGTCCGCGAGCTCTACCACGTCTCCCGGCTGCGCGAGGACGCCTCGGCCCAGTGGGAGATCCGGCGGGTCGTCGGCGAGATGACCCGGCTGGCCCGGAAGGCCCTGCCCCTCGCGGGGCTCCTCCTCGGGGGAAAGGACGTCTTCCCGGAGGCCTATCGCCGCGTCTTCGGCCGGACGCCGCGGATGGTCCCGCCGGCCCTCTTCAAGTAGCGGCGGAAGAGTCGGCGCGCCCGGCGCTGAGCCAGGCCGCGGCCAGGGCCACGGCGGCCCCGGCGCCGCGGAGGACGTCGAAGGGGGCGAGGCCGTGCCAGGCCAGCTCCCGGAAGGCGTCGACGGCGTGGAACGACAGGACCCCGGCGAACGAGACCACGAGGTAGTCGGCGACGCCGATCCCCGCCCACAACAGGCCCCGGCGCGCCGCGGGCCGGCGCGCCGCCCTTAAGAAGAGGAAGAAGAGCCCCAGCGACCCCGCCGCCGCCGCGGCCATGATCGTCTTTTGGAAAGGCCTGCGATGCTCGTAGAGGCGGGCCCGTCCGGCCAGCTGGCGGCCGGCGGAGGCCAACTCGCCGGCGAGGCCCGAGACCTCGACCACGGCGCTCGCGGCCAGAACGGCCGCGAGCGCGAGCCAGAGGCGCTTTTCCGACTTCGGCCCCCGGGCGCTGTCACGGGCGTTCCGGGCCGCCCGGAGGGCCCAGAAGGACGCGGCGAGGAGAAGGGCCGCGAGGACGGAATGGGCCCAGGGCGAAGGCCGGGAGGCCGGCCGCCGCGGCGCCGCGCCCGCCGGCCCCCGCCGGGCCGCGGCCTGGGCCGCGGTCGGGTAGTGATGGAGGGCGAGCCTCCGGAGGGGCCCGCTCTCCGTCCCGACGGGGACGAAGGCCGTGGCCACGGCCCGGGTCGCATCGGGCCACTCGCCCGTCGGGCTCAGGTAGACGAGGGCGAAGACGAAGGCCGTGTCCGCTTTCGCCGGCACGGTGAACTCGAACGTGTAGGCGCCCCCGCCGGCCGCGGGCCGGGCCGGGCCGGAGGAGGCGAGAAAGCCCCAGCCCCGGCGCTCGGCGTTGGCCCGGTGGAGCGTGCAATCGACCATCGTCGGCCCGACCGACCGGCCGAGCCGGACCCGGACCTCGAAGGCGCCCCCGACGGCGGCCGCGGCGGGCGCCTCGACGACGGCCCAGCGGGGACGGCGCTCGGACCGGTCCAGGGCGAACCAGGTCGCGGCGAAGACGAGGACGAGGGCCGCGGCCGCGGCGAGGCGTCTCATGCGCCGGGCCCGAGGATGAAGACGCGCCGGCCCCGGACCTCGATCCGGCCCTGGAAATAGAGGCGGACCGCTTCCGGGTAGATCCTGTGCTCCTCGGCCAGGATGCGCGCGGCCAGGGTTTCCTCAGTGTCGTCCTGGAGGACGGGGACGGCGGCCTGGAGGATGATCGGGCCCGCGTCGACCTCGGCCGCGACGAAGTGGACCGTGCAGCCCGAGACGCGGACGCCCCAGTCGATGGCCTTCCGCTGGACGTGCAGGCCCGGGAAGGAGGGCAGGAGGGCCGGGTGGATGTTGACGGCCCGGTGCCTGAGGGCCTCGCAGAGGGCCGGGGTCAGCACCTTCATGTAGCCGGCCAGGCAGACCAGGTCGACCCGCCGCCGCTCGACCTCGGCCAGGACGGCCCGGTCGTAGTCCTCGCGGGCGGCGAAGGCCTTGGGGTCGAGGAAGACGGCGTCGAGGCCGGACTCGCGGGCCTTGAGGAGCCCCGGCGCGTCGGCCTTGTTGCTGAGGACGAGGGCGATCTCGGCGTCGATCGTCCCCCGGTCGACGGCCTCGCGGAGGGCCAGGAAGTTCGAGCCGCGGCCGGACAGGAAGACGGCGACGCGGCCCCTTTTGCGCGGGCTGCGGAAAAGGACCTCGTCCATGGTCGCCCTCCTCAGGCCTCGTCCCCGGTCGTCCCGGCCATATCGAGCTCGAAGACTTCGCCCCGGCGGACGACGATGATCCTAGCTCTCATGGCGGAAGACCCTTTCGAAGATGCGGTCGATCTTCGCGAGATAGGGGGCGAGGGAGAAGCAGCGGTCGATGTCCTTCGGCCCGAGGACGCGGACGACGTCGGGGTCGGACTCGACGAGGGCCCGGAAATCCAGCCCCTCGTCCCAGGCCTTGAGCGCGTTCCGCTGGACGACGCGGTAGGCCTCCTCGCGGGTCAGGCCGCCGCGGGTCAGGGCCAGCAGGACGCCCTGGGAGAAGATCAGGCCCCGGGTCGCGCCGATGTTGGCCGCCATCCGGCCGGCGCGGACGACCCAGCGGCGGACGACGTCGGTGAAATCGGCCAGGAGGAAATCGACGGCGATGAAGGCGTCGGGGAAGACGACCCGCTCGGCCGAGGAGTGGGAGATGTCGCGCTCGTGCCAGAGGACCATGTTCTCCAGTCCGACCTGGGCGTTGGCCCGGACGAGGCGGGCCAGGCCGGAGATCCGTTCGCAGCGGACGGGGTTCCTTTTGTGGGGCATCGACGAGGAGCCCTTCTGCCCGGCGGTGAACGGCTCCTCGAGCTCGAGGACCTCTGTCCGCTGGAGGTGGCGGACCTCGACGGCGAACTTCTCGATCGACGTGGCCAGCAGGGCCAGGGCCGAGAGGACCTCGGCGTGGCGGTCCCGCTGGAGGACCTGGGTCGAGACCTCGGCCGGCCGGAGCTTGAGCGACCGGAGGGCCAGGGCCTCGACCCGGGGGTCGAGGTGGGCGTAGGTCCCGACCGATCCGGAGATGCGGCCGACGGAGATCGTCCGCAGGGCGTTCTCGAGCCGGGCGACGTGGCGGCCGGCCTCCTCGTACCAGACCAGGAGCTTGAAGCCGAAGGTGACCGGCTCGGCGTGGACGCCGTGGGTGCGGCCGATGCAGGCGGTCCCGCGGTGCTTCAGGGCCTGCCGCTTGAGGACGGCCCGGAAGGCCCGAAGGCCGGCGAGGACGCGCCCGAGCGACTCCTTTATGAGGAGCGACAGGGCCGTGTCGACGACGTCGTAGGAGGTCAGGCCGAGGTGGATGTGGCGCGACTCGGGCCCGACCTTCTCGGCGACCGAGGTCAGGAAGGCGACGATGTCGTGCTTGACGACCTTCTCGATCTCGTCGATCCGGCCGATCGAGAAGCCGGCCTTGGCCTTGATCGTCCGGAGCGAGGCCGGGGGAATCTTGCCCAGCTTGGCCCAGGCCTCGCAGACGGCCAGCTCGACGGCGAGCCAGGCGCGGTACTTGTTCTCCTCGGCCCAGATCGCGCCCATCTCGGGGCGGGTGTAGCGCTCGATCATGGCGTCCCAACCTTAACGGGGATAGCGCCGATGATACCAGAAACGCCCCTCGAAAAAAAGGCGGGGGCGGGGTCTCCCGGCCCCGTCACCCTCCCGGGGGCGACGGGGAGGCGCCCGGGCGAGGCGCCGGGGCGCGGCCGGGGCCTCCGGGGGCCTCGAAAAAAGAAGCGAAGAAGCCCTTGACAAGCCCGCCGGTTTCCTCTAGGATAGCCGTTGGTCGTTCTATATATTTCAGATTAAATCTCTGAAAAAAAGAACACATTCGAGCTCGAGCGGAGGACGTCTTCCATTTTCTTCTTCCTTTTCCGGCATTCCCACGTTGAGCGGTTGTGTTCGGCGGACGCGGCGGAGGGCAGGCCAGCGTAGCTCAGCAGGCAGAGCGGCTGATTTGTAATCAGCGGGTCAGGGGTTCGAATCCCTTCGCTGGCTCAGGAGCGGCGACGAGGGCGATGGCGATGCATCGAGATACGGGCAGGTTCCAGAGTGGCCAAATGGGACGGGCTGTAAACCCGTTGCGGAAACGCTTCGGAGGTTCGAATCCTTCCCTGCCCACTTTGTCCGGCTTCCGCGCGAGCCGGGACGGCGGCGGATGCGGGGCTCCGAGGGCGAAGGCGGACCACGGAGCGCGCCGAAGCCCGGGGAACGGAGCCGGCGCGGCCGGGCCGGCCCGCCCGAAGGGCCGGAAGGCCGGTCTCGGTTTTTCTCTGACGAAGGAACCCGGCGTCGTGATGAAGAGGCCGGGTTCCTTCGTCAGAGAAACACCGAGACCGGCCTTCCGGCCCTTCGGGCGGGCCGGCCCGGCCGCGCCGGCTCCGTTCCCCGG
>Ga0116176_10003509_pt1 | contig 11594 bp, 13 predicted proteins | sample AD_STIC08_MetaG_FD_89803 | JGI IMG/M metagenome (GOLD analysis project Ga0116176, IMG submission 89803) | Active sludge microbial communities of municipal wastewater-treating anaerobic digesters from USA - AD_STIC08_MetaG | ecosystem: Engineered > Bioreactor > Anaerobic > Digestate | place: USA... | reverse complement strand
GGGAGGCGGACAGGATGTCGTTTACAACACTCGGAAAGCTGTTCCTACCGGCGCTTGCGATCCTGACGCTCACCGCGGGTGTCTATCGCGGCGATCGGCTGACAGTCACTTTTCCCGATGACTGGAGCGCGCCTGAAGCGGACACCGATGGTATCGTGAGTGTGAAGCAAGGCGAAAACGGTGCGAACTGCAACGTCGAGACAAAGGACGTCGCCGCCATCGCGGATATGACCCTGCCGGAGATCAACGACGAATACGCACACGTCTTCGATGTTGCCGAATGGGCGGACTTTCTGGGACTTGAGCCCGCCGAAATCACCCTGCTCGAGAGCGATATACGGCCCTTGGGCGATGCCTTTTTCCACATTGCGACGATGCGCGTGAAGGCGAACGCCGATGTGATGGCAATCACGCGTTACGGATTTTACGTGCTCCCCGGCCGCGTCGTGATGGCCGGCTGCTATGTCGAAGAGTCGCTCTATCCGATCTATACATCGCAGTTTGAAGCTACGGTGAGTTCGCTGCGCCCGTGGTGATGTGGAGCTAGTGAACCAGCCCTGCAGATCCGCACGTTGCCTCGGTCACCTTCACGTCGGCTTCGGCGATGTGAAGACCAAGCTTCTCCAACAGGCTGTCGACCGGAGTGAAGAGCAATTTCTGCGCGACGCTGAGCGAGCCGAGTTGCAAACCAAGACCTGAGCGGACCGGCTTGTAGGTTTGCGCCTTTATATCCGCGTTCGAGAAGGTGAGTTTCTTTTCCTCGCCATTGCCGAGCTTCACGGCGATCCTCGGCAAAATCGGCGCCTTTACGCCGACACTGGCGACTTCTGTCACGGACTTGAGCACGACTTCAGCGCTGCCGTCAGCCTTGCATCTGATGTCGTCTATCTCGATTTCGGCATTGGCCATCGTGACATCAACCTTGAGCGCGCCCAGCGCGCCGATGTTGAGGGCGAATTGTGAGGTGGACAGCTCAGTCCCCTCGCCTGCACGGCCTTTGTAGTTCAGCGTCTGGGGCTTCTGACCAACGTCGAGTGATGCGTTGGCGATGGAGGCGTCGCCGAGGACGGAGGCAAGGTTCACCGCGATCTGATGGTCGCCGTCCGCCAGCGCGGCAGAACCCGCAAGGACTTCGCCAACGCTTACCGGGAACGCTTCCCCTGCGAGCAGGCCGTTGATCGGAAGATGGGAGATGGCGCCGAGATCGAGAACCTGGTCGAGCATCACCTTGCCTGTGCCTGTGGAAGGCGGCGCGGCTTTCTTCAGCAAGGTCTGGACGCTGCCCGCAGGGGTTGTGGCGATCATGGCATCGAGAATCTGCCCGACACTGACCGGCGCCGAGAGCACCTGATCGAACGTGACCGCGTTGATGTTCGCTTTCGCATTGAGGGCGCGAAGGAATTGACCGACATCCACATTCGCGCTGGCGAGGGAGTTGTAGTCCATCACGGTGAGCTTGCCCTTGTAACCGAGCGTGGCGTCGAGCAAGGCTGCGCTGAGGCCACCTTCCACGCGGACGAGACGGGAGCCCACGACAACGGATGCAGTTGTGCGACGGGCGGCGCGAGCGCTGGCGCCGATTGCCGGATTGCCGCCCATCATGCCGGCGAGCATGACGGCTTCACCGGCGATCTTGGCGTTGACCTGCACGGCGTTGGCAGGCGTCGCGTTGGCGGTAAAGCGTTGAGCGTCAGCTATGCTGGCGTCGGCCGAATAGCGGCCCTGCGTGACGGTCACGTTCGTCACGGGCTTGTTGAGCTGCTCCTCGATGAGCGCCTTGGCGTTGGCGACGGTGATGACGCCGGATTCCATCATCATCAGTGCAGTCATGTCGACGGCGGCCTGAAGGTTGCGCTTGGCCGTGTAAAAGGAGATCTGGTTCATGACGATGGCGGTGAACACCGCCAGCACCGTGACACACAACGCGAAGACCGTGATGACCGACCCGCGCCGGTCGTCGAGGAACTGTCTCATGACGTCGCGCCGTTGCCGTCGGTGACGATGAGGCTGTAGCTGATCGGCGATTTCGGCAGCGGCAGGAGCTTGTCGAACACGTAGGCCGGATGCAGCGCCATATCATAATGCAGCGTGATGCGGCTGAGTTCGGTTCCCATCCCTTCATCGAAATCGAAGGTGATTTTCGCGACGTCGAGCATCGGATACTGGTCGCCGATGGCGGCGAGCTTGATGAGGGCGAGCGACCGGCGTTCGGCGTCGCTCAGGCCGCCGATTGTGGCGCGGGCGGTTTCCGCAGCGACCTGCTGGAGGCTTATCGAGGTCGCGAAGATTGAGCCGTAAGCCAGGATCGCGGCCACGAGCAGCAGCAGGAATGGGGCTACAAGTGCGAATTCGACGGCCGAGGTTGCTCGGTTGTTGCGAAAAAAGCCACGCAGCATCACCAACCATCCCATTTGCTGCGCCAGTCGGATTTTCTATCCGCCGGCTAATATGTACTAATAGCACTCTCTAGCTTAATGCGCGGTGAAACCGACCCTTTCAAATACCCCCGCCCCGCCCCCGGCCCGCTGGACCGGGGGCTTTTCGGGCCTAACTGAGTCCTCTGGCGCCCCGAAGAAGGGCCCGGAGGAATGCAAACATGACCCAGCCAACCCCTGTTCCTGCGATTCAGACCGAGCGGCCGGTCGAGGCCACCATTCTCGCCTTCATCGCGATCATCGCGGCGACCGCGCTGGTGGCTGCGCTCGGCGCCCTCGCCCCCGCCGGGGATGCGGACCCGTGGTATGCCGCGCTGAACAAGGCGCCGGGAACGCCGCCCGGTTTCGTGTTCGGCATCGTCTGGCCAACGCTCTACGTGCTGATGGCGATCAGCGCCTGCATCGTCTGGCGCGCCGGCGGAACGTGGAAGCAGGCAGACAGCGCGCTCGGTCTCTACTTCCTGCAGCTCGTCGCCAATCTGGGCTGGAGCTATCTGTTCTTCAAATACCATCTCGCGGTAGCGGCGCTGATCGACATTGATGCGCTGTGGGTGCTGGTCTTCATGATGACCCGCGAGTTCGGTCGCCACAGCAGGCTCGCAGCGATGATGCAGTACCCGTATCTCGCCTGGCTGACGTTTGCCGCATACCTCAATGTGTGGGTGGTGGTCGCGAACTAGCACGCGCTCTCATTCGCACGGGCGCGCTTGCCCTGCGTGATGCTGTAGCTCTGGCCCCGATCTTCACAAGGAAGCGGAGGTCCGGGGACGCGGGGATGCCCCGCTGATTGGCGTCCGCGCGATGGCGGCTACCGGTAGATAGAGAGATGCGGTTTCCCCGCGTCCCCCGTGATCGTTATCCGCCAGCTGTCCCGCAGAGGTCTTTCACCTCTTGGCGACTCGCCGCCGGCGACGGCAGGGCCGGGCTGTTCTGTCCCGGTCCCCTGTGGCCGCAATCACAGCCGTTACCGACTGCGATCCGCACTCTCTCCCCGCGTTGGCCGGATGAAACCGCGCATTCCGAAGGGCTACACCGCTCGATCACATCACCCCCACGCCGTTGAACATCGCGACTGCCCGCCTTGCGGAGGTGATCGGGTAATATCTCACGGGATTGGGGGCTGGGGATGGATGGCGACAGATCCCGCAGTGCGATTTCGCAGAAGCGCCTGTGACACAGGTGTTCGAGGCGTGTCCGGTGTGTCTGGATTCCGCAGGGTTCAGAGGCCCGCCGCCGTCATCCTCGGGCTTGACCCGAGGATCTTTCTTCGTCGCGATGGCCGAGCCGGCTGGTGGAAAGCAAGATCCTCGGGTCGAGCCCGAGGATGACACCGCTGGTGGGGTGGGCGTTGGTGAGGATGCCCGTGTGGCGGCCTGCGACGCCGCGCCTCGGGCATGGCTGTTGCAGGGCGATTGACAATCAGTCGCAAATCGCTGCAAATCGTTCTCATGATCATCTGCGTGTGTCGGGGTCTCAATACGGCGAAAGTGAACGACGCCATAGCGGCGGGCGCTCGCTCCCCTGCGCAGGTGCATAAGCACCATTCGACGACGATAAACTGCGGAAAATGCTGCGAAACTGTATGCGGGATGATCCGCGAGCAGGCTTCGGATGACGTCTGCTCGTCGCAACGCATGCTGGTCGCCGCCGAGTAGGCGCCTGCGAACGCCAGACTTTCTTGCGAACGAATACTCCTCGCATTCGCAAAAATTCCCAATAAAAACAACTTGAAAAGCTCAGAGAGTCGGCGTCTCTGGGGGCAGTTCGCGCGTTATGCTTACCAAGGCGCTCCCCGCCCCCTCCGACGCAGCTTTTTGAAGGATTCCGCCCCATGAAAGGCGACCCGAAGATCATCGAATTCCTGAATCAGGCGCTCAAGAACGAGCTGACCGCGATCAACCAGTACTTCCTGCACTCCCGGATGCTGCGGGACTGGGGCGTCTCGGAGCTGGCCAAGAAGGAGCACGACGAGTCGATCGAGGAGATGCATCACGCCGACTGGCTGATCGAACGCATCCTGTTCCTCGAAGGGCTGCCGAACCTGCAGGACCTGGGCAAGCTGTTCATCGGCGAGAACGTGCAGGAAATCCTCGAGTGCGATCTCAAGGTCGAGCAGATTGCCGTGCCGGTTCTGAAAGACGGCATCGAGTACGCCGAGAAGATCCGCGACTATGGCTCGCGCGACCTGCTCTACAAGATCCTGCACAATGAGGAGGAGCACATCGACTTCCTCGAAACGCAGTTCGACCTCATCGCGCAGATGGGCATCCAGAACTACGTGCAGCTGCAGTCGAAACCGAATGCGGCCCCGACGTAGGACAAGTAAGGCGCACCTACGTCTCCTCCCCTGCCCGCTGCATGAGCGGCGCGGGGAGGAATGACGATGTGGCGGCTGCTTATTGCAGCGGCATTGATGGTTGCGGCGTCGGGCTGCGCCGCGCTGGACAAGGCGGGCGCCAGCGGGTCTGATCCGGCCATGATCAAACGCTTCAATCCATCAACTGTAGCCCCGCCCATGTCGCCTTACAGCCATGGCGTCAGCGTATCCGCAGGCATGCGTATTGTGACGACCGCCGGACAGGTGGGCATCACCAAGGACGGTGTGACGCCGCCGACGGTCGAGGAACAGCTTGAGTTGATCTGGAAAAACACCGCCGCCATCCTGGCCGAGGACGGGCTGAAGCTTTCGGATGTAACGAGCATTCGGGGCTATCTCGTAAGCCGGGACTCGCTGGGCGCGTATCGCGCGGCCTTCCGCAAATACATGGGCGACGTGAATCCGACATCCACGCTGGTTGTCGTGAAGGAGCTGGTGGCGCCGCAATTTCTTGTCGAGATCGAAGTGGTCGCGGCGGGGAAATGAGTTCTGACTTTTTCCATCACCTGGACCTTACGGTTTCCGATCCGGCCAAGTCGCGGCCGTTGTATGAACTGTTCCTCGGGCATGTCGGCTTCACGCTGAAGAATGCGGGCGATGACTGGGCGGGGTTTGGGTTGGGCGGCAAGCGCTATCCGTGCATCACGCTACTGAAGGCGAAGGGACCGAACGCACAGCGCGCGCATGACCGTTATACGGCGGGGCTGCATCATCTGTCGTTGCGGGCAAAGTCTCGCGCGGACGTGGATGAGCTACATGCCAAGCTGGTGGTGTTCGGCGCGACGGTCCTTGATGCGCCAGCAGCGTATCCCGACTATGGCGAAGGCTATTACGCCGTGTTCTTCGCCGACCGGGACGGAATGAAGCTGGAATATGCGTTCACGCCGCCGCAAGAGGAAGTGCGGGTTTAGGCGCAGCCGGAGGGAAAGACGTGGATCCTGAAACGCTTGAGCGGCCGCGAACGCTGCGACGGTCGGAGACGGGCTGGCGCAAATGGCTGATCAGCGGGCTGTTTGAAAGCGTGCTGATCATGGTCTCGGTTGTCGCCGGCCTGATGCTGACGGGGTGGGCGCAGGACCAGAGCGACAAGCAGCGCGTCACTGCACTGCGCGGCTTTATCGAGAAGGAGATCGCGGCAAATCGCGACCTGATTGCATCGGGCGATTATCTTCCGCACCACAAGCAGCTGCTGTCCGAAATCCGGAAGGTGGCGGAACTGGAGAATCCGACGCGTGAGCAGGCGACGCCGGCCTTTCAGGCGATAACCAGGACAGGCATTCACCTGACGCCCACCGATGACAGCGTGTGGCGAAGCATATCGCCGAGCGACCTGCTGGAGCACATGCCGCCGGAAAAGGTCTTCACGCTGACGCGCGTCTATCGCAATCAGTCGGACCTGACGCTGGTCAATGAAACGATTTACGGGATGCTGACGCGCATTCCTTTCGACATGGCCAGAGGTGATCCGCCACTTGGCGCGATCATCCAGCTGCAGTTGTCGATCAACGACCTTGTCGCAGCCGAAGAGAATTTGCTGAAGCAGTATGACGCAGCGCTGAAAGCGCTAGGGGATGGCGGATGACGCGCAGTCGCGTGCATCACGTCGACCTGTCGATCCGTGACGTAGCGGCGGCGGGGCCGCTGTATGATCTGGTGCTGACGCATATCGGCTATGTGAAGGGCAAGCATTATCCCGATGGCGGCGGTGAGTGGGATCTGGATGATGGATCCTCCATAGGCATCCGGCCGACTGCGGGGGCGCATGCCGGCAGGACGCACGACAGGTATTCCTCCGGGCTGCATCATCTGGCGTGGCGGGCGGTTAGCCGGGAGGATGTCGATGCGCTGTTCGCGAAGCTGTCGGCGTTCGGCGCGGCCATTCTCGATGCGCCGGCGGATTATCCGCAGTACAATCAGGGCAAGGGATATTACGCAGTGTTCTTCGCAGACCCTGACGGGCTGAAACTGGAATATGTCTGGACGCCCTGATCCCGCCGCGTTCAGGTGATCTCAACACTCGGGCGACACAGTGAGTCGTCAACCTGGTTCCCGAGATGATTGCTCCCACTTCCAAGACAAATCTGAAGTCGCTGATCCTGCTGTGGGCAGGGCTTGCGGTGGTCATGGCGGCGGTTGTGATCTGGGGCGCGATCCAGCCGCAAGACCCGCTTTCAAACTACGTTCACACAGACAAGGCGCGGCACATACTGGCGTTCGGTGCGATCGGCCTGTGCGCGGGACTGATGCCGTCTGCCCTGACACGGATCATGGCGCTGGGCGGCGTGCTGGTGTTTGGACTGCTGGTGGAGATCATCCAGATTCCTGTGCCGGATCGCGAAGCTTCGATGAGCGATCTGCTTGCCAGCACGGCTGGCGCTTTCGGCGGGTTCGGGCTGGGCGCTGCGGCGTGGAACCTGTTCGAGACAATGCGCGGGAAGATCAGCGCACGGGTGAAGGCTTCTCTGCAGCAGCCCTGAGGAAGCCGCCATACATGCGATGGGCGCGCTCGGTCAGCGCCGGGTCGTAGCGGACGCGCCAATCCTGAGCCTCGATTTCGTCGAACGCATGCGTTGCGCCTTCAAAAACCGTGACGTCGATGGGCGCAGATGGCGTGCGCATGCGGCCGAGCACCTTGACCACCGATCTGCCGCCGACAACTGAGTCTGCCGTACCGATGATCGCTTGAACCGGCACGTCGACGCGGAGGCCGTGGATAGGCGCCAGAGCGCCGATGCCCTGATACGGGTAGACCACGAAGGCGCCGGTGAGGCCGGCAAGCGGTTCGTCTGGCAGTCCAGAAACGTGCGTGGCGTTTTCAATCTGGCGGCCGGGCGTCATCGACATGGCGTCTAGCGCCGTCCAGCCGCCATGGCTCCAGCCGGCGATGGCGATGCGCGTGGGATCGATCCAGGGCTGGCGGCGGGCCCATTCCATCATGGCGAAGAGATCGCCTGCCCGCTCGCGGCCCCAGAGCTGGAGGCCTGTGCAGACGGTGGCGTAGGCCTGGAATTTCGAGATGCGGCGATGGCCGTAGCTGTCGACGACGAGGGCGGCCCAGCCGGCGGCCTTGGCGACGGCGGCCCAGCGTTCCTGCAGGTTCTTCTTGCCGCCACAGCCGTGGAACTGCAGCACGATGGGAAAAGGCCCCTCGCCGTTCGGCTTGTGGAGGTCGCTGTCCCGCAGCAGGGCTTCGATGCGCTGATCGACAGTTTCCCGCCGCGAGGTTGGGCTCATTGGCCGTGACGCCGGTGCAGCTCGGCTATGAGGACGCGGTCGAACTCACGGCTGGGGAAATCATTCCAGCTTCGAATCTCGTTGCCGATCAGCGCGAGATTGCGGGCGGAGTCGAAGTCGGGACCGGGGATCATCTTGAGATCATAGAGCCGCTGGGGCGAATAGCCCGTCAAAATCCAGGAATGATGCCACGCCAGCTTCGCCGCCTTGGCAAGCTCGTTTGTGCAGTTGGAGGCGAGCGTGTTGTAGAAGCGCGGGTGCGTGGACACATCGATCGTGCGCTGCAGGAGGTTGCGGAGAAACGCCTGCTTCTGGTCCGCAGAAAGCGTGAGCGGATAGACGTAGATATCCTTTTTCAGGAAGGTGGCGCGACGGGTGAGAACCTCCTTCGCGGTGTTCCACATATAGGCCAGCTCGTACTTGTTGAGCGCGCCTTCGACGGCGTCGTAGGTTTCGTTCTTCTCCAGCCTCGCTTCGACCGTGAGCCCGACCATGCGGTCGTCAGGAAATTCGAACAGCAGGAGCGTGTGGGCGGCGTAGGGCTGGCCCGGCTGCGGCTCGACCATGAGCCAGATGTTCTTCACATCTGCAAAATTAGCGGCGAAGGTCGTCGCCTCCTTCGTGACAGGGCCATCGGCGTTGTAGGACCAGTCCATCACCGGATCGAGACTGAAGCCCTCTGCAGTCATCGTCACCTTGGGCATGACCGACAGGTTCTCGACCCAGTCGCGATCAAGGCGCGGCGTCGCCATCGCCATGGAGCCCATGAACGCGGCGATCAGCGCGGCGACAGCGATGCCTGCCGTCGCCCATCGATGCTTCCTGATCCAGTTCCAGATAAACATCTGATTCATTCCCCTGCTTCGACAGATGCATGGCTCGTCGCGGAAAGCCAAGACCTGCAAGGATGACCCGAAACCTTGGACCCGCCCATCGCTCCCCTCTCCCGGGCGCCCTGCGCAACAATGCATCCAGACGTAACGGAAGGCGCACACCACTTCGGCATTTGCGCCGTCCACGCGAACAATCGCAGCTATTGCCGCGAATGAGACGCGAGCGCGGATTGCGTTTGGACGGGGCTGAGCGCTACCTCTGTCGGATTCGGGGTGCAGGATCAGCCATGCCAGACGTTTTCGTTTCCTATAACCGGGAAGATCTTCCCATTGCGCAGCGCGTCGTCGACGGGCTGGTGCATGAGGGTCTCAATGTCTGGCTGGATATGGAGCTCAAGGCGGGCGAAAATTACGACGAGATTACCGAGGAACGCCTGCGCGGCGCCAAGGCCGTTGTCGTGCTGTGGTCCAGCCGGTCGGTGAAGTCGCGCTGGGTGCGCGCCGAGGCGACCATCGGCCAGCGGAAAAGCACGCTCGTTCCGGCGATGATCGAAGAGTGCGATCGGCCCGTGATGTTCGAGCTGGTCCAGACCACGGATTTGTCGAAGTGGGAGGGCGATCTTGCCGACCCGCAATGGCGCAAGCTCGTCAACGTGATCCGCGACCGTATCGCGGCAGCGCCTCCCGGTCCGCTGTTCGCGGAAGGCGGCGTCAAGAAGCCTGCGGCCAAGGGCGGAAAGCGCAAGGCGCCGCCCAAGCAGGTCGCAATCCGCAAGGAACATATTGTCGAGACGAAGCGTGGGATCGGCATTGGCGCCGTGCTGATGTCGCTGCTGGTCGTGGCGGTGGCGGGCGCTGGCGGATTCTATCTCTGGAAGCCGCAACAGGTATCCGACTTGCTGGCTTCGTTTTCGGGCAACGCTTCATCGGTTGCGACCGATGTCGCTTCGCTGCGGGCTGCTGGCGCCGACACACCGCCTGCCCTCGCTGCGGCGGCGTCCGAGGCCGCACTGGCCGGGGCCGCGCCGGTCGAACTTGCGGCGACGCCGGCGCCGGCTACGCCCGTCAAGGATGGCTCGCCTGTATCGCCGGTGCTCCCCGAGGGTTCGTTCCGCGAATGCGATGCGTGCCCGCTGATGCTCAACATTGCGGGCGGCACGTTCATGATGGGCGCGCCGGATGACGAGCTTGGCCGCAAGGCTTGGGAGGGCCCGACGCGCAAGGTGGCGATGGCCCCGTTCGCGATTGGCGTCAGCGAAGTGACATATGACGAATGGGATGCGTGCGTGGCCGATGGCGGCTGCGGCAAGTATACGCCGAAGGATGCAGAGGCAGGCCGGGGCAAGCTGCCGGTTGCGCTGGTGTCGTGGAAGGATGCGACGGCCTATGCAGCGTGGCTGACCAAGAAGACCGGCCGCACCTATCGCCTGCCGACGGAAGCGGAGTGGGAATATGCGGGACGCGGCGGCACGACGACGCCGTTCTGGTGGGGCGCATTGAACGACGCTGCGAAATCCGGCTCGGGCACGGCAACGCAGGCTGCCGATACGATTCCTGCAAATGCGCTGGGTCTGCGTGGCGTGACGGGCAATGTGCGTGAGTGGACGCAGGACTGCTACGTCAACACGTTCGCCAAGGCGCCGCTCGATGGTCGCTCCGTCGAAGTTGCGAAATGCGCGCAGCGCGTTCTGCGCGGCGGATCGTTCGCTGATGGTGTCGAAGCCCTCCGCATAGCGGCGCGCGCGCGCAACGCGCCGGACTTCCGCGACAAGCTCACCGGCTTCCGGGTTGCAGCGGCGCCCTAAGCTCCGCCTTGACGCCGCCGCATTCTTCGATCAAACACCCGCGCCTTGGATCAACCTTCCTTTCGGAGACGACCGATGAAACGGCGCTACGAAAATCAGATCGCAACGACTGACTGGCTGGCGCCAGTCGGTTGCGTCTGCATGGAGGGATAAGGTCCAGGGATCAGCATGGCTGATCGAAACCGAACCCTCCGCGCATCAGCCGGAGGGTTTTTTGTTGCCCGAACTCCAGATGGAGGTGGGGCGATGACAAACACCGGAAATGCGCGGAGGGTCTGCGAGCAAGGAAACGCAGACATGAGCACGTTTGAAGTGTTCGAAACGGCGGCCGGCGGCCGCATCAAGGCCTGGGTGAAAGGCGTACCCGTCGAGGACAGCGCCCGGGAACAGCTGGAAAACGTGGCGGGATTGCCATTTGTGCATTCCCACCTCGCCGTCATGCCCGACGTCCACTTCGGGCGCGGGGCGACCGTTGGTTCAGTGATCCCGACCAGGGGCGCGATTATCCCGGCCGCTGTCGGCGTCGACATCGGTTGCGGAATGATGGCGGTGGAAACCACGTTGCGCGCGGAGCATCTGCCGGACTCGCTGGCGAAGCTGCGTTCGGAGATCGAGCGCAAGGCGCCGGCTGGGTTCGGGCGCAACGGGGAATGGGGCATGATCCCGGACTCCGTGGCGTCACGCTGGCGCAATTCGGACCTTGAGGAACGCCTTGATCGCATCCGCGACAAGCACCGCAAGATTCCGAACCACAAGGTGGGCGCGCAACTGGGCACGCTTGGCTCGGGCAACCACTTCATCGAGGTTTGTCTCGATGAGCGTGGATTTGTCTGGGTGATGCTGCACTCGGGCTCGCGCGGCACGGGGAACCAGATCGGGCAGTACTTCATCGAGGCGGCCCGCAAGGCGC
>Ga0116176_10003492_pt1 | contig 11627 bp, 5 predicted proteins | sample AD_STIC08_MetaG_FD_89803 | JGI IMG/M metagenome (GOLD analysis project Ga0116176, IMG submission 89803) | Active sludge microbial communities of municipal wastewater-treating anaerobic digesters from USA - AD_STIC08_MetaG | ecosystem: Engineered > Bioreactor > Anaerobic > Digestate | place: USA... | reverse complement strand
ATCAGGACCAGATCCTGAAAAATCTGCTCAAAACCGGCCGGAACACCGAATTTGGCAAAGCAACCCGGCTGGACCAGGCTGGTTCTTATGAGGAATTCAGGCAGGCTGTGCCCATTGTGGACTACGAGCAAATGCGGCCCTGGATCGATAAAATCAAAGAGGGCCGGCACAATGTGCTCTGGAAAGGGAAACCCATCTATTTTGCCAAGACTTCCGGCACCACCAGCGGGACCAAGTATATTCCAATCACCCTGGATTCAATCCCCAACCATATTAATACAGCCCGGAATGCCCTGCTATGTTATATGGCAGAAACCGGCAATACCCGGTTTGCAGACGGAAAAATGATTTTTTTATCCGGTTCTCCGGAACTGGAAAGACTGGGAGGGATCCCTACCGGCCGGCTGAGTGGAATCGTGAATCACCATGTGCCGAAATACCTCCGCACCAACCAACTGCCATCCTACGAAACCAATTGTATCGAGGATTGGGAAACCAAGCTGGGAAAGATTGTAGATGAAACGCTGGATAAGAACATGACACTTATTAGTGGTATTCCCCCCTGGATGCAGATGTATTTTGATGAACTGATCAAAAGAAGCGGAAAGAAAGTGGGAGAACTGTTTCCTAATTTCAGTGTCATGGTGCAGGGTGGGGTCAATTTTGAACCCTACCGGGCCCGACTCATGGAAAGCATTGGCAGAAAAGTAGACAGCATTGAATTGTTTCCTGCCAGTGAGGGCTTCTTTGCTTTTCAGGACTCACAGGAGGCCGAGGGATTATTACTCAACAGTAACAGTGGTATCTTCTTTGAATTTATTCCCGCCGGTGAAATATTCAGTCAAAACCCAACCCGCCTGAGCCTGAAAGATGTAAAAGTAGGAGAGAACTATGCGCTTATTATTAATAGCAACGCAGGACTTTGGGGATATAATATCGGGGATACCGTCCGGTTTCTGTCAACATCACCTTACCGCCTCATGGTAACCGGACGTACCAAGCATTTTATTTCTGCTTTCGGGGAACATGTAATCGGGGAGGAAGTGGAAGCTTGTATGATGAAAGCTACCGCAGAAACCGGGATACAGGTGAACGAATTTACCGTGGCACCTTTTGTGAGCAGCGATGCCGGTAAATCTTATCACGAGTGGTTTGTTGAATTTGAACAATTGCCGCATGACCTGCAGGCATTTGCCACCCGTCTCGACCAGCACCTGCGGGATAAAAACGTATATTACGATGACCTCATCAGCGGGAATATCCTGCGTCCTTTGAAACTGACCCCGGTCAGCAAAAACGGATTTATTGACTACATGAAATCAATTGGTAAATTAGGCGGACAAAACAAAGTGCCCCGGCTGAGCAATGACAGAGTGATTGCAAACGGCCTGGCCAAATGGATGCTGAATCCCGCTACTGTATAATATGACGCAGGAACAAACGATAAAACGCATTGCTATTTTTGGCTCAACCGGCTCCATCGGTACCCAGGCCCTGGAAGTGACTGCCGCCAACCCCGATAAATTTTCTGCAGATGTGCTGACCGCCCAAAGCAATGATGAATTGCTGGTGGAACAGGCACTGAAATTCAATCCCAATGTGGTGGTTATCGGGGATGAAAAAAAATATACCAAAGTAAAGGAAGCACTGAAGGCAACAGATGTGAAAGTGTTTTGCGGTGAGAAAGCACTGGAAGAAGTGGCTGCCATGGATTGTTACGATATGATGCTGGCCGCCATCGTGGGATATGCCGGATTAAAGCCCACCCTTAAAGCAATCGAAAACGGGAAAGCCATCGGACTGGCGAATAAAGAAACCCTGGTAGTAGCAGGAGATATCGTGATGCGGAAGGCCGTAGAGAATAAAGTGCCCATTATACCCGTGGATTCAGAACACTCTGCTATTTTTCAGTGCCTGGTGGGAGAAACCCGCAACCGCATAGAAAAAATTATTCTGACCGCATCAGGAGGACCCTTTATCGGCCGTAAACCCAATTACCTGGTGAATGTAAAAAGGGAACATGCCTTACAACATCCCAACTGGAGCATGGGTGCCAAGATCACGATTGATTCCGCCACATTGATGAACAAAGGGCTGGAAATGATTGAAGCCAAATGGTTATTCAATCTCAAACCGGATCAGATACAGGTGGTCATCCATCCGCAGAGTATCATCCACAGCATGGTACAGTTTGAAGACGGAAGCATCAAGGCCCAGATGGGTTTGCCGGATATGAAATTGCCCATTCAGTATGCGATGGCCTTTCCACGCCGGATTAAAAATGATTTTCCCAGGTACGATTTCAAAAAAGTGAGTACGCTTAGTTTTGAAGAACCGGATAGCAAAACTTTCCGGAACCTGGCTCTGGCCACGGATGCATTATATAAAGGCGGGAACCTGCCCTGTATCATGAATGCCGCCAATGAAATTGCGGTCTTTGCCTTTCTCCGTAACCGGATCAATTTTCTGGATATGACCAATGTGATTGAAAAAACCATGGAAAGTATCCCCTTTATCGCCCAGCCCAGTCTGGAGGAATATTTTGAAAGCGACGGGGAGGCACGTAACTTTGCCGCCGACATTATCAAACTGTAAACACCAATTCTAAATCTGTCACGGGTTTAGATTTTTTTTTAATAAAGCATATGAATCTGATCGCAATAAACTGGTCACAGGTGGGATTGATGGCAGGACAACTCCTGCTGGCGCTTTCCTTACTGGTTGTACTGCACGAATTTGGCCATTTTATCACCGCCCGCTGGTTCAAATGCAGGGTAGAAAAGTTCTTTCTTTTCTTTGATCCCTGGTTTGCACTGGTAAAGAAAAAAGTGGGTGATACGGTATACGGTATCGGCTGGTTGCCGCTGGGAGGTTATGTAAAGATTTCAGGAATGATTGATGAAAGCATGGACAAAGAAGCCATGAAAGAACCACCCAAAGAATGGGAATTCAGAAGTAAACCGGCCTGGCAAAGACTGATCGTCATGATGGGTGGCATTATCATGAATGTCATTGTTGCCTTTGTTATATACGCCTTCATCCTGATGATCTGGGGTGAAAAGAAAATTCCGACCGCTTCCATGAAGTACGGGATTCACGTGGCTGACAGCACCATCTACAAAATGGGATTGCGTAATGGTGATAAGATTCTTGAAATTGACGGAAAGGAAGTAACCGATTATGAAAAATTAAGGCGCAGGCTCCTGCTTGGCAGCACCGTTACTGTTGACCGTAACGGACAAAGAGTCAATTTGTCGCTGGATGAGGACCTGATCGGACAACTGGTGGAAAACAGAAGCAAGGATGCCACTGGTTTTGTAGAAGTAAGAAAACCGGCAATCGCTTTTCTTGTTCCCGATACCACAAGGGCTTATAAAGCCGGCCTGCGGAAAAATGACCAGCTGGTGGGATTGGATTCTATCCGGTTTCAATTTTATGATGAACTCCAGAATGAACTGCTGAAGCTGAAAAGTAAAACCAGTTTACTGACGGTGATACGGGATGGAAAGGAAATGAGTTTTCCGGTTCAGGTGAGTCAGGAAGGCAAGATCGGTTTCCTGCCTTATGGGATGGATTACCAGCAAATGGATAGCATGGGTTTGGTAAAACTGAATGTGAAAAAATACAGCTTCTTCGCTGCTTTCCCTGCGGGAGTGAGAAGGGCAGGAGCTGAACTTAAATTTTATATTGAACAGTTCAAGAAAATCCTGAATCCAAAAACAGGGGCATATAAAGGGGTAGGCGGTTTTAAAAACATGGCCCGCATCTTTAATAAATATACCTGGGATTGGGAGCAATTCTGGACCATGACGGCCTTTTTGTCCATTGTACTGGCCTTCATGAACATGTTACCCATTCCTGCATTGGATGGCGGACATGTGATGTTCACATTATATGAAATGATTACCCGTCGCAAGCCGAATGAAAAATTCCTGGAATACGCCCAGATTGTAGGTATGATCCTGCTGCTGGGGCTGATGTTGTATGCCAATGGGAATGATTGGTTTGGCTGGGGGAAATAGCAGTCTTCAGTCTCTCAGTCTTTCAGTATGAGAAGCAGATCAACTTTTAACTGCCGACTGACTGATAGACTGACAGACTGCCGACTGCCAGACTGAAAAAGGGGGCGCCCGGTTTTGACAGCATAGGTCTTTGAAAGTGTAAGCATGTACTGCGTTGCGTAATTAGCAGTTTAATCTGAATACGAAAACCATAAATGGCAATACTCAGTATGCCATGGCTGCCTAATCAGTGATTAAGTAGTCATTAGGGCCGCCGGGCCGGTTCGCTTGTTTCCACGCCCCGCCGCCGACTCAAAACAAAACAAGATGCTGCAACAGCAGGCTGTGCCTGTTGCTTAAGACTATCCAGCTAAGGAAATAATCGGTTGCCGGTTTCTCCGAAGGAGTCCTTCGGACCAGTTGTTTCCCGACAAATCAAAACAGGATAAACATGTAGAAAGCTTTTGATGAATATGTTTGGACAGGAGTTCGATTCTCCTCGCCTCCACGCTCAACCGTCATAGTACCCACTATGGCGGTTTTTTTATGATATATACTAATGAATCTATATTTTATTTGAATATGCATAAGTTTTGGCATGTGTAATTGTAGCAATCCGACTACAATCACTCAGTGTTAAACATTACTATAGAAAAGCATTTGCACTATTTTTTAGGGTAAATACTTGTTGTTCCTTTGATATAGAAAAAATCAAAACCTGGAATGACGTTTTTAAAAGCAAATTAAGAATCGGGGGTTCAACGTAAGCGTCCTAAGTGGAACTACTTAAAATTCAAAAAATCTTGGATTACCCTTAAAGAAACCGGAAGATTCTTAATGGCTTTTACTACAATAAACTGTAATTTATGCAAACCAAACCTCATCCTTTTCAATCAGTTAAACCACCTGTTATGGAAAAAATCACCATCCTCCTTGTGGATGACCATAAATTGATCCGTGAATCCTGGTCCTTTATCCTCAATAGCGACCCCCGGTTTGAAGTCATCGGTGAAACCAGTGACGCCGAAGAAGCCGTAGAAATTGCGAAAATCAGGAAACCCAAGATCGTGTTAATGGACATTAATATGTCGCCCGTCAATGGTTTTGACGGCACCAAACTCATGCGCAAATATTCACCAGGTGCAAAAGTGATTGGGATATCGATGCATTCCATGCCAGCCTATGCCCGTCGGATGCTGCAATTGGGTGCCATGGGATATATTACCAAGAACTCATCCAAGGACGAAATGCTGAATGCCATAGCAGAAGTGAATGAAGGCCGGAAATATATATGTGATGAAGTAAAAAATATTCTGGCTCATCAGGAATTGGAAGAAGATGGCACTAAGCCCGACATGAATGCACTGTCCCGCAGGGAGATTGATATCGTCCGGCTGATCAAAGAAGGAATGTCATCCCGTGAAATTGCCCATGAACTGGATATTTCACTGAAAACAGTGGAAGTACACCGTTATAATATCCTCAAAAAACTGAACCTGAAAAACACCGCAGCGCTGGTCAATTTCACCAATACGCATGGATTATAAATTTGTGAACCGCCTGCAATAATTATTACAGGACTATCGTCATGAATATGCCCAGGTTATTCACCAGGAGAAATATTATTATAGGTATTCTGGTGACAGCCGGTATTATCATCTTTCTGGCCTATTATACTTTCCTGGGCTTCAGCAAGTCAATGAAGCAGGCCCAATGGGAAAACAGGAGCCTCCAGTCGCTCAAGGCACTGGAAGGGATCATGGATAATATGCAGGATATCGAAACCGGTCAGCGCGGTTATATTATCTCCCACGACACATTATTCCTGCTGCCTTACAAAGAAAGTCTCCAAAAACTTCAATCAGATACCAGCCTGGTATTACAAATTATTACCCGTTACCCTGAACGTTCAGCCGAGTACAGGAAATTACTACTCTATGTTAAAGACAAAGTAAACCATGCCATTGCTACCGTATCACAGGTAGGCCAGGGCGAATATGAACTGGCTTCAGCAAATACGAGATCTGGAATAGGCCGGCAGATCATGGATAGTATCCGGGCTATTATATTCCGGCTCGAACAGGAAGACCGGAATATATTATATGAATCCGGTAACAGTCGTCAGGTAAATGCCCGCCGATCTTTCAGGTTCCTGCTGGTGATTTCTTTGGTATTGCTGTCCGCATTGATCTGGCTGGTGTGGAAACTGCTCATAGAAGAAAAGACCCGACGGAATAATGAAAAGCAAATCCGTTATCTCGCCCGATTGTCCGAACAATCCAGCGATGCCATTTTTTCGACTGATAACAAGGGGATCATTCTTAGCTGGAATAAAGGAGCTGAAAATATCTTTGGATACACAGCTGAAGAAGCCATCGGGAAATATGCGCCCGCTATCACCAGAAGCGGCAGAACAGAGGCAGAAACGCAACAGATCGTTTCAGAAATGAATGCAGCAGGCAGTCTCTCTAAAGAATCGAAAGTATATAGCAAGGATGGAAGGGAGATTTATTGCCTGGGTTCAGTGACGCAGTTAACAAATGAAGAAGATGAGCCGGCAGGAGTGGTGGTGATTCTCCGGGATATTACCGAAAGGAAACTGAATGAGAAATTACTGAGTCAGTTTAATGCAGAACTATCCGGTCAGGTCAGGGAAAAAACGGAAGTGATCCGGAGTATCGTTGAACGAATCAGGGATGGATTTTACTCTTTGAATAATAACCGGGAGTTTACTTATATCAATGACTACGCTGCCGAAATCATGAACAGCACCGTTGAACAACTAACCGGAAAATGTATTTGGGAAGTATTGCCTGAGGCTGTTAATTCTCCGGCATATGAACTCATTGAATCCGGTTTCAGGGATTTACAACCGGTGGAAAAGGATATTTATTATCAGCCATTTAATAATTGGTATGCTATTACAGTGTATCCATCTGTTTCCGGTGTCTCCGTATATTTTAAAAACATCACTAACCAGAAAATAGCGGAGGACGCACTCATCCACTCCAATGAACGTTTTGACCTGATCAGCCGCACAACAAATGATGCCATCTGGGAATGGGATCTTGAAACCGGTAAGCTCTGGGGAAATGATATGCATCAGTTGCTGTATGGACTTTCACCGGAAGACCCCGTTCCCACCGAGGAGGAATGGCTGTTGCGCATTCACCCGGAAGACAGGGATAAGATGCGGCTCAGGCAACAGACCTCACTTGACTCTGAAAAAAATATTTTTATATCTGAATACCGCTTTAATTCTACCAATAACGGGTACCGGAATATTTATGACCGTTGCTATATCGTCAGAAACCAGGAAGGGAAAGCTATTCGGATGCTGGGAAGTATGCTGGATCTGACGGAACAGAAAAAAGCGGAAGCTAAAATCAGGGAAAGCGAGGCATTATACCGGGCCCTGCTTGAACAGGCAGTGGAAGCCCTGGTAGTGATTGATATGGCAACAGGCCAGTTCATCAGTGTCAGTGATAGTGCAGTATCAATGTTTAAAATGAGCCGGGAGGAACTCCAGAAACGGAATCCTGCTGATATGAGCCCTCTACATCAGCCCGATGGCAGTTTATCCACGGAAGCCGCAGCAAACTGGATTGCAAAATCAATTGCAGGGGAGAAACCGGTTTTTGAATGGGTACATACCGATTCTGAAGGCACCCCCTTTCTTTGTGAAGTGAACCTGGTCAGATTACCGGCTGAAGACCGGGTCCTGATCCGTGGCTCCATTGTGAATATCAATGAAAAAAAGAAAGCAGAACTGGCACTCAAAGACAGCGAAGAAACAAGAAGGCTGATCATGAATTCGGCCATGGATGCAATCGTCTGTATCAATATGGAAGGGCTGGTGACGGTCTGGACACCTCAGGCAGAAACAATCTTTGGCTGGAAAGCAGATCAGGTAATGGGCCAATCCCTGACTGATACTATCATCCCTGAAAAATACCGGGATGCACACCGGAACGGTTTAAAGCGATACCTGGAAACAGGTGTAGGACGGGTATTGAACCGCTTACTGGATTTAACGGCAGTGAAAATTAATGGTGAGGAGTTCCCCATTGAAATGTCAATTGTGCCTGTACACAGGAAAGAAAATTCTTTCTTCTGTGCATTTATAAGGGATATCACCCACCGGAAAAAAGCGGAGCAGGACCTCAGAGACTCTGAAACAAAAATCCTGCATATCCTCTCGAGCAGCGCAGATGATTTTTATGTAATTGATCACCAGTTTAAGGTAACCCTGATCAATCAGTCTGCTCAAAGAAATATGAAAGATATCTGGGACAATGAGGTCAATGAAGGCACTTATATCCTCGATATTTTCCCCGATCACAGAAAAGCATTCATCAGGGAGAATTATGAAAGGGTTTTCAAAGGGGAAAGGGTGGAGTATGAATTCACTGTGGAAATCCGTGGCATCCCTCATTGGAGAAGGGTTACTTATAGTCCTGTTCGGGATGCCACCGGCCAGATCACCGGTGCTTTTATCAGTACCACTGATATTACTGAAAAGAAAAAGGCAGAGGAGAGCATCATGAAAACCAATGCCCGTTTCCAAATCCTTTCCAAAGCCACCAGCGATATGGTATGGGACCTGAACCTGGAAGATAAAGGCCTGTGGTGGAATGATAATTATTATACATTATTGGGTTACAAAAAATACAAAGAACTGGTGAGCCTTGATGACTGGTTTGGCAATATCCACCCGGAAGAAAGGGAGCGGGTGTACCGCTCGTTCATGTCAACGATTGAAGGAAGAGATTCTTCCTGGCGGGAAGAATACCAGTACCGGAAAGCGGATGGCTCTTATCTCAACGTACTTGACAGGGGTTATATCATGCGGAATGAACATGGAAAGGCATTTCGAATGATCGGGTCGATGGTGGATATGACACCCATCTACCAGGTACAGAAAAAAATTATAGAAAGTGAAAACAGGCTTCGTACGATCCTTGACACCAACCCCGAATGCATTAAACTGATGGACCGGGATTGTCGTTTGCTGGATATCAACAGAGCCGGATTAGAAATGGTGGGAGCTGATCAGTATGCGGACATCCTGGGGCAAAGCATTTTACAGGTGGTGGCAGCGCCCTACCGTGAAAAAGCAGCTGACCTTGTTAGAAGAGCCGGTGAAGGTGAAAAAAGCCGGATGGAATTTCAAATGAATACCCTGAATGGGAAAGTCAGATGGTGTGAGGTGAGTATCGTCCCCTTCCGGAATGCAGGAGGTGAAATCGTCAGCATATTGGGTGTTACCATCGATATCACCGAAAGGAAGAATGCGGAATCTGAACTGGCCAGAAATGAAGTGAAATACAGAACACTTGTTGAACAGGCGGCTGATGCCATTTTGCTTTTTGAAGATGGCGGAAGACTGGTAGATGTGAATTCAGGTGCCATTTCCCTGCTGGGATATTCAAAAGATGAGTTGCTGACAATGAAGATGCAGGATATGCTTACTTCTGAAGAAAACAGGTATAATCCTTTTCAATTTGAGCTGATGACACAGGGGAGTTCCAAAGTCAGACAGCGGCAAATGCTTAAAAAAGATGGTAGTGTTGTAACGACGGAAGTCAGATCACAACAATTACCGGATGGAAGGTATTTGTCTGTAATCCGGGATTTGACGGAAAGAATCAAGGCAGAACAGGAATTACAGCATTATTATAACCAGTTAAAAGAGTTGAATATCTACCTTCAAAATGTGAGGGAGGATGAAAGAACCGGTATTGCCAGAGAAATCCATGATGAACTTGGACAGCAGCTCACCGTACTCAAAATGGATATTTCCTGGTTGACCAAAAAACTGGATACCGACAAACCGGAAATCAGGGAAAAACTCGATGGTTTGATCGAAATGGTGGATAATACTGTGAAATCGGTCAGAAGAATTTCTTCTGAACTCAGACCCAGCCTGCTGGATGACCTGGGATTACCCGCAGCTATTGAGTGGCATGCACAGGAATTCATGAAAAGGACAGGACTGGTTATTGAAACCGATATTGAACAAAAGGAAGTCCCTCTCCCCGGCAAACTGGCCATTACGCTGTTCCGTGTATTCCAGGAAAGCCTGACCAATGTGGCCCGACATGCCAATGCTTCAAAGATTCATGTTTCACTTAAAATGGAACAGCATCGATTGCTGATGGAAGTAGTGGATAACGGGCAGGGTTTTTTACCCGGAGATATAGAAAGCAAGAAAACATTGGGTATATTAGGGATGAAAGAAAGGATTGCCATCATCAAAGGGGAATATGATATACAAAGTAGCCCCGGAAAGGGGACAAGGGTAAAGGTTTCAGTACCTTTACAGGACATGTAAACTGAAGAACATGCTGAAAGTACTCATTGCAGACGACCATGCTATTGTAAGGAAAGGGTTACGACAGCTCATACTGGAGGAATACCCAACGGCACAAATCGGGGAAGTGGGAGATGTGGAATCATTAGTAAGCCTGGTGATAAAGGATTTATGGGATATTGTCATATGTGATATCAGTATGCCCGGCAGAAGCGGGTTGGAAGCGTTGCAGCAAATAAAAGAAATCAAACCATCACTTCCTGTTTTGATCATGAGCATGCATTCAGAGGATCAATATGCCGTCAGGGTCTTCAGAGCCGGGGCATCCGGATATCTTTCAAAAGATGCGGTTCACCAGGAGTTGATTGGGGCTATCAAAACCATCCAAAACGGACGAAAATTTATAACACCAGGAATCGCCGAAAAACTGGTCGGGGCCCTGGATACCGACAAAAAGCTGGAGCCGCATGAACAACTCAGTAACAGGGAATTTGACGTTATGAAAATGCTGGCGGGTGGAAAGTCGATTACTGAAATTGCTGAACAGCTGTCACTTAGCGCCACCACTGTAAGTACCTATCGGGCCAGAATACTTGAAAAAACCGCGTTGAAAAACAATGCAGATATCACCCGCTACGCACTGGAAAAGAAGCTAATCTGATTAAAGGTTTACCCCTAGTAGTTGAATAACTACACGTAATTAATTCCCAGCCTTACAAGCGGTTACGTAAAATTTACAAAAATTTACGGGCATCATTTAAAGGAAGGACCACTCACTCAAATGGTTCTGAATTCAACCCATGCTCCGAGTACTTATTGCTGATGATCATGCTGTTGTTCGCCGGGGAATCAGGCAGATTCTAACGGAAGGTCTTGCTTTCCCCCATATCGGCGAAGCTCCTGAAACGATTGAACTGATTCGAATGGCTTTGGAGGAGGACTGGGATATCATTATATCGGATATTTCAATGCCTGGAGGGGGCGGACTGGAAGCATTGAGAGCAATCAGAAAGCAAAAGCCTGCTCAACCGATTCTCATTGTGAGCATTTTTCCCGAAGAACATTATGCCGTCAAAGTCCTCAGTATGGGTGCTGCCGGTTATCTGAATAAAGATGCGGCATCAGACGAATTATTAAATGCCGTCAAAACCATCCTCTCCGGACGCCGGTATATACAACCTATTATTGCTGAAAAACTCACTGAAAACCTTCGTAAACAGGCAGGATTAATGCCCCATGAACTCCTGAGTGAAAGAGAACAGGAAGTGCTGATGGGCCTGGTTCGGGGGCAGTCCGTTTCAGATATAGCCCTT
>Ga0116176_10003483_pt1 | contig 11641 bp, 14 predicted proteins | sample AD_STIC08_MetaG_FD_89803 | JGI IMG/M metagenome (GOLD analysis project Ga0116176, IMG submission 89803) | Active sludge microbial communities of municipal wastewater-treating anaerobic digesters from USA - AD_STIC08_MetaG | ecosystem: Engineered > Bioreactor > Anaerobic > Digestate | place: USA... | reverse complement strand
CTTCTAGCAGTGTTTGACTATTCGGAACTTCACTATTCCAATCAACCGTCACAATGGTATCAAGAAGATCCACGTTGCTCGGAGTATGCTTCACCAGTGCGTGATGGGTCTTTCCTTTGAACTGCTTGGTCAGCGCTTTCTCACTGGGATACACGCCAATCCAGTTATAGCGTTCGAACTGATCACGAAGCATATAATCGCTGGCCGGCAAGCAAGTGATCTCATCGGTCAGAGACTGCTTCGCAGCATGAACAGCGGTAGTGATCACACTGTCGATACTGCTCGGATTATAAACGTTGACGACTCTGGTCTTGGGGAGTTCCAGAATCTCTCTTTCGATCTCCTCAGACATCTCGTTCGTCCTTGTGGTGAATTGAGAAAGTTGGTTCAAGTCGATTTGCATTTTGGTTTCCTCGAATTATCTTGAGACTTCCATAACGTCTCAGTCAGAGTATGTAGGATTGAAATATTTTAAGAACAGACTAGCTATTGAGGCTAGTCTGTTCTTATTCTTAATTTATTGTTTTATTGGACTTGGAATTTGCTTGAAGCTCCATTGCCAAACTTTTAATCACGTTATCAAACGAGCCGTGTTTGGTAATCAACTCATCGATTGCATTTTTATTCAGACCAATGACGTCTTTGGGAATCTCCTCTTTATCGAACCACTCTTCGTAATAAATACCGCAATACTCCATAGCGGTCCGCATGATTTCACGTTCATTACGAATACGGACTTTACCTTCAGAACGTTCGATGAGATTGACGATCTCGCAATGGTCCATCATTCTGATGATAGGCAACCGACGGAAAAAAGGAAGCCAACGTGTCAAAGACCACTGAGTGTATTTGACTTCAGTCTTTTCGCGAATTTCGTAAACCGTCACCATCAAGAGATCCTCGATGATGGATTCACGAATTTCACGATCTGTCATATTGTTGATGCTGAATACATCGTTATCAACAAGAGCCCAACCGTATTGATCTTTCATCATGTCTTCGAAAGACATCTCATATTGACTCATATGAATTTCCTCAAACGTTTCAGCCACTGAGGTTGAACAAAATAAAGCGTTAATGATAAAAAAGCGATGCCGTTATAAACAACGAGCATCAGAATAAAAAATGCATGAACACCCGCATTATCACTGAAATATATGCAAGATGCCAGCATGATATCTATTGCTAAAAAGAGAAGTATTACCATTAGGTACAAAACAAAATCAGCCATGACTGTTAACCTGTTAAGTGATACAGGTAATCGATGTTCTTAACTTTTGTTGAAGTTGTTCATAGGTCATCTTTTCCACTTTCTCCAATGAAGGAAGGTATTTGGAATAGTTCTTAATCACCCATTCTTCAGACATATGCTTCGGTGTGTTTCCCATGGCTTTGGTATAAGTCAAGAGAAACAAAAGAGATCCTCGGTACTTATTGATACCTGCTTTTTCCCAAGCTCGTTCATAACCGCGAGCTTTATCACCGTGAGCAGAGACAATACCACCACAGAACAACTCACTTGCTGTTTTACCAAAAACTTCTTTCCAGAAAGCTTCCAGCATGATGTCCAAATAGCGATAATGCGAATCAACAAACAAAGATTGTTGGTCAATAACCAACATTTCATAATCAGACCAAGAAAGATTTTTATTCAACTCCATGTCTTCCTTGTACTGACCATTAACCAACAGTTGCTTGATTTGTTCATAAAACTGAAACACATGTTCCGTATGAACAGGAAAATCGAACGACTCCAGACACTGGAAGTAAGTATCCGCTTCGTACTGGATGGGTTTTCCGATGACAACGCAATAATGAAGAATTACGGCGTTGCTATAAAGAAAGGTATGGTCATGAACCAACACCTTAACTGTATAGTCACCATAGGTAACCGGAACCAGTTCATTGATTTTGAACTGAGCATCTTCCATCAACATTTCAATGTTAGCCATTTAAAATCCTCCTCAAACTATACTATTAAAACAAGAAAAAAATAGCCATGGATAGAGACGGTTTTGCCGTCTCTATCCATGAGTTAGGTTTCTGAAAGGGGATTCTTTTATTTTAGTTTAAGTTTCTGGTCCCGCGCATCCTGATGGTGTTCAGGAGCGTTACATCCACGCTGACAGGATGCTCGTCAGCAAACTTCAAACCGGCTTTCACAATTGCGTCGAAGTTATCCGACGCGATCACGTTACAACGGTGCGTACCTCTATTAGTACGCACTTTAGCCGTATAGTTGTGGAGGGTTTCATCAGCTACTCTTGACATGACTATTCCTTTCCTGAATATCGGGCGGACTGCCATCACCGATGAAGCCGAGAACGGCAAACAGTGCGACGATGATGCCTAACAGTTGCAGGTTGACAGATTTATTGAATTTCATGGTTTTTCTCCTAAGTTATTTGTTTTCAAAAGACTTGAGACAACACAAGCGTCTTTAAGTCAACGGTTTGATAACCACTGGTTTCGAAAGGTTGTTTGTTCAGACGTTCCAGAAATGCCTGAATGGCTTGTTCAGGTTTGGAAGGATCGAAATATTCAGTACCGGTGGACATCCAGTACTCGTTTTCTTCCAAGTCTGTATCTTCATGGTAAGAAGACGGAACATATTCACCAAAGTTCAATGCGATGACATGCAGCCAGCCCAGACCAAAATGTGAGTACCGATCTTGAATCGTCAACACATCTTGATTCTCGAACTGAACTTCGATGTACTCATGCTGCTTGATCTTGTTGCAGAGATCCTGAATGTTTTCAGGACTCGGTTCTTTGTTGAATTCGCTGAACTTGACTTTCAGCGGTTCCTTCTTCACCCACTGCTGGTTTTTACCGACAAAGTTATGCGTGTCAGTCACGCCGTTGTCGTACCAGTCGATAGCGTGGATAGCACCGGCACCATAGCCGGCGATCGTGAAAGCTTCCTCGACCGTCGGACCTTTGACCACAGTCCGACTACCATCCAACGAGTACAAAGTGAAATAGTTCACATCCATGACCAATCCTTTTTCCAATTAATAACACTCCCCGGTAACTTTTTACCTTGAAGTAAACATTCGTATTAACCCATAGGGGATTTGTTCAATTTATTGCACACTACGCCATTCACGCGCAACAACCTTGTTCAGGTCGGTAACGGAAATGGTTTCGATAAGACCATGACGAATCTTCAACAGAATAACCTTACGATCAAATTCCTTATCGCCGACCGGAATCTCTTCCAGTTCCTTGAAGAACTAGCTGATCTCCATACGTTCAGAAAACTGAAACTTGGAGACGTCAACCTTTTAGCTTTCGACTTGCATTTTATTAACTCCTTAAGGAGAAAGTTTAAAAGAAATTGGGATAATTCCCTCTTAAGAAGTATATATGACTATTTTTTTTTTTAAAAGGGATTATACATTTAGGGAATGGAAGCATTAGATAAACAAAAAAAGATAGTACAGACTGGAGGGGATAACCCTCCAGTCTGTACCGTCACATCACTTGATCATCAAGCTGCGATGATTACCAGCGACCGAAGCCCATGTTACCCATGAAAGCAGGGTTACTGAAACTACGGAAACCAGCTTGCTGAGTGAAACCTTGCTGACCCGGCATGACCATAGCGGAGTTGGCAAACGTCGCCACGCCACGCTGATCGTTGAACGCAGAGCTGTTCAGCGGAGTGGTCACGTTTACGGTAGTGCCGCACATGGCAATGGCTTTTTGAAGCGCTTGCAGGAACTGCTGACTAAAAGTCACACGCTGAGCAAAACCCGTGAACACCGCCGTATCACCCGTCAAACCCATGATGAGTTTCTTACGAGTAGCCAGACGCTGAAGCAGCGGCTGTTGCATGTTCAGGAACGTATTGCTCCAGTCACGAATGACCGGTGCATCGCGCTCGCCAACAAGGTTACATACTGCAAGATGGTCAATATCGCGAATATCACGCTTGTTACCGCTGCGATCCACCCACGTACCCAGATGCACGCGGTTATGGCTATCCACGAACATCGGCTGACCCTTGGGGAAGTTCTTACTGAAATTCCCGTTAGTAAGTGCATCCACCGAAGCAAAAATAGCTTCGTAAGCTTGCACATTGCCATTGGCCGCCAGCGCGAAGACGCTCAGATACCAGCTCTGAGGACCAAACTCCGGGCAATCCAGAGACACGATCAGACCAGGCTGGATCATCATGCTGATGAGCTGACCCAGGTTCTCCAGCTGGAAGCTGTTGTCCTTGGTATCGATCCGAGTACCGAAGCCCGATTGCTCGTTCATGGTATTGGCGTCGATGTTCAGTGCGCCAATATCGGTGAGATCGATCTCATTGCGACCCGTAGGTTGCGGACGAAATGCTTGCATCCAGTTGAAGTTGTCGTTCAGCGACAACGCGGTGGCCAGACTCAGAAGAACCGAAGCCGGTGTGTAGCTCACCGTGGATTCCAGATTGGTGATCACCAGACGCGGGGCGAAGATCTGTTTCGGACCTTGTTGCTGCGGTTGGTAGTAATTACCGTACATGTTATTGGACGGCATGTTGGGCGGCGGGACACGCAGCAGATCAACGAAACCAGAGATACGCGAGATCTGGATTTCACGATCACCAGAGTTGACCATCTGGTTATTGCGTTGATTCTGACCACGATTGCTGTTGAAAGCAATCATGACATCCGAACGCATGGGATCGCCCACTGCATTTTCAATCTGTTGGCGATTGAAACCGATGTTGATGTTCAGGCTGTTGTCTTGCTGACGACGAGCAAGGTTCATGTCCTCGAAGTCACGAGACTGCACCACGAGTTCGGTGTTGGTTGCCAGACCAGCGTTAAGAGCCAGACTGTGAACAGCGAACTTGTTATCCGGATTGAAACCAGCCGGCACAACCGTACCATCCACCATGAACGCACGCGTATTGGGATACGCTTTTTGCACAGCGATCACTGCACGGTCGATCAGTTCCTTGTCGAACGCGTCACTGGGAACGCGATAGACTTCCACTTGAGAACCGTTGATGTTCTCGAAGTACGGCGGAACCTTTTCACCGGTAGCTTCCAGCAACAGGATATGGAAAGCCACACCGGTCTCCATACGCTGCTTGTTGCGGGTAGCAACAATCATCGCGCTGAACACCAGTGAAGGTTCGTTGACATTGTCCAGATCCAGAAGTTGGATCTCAACTTGCGGATCAGTCTGCTTGTAGATCTCAAACAGCGCTGTCTTCAGCTTGCTGTAATATTCAGAGCCGACACCGCGTGCGATCGGAGCAGCGAAAAGACCGCTACCGAAATTCCAGGACGCTTGGTTGTTTTGATTGGGCTTTTCAGCGGTATTGCTGGTATCTTGAATCGACATTTTTTGTAATACTCCATGAGTTTAAAACAGTCTTTTGCAAAAGAGGTTCATTTTGCTCTTGAACCAAAGAGTCCAAGATCTACCTAGGGTCGATCTCGATTTAAATCCTAGCGCTTCAACAACAAGCTTCCTACTTCACCGAACCGCATGACTGCACGTATTCTCCATAGGCTTGACATCCCGACTAGGCTTCGGTAGTTGTTAAAGTTTCAAAAGAAACTGACAGTTAAGTCAGTTAAAGTATGTAGGGTTAAGTTATTTTAGGAAAGGGTTTTCTTTTTTCATAAAAATAGATATTAACCCTAGAATTACGGCTGACCTTTCGATCAGCCGTTAGATGAGTATTCACTCTCCAAACTATATAGTAAATACATTTTTATTTACACCAAAATAACAATGAAGCGGTGATCGTATGAACCTAATAATCTCTGGACGACCATTATGTCTCAGCATCGATCCTCCTTTGGAGGACAGTTTCAAAAAGGCTTCAAATACCGATTGTATCCGAATCAAACTCAACAGCGGTATCTGGCTCAGGTCTTTGGCGCATGTCGCTACGTGTATAACCGACAGTTAGCCGAACAGCAGACGGCTTATCAGCTTTGGCGATCGAACAAGTCTCACTATCCGACTCCTTTGGTCAGTGCTTTTGGCTTCATATTGAAGTTACCGCAGTGGAAGCAAGATCCAGAGACAGCATGGTTAGCCGAGATGCCGTCGCAGTCATTACAGCAAGCGTGCAGTCATGCTGCGGATGCGTTCAAGCAGTTCTTTCGACGCGGTCATGGCTATCCTAAGTTCCGTACTCGTAAAGGACGTCAGTCTACGCACTATACGAATCAAACGAGTTCGATCCGCGACGGTCGTCTGTTCCTCTCCAAGTGTTCCGGTACGATCAAGATCGCTGTTGATGATCGTGATCTCCCTCCACACTTCACGCAATGTGTGGTCTCTCGCTCTCTTTCGGGGAAGTACTACGTCAGCTTCACAGCGAACTACACACCGGAGAAGACCTCTGGAGACAAGTTCGTGGGTATGGATCTGGGTCTCACCGATCTCGCCACGCTCTCTACGGGTGAGGTCCTTCCTAACCCACGTTACTATCTCCAAGCCCAAAGGAAGCTAGGAAGACTTCAGCGACAACTGACCAAGAAGCAAAAAGGATCAAAGAACCGGAACAAAGCACGTCAGCGGCTTACAACAGCCTACGAACGTGTGAGTAACCTCCGCTCCAACACCCTTCACACCTTCACCACATCCCTCATACGCGAACACCAAGCCATCGGGATCGAAGACCTCAACGTGAAGGGAATGATGCGGAACCGACGGTTGGCGAAGCATATCGGAGATGCGAGCTGGGGAGAGATCAGTCGACAACTGAAGTACAAAGCTGTCGCGTCTCAACACTGCACGCTCGTCATCGCTGATCCGTTCTATCCGAGCACTCAGACCTGTTCCTGCTGCGGTAAGAAACCCGTTCAGCGACTCAAGCTGTATGAGCGGAGATGGACCTGTCTGTACTGTGGATCGGAGCACCAACGGGACGTGAATGCGGCAGAGAACTTAAAACAACTGGCGATCCGGGAACATGACAGAAAGAGCGATCCGACCACTAGGATCATTTTAGTCACTCGTTGACTTAACACCTACCGAAGCCTAGTCGGGATGTCAAGCCTATGGAGAATACGTGCAGTCAGGCGGTTCGATGAAGTAGGAAACTTTTTGATTGGAGTATTAGGATGTATAAACTTTTCACAGAAGTGTATGAAGGTGATCCAGCACTCATGCACTTTCCTGCTTTTGATTATCTAAGAAGAACTTATCAAAAAGAAGTCGATAAAGTTATTGATTACTTTCAGACACGTGTTTATGCGGTTAAAAGCAATCATATTCTGTGTCGGATCTTGACTTCTACATCTCTACCCATGATGTATGAAATCGACCGCTTCATTGAAGTGGTCTATGCTCGCTCACCTTATGTAGCCAAGCATTTTAATTTTACCAGTGACATTCAGTACGGTCAACTTCATCAAGGATTGTTTTATGGTGAAGGTAACTATGAAATCATTTTAAGTCACGAAGAGTATTTCAATCCCTACGACGCATTAGCTGATTGGAAGAATATTCAAGCTGTTAAAGTCTTGTCTCATAATGTCAGTAACATCAATTTAACTTTACCTAACGGTGAAAAGAATGATAGCGGCGAAGGAATTGTTAGTATTGCTATTAACCTTCCTTTGTTATTTATTCAGTTCAAAGGTTTCATTAACCAACAGTCATTGAGATTACAAAACGGAAACAACGGACATCTTGGTGTAACACACTTTGTTAATATGTATGTTCTTCCGGGCATGTTAAAATCCCATGTTGAGAATATTGTTTTAAACAGGTTAATGAACTTGTTCTATGGTGCGCCTATGAGCGAACCATTAAAGAAACTTCCTTTTCCTATTATTGACTATCATGATAAATTAGATAACATTCTTCAGTCTGTTATCAAACATCTGCGTAATAACCAAATGTGGTATGTGAAGTCTTTAATGAACATTCCAAGTGTGTTTAATGAAAATATGCAAGCATCAGTACAGATGCCGGAGATTAGTCAAACCAGACAAGCTTGGTGGGCTTTATTCTTATCTCGATGGAAGTTAGTAAATTTCCTGATTGATATCGGAGGTAACAAAGGTGTTCATAATAACGGTGTTTCTATTCATCAATTAAAGATCGATATCAAAGAGATGGGAAGAACAAAGATTTTGAAGTCTTATGTTCCTCAGGATATTTTGTACGATGTTGGTGAGCAAATGGATAGAGTACTTACACTTTAATGGAAAAGAAGTGCTTGTATATCTACGTAATCAGTATGTATCTCTGAAAAGTGTTCACTACTCTCGATATCTTTCGAAATACGACTGAAGCAAACTTTTTCATTTTCTTCATCAAAATGAACATAAGTTTTAAAAGGACGAAGTGGAAGAAGTTTATTGACAGAATTGTATTCAATAAAGATAGCTTGCAGTATTTCTCGATCAATATTGAACTCTTTAACGTAGTGAATGAATTCATCGGCTTTAACTAACATGTAAAGGATTCCAAAATGACAGCTATCGCCAAAGCACTTGACGATATCAAGTTTACCATACCAGTAGAAATTCTAAGAGAAGCGTTTAAGGACGATATTCCTAACTTTCGAATGATGCCTATTAGTCTAGATCAACAGATCATGAATAAGATCATGCGTCCTAGAGTATTAGTAGACGCTGATCTGGTAGGCGGCCAAACGATTATTGTGTCTTTAGAAGGATTAACAGCAAAATTCATGGATACTTATACGGTTGTCTTTGAGATTCCTGCTGACCGTTTGAACTTCAGAACATTAATGAACGTATTGTCTGTTGGTTATCTTCCTATTACTTCATCTTATAATTCCATGAACTACGGTATGGGAACCGTTAATCCTCAAGCTATGACAGATGTTCTATCAGCCGGACAGAGACTGATGGACTCCCATTCTAATATTCCACCTATCTCTAATGCTTCAGCAGATATCATTGGTTATAATACTGTCTTGATTCGAGATCAACTTCGAGTCACGAACACATATCAATTAAGATGTCAAGTTGGTAATGAAGAGAATTTGAACAACATTAATCCTCGAAGCTGGAGAGCTTTCTCTAAACTAGCTATTCTAGCAACGAAGTCTTTTATTTATAATAAACTCATTATCAAGATCGATCAAGCTTATTTGACAGGTGGTCAAGAATTAGGTGCGTTTAAGAATTACGTTGAAGGACTCTCAGATGCTGAGGAGAATTATCAGACATATCTGAGAGAAGTGATGCAAAAGGTCTTCTTTATGAATGACAGCTCTAACTACAATAGATACATTGCATTGCAGATGAATCCCGGTATCTAAACATCAATGAAATTAATTTAACATTCCAAAGTAACATGAGACAAGAGAAGCCTTAAGGCTTCTCTTGTCTCATTTGTCTGTTTTGATTTCGATATTAACACCTTGAGAAACTGCTTTACCTGCTACATTACCCGCAACGTAAATACCAATCAACCAATTAGTTAAGGTAACAAAGGTTTCCAAATCAATCTTTTTAAAGAAGACGAGTATGGCAACAGTTGAGAAAATGACAACTATCAATCCAAACTTACGACCGCCTAATGTCGAGCTTTCCTGAAGATCTTTAATTTCTTCTCCGGTAATCTCTGGAAGCTTTTTAATAAGAAAAGATTGAGCAATATTACCTGCAGGATAAGCAATGATCAACATTTGAACAATAGATAGAAAAGAAGAACTATTAACTCTTTCTAAGCTAACAAGAATAGTCACTGCAATAAAGATAAAACATACTAAGAAAAACTTACGACCACCTACTGTTTCCATGACAATCTCCTAAAATGATCCAACTGATAAAAAAAAAACACCCCCAGAAGGAGGTGTTTCAATTCCTTGATCAAAGATCAACAATGTTCCATTTGAGCGTCTTGGAACCCTCGTAAAGCGGTTTGGACTCCATCTTCTTCTTGAAGGTTTCTTTGAGCTGGTTGTCGATGTCTTCCTTGACCAGAGTCAGAAGCTTAACCAGTTCTTCACCGCGTTTTCTTTCTTCAGGGTCTTTCTGGACATTGTCAGCCACGTCCTTACATTGGTTTATACCTTTGGCAATCCGGCTATACACATTCGACAATAACTTGAAATCTGCCGGTTCCTTCGGGTCGTTGAAATAGGCGTCGAGCTCTTCTTTTTCTCCCGGAAAATGCCGTTGGAACAAATAATCAGCTTCATTTGAAAACTCTTCATAAGCCGCCGACGGATACTGATTGTGCCAGATATTCCCTGTTTGATCGTGAAGAATATAGCCGTCGTAATCCTTTTTCTTCTCAGGGTCTATTTCCCAATGGACCTTGTGATGTTCCTTGACTTCCAGTTCTTTCAGCCAGACTTTCTCGACCTTGTGCATGTCATAAAGATATGGCATGATGAACCAATCGGAAAGCTTGCGTCCTTCAATTTCAAAGAACACCGTGATCAGTTTCTCGCCGACTTGATAACGCATGATATTTTTCCTTTTTTGCTGTGATATAAAATAAAACAAATAGTACTGGCAAGGAATATATATGTGACTATAATTTTTTATAAACATGAAGAGAGACCTAGGATATCCTAGGTCTCTCTGTCTCTTAAACCGCTGAGTAGATATGAGTGATGTAACCGGACATTTTTGAAGCATCACCTTTAAAATTTGAAATATCACCGTAGATATTAGAAACATCGCCAAACATTTCATTATGAATATAACCGCTTATGCTCGTCACATCTCCAATTAGACGAGAAACGCTACCTATTAAATTATCTATACAACCTCTGATATTGTTCACATCTCCAAAAATACCATTATTATACCCGTATAATCTTGTTACATTTCCTAAAAGAAGGGTAACGTTACCTGCTAGATTAGAGCAATCACCTTCAATAGTTGTAACGTCTCCAAAGAGTTTAGAAACATCTCTAGATAAAAAAGTAACTTCACCTTTTATCATGGAAACATTCCCTACAATAGAAGAACAATCACCAAACAATCCCGTTATATCTCCAGTAAGAGGAGTTACATCTCCAACTAGATCTCTTAACTGTCCAAAGATATTAGAAACATCTCCTGTGATCTTATCTACGTATCCTGATAGGAAATTAGCATCGCCTTGGATGTTATTAATTTTTCCTTTTAATCCTGTTATATTACCTTTTAACCCATTCACATATCCGTGAATATAGGTACTGTCACCAAAGATACTTCCAAGATCCCCGTGAAGGTCTTTATTGGGTCCGTGAACAACTTCTTCAGCTATTCGATGATACAATCTATATTCCATAACTCCTTTCCTTCTAAAGTCAATCCAATCGATCTAGGTTAATCTTTAACAAAAAAAAAAAGATCTCCCCGGTTAAGAGGAGATCTTGAGATTACTTGGTTCCTTCGTTCTTACAGACTTCGAACAGTTCAATAGATTCAGGTCCTTGTTCACAAGCATATTCAAAGAGAATCTGTTCATTGGACTGCATCTGTTCATAATGCTTGGGGTCTTCTGACGCATGATATTTCCAATCATGTTTTTGCAAAACTTCTTTAAAACTTTTTAACTTATAGTTATTCCAAACATTAAGATAAACGCCGGCTTTCTCATCGGCTATCTTTTGAAGTTCTTCGGATTCTTCCCGAATATGATTCCGAACAGCTTGCAAAGGACTCAGACGATACTCGAATCGAAGTTTTCGAATACGCGTCAT
>Ga0116176_10003478_pt1 | contig 11651 bp, 10 predicted proteins | sample AD_STIC08_MetaG_FD_89803 | JGI IMG/M metagenome (GOLD analysis project Ga0116176, IMG submission 89803) | Active sludge microbial communities of municipal wastewater-treating anaerobic digesters from USA - AD_STIC08_MetaG | ecosystem: Engineered > Bioreactor > Anaerobic > Digestate | place: USA... | reverse complement strand
CCTGATACGTTGACAGAAAGTTGATCATTCATTATGAATGAATCCATATCAATAATGGTTGTGGAGCCTATGTATTGCAAGGCTTGTTTGAAATTGACTGGAATACCAAGATGCCGTGCGAGGCCGTTGCCCGAACCCTTGGGGATAATACCCATTATTTGTTTTGTATGTAACACTCCTTGGGCTACTTCATTCACTGTACCATCACCCCCTACAGCAAAAACAACATCATATATATTTGATTGTGCAGCCTGTCCGGCTAATTCAGTAGCATGACCCCGCCCTCGGGTAAATTCAATGGTACATTCCAGCCCCAGTTTAGCGCACTGCATAAGAATTCTTCCCTCAACACCTGCTTGATAGCTTGATCCTGAGTATTTATTAATTATGAATAATAACTTCTTATTTTCCATAGATTTGGACACTTGTAAAGATAAGTTTCCTGGCCATGGAATTTAAGAAGCGAAAAATAAAATTTAAAGCCTGGGATCTGGATAGTCGCCTACTGATGAGGCTCAATAGCATTGAGTGCAACAAAGGGGAATTAGTGAAGAAGGACCATGTTCTACTTCAATTTACTGGCCTGCATGATAAGGAAGGGGAGGAGATTTACGAGATGGATGTATTACTGGTTTCGCTCGAGAAGTATGTGGTGTTTTGGAACGAAAGCCTGAATGGTTGGTATTACTCGCCACTGGCCGACCTAACTGCGCGAATACCTTTTCTATCTAACGATGCAGAGCGAATGAAACGGTTTTGCAGTTACTTTGAATTACAATCGTGAACTACCTATGGTAAGTTATTTTGTTACTTTACCCTGAATGTAATTAACAGCCTGACCGATGGTTTGCATTTTCTCAGCATCATCATCGGGGATTTTAATATCAAAGGTTTGTTCAAATTCCATAACCAATTCCGCATAATCCAGGGAGTCGATACCCAGGTCTTTTACAAAACTTGCGTCCGGGGTGATTTCAGAATCGGGGATACCTAATTTTTCGATAAGGATGGTATGTACTTTCTTTTGAACGTCCTGCATAAGGATAGACTGTTCTTCAAATCTAAGAATCTTTCGGGATTTTTTACCTGTACGGCAATAAGTTTAAAACCGGAGTAAAAACTCCGTACCCTCCCCGAGAGTTGACTTAACAGTTATATTGCCTTCATGCTGGCGCATGATCTGCTTGGATAAACTCAGTCCTATTCCTGAACCTGTTTTCTTTGTTGAAAAGAAGGGTATAAAAATCTTTTCAAGAGCCTCTGAGTCAATTCCGGCTCCGTTATCTTTCACCGAAATGACAGCACGGCCCTTTTCATTTGCATAGGCCTGTAGTTCAATTCGCTTATCAGTTTGCTCGTCAAAAGCCTGAATGGCATTTTTAAGCAGGTTGATAAGGACTTGTTCAATCATAGTTTTATCCGCCAGAATATAGAGATTTACTGGGTTTACCTGAACGCTTATATTAATTGCATGATCAGCAAGTTCTTTTTTATGAAGTATGGAGAGTTCATCAAGCAATTCTTTCACGGAGACTTCAGCTAGTTTGGGTTTGGGAATATGGGTAAGATTCCTAAACTCTTTTACAAAGCGTATTAAGCCGGCACTGCGCTTACTGATGGTCTGCAATGAAAGATACATGTCTTCCAGGTCTTCTCGCTTGAGAGGCGCCTCTGTTTCAATGTCAATTCGTTTTTTCAAATCTTCCTCCACAATTCCGGCCAATGAAGAAATGGGTGTTACTGAATTCATGATTTCATGAGTGAGTACGCGCACCAGGTTTTGCCAGGCTTCCATTTCCTTTTCTTCCAATTCGCTCTGAATGTTACTCATCGAAATGAGCTTTACCTCTTCATCGCGTAAAGTAAGTTCGATTGCAAATACGGATAACTGTACGGTTTCATCACCAAACTTAAGGCGCAGCAATTCCCGGCCACCGGTTTTTAGTTTAACAAAAGTATCGACTAGTGATTCGCTTACTTCTTTCAGGTCTTCTATCCTGTCTGCTTTGCTAATGCGCAGCAACCGCTTTGCTGCACTATTCATAATTTGAATAGAGCCATCCCGCTTGAAGGTGAGCAACCCAATCGCTACATGCTGAACAATGTTTTTGAAGAATTGATATTCCGAATCTTTCTCTCTGCGCGACATGCGTAGTTTGGAAAGGGCTTCGTTTAGTTCTTTGTGCAACCGTTGGATGCTGGGATCATTACTGTCAGTTTTGAAACTTTGCGAGAGGTCATCGAACCGAATTGAATCCAGAAAAGACGCAATGTTATCGTTACTTGACTCAACAACTTTCATAAGCTGAGTTACCTGAAACCCGATAGCACCCAACAAGGCCAGCAATAAAAAATAACTCCTGTTGCTGGATGTAACTATAAAGGCAAATACAACCATGGTAGCCAGCAGAATGCCTAACCTGGTTACTAAGGGTGATCGCCAATTAAAGTCCATATTTTTCCATCCTTCTGTACAAAGAAGCCCGGGTTAATCCGAGTTCTTCGGCTGCCTTCGAGATGTTTCCGTTGTGTAACTGGATGGCTTTTACTACAGCTGCCTTTTCAACTTCATCGAGATTGAGGGTGTCGTTTGCAATTTCATCCGTCCCTTTTCTGCTAAACAGGAAATCACTTTCCTGCAGTGTTGGCGAGTCGGCCATAATTACCGCCCGTTCAATAGCATGCTGTAATTCGCGCACGTTACCAGGCCAGGGATATTTTTTAAGTTTGTTCATTGCCTCGGGAGAAATACTGAGAACATCTTTCCGGTATTTCTTAGAGTAATGATTCAAAAAGTGAGTGGCCAGCATGGGAATATCATCTACCCGATCGCTCAGCGGAGGTATTGTTATTTCTACCGTATTGATCCGGTACAATAAATCTTGTCGGAATTTACCCTCATTCACCATTTGATGTAATGGCATATTGGTGGCACAGATAAGGCGAATGTCAACTTCGAGAGCCTGGTTAGAACCTACCCGGGTAACCTGGCGCGACTGCAATACACTTAATAATTTGCTCTGAAGGCTCATACTTAAGTTACCGATCTCATCAAGGAACAAAGTTCCGCCATTTGCCAATTCAAAGCGCCCGGGTCTATCCTCTCTTGCATCGGTAAAGGAGCCTTTCTTGTGACCGAATAGTTCGCTTTCAAAAAGAGTCTCGGTAATTGCGCCCATATCCACCGCTACAAATGAATTATCTTTTCGCATGGACTTTTGATGAATAGCTCTGGCCACCAATTCTTTGCCGGTTCCATTCTCGCCTAAGATCAACACGTTTGCATCGGTCTTGGCTACTTTATCAATCAAACCGAAAACTTCTTTAAGCGCTGCACTTTGACCAATAATGTCGCGGAACGGTTGACTGATCTGCTCTTCGAGCATTTGTTTGGCTTTGCGCAGTTTATCAACTTCGTTATATGATTTTTTGAGTTTGATAGCGGTTGAGATAGTGGCTACCAACTTTTCATTTTGCCAGGGCTTTAGTATAAAATCCGTTGCACCTTCTTTCAATGCACGCACGGCCATCTCCACATCGCCAAAGGCTGTTATCATGATAACTACAGCATTGGGGTCGCGCTCTTTAATTTGTTTCAACCATTCAAATCCTTCTTTCCCGCTCGTTGTGTCTTTGCTGAAATTCATATCAAGCAGAATGACATCGTAAGAATCGTTGTTTAGGAGAAAAGGAATCTTGTTTGGGTTTTTTTCAATAATCACCTGGTGATTGGATTTTTTCAACAGCATTTTGGCTGCCAGAAGAACATCTTCATCATCATCAATCATCAGGATTTTGCCGCCTTCGTTCACAATAGTAGATTTAAGTTAACTCGCGTAGAGGAAAAATTGTGCCAGTGCAGGAACTGTCCGAAAATGCTGTTTTTTCAAGCCAGTTTGTGCTTAATCGTACAAAGATGTTCAAAAATGAACACAGTTGAAAGTCTATTGGGCAGTAAGTGTGTAAGTATAAAGGCTGATTCGGTTTCTAAAATTCAACGTGATGATGAGTTCATCAGTCATTATTGCCTGAATAGTCTCTTCTGGCAATTTTACTTCATGTTTTTCTTCGGTTAAAAGATTAAAGAACTTCAAGGTGTTGCTTTCAAGATAATAAAGCTCATCACCAAAAAAGTAAACCTGTTTTAAATTTTGAATCGCTATAGTATCAATGACTTTTCCCAGGTGATTAAGAATCACTAATCCAGAATTTTTATCGATGAGGAAAAGCAAATTCAAATACTCACGAAGGTAGGTAAACTCGGATGACGGCTTAAGTACTGAGGGATCCAACGTAAATTCCTGAATCACTTCGTTGCTTAACGGATTCACTTTTTTTAAAGACCAATCTGCCTTGTCGAGAATCCAAAGTTTATTATCATGTGTTGGGCAAACCAGGTTTGGCTCAATCGCGAAAGCAGGTTCAATTGTGTAGTCTTTCCGATCTTCAAAGTTTCGTCCATAAACAAAATATGATTGGTTCTTACGAGAGTAAATAAAGATACTGGGATGATACCAAGGCTCTATCAGGGTAGGCGATATTTTTGATACCGAGGCAACCAACTTTCCGGTGGCATCATACTTTTTTATTTTACCCTTGCTATTAACTATAAAGAAATTGCCAAGTCTGTCTTCTGTAAGCAGGGTTACATGATTGGCTTTCCATTCCTTAATCTTCTTCAGATTAGTTTGTGAATAGCCTGATAGTGCGCTAAAGAATAGGAATGCAAAAATTAAGACCTGAGAGAAATAACTACGCATGTGTTTCAAATTTCTTCAAAGACACATTATGGCCATCGTATTCTGCGTAGGTATCGAAGTGGACCCACTCTCCAAGATTCAGGTAGCGACTATTCTCTCCAACTTTTAAATCCAACGGAAGGTGACGATGACCAAAAATATAAAAATCGTGATGAGTCGTTTTCTCAAGTTCGCGACAATAGGTGAGCAGATACTCATTTTCTTCCCCTGTAAATTTTTCTTCCAGCTTTGTATTGCTGATCCGGCTTTGCCGACTCCAATAGTTAGCAATTCGTATACCCAGATTCGGATGAATACGGGCGAAGAGCCATTGACAAAAAGTACTATTAAAAAACTTCTTGAGAATTTTATAGGTTTCATCTCCGGGGCCAAGCCCATCCCCATGGCCTATGAGTAGTTTTTGATTGTTACTTAGCAAGACCTGGGGTTCTCGATAAATTACGATGCCCAATTCTTTTTCGAAGTAATCAAACAACCACATATCGTGGTTGCCTGTGAAAAAATAAATAGGCATTCCATTGTCTCTAAGTTCGGCTAGCTTTCCTTGCAGACGAATGAATCCTTTTGGAATGGTCTGGCTATACTCAAACCAAAAATCAAAAATATCTCCTAATAAGTAGATGGCGTGGGCGTCTGCCTTAACAGAATCAAGCCAGGCAACAATTCTCTTTTCGCGGGCGATGCTACTGGCATGATTCGGCACACCCAGATGAAAGTCGGATGCGAAATATATTTTTTTACCAACTGGTAATTGTGTTGTGTGAATCATTCTCTGCAAATAACGCTAAAAGTGTATCAATGAAAAAAGCCTTCCGGGTTCACCGAAAGGCTTTTGATAAGATTATCTGATTGTTATTTCGTTAGGTCTCCACTAACCTCCTTAGCAGGTTCAGCTTCTTTGTTTTCCTGAGCAGCACCATTAACAGGAGGTGTCGTTGGCTCTTCAGTTTTTACAACAGGAATAGGACTGTTAGTAAATTTCTCATACGTTGTCTGATGTGCGAAAGGACGTTTTCCTATCAGACGTTCCAGATCGGTCTGAAACAAGATTTCTTTTTCCAGAAGTTCTTTGGCAATTATTTCAAGATGGTCACGATGATCAACCAGAAGTTTCTTGGTTCGTTCAAAAGCGATATCAATAATCTTCTTAACCTCTATGTCAATTTTTTCAGCAGTGGCTTCTGAGTAGGGTTTATTGAATGTATAATCAGATTGTTTGGAATCATAGAATGACATATTGCCAATCTCCTTATTCATTCCATATACCGTTACCATACTATAGGCCATCTTGGTAATGCGCTCAAGATCACTTAGTGCGCCTGTAGAAATCTTATTGAATACAATTTCTTCGGCAGCACGACCACCAAACGTCATGCACATCTCGTCCATGAGCTGTTCTGTTTGATACAGAAACTGTTCTTTAGGAAGATATTGAGCATACCCCAACGCAGCAACCCCGCGCGGTACGATACTTACTTTTACGAGTGGATCGGCATGCTCGAGAAACCAACCGGCAACGGCATGGCCCGCTTCGTGATAGGCTACAATTCTTTTTTCGTCTGCCGAAATGATTTTTGTTTTCTTTTCAAGACCACCAATCACTCGGTCGATAGCATCCTGAAAATCCTGCATATCCACTTCAGCCTTATCTCTTCGGGCGGCAATCAGCGCAGCCTCGTTACATACGTTCGCAATCTCAGCACCCGCAAAGCCAGGAGTTTGTGCTGCCAATTTTTTTACATCGACATCCTTCGACATCTTGATTGGCTTCAGGTGCACCTTAAAGATTTGTTCACGGCCAGCAATATCAGGCTTGTCGATACTGATCTGACGATCGAAACGACCGGGACGCATCAATGCAGAGTCTAACACATCAGGACGGTTAGTGGCAGCCAGGATGATAACACCGCTGTCGGTTGCAAAACCGTCCATTTCAACCAGTAAGGAGTTCAATGTATTCTCGCGCTCATCATTGGCACCAGGCAATTGACCTCTTCCGCGTGAACGGCCGATGGCATCAATTTCATCGATAAAAACAATACACGGTGCTTTCTCTTTCGCTTGCTTAAACAAATCACGTACACGGGCAGCTCCAACACCCACAAACATTTCTACGAAATCAGATCCCGATAAGGAGAAGAAGGGAACACCTGCTTCACCAGCAACAGCTTTTGCTAACAAGGTTTTACCTGTTCCGGGGGGACCTACTAGTAAGGCACCTTTTGGAATTTTCCCACCCAGTTTGGTGAATTTTTGAGGAGTCTTCAGAAAATCAACAATCTCTTTCACTTCCTCTTTCGCTTCTTCCAGGCCAGCTACATCGGCAAACGTAATTTTTACTTTGCTTTCTGCATCAAATAAAGCCGCTTTTGATTTTCCAATGTTAAAGATTTGTCCGCCTGGTCCACCACCACCAGTCATTCTGCGCATCAGCATCCAGAATCCGAATACCAATAAAACCAAGAACCCAATGTTGAAGAACATGTTGGTGTAATCCTGACGCTCTTCTACCTGCAGGTCAATTTGTTGATCGCGTGGAATATTTTTGGTCAGTTGATCATACTTATCAAGAAACTTATCGATCGAACCGATCTTAAGTTTATAATGCGGTCCATTAGGACTTACTCCAAAAGGACTGCTACGCTCAATCTCCTGTTTATACTTTGCGTTTTGAAGCGCCTCGGCTTTCAGGGTAATTTCAATCAATTCTTCATTTTTGATCAGAATAAGGCGCTTGATGTCACGTGCCTGCACCATATCTTCAAAACGGTTGCTTTGTATTTCAACCAACTCAGCTGTTCTATTAAAGTAGCTTATGCCCAGAATAACGGCTACCAATGCCAGAATAATCCACATTTGGTAGTTGGGGCGTGGTACCTTGGGAGGCACAATCTTCTTTTCTCTTTCCTTGTCTGCCATTACTTATAAAAATTACAATTGAATAACGTCTTTCTTTATTTAAAGTTCTTTAGTCCTCTATTTCGGTGATTTCCGCATCGCCCCACAACTTCTCAAGGGCATAAAACTGTCTTCGGTCTTTTCTGAAAATATGTGACACAACAGAGATATAGTCGAGAATCATCCACTCTTTATTGTTTTTACCTTCCATGTGCCAGGGTTTTTCTTTTACAATTTTAAAGACCTGTTCATCAATTGATTCACTTATGGCTTCAAGTTGCTTATCCGAACTGCCCGAACAGAGCACGAAAAAATCAGCTACTGCGTTTTTAACTTGTCTTAAATCCATCACCACAATGTCGGACGCTTTCTTCTCCAGCATCCCTTTCACAATGGCCTCGCTGAGTTTTTCAGCATCAACCCCCTTCTTTTTTTTGGCCATTAAACTATCTTCGATTTTTTAAAATTGTACAATCTGCAAAGCTAACCAAATACCTTGTATAAAATCCCTGCCAACACCCTTTTCGTAGGAAAGAACCTTGTTTTTGTGCCAGAATGTCATTCCACTAATACCTTGGCGATGGAGCTAAGCCAGCGTGGGTCTGCCGTTGAGGGAACCATTATCATTACTGATAATCAATACAGTGGACGTGGACAGCGTGGTAATCAATGGTTTTCAGAGCCCGGGAAGAATTTAACCTTTTCATTGATTTTAAAACCCAGGTTCCTGAAACCGGACCAACAGTTTCGGTTAACGATGGTTATATCTCTGGCTGTTGCAGATTATGTTAAAAGCAAAGTTCAGGGCTTGGTTAAAATAAAGTGGCCAAATGACATACTAGTCAATGAACAAAAGATCTGTGGTATTCTCATTGAAAATTCCCTTTCGGGAGATACCCTGCAAGTTGCAGTTGTTGGAATTGGATTGAATGTAAATCAAACGCTGTTTCCGAATCTAAATGCGACATCAATTAAATGCGAGACAAGTAGTGATTACACCTTGGAAAATGAGTTGCCGCTGATATTGAAAGCAGTTGAAGTGCGGTATCAGCAATTGTGTGAGGGAAAAGTTAACCTACTTGAGAATGATTACTTGAACAATCTTTACAGAAAAGGCGAATTGCATGGTTTCAACACGATGGCCGGGGCACTAAATGGTATAATTGAAGGTGTTGATCAGCGGGGAAGGTTGATTCTTCAGACTGCAGAAGGCAAACAATATTATGAACTTAAGGAAATCAGTTTTGTGGATAAGCAACGGTGATACCATTCAAATAAGTCCTTGACTTTCTATCCTATTATTTTGCGTTCACTTACAATCCATCCGTTTTGTCGATAGTCCTTAACCTATCTTTCCAATTCAAAATTTTAATCTATGATGAAAATGAAGCGAATATTCGTTTTTTCCTTAACCCTGCTGATCGGCATTTCTGCAATAGCGCAAAAACTGGATATGGAAAAGCTCAAAGGCATGAAGCCAAGAGCGATTGGCCCAGCCGGTATGAGCGGCCGAATTACGGCCATCGATGCTGTCGTGGCTAATCCTGATATTATTTATGCCGGTGCCGCTTCAGGTGGTGTGTGGAAAACCACCAGTGCGGGAATTAGTTGGGAACCTATATTTGACAAAGAGGCTACGCTTGCGATTGGAGCGATATCAATTCAACAAGATAACCCGGCAGTTATCTGGGTGGGTACCGGGGAAGGAAACCCGCGCAACAGTTTAAATGGTGGCTATGGTATTTATAAGAGTTTAGATGCGGGTAAAACCTGGAAGTTGATGGGCCTTGAAAAGACAAGACACATCCACAGGATTGTTATCGACCCTAAAAATCCTAATACAGTTTATGTAGGTGCGATTGGCTCTCCGTGGGGTGAACATCCCGAGCGCGGAGTTTATAAAACTACCGATGGTGGGGCTACCTGGAAACGCATTTTATTTGTAGATGAAAAAACAGGTTGCGCTGATCTTGTCATGGATCCATCTAATCCTAATAAATTATTCGCAGCAATGTGGCAGCATCGCAGGCAACCATGGACATTTACTTCGGGTGGGCCCGGATCAGGATTGCATGTAACTATTGATGGTGGAGAAACCTGGACCAAGATTACCAATAAAGAAGGATTACCAGAAGGTGAACTGGGCCGTATTGGGTTAGCGATTGCCCGCAGTAAACCAGAAGTGGTTTATGCGTATGTAGAAAATAAAAAAAATGCATTGTACCGCTCCGTTGATGGTGGCCAGAAATGGCAGATGATGAATGATAAGATGAGTGAAATTGGCGACCGGCCATTTTACTATTGTGAGATCTATGTAGATACCAAAAATGAAAACAGACTTTATACTATTTTCTCTGAAGTGAATATCAGCGAAGACGGAGGCAAGTCATTTAAAACACTGCTTCCGTATTCAGGCGTACATCCGGATCACCATGCCTGGTGGATTCATCCGTAAGACCCTTCTCTCATCATTGAAGGTAATGATGGTGGCCTAAACATTTCGCGTGATATGGGAAAGAATTGGCACTTCATTGACAATATACCTGTAGGGCAATTCTATCATATTAATGTAGATATGGATCAACCTTATAATGTATATGGTGGCCTCCAGGACAATGGCTCTTGGGCTGGCCCTGGTTATCTGTGGCGCGATGATGGCATCAGAAATTATTATTGGCAGCCAGTGATGTTTGGTGATGGCTTTGATGTAGTGCCTGATCCTGAAAATAGTCGCTATGGATATGCCATGTCACAACAAGGTAATCTAGGTCGCTACGATCGGCAGACGGGTTATGTAAAAACAATTAAGCCCACGCACCCGGATGCGAAGATGCGGGTTCGCTTTAACTGGAACTCGGCCATTGCGCTTGATCCATTTGATAACTCTACTCTTTATTATGGAAGTCAGTTCGTTCATAAGTCCACGGATAAGGGAAATACCTGGGAGATTATTTCACCAGACCTGACCACTAATGATCCTGAAAAGCAAAAGCAGCATGAGAGTGGTGGAATTACTATGGATGCTACGGGTGCTGAAAATCACTGTACCATTTTAGCTATTGCACCAAGCCCTGTAGAAAAGGGAGTGATCTGGGTAGGTACTGATGATGGCAAAGTTCAACTCACTCGAGATGGAGGCAAAACATGGAGTGATGTTACCTCTAAAATTGTAGGTATGCCTAAAGGTGCATGGATCCCGCAGGTAAGAGCATCTACATTCAAAGGCGGGGAAGTTTTTGTGGTCGTTAATAATTACCGTCAGTTCGACTATAAGCCTTATATGTTTCGCTCGCGCGATTATGGACAAACCTGGGAGAGTATTGTGAATGCTACCCAATTGGGGGATAACAATTATACACTGGCAGTTGCCCAGGATCCAATCGAACCTAAACTGATTTTTGTCGGTGCCGAGAATGGCTTGTTCGTGAGTTTGGACGAAGGTAAGACGTATACAAAATGGACAAACGAATATCCGGCTGGTGTACCTACTATGGATTTGGTTATTCACCCACGGGAGCATGACCTTGTATTAGGAACCTTTGGCCGTGCGATTTATGTGCTGGATGATATTCGTCCGTTGCGCGAAATGGTGAAAGAAGGTACTCAGGTATTAACGAAGACACTCCACGTATTCGATGCCCCCGATGCCTACCAGGTAGTTTATCAGGACCCCGCTGGAATATTATTCCCTGGCAATGCGATGTTCAAAGGTGAAAATAAAGCAGATGGCGCTATGATTTCTTATGTGGTGAATAAGCCGGAAGAAAAGAAGGAGGTCGCACCAGCTTCAAAGACAGAGACTAAAAAGACAGATGCGAAAAAAGCAGAAGTAAAACCAGCGGAAGAGAAAAAGCCAGAATCAAAAGTGAAATATGATTCGCTAACGATGGAAGTTTTCAATGCAAAAGGAGAGAAGATTCGTACTATTAAACAAAAAGTTCCCGAAAATAATGGACTCAATCGCATGACATGGGCCATGAATGAAAAAGGAGT
>Ga0116176_10003472_pt1 | contig 11659 bp, 9 predicted proteins | sample AD_STIC08_MetaG_FD_89803 | JGI IMG/M metagenome (GOLD analysis project Ga0116176, IMG submission 89803) | Active sludge microbial communities of municipal wastewater-treating anaerobic digesters from USA - AD_STIC08_MetaG | ecosystem: Engineered > Bioreactor > Anaerobic > Digestate | place: USA... | reverse complement strand
CCGCCTTTCGCCATTTCCCCCAGGATGTCGCCGAGTCCGCCGCCCCAGACCGTGCCGCGTCCGAAACCGCCCGATCCGAACCAGGGATCGGAGCGTTCGGGCTGGTAACGCTGCTGCTCCTGCAACACGCGCCACAGGCCGCGCCGGTCGAGCATGCCGTTGAGAAAATTGGCGATCATCAGCGCGACGAGGTTGCCGTCGCCGAAGATGGAGCCCGCCCGGTCGAATCGGCTGCGCTTGAAATCGGTCCGCACCGATTCGATTTCGCCAAGCCGGCGGTTGCGCTCCTCGATGGCCTCCTTCAGGCTCTGGAATGACGCGTCCAGCGTCTGCAGTTCCTCGTGGCGGTTTACGATGCGGCTGACAATCAGGTCGTCGTCGGGAAACGGCGTGGCGAGCGCGTCGCTCCGCAGTTCCGCGAGATCTTCGCGCTGCAGTTCCTGGGCGAGGAAACTGACCGCGCTGCGCATGTGCTCGTCTTCGCCCGCCGCGAAGGCCACCCGCTGTTCGAGCAGCGTCTGGTTGCGGGCTTCCGCCGCATCGATCTGCCGGTCGATGTCGTCAAGCCGGGCCTGCTCCTGGCGCAGGTGTTCTTCCAGGGCGGGGATGCCGTCGGCGGCGCGCGCGGCGCTGTCGAGGTCCCGGAGCGCCTGGAACTCCGCTTCGGCCGCCGCCTTGAGGCCATCGGCGTGTTCGCGCAGACGTTCGGGAATCTCATTCAGGCGGTCGTAATTGGCGCGGGCGTCGGCGAACCCGATGATCCGGGCCACCTTGCCGTCGAGCCAGCGGGCCAGCGGCCAGGCGCGGTAGCCGGGCAGGCCAAAATCGCGCCGCCAGAGATACATGAACAGGCGATCGTTCCGGTACGCCTCGCCCTTCTGGAGTTTTTCTTCCTCGCTGCGCGCGGCCTTTTCGTCCGCATGCATGGCCGTGCGTTCCGCTTCACGGGCACGTTCGCGCTGCGCGCGATACCCCGGTTCGGCGTCCAGCCGCGCCTGCGTGCGGGCCTCGGCCTCGTCGATGGCCTTCGCGGCGGCATCGACCCGGGCGGCCTGTTCGGCCCGCTCCGTCTCGAGGGTCCGCATCGTCTCGCCGGTGCTCAGGATCTCGCGCTCCAGCGCCTCGGCGGCCTGCCGGTGCCGCTCGACGAGCGCCATCACCTGCCGCTCGGTATCGTCCAGATGCTGAACCAGGGCGTCGTTGGCCAGCACATCGACCCGGACCCGGGCCAGTTCCCGGTAGTCCAGCACCTGGGCCGATTGCAGCTCGCCGCGCTGCGCGTTCAGCTGGGCCACCTCCCGCTCGAGCTCGCCGAGTTCTCCGCGTTTGCCGTTGACGGCCTTGTCAAGCAAGCTCAGTGTCTGCTGTCCGGATATCATGAACGCCCCTCACCACGCCGTAATGGCCGCGCCCGTTGTCGGCATCGTATAGTCCGCCGTGAGACGGCCGCGCTTCTTTTCACCGAACCGGTTGTTCTGGATGATCCCGTCGTCCTTCATGTCGTTGGCCACGGCGTTAAACACGTCTTCATCGACGCGGAGACCCCACGCCTTCACGCGTTCGGTCGCGCCGGTCTCTTCACTGAGGATCGGCACGGTCAGGACGTTTCCGCGGCTGTCGATGGCCTCGACAATAACGTAGTAGTTGCGCGCCTGTTCGTTGAGATCCGGGATGCGATAGACGCCCGAGTACTCGCCGGGGCGGTTGACGACCCGCAGCGTGTAGTCCTGTTCGAGCAGGCCGAGCAATTCCTCCAGGGACGCGACGGCGGCGCGCGCTTTGCCCGCGTCGCCCCGCTGCACCGCCGCCAACCCGGCATCGCGAATCTGGCCGGCTTGCGTGCGCGCTTCGGCATCCTCAATGATTCCGGCGATCTGCGCGTGCAGCGCCTCGATGCGCCCGGGCAGCCTGGCGGCCGGCGCCACCACGGCGGCGTAGTAGCCCGCCGCCGCAATCATGACAGCCGCGATGGCCCCCAGCAGCCATTTCCCCCAGGCGTTCCGGGTGACATACAGCGTGGCGAGCGTCCTGGGGAACCCCGGCGCAGCCGGCGTGTACACAAAACGATCCTCCTTGATCGCCGCTACGCCCTGTTCAAGCACATGATCCGGGATATCGATCCCCTGCGCCGCGTAAATCTTGCGCAGGCGCTCTTTCAGGTCGATCTCACGCCCTTCGGCATCGAGCTCGCGCTGCACCATGCGCTCGCGACGGCGGATCGTGTCGACGATGTCCATCGCCAGCATGACCTCGTCGAGCGGTTGCCGGGCGTCAGCGCCGGCCGGCGTCGGAACGGTAGCCTTGCTCACGTTCCCGTTCACGCCCCGGGCACCTGCAGGCCTTTGCCCTCTTCCGCAAGCCGGGCGATTCTCCGCTTGCCGTCTTCGACCGCCTCGCGGATCTCTTTGGCGTTGGCCGTGCTCAGTTTGCGCATCTCTTCAATGATCTCGTGCGACTTCTCCTGCCAGGCCACCACCGAGTCGACCAGTTTCTTGACCGCGTCGGCCCGGATGGTCGGCCCGTAGCCCGCCTTGACGGCGGCTTCCTGCACCTTGCCCCCGACCTCCGCCAGCGTTTCGAGCGACTTGCTCACGCCTTCCTTCATGGCCTCGACCGTCTGGGTGCCTTCGTGCAGGCCAAACATCCCCGTGAACGACGCCGTCAACGCCGTCAGCACGACCTCGTTCGTGCTGAAAAACGTGACCGCCTGCGCGTAGACGCGTTCCTTGGCATTCGTGGTCTGCAGCAGACGCGCCATGACCACTTCCGAGGTGTTGTAACTGATCGTCAGGTTGTCGGAAAGGTCTTTGGCAATCTGATAGCGCTTTTCTTCTTCCTGAAGCGCCCGGACCTTCTCGTCGCGGACCATCTCCAGCGAGGCCCGTCCCGCGAGGTCCTCGCCGGTGTACGCCGTTACCGCCTCCATGGCCTGGCTCAACGCGGCCTTCGCTTCCTCGAGTCTCACCTGAGCTTTTTCGAGAACCTCGAACGCGAGCACTTCCGATTGTTTTAGCGCCCCCCGGAAATCCCGGTAGGCCTCGAGAATCTTCGCCTCGCGCTGTATCTGGTCCTGCGTGGAACCGGTCACGTCCAGATAAATCTTTTTGATCTTGCCGAAACGCGCCGCGATATCGCCCCGCGTGACCTTCATCCAGACGTTGCCCAGCCGCTCAAACGTATCGAGTTTGCCGTCTTCGATCTGGTCCACCATGGACTTGGCATCGTCCCGGATGCTGTTGAACGCTTCGGTAATCTCTTCGTAGCGCGCGCCAATCTCCATGGCCTGCACCTGCTCGCGCACCACGTCGTTGAACAGAGACGCCTGGTTGAGCGTGCGGCTGATGGCGATCACCCGCTCCTCGTCGAGGTTGGATATCTGGTTGAGGAGCGCGACAATCGGCGCCTCCTCGGTCTTCGTCTTGGGCAGCAGCCCGAGATCGTGCAGGCCGTTCATGGCCTTTTCCAGATACTGCATCGGTGAGGGCAGGAAGGTCTTCCGCGCGCCCTTTTCGTCTGACGATTGCTCCGTACTCATATCCGATTCCTCCTTCCAGGGCGCCTGCCCGCTGCACCTGTGCTCAGACCTACAACCGGGACTCTCGAAAATTCGTGCGTGTCGCCCAAAGCATTCCGGGCCGTAATCACGCGCACCACGCGCGCTCCCTGACGCAACAAGGTTCGCATGACGTGATCGGCCCGGGCCGCCGCAGCCTGCCGTCGAATCATTGTAGAAGCCTGGTCCGGATCCGTCAACGCCGGAGCGTCGGCATCGTTCCGGCGACACCGATCGCGGAATACGCCCGGCCAGCCGCTCCGGCAGCGGCCTCCGACGGGGCGCGGCGCGGTTTCAGACGTCTTCCACCGGGCGTTCGCCGGCGGCGTCAAGGCGCGCCTTCGCTTCGGCGTAGAGGTCGGGCGGCAACGGGCCGCGCAGGGCGGTCGCGACGTTTTGTTGAAGGTGTTCGCGGTTCGCGGTGCCGACGATGGTCGTGTGGCAGTGGGGGTGGGAGAGCGTAAACCGCAGCAGGAACGCCGTGCGGGTCTCGTCCGGCGCACGCAACTCGTCCAGACCGGCCTTCGTGAACAGCCGCCAGCGGTCCTCTGCCCCGAGACCGTCGCCCGGTTCACCCCTGGCGACGCCGCCGCGGATGATGATGCCCGCGCCCGCCCCGGCGGCCCGGGTAATCTGGTGCTCATGCGTGCGCTGCAGCGCCGAATAGGGGATCTGGAATACGTCGAACACCCCCCAGTCGATGTAGGTAGTCAGGTCGGGGTGCGTCGACGAACACCCGAGAAAACGGATGGCGCCCTGTGCCTTCAATTCCTGCAGCGTCTCGATGCATTGGTTCTTCTCGCACACCTCGACGCCCGGGTTGTGCAGTTGCAGCACGTCGACGTAATCCGCCTCCATCTTGAGCAGCGAATCGGCGATATTTCGTAAGATGTTGTCGCGGGTGTAGAAATGGGGCGTCTCGTCGTGATCGCCGGCGTACACGACGTGGCACCCGCATTTGGTGGCCAGAAAGAACTCGTCGCGCCGGCCCGCGAGATGCCGGCCGAGGTACAGTTCGCTTTTGCCGTAATCGTTTGCCGTATCGATAAAATTGATCCCCGCGTCCAGGACCGCGTTCAAGATATCCCCGGCTTCAGCGTCGCCGCAGGGGCGCCCGCCCCAGATGCGTTCCCCGCGCACTTCCATCGCGCCGTACCCCAGTTGCGTGACCTCGAGGCCGGTGCGTCCCAGCGTGCGTTTCGGCAGACTCATGGCGCGTCTCCTTTTTCGGGCCCGGCGGCGCCATTCCGTATCAAGACGCCGTGCCCGGCCGCCAGGGCACAACGCCCGCTCGCCACCTGTGTGTTGAGTATACACTGCCCCTGCCGGAGATCTTCCCGTGCCGCGCCGGGCAGGCGGCGGTCGACGCCCTCGAGGAATCCCATCCGCTCCGCGTCCGTATTCCGGCCGTGCCTTCTATCGCAGCACCAGAACTCGGCCGTCAGCGGCGGGCACGGCGATTTCACAACGGGCGTCGCCGTCGAGGTCGGCGGCGATCGGCGCGCCCACGGCCGCACCCAGTTCCACGGTCCAGACCCGGTTCGGGGCGTTGCCCGCATCATTCAATGCGAGCAGCGCGCCGTGGCTGGTGCCTGCGAGGAACTCGGCGACGCCGTCGCCGTTCACGTCGCACGCCGTGGCGTCGGAGGCCGCCGCCCGGAGGTCCAGTTGCCACCGGACCGTCCCGTCGCGCGTGTCTACGCACGCAAACTGCCCGTTCTCGCGTCCAAACCCCATCTGCCAGACGCCGTCGCCGGCCAGCCGGAACCCCTCCCGTGCACACCGGTTTTCACCCACCACGGGCAGGGTGTACCACGACGGTTCGCCCGTCAACGACAAGGCCCCCTGGAAATAATGCCCCGCCACGAGGCACACCAGCGGATGTTGCGGTGGCCGCGCCAGAATCACGGGGCAGGTGTACAGCCCCTGGCTCGGCTGCTTGAAAATGTCCGGCGGGAAGAGGGGGCCCACCAGAAACTCGCCGGTCGGACCGGACGCCACGCAGTAGTAATCGGGGTTGGTGAAGACCAGGTCATCGTTGCCGTCGGCATTCACATCGTAGACCGACGCCAGGTTGACGCTCGGACCCCAGTACCGTTCCGAACCGGGCGCCTGGCAGCGTTCCCACACGATGGCGCCGGTCCGGCCATCCAGCACCGCGCTGCGCACCGACGGCGTGCCCGCCCACACGTACAGGTCGTCGCCCGGGCCCCCGGTGAAGCGTCCCGCGCGGAGGTAGGCCGTGCGCGGTTGCGGAAGCCCCGGTTCAGGCGGTTCGGGAAACACCGTCTGCCAGCGGGCCGCGCCCGCCTCGCGCAGGTCGCGCACGGCCACGCTCGGCAGCGCGGTGGGCGAGACCGCCATCACCGCCACTTCAAGCGCGCCGTCGCCGTTAAAATCCGCGAGCGCGGGCGGCGCACCGGACTCAAACCGCGCCCGCTCCTGAAGCGCATCGCCGGTGAATTGCAGCACGGTGGCCGCGGGCTCCTGATAGACGAGCAGCTCGTTGCGCGCGTCGCCCAGGATATCGGCCGCCAGCAGCACCGGAAACGGCGGCCCCTGAATCGCCGGGACCGCCGAGAAGTCCGCGACAGGTTCCCCCGGCGGCTCAGTGAAGGGGTGCAGCGTCGCGGCGCCGCCGCTCACGGAAAGGGCCACGACTCCTCCGGGACCGCGAAGCAAAGGCCCGTGCTCCGAGGTCCGGTCCAGCGCGGTCAGGGCCGGCTCCGACCACACGGCCTCGAGCGCGCCCTCCCTGACAGCAAGCAGCGCTGCGCCGTCAAAATGGGTCCGCGTCGGGTCGTCCGTACGGTTGGCCAGGACATCCGCCGCGCCGTCGCCGTCCACGTCGGCCAGGGTCACGGCCGCAAACCCGGGCGTGCGGTATTTGAGCCGCCCGTCGACGGCGTCGTACACGCGGACCAGCCATGCGCCGTCGTCCTCGGAGTTGAACATCGACACGACAATCTCGAGGCCGCCGTCGCCGTCCACGTCGGCGTAGGGAGGCGTGGGCCACGTGGTGGCGACCTTGCTCGTGGTCACGCTTTCGCCCCAGCCGTGCGACCAGGCCTTCTCCATCACGCCGTCTTTGTTGAGCAGCACCTCATGGTGCTGGGCGAAGTCGGCGATGCACAGGAAGTCCGCCCGGCCGTCGCGGTTGAGGTCGACGAACTCGATGTGGCCGTAGCTGCGCATGTTGGCGGGCGCCACGTCCCAGCGGGCGAAATGTTTCAGTGCGCCCGTGGCCGCGTCGAGAAACCACAGGCGGCTGTGGGTCTCGATGGCGAGTTCTTCAAGGCCGTCGCCGTCCAGGTCGGTGCGCAGCAGCGTGGGAAAGCACGTGTACTCGTGGAATGCATAGCGCCAGCGCAGTGCGGGCAGGACGCCCGCTTCCGGAAACGCGAACAAGGCCATGTAGCCGTTGTCTTTGTCGGGCGGATAGCCGTGCATGAGCACGATGAGCTGCTCATCCTCGCGGCCGGGAAGATAGGCGCCCGCATACAGCTTCCACCAGTACGACATCGGTTCGACGTCGTATTGCCAGAGGAGGGCGCCGTCGTCCAGCGCAACCAGCGCGGCCGCGCCAAAAGGCTGGGCCGGCCGGCCCGCTTCGAGGGCGATCTCGAGCGCTCCGTCGCGGTTCAGGTCGCGGCAGGCCGCGATGCGCGAGAAATTCAACCCGGGCGGATGGCATTCCCATACGCGCCGGCCCGACGTGTCGAAACACAGCAGCGCGCCCGATACGATGCACAGGCCCAGGGGGCCGCGCCCGTCCGGCAGGGCGACGGGAGTGATCGCGGGCTGCGTGCGCGGCAGATCGTACGTGGCACGGATTGTCGGTGTCTCGGCGCTGCTTCCCGGAAGCGGCTGGCAGCCCGTCAGATGCCGGTTCTGGCGGCTCTCCGGCCAGTCGCCCGGTGATGCCCCGGCCGCGGCGGCGCACAGGGTCAGCGCGATCAGGTGCATCGTCAGGGTGCTGTGCGTCATGAGGCCCGCTCCCGCCCGTTTCCGGCATGGGGTTGTTCCGTGTCCGGCCGTGTAGCCGGACCGCAAGTATACCCCCGGCGGAAACCCGCGCGACAGGGCCCGGCGCGGCATGCGGGACCGCGGCGCGCCGGTTTTCTCCCGCCGCTTCGGTTGCCTATAATGCTTCCAGACGGCGCACGCACCCCGCAGGCCCGGGCGAAACGCGTGGCGCCGCATAACACAGGGTCGCTTATGTCATCGTCATCGTTACCGCCCGAAGAGGCCGCGGACCGTCCCGCACGCGCGACGGATACGCCCGGGAACACGCTCGTCGTGACCGAGATCTACCGGAGCATCCAGGGCGAATCGACGTGGGCCGGCATACCCTGCACCTTCATCCGGCTCACGGGCTGCAACCTCCGCTGCGTCTGGTGCGACTCCGAATACGCCTTTCACGGCGGCGTCCGGATGACGCTCCCCGAGATCCTCGCGGAGTGCCGCCGCCTTGGCGGCCCGCTGGTCGAGATCACGGGCGGCGAACCGCTCCTGCAGAAAGGATGCCCCTGCCTCGCCGAGGCCCTGCTCGCCGAGGGCTACATCGTCCTGTGCGAAACCAGCGGCGCGCTGCCCCTGACCGTTCTCCCCGGAGACGTCATCAAGATCATGGACCTCAAGTGCCCCGGCAGCGGCGAGTGCGACCAGAACCACTGGGCCAACATCGATGCGCTCGGCCCGCGCGACGAGGTCAAGTTCGTGCTCGCCAGCCGCGAGGATTACGAATGGAGCCGTGACGTCCTCCGGAAGTACAATCTTGCCGCGCGATGCCACGCCGTCCTGTTTTCGCCCGTTTTCGGCGCCATCGACCCGAAAGACATCGTCGCCTGGCTCCTCGAGGACCGTCTCGAGGTCCGGTTTCAACTGCAGATGCACAAGTTCATCTGGCCCCCTGGCCAGAAAGGAGTCTGATTGAAGGTCGAACTCACCAAAACCTTCTTCGCCGAAGCGGCTCACCGCAACCCGAACGGACCGCCCAGGACCCGCCGTCTCCACGGTCACAGCTACGAGATCGTCCTCGTGGTCGAGGGCGAGGTCACGTCGGAGATCGGCTGGCTCATCGACTACGGCGACATCACCGCTGCGTTCAAGCCCGTCTATCAGCAGCTGGACCATGCGCTCCTGAACGACATCCCGGACCTCGACGAACCGACCGCTCCCGGGCTGCGCGAGTGGCTCCTCCGCAAACTGACGCCGGTGCTGCCGGGCCTGAAAGACGTCCGGGTCGCCATCGTCGGCGCCTGCACGTACGCCCCCGAATTCCTCCCGCCGCGTCCCGGCGAGGGCCTGCCGGGCGCCGTCCGGTTCACCTTCGAGGCGGCGCAGTCCCTGGCGCAACTGCCCGGCGCCCACAAGTGCCATCACATGCACGGCCACAGCTACCGCGTCGAAGTCGCGGCCGCTGACCCCGAGGCCTTGCGCGAACCCCTGCGCGAAGTCTACGAACTCCTGGACCACACCTGTCTGAATGAGGTGCCCGGACTCGAAACCGCCACCTGCGAAATCATCTGCCACTGGCTCTGGCAACGGCTCGCGGCATGCCCCGCCGGCATCCGCGCCATCGCCGTCCAGGAAACCCACTCCGCGAGGTGCACGTACTATGGAGAATAAGCCCGCAAAAGAGCAGTTCCAGGCCCGCGACAAGACCCTCCCGTTCAAGGGCCCCGAGGCCATCCAGCCCGAACTCCTCGAGTGTTTCCCCTACGAATACGCCGGAAAACCCATCGGCAACAACCTCGAAATCGCCACCGAGACCACCGAATTCACGTCCGTATGCCCCTTTTCCGGGCTGCCCGATTTCGCGCGCGTCACCATTACCTACGGCCCCGCCGAAAAATGCCTCGAACTCCGCTCGCTCAAATACTACCTGCTCTCGTACCGCGACGTCGGCATCTGGTACGAGCACCTCGTCAACCGGATGCTCGAAGACCTCGTCGCCGCCTGCCAGCCCCGCTGGATGATGATCACCATCGTCTGCAATCCCCGCGGCGGACTCACCAGCACCGTCACCGCCGAATATTCCCAGTAGGCCTCCCCGGCATGCGGCCCGAAATACGGCTCGCGGGAATCGTGTTTCCTGGATCAGGGTTGCTGAACGTGAACAGGAGGACGATGACATGAAACGCACATCCGTGCTTCTGGCAATTGGCTGTCTGGCGATTGCCGCCGTGGCGTTGACGTCCGCCGGGTTGGCGGGCCGAACCGCCCAGGCCGACACCAGGGTCAAGATCGGCGCCAAAATGCCCGATTTCACCCTCACGGGCGTCGATGGGAAGGAGTACAAACTGTCGGAAACCTTGAGGAAGGGCCCGGCGGTCCTGATTTTCTCGTCCCAGGAGTGCCCGTATTCGCGCAAGGCCGACCCGATCCTGTCCGCACTCTACACCGCCTGCAAGGACCAGGGGGTCGCGTTCCTGAGCATTGACTCGCACAAAGACACCTCGCCGGAGCAGATCAGGAAGTATGCGGAAGAAACGAAGCTGACCTACCCTGTGCTGAAAGACGCCGGCAACGCCTATGCCGACGCCGTCGGCGCCCAGCGCACCCCTGAGATCTTTATCGTCAGCAAGGAAGGCAATCTGGTGTATCATGGCGGTCCCAACAACCAGAAGAACCCGGATGACGCCGAGTTTAAGGATTATGTGAAGAGCGCGCTGGACGAAATCCTGGCGGGCAAGCCCGTGTCGACACCGTCCGCGAACACCTGGGGGTGTGGGATCAAGCGCGCTTCGTAACCTCTGGAAGGCTCAACCCCATGCAGTTCAACACCCGCTTCCGGGCCGGTTCGGCGCGAATCGCGGGAGGCGCGGTGATGGCCCTCCTGACGGCGCTGGCGCTGGGCCCTGTCGCGTGCTCGAAGACCGCCGACACGCCCGGCGCATCCGCCGCAGCGCACGGCGAGAGCGTGCCGGCCCCGGAAGCCGCCACCGCCGAGGCGCCGGAGCAGGCGCCCGACGTGGCCGTCGTTACGCCGGCCGAGTTGCTCGACATCGTCCGCGCTCACCACGACAAGGTGGTCGTCGTCAAATTCTGGGCCACCTGGTGCGCCCCCTGCGTCGAAGAAATGCCCAAAGTGGTCGCGTTCTACGAAAAGCACCGCGATTCCGGCTCGCTGGCCTTCGTCAGTGTCTCCGCCGACCTCACCGATTCCATCAACGACACCGTCATCCCCTTTCTCAAGGAGAACGCCGTGCCGTTTCCCGTGCGGGTCATTGACGCTGCCGGTCCCGACGCCATCGTCTCCGGTCTCGGCGTCGAGGAGTCCGCCTGGGAGGGAACCTTGCCCGCCACCTTCATATTCGACAAGGAAGGCCGCCTGAACCGGTTCTGGCTCGGCGCTGTGCCCGAAGGGGCGCTCGAGGAAGCCGTCACCGCTCTCTCGTGAGCCACTGGCCGCCTCGCCGGGCGGGTCGCGCCTAACTTCTTTCGCTGCAAAGCTTCACGCGCACGGTCCGGCCATGACTTTCGAGGCGCCGGGACGCTTGACAGGCGCTGGGCCATGTGATAGTATCCGCGTTTGTTAGCACTCAGGCGCAATGAGTGCTAAGCCGCCCCGCGGCGGATCCGTCCGGGGCGCCGGGGAAGCGGTGGTGTGCGGATCTCGCCCCATACCGGCCCCAAAACCCGTGTGTAAAACAGCTTACGGAAAATGCTGCGCTTGCAGCCACCACCCCGTCCCGTGCGGGGGGCGCGCAAACACAGCACATGCAGAGTGGAGGATAGTGCACCATGGCCAAGAAGCTGGCTTTTGACCAGGAAGCCCGGAATGCGTTGTTGAACGGCGCCGATGCCTTAGCAAACGCCGTCAAGGTCACGTTGGGCCCGAAGGGCCGGAATGTGATGTTGGAGAAGTCGTTTGGCGCGCCCAACATCACCAAAGACGGCGTGACGGTCGCCAAAGAAATCGAACTGAAAGACGAGTACGCCAACATGGGCGCGCGAATGCTGCGCCAGGCCGCCAGCAAGACGCAGGATGTGGCCGGCGACGGCACCACCACCGCGACCGTGCTCGCGCAGGTGCTGATCCGTGAAGGCCTCCGCCACGTCACTTCCGGCGCCAACCCGATGCACATCAAGCGCGGCATG
>Ga0116176_10003467_pt1 | contig 11668 bp, 8 predicted proteins | sample AD_STIC08_MetaG_FD_89803 | JGI IMG/M metagenome (GOLD analysis project Ga0116176, IMG submission 89803) | Active sludge microbial communities of municipal wastewater-treating anaerobic digesters from USA - AD_STIC08_MetaG | ecosystem: Engineered > Bioreactor > Anaerobic > Digestate | place: USA... | reverse complement strand
GGTCCCGAGATCGCGCTCGAGTGCTGCCTCGGCATCGATCGCGATCTCGGGACCTAGCGCGAGACCCGGCGGCACGACACCATCGAGAATGATGCTGCGAGTCTGGGCCGGGAAGCGCCGCAGGTAATGCTGGGCAACGCGCGTGCCGTAGGACACACCGTAGAGATTCCATTGCGCCACACCCAGCGCGCGACGTACGGTCTCGAGGTCCTGGACGGCGACGCTGGTGGTGTACTGCGTCAGATCTGCGCGGCTGCCAAGCGCTGCGAGGCAGCGGCGCGAATCCGCGATGAACGACGCCAGATCGCCGTCGAGCTCATTGGACGATTCGCAGTTCAGCGGGCTCGAGCGGCCCGTTCCGCGCTGGTCGATGATGATCAGGTCCCGGTCGCGACGGATGCGGGCGAACGCCTGGGCCACGCCCGGGTACATCTCGCTGCTGCCCATGCCCGGGCCACCGGCGATCAGCACGACCGGATCGGGTGATTTGCGGCCACTGATGGCGGGTACTTTCGCGACGAACAGCTCGATCTGACGGCCGTTGGGCACGGCGGCGTTCTCGGGGACCCGCAGCGTGGCGCACTGTGATTCGATCGAGATCAGTCGCGAGCGGTGCTCGAGCCTGCAGGGCTTGAAGGCGAGCGTCGCGGCCCCGGTTGGCCCGGCGGCGGCGTGTGCGCCTGGGGCGGCCGTCAGCAGCCCCGCAACCAGGAGGGCGAGCGGCGTGAACAGGTTGTGCAGGGTCTTGCCGGGATCAGGCATCGGTCCGCGATGGTACGCGAGAACCGTGTCGTGCAGGGTGTGCGCCGATTCCCTAGAATCGCCGGTTCCATGGCAAGCGATGCACATTTTGACGTAATCGTGATCGGTGGCGGCCATGCCGGCACCGAGGCTGCGCTTGCGTCTGCGCGCATGGGCCGGCGCACGTTGCTGCTCACGCAGAGCATCGAAACGCTCGGCCAGATGAGCTGCAATCCGGCCATCGGCGGCATCGGCAAGGGGCATCTCGTACGCGAGATCGATGCGCTGGGCGGCGCGATGGCGCGTGCGGCCGACGTCGGCGGCATCCAGTTCCGCATCCTGAACGCCAGCAAGGGCCCGGCGGTGCGCGCGACGCGCGCGCAAGCCGATCGCCAGTTGTACAAGGCGGCGATCCGCCACCGTCTCGAGAACCAGCCGAACCTCAGCATCTTCCAGCAGGAAGTCGCGGACCTCAGCATCGATGCGCATCGTGTGACCGGCGTCGTCACGATCACCGGGATTCATTTCACGGCGCGCTGCGTGGTGCTGACGGTCGGCACTTTCCTGGGCGGCCGGATTCACGTCGGCCTCGACAACTACCAGGGCGGTCGCGCCGGTGATCCGCCGTCGAACGCGCTGGCCACGAAGTTGCGCGCGCTCGATCTGCGCGTCGGGCGGCTCAAGACGGGCACGCCGCCGCGCATCGACGGCCGCAGCATCGATTACTCCCAGCTGCAGGTGCAGCACAGCGATTCACCGCTGCCGGTGTTCTCGTACCTGGGGCGCGCGAGCGAGCATCCGCAGCAGGTGCCCTGCCACATCACTGCGACCACCGCGGCCACGCACGACATCATTCGCGCCGGTTGCGATCGCTCACCGATGTTCACAGGCAAGATCGAGGGCATCGGCCCGCGCTACTGCCCGTCGGTCGAGGACAAGGTGCATCGGTTTGCGGACAAGACCTCGCATCTGATCTTCATCGAGCCGGAAGGCCTGAACACGCACGAGATCTACCCGAACGGGATCTCGACCAGCCTGCCGTACGACGTGCAGCGCGAATTCGTGCGCACGATCCCGGGCTTCGAGCGCGCACACATCACGCGGCCGGGTTATGCGATCGAGTACGACTATTTCGATCCGCGCGATCTGCGCAGTTCGCTGGAGACGAAGGCCGTCGCGGGGCTGTTCTTCGCCGGCCAGATCAATGGCACCACGGGCTACGAAGAAGCGGCCGCGCAGGGCCTCGTGGCCGGCATCAATGCCGCACTCGCCTGTACGGATCGTGAAGCCTGGATTCCGAAGCGCAGCGAAAGCTATCTCGGCGTGCTGGTCGATGACCTGACCACGCAAGGCACGAGTGAGCCGTATCGGATGTTCACCAGCCGCGCCGAACACCGGCTGCTGCTGCGCGAAGACAACGCCGACCTGCGTCTGACGCCTCGCGGACGTGAGCTTGGACTCGTCGACGATGAGCGCTGGGCATTCTTCGAGCAGAAGCGTGATGGTGCCGACGCCGAAGTACGCCGGCTCGAGAAGATCCGCATTCGCCCGGGCCAGGCCGGTGCCTGGTGCGAGCGTGTGCTCGGCGGGGCGCTGCCGCGCGATGTATCGGCGTTCGAGCTGCTGCGCCGTCCGGAAGTGCAGTACGAGCATTTGCTGGAGCTCGCGCAGGAGCTCGCAGCACTCGACGAAGCATGGGCGAACGCACCTGACTACGCCGCCATCGACGATCGGCTGCCGCGTGAGCTGCGCGCGCAGCTCGAAGTGCGCGCGAAGTACAGCGGATACATCGAACGACAGACGGACGAGATCGAGCGCCAGCGCCGCAACGAAGACACGGCACTACCCGAGCATCTTGATTACACCGCGATCAAGGGCCTCTCGAACGAAGTGAAGCAGAAGCTCGCCGAAATCCGGCCCGCCACGCTGGGTCAGGCAGCGCGCATCCCCGGGGTCACGCCGGCAGCGATCTCGATCCTGCTGATCACCTTGAAGAACAGGCCTGTGCGAGCGGCCTGAAATCGGCTGCCGCAGCTGCTAGATTGCATGTCATGTCACGGGACGCAGGCAATCCGCAGGCACTGATTCCACTGGTGATTGGCGTGTCCGGCCACCGCGATCCGCTCGAAATCGACAAGGGTCAGCTCGCACGACAGGTTGCGGTTCTGTTCGAATCGCTGCACGCCCAGTATCCGCACACGCCGCTGCAGTTGCTCACGCCGCTGGCCGAGGGCGCCGACCAGATCGTGGCGGATGCTTTCCTCCTGCTCCCGGTCAAGACGCGTGGCGAGTTGATCGCAGTGCTGCCCATGCCGCTCGAGCTCTACGAGCAGGATTTTGAGGGTGCAGCGCTCGTGCAGTTTCGAGCGGCACTCGCCCGAGCCGATCGCGTCATCGAGATTCCGCTCGCGGCCGGCGCCGACCGCAGCTCGATTGAACCGGCAGGCGCGGCGCGCGATGCACAGTACCAGCGCTGCGGACAGTTCGTGTCGCGCCATTCTCAATTGCTGGTCGCGCTCTGGGACGGTCGGCCCGCTCATGGGCGGGGCGGAACCGGCGATATCGTCCAGTACCGGCAGCGCGGCTGCTTCGATGAACGCCAAGATTCGATCCTCGATCTCGAGGAGCGAGGCCCGAGCTGGCATCTGGTGACGCCACGCGCCAGTCACGCAGAGCGGCAGCAGGCCTGTGTGCCTCCGACGCCCTATGCAGAGCACTGGCTGTTTCCCCCGATGGTACGCGGCGATCTCGAACCCGAAGGGTACTTCCGAGGCCTGTGGCGCGAGATCGATACATTCAATGCCGACGCTCATGGGCTCGCGACACAGCACGTCGACGCAATTCCGCACAGCGAGCAGTCCCTGATCCCGGATTCAGCGATCGCCGCATTGCCGGATTCCTGCCGCCAAATGCGACTGCGCTATGCGGTCGCCGACGCGCTCGCGATCCGGCTGCAGCGACGTTGGCGCCGACTGCAGCGGCTGCTACACCTTTTTGCGGTGCTGACGCTGCTCGCGTTCGAGTTCGGTCAGTTCGACGGCGACGCGCTGGGTGGCCACTACAAACCCTGGGCGTACTCGACGGCCTGCGTGTTCATGATTCTCGCGTTCCTGACATATCGGCGCGGCAGCGGGCTGCGGCTGCAGGATCGCTACCAGGACTACCGCGCCCTCGCGGAGGGGCTGCGCGTCCAGTTCTTCTGGACGCTCGCGGGCGTGCGGCAAACGGCCGCGGACCGCTACCTCGGCCGACAACGCAACGCGCTCGACTGGATCCGCAAGGCGCTGCGGACCGCCACCCTGCCGCTGACGAACTTCCGGTCAGAAGGGTTGTATCCGCATGCCGAGGCCTACTGGGTGCGCTCGCAGAACGACTACTACCGTCAGTCCGAGGACGCCAGGCGCGAGCGTCGCGCAGCGCTGTGGTCGCGCACGCTGCTTTCCGTTGGGCTCATCGGGCTGGTTGGACTCGTGATCAGCACCTGGATGGGTGCGTCGAGTTTCGCGCGCGCCTGCTGGATGTCGGCGTTCGTCCTGCCGACGGGCTTTGCAGGCATCATCGACCACTATGCCGGCAAGATGGCGTTCTCGGAGCATGCGAAGCTGTATGCGCGGATGTCGCGCATGTTCGACTATGCGCTGGAGCTGCTCACGGAATCGCTGCAGCGCAAGGACTCGCTTGCGGTCGAACGCGTGGTCGAGGATCTCGGCATCGCCGCGCTTGAGGAAAATGCCAGCTGGCTGATGTTGCACCGTGAGCGGCCACTCGAGATGCCACACCAGTGACGCATCAGCGCGCGGCGCCGGATACCGCATACTGATCACCCTGTGCGGGTCGCATGAACCACAGCAGGCCATCAAGTCGAACGGATCCGTACGTCGTCCGCCACCAGTTGCGCAGCTCCAGCAGCTCGATGGGCTCGGTCACGTGGTCGCGGCTTGCGGCGTCGCGCAACGCGTCCGGCAGATCCTGGAACTTCTCCGGCAACGCAGCGTAGATCCGACCACGTTCCACGATCGACTCCTTACCCAGGACACCAAAGCCGTAGTACGGTTTGAGTTCGACGCGTCGTCGAGCAGCCGCTGAGACGAACTCGAAGGTGATGGAGTAGTCGCCAACGCTGGTGCTGATGCCGCCGCCGAGTCCGCCGCTGCGCAGGTTGATCGCGGTGAGCTCAGCATCGGCTCGCCACTCGCGACGCGCGACGACGATGGCGCGCTGCGCAATCCCGGGCAGATCGGCGAGCGGCCAGTCGTGACCGCTCCGCTCGAGAATCTCGCGCGAGATATCGGGCACGTCGTCTTCGTCTGCGGCGCTGAACCGCCAAACACCGCCATTGGCTTCGCTCAGTGTCAGGCCGCCGAAGGTTCCTCGTTCCCAGCTGCCGGTCACATTGGCATTTCCGCGCTGTGCGCTGTACCAGCCGTCACCGGCGTTGGGGCCACCGGGACCGCCGGCGCTGCCCTCACCGCCCTGGAAACTACCACCCCCCTGCCATGCGGCCGGGCACTTGCCGCTGCCGCTCCAGACGTAGCCGGCGATGGTCACCCAGCAGTCGCCGGGCGCGGGCTGCGGCCCAGACTCGAGCTTCCAGGCACCCCGCAGATCCTGGAGCGGATCGGGGAGGGAGCCGACCGCCAGAGTCGGCGAGCGAGTCAATGACCATAACAGCAGCAGCGCGACACCTGTTCCGCCGATGATCAGACCGGTCCGGTTGCCGGTGCGGCGCTGTACCAGACGCCACACGTTGCGCTCACCTTTCAGCACGTCGCGGGTGCGCTCAATGACATCGCCGACGCGGTCTTCGAACGGCGGCTCTGTCGCGTCGTGCCAGTGTGTGGTGCCGAGGAAGTACTCCATGTCGCGGGTCGGCTCGGATCCGTCGATACGCACGGGGATCAGTGGCACTCGATACTTCACCGCGGCCTGGACTTCGCGCAGAACCTGCGGCGAGTCGTTGGAATGACGCGAGAACAGCAGCAGCATCGTCTTGCTGGTGCGGATCGCCTCGACAAGTTCGCCAGCCCAGCCGGCGCCGGCCTGAAGTTGCTCGGTCGCGAGGAACGCCGTCAGGCCCGCGTCGGTCAGGGCTCGATGCAACAGCCCTGCTTCGCGTGCGTTGCGGGTCGAATAGCTGATGAAAGTGTCGTATCCCACGTGCCTTCCTGCCTTTCTGCCTTCAACGTGCGAGGCGCAACACCCGCAGTTCGAGCTGCGGAGAAGTAGCGCTCAGTACGTCTTCTTCCGAGTCATCGACGATCACGAGTTCCACGCGTTGCGAACTCGCGGATTCCACCGACATCATTGGATAGTGGTCGGAAGAAGTGTCGCTCGTGAGTTCAGCGCCGGCATCGGGCGCAGTTCCGGCAGAGCGGATGACCCCGCGCAGCTTGCGCCGATAGCTGCCGATCGCGATCACCATGTGAGGACCCGCATCCAGTTCGATCTCCGTCTTCAATACTGGCTTGGCCTGCGTGCGATCCCAGGCGTCTTCGAACACCTGTCGTGAAACCACGCGCGGTGATCCGCCGTCGGCGTGCTTGGCACTCCATCGCTTCAGCAGACGCGTGATATTCGCCTCTGTCGCCTGCTCGGGCGTGTCGTAGCGAGCGAGGTCGGCAAGCCAGCTCCGGCGCAACGCCTCGAGATCGAAAGCCGCCGCCTCTGCAGAGTCTGCGAGCAGCGGACGAATCACGTCGATACGCTGCGCGAAGTTGACCAGCGCCGCGTTCGGCGTACGCGACCCATCGCGCCCACGGATCACGTTGCCGCCCGATAGCACGGCCACGACTTCACCTCGCGAATTGATGATTGGGCTGCCGCTCGCTCCGCCGGTCGCCGGAAGCGAATGTTCGATTCGCTGCGCCTCTCCCGGCGCAGCACGCGTCAGCGTGAATGATGTCATCGAGACGACGTTGCCGGCCTGGCTGCGGGCGTTCGGTCGGGACAGATCGGTCTCGAGCAGTTGTTCTACCGGGAATCCGACGAACGCGACCGGATCGCCGGGCCGCAGCGCCTGCAGCGCAGAATCGTTGGCCAACGGCAGCGGCGCGGCAAGTCGGGATCCAGGTGCCGTACGCAGAATCGCGATATCGTAGCCGTAGGCCAGCTCGATGTTGTGCGCTGCGCCTTCCTCGTCGATGCGCATCGGCGCATAGCGAAGCCAGGTGTCACGAAAGGCTTCGAAGGCTGGATGCGCGCGCGCGCCAATCAACGCAATATCATCGTAAGGCTCCTGACCGCTTCTCGCGAGGAGCTTCCGCTCTGGGTTGGTACGGGCGATGATGCTCAGCGCCTCTGCAACATGCGCATTAGTGGCGAGTTGCTCGGGACCGACGACCCAGGCTGTGCCGATCGCGGTCTCACCGCCATCGGGCGACTGCTGCACGACGAGATAGACGGCCGGCTGCGTGCGCTCGATCAAGGGGCTCCAGGTGAATGGCGCCGTGTCGCGCCGCAGGCGCTCGATCGCTACGTCGACCGCGGCTGACCGTACGGCGGCATTCCGTTGTTCGATGCGCCCCCAGAGGCCCAGGGTGCCGAGCAGCAACGTGGCGCCGCCGAGCGCCCAAGCGCCGATTCTCAGTGCGCGTCGCACGTCGGGCGAGTGAAGGCGGGAGGTCCTTTCATAGTGAACCGTGAAACGAACCGCGGATTGCGCCCCGAGGGCGATTTGCGATCCCTCCGGCAATTCATGGCCATCCTCGATTCGAACGCCATCGACGAATACCGGATCGTCGCGGTTGACGCGGATTTCATACCGGCCCGCGTCGCGCAGCAGTTCGCAATGTTCGGCACCGATCCCGGGAGTGGCCGCATCGAATCTGACGTCGCAGGCAGTTGCCGTACCGAGCACGATACGCCGCCGGTTCGGCGCGAAACGGCGCCGAGATCCCGCCAGGGGACCATGATCGAAACGCAAAGTCAGTCGCTGCAACGAGACTCCCGGCGGCAGATCCGCGCCGGCGCATGGAGATTCGGACGGGGACCCCGACGCGCCGCCGGCACGCCCTGTCGATTTGTATTTTGTCCGCATCTAGCGCCGCCAGACGGTGCGCCGTCAAGCGTGCCTGCTGCAGCGATAGGTGGTTGCGCTAGACTTTGCCGATGACGATCAATCGACGGCAGATTCTATTGGGTTGTGCGGCGACCGGGCTGGCCACGACGACAGCGTGTTCGCGCGGTGAGCCGCCGATACGTCCCGACGGTGTACCGCTCAGCACCTGGACCAAGAAGACCACGTCCACCGAAGTGCTCGCAGGCCTCGATCTGACGGGCCGCACGGTTCTGATCACCGGCGCCACGTCCGGCCTCGGTCTCGAATCGATGCGTGCACTGCATGCCGCAGGGGCGAACGTGATCGGCACGGGCCGCACGCTGGCGAAAGCGACCGAGGCCTGCGCCGCCATCGGTGCGCGCTGCACGCCGCTCGAACTCGAGCTCGAGAGTTTCGATTCCATTCGCGCCTGCAGCGATGCGGTGCGCGCGCTCGGCATGCCGCTCGATGTTGTGATGTGCAACGCAGGCATCATGGCGCTGCCCAAGCTCGAGCAGGTGAACGGCATCGAGAAGCAGTTCTTCGTCAATCATCTCGGGCACTTCCTGCTGGTGAACCGCGTGCTCGATCAGGTGCTGGCCGCGCCGCAGGGGCGCGTGGTCGTGGTGAGCAGTTCCGCGTACAAGTGGGCGCCGCCCGAAGGCATCGAGTTCGACAATCTCAGCGGCGAGCGCGGCTACACGCCGGAGAAGGGCTATGGCATTTCGAAAACGGCCAACGGACTGTTCTCGCTGGAGCTCACCCGCCGATTCCAGGGCACGAACGCGACATCGAACTCGTTGAGCCCGGGCGCTGCGGATACGAACCTGTGGCGGCACGCGCCCGCCTGGCAGCAGCGCATCGGCGATCTGGTCGGCAGCCTGATCCTGAAGTCCGTCGCCGCGGGCGCTGCCACCCAGTGTTATCTCGCCGCGGCCCCCACGCTCACGAAGGTCAGCGGTCATTATTTCGAGGACTGCAATCCGCTGGTGCCGGGCGGGCAGATGACCAACGCCGAGCTCGCAACCCGGCTGTGGGACACCTCGACTGAATTGGTGAGTCCGTATCTGACCTGAGATCCTGCACCTCAGAACGGATCGGGAACGAAGCCACCATCCGGGAACGGATTCGGCTTCTGCTGCGCCACGCGCGGCGCACGGATCACGCCCTGTGCCATCAGGCGGGTGCGAGAGTCGTAGAAGATCCTGACGACGGCATCCGGTTCGTCGCTCGCGCGCTCGAACGCGGTTTCAGTGACGCGCGAATCGCGTCGCTCCCCGTGACCCGTGCCCAGGCGGGACTCGCGACGTGCAGCGTCAGCATTGCTCTGCGCGTCGGCGCGGCTCGAATCGGCGGCGCTTCCCGCGGCGGACGGCGCAGGAGCCGCTCGTTCGCGGGCCATCGATTCGGCATAGGGTGGCGGCGGCGCGGCCATCGGCAGTACTTCCTGGCGCTCGCGGAACATTGCAACGCCGATCACGCCGACGTGGTCGGGCCGACCGGTTCGCGCAGCGTATGAGTCCTTGAGCCGCGTGAAATAGAACGCGGCCACCTCATCGAGATTCTTGCGCCAGCCGTCGATGCTGGCGCTGCTCCAGCCGTCGATGACATAGCCGCGCTGATCCGCGGCCGCGGTGCGGCCGGTGAGCACGTTCACGCCATCGACGCTGGTGACGGCGAGGATGCGCCACCACTGCGATTTCGCAGGCGGATCTCGTATTCGTGACCCGGCTCGCCGGCAACATAGAGTTCGCCGCGATGCCGATACACGGGCAGCGCTTCACCGCTGCGCCGATCGAACACCTCGACATCGAGCGGCGCGTTCGCCGCAGGTCGGGCGACGGCGGCGGGTGCGAGCGCACCCAGACACAAGACACAGGCGATTGCAGCGGCGAAATGCGCGACGGGGCGGGTCATGGAAGATCTCCGTGAGTGGACAGACCTCCCTTCAACGCGGGCCGAAGCGAATTGGGGTCAGAGGATCTACAAGCCGTAGCGACGAGCCAGCAATATGGAAAGCGTCACGAGCATCAGCAGCACGAGCGGCAGGCCCACGCGCAGAAAATCCGCGAAGCGGTAGCCCGCCGCGTTCATCACCAGCAGGTTGGTCTGGTAAGCCATCGGTGTGGCAAAGCTGAGATTCGAACCAAACAGAATGGCGAGCACGAATGGCTCGAGAGGTGCGCCGAGCTGTACGGCGGTCGCGACGGCGATCGGTGTGCCGACCGCGGCCGCCGCGCTGTTCGAGACAAAATTAGTCAATACGGCGGAGAACGCCATGAATGCGGCGATCTGCATGGCCGGCGAGAAGTTGGCGACTGCCAACGTGACGCCGCTTGCGATCCATTCCGCGGCGCCGGTGCTGACGAGACTCTGACCCAGCGCGATGCTCGAGGCAACGAGCAGCACCACGGCGGGACTCAGCGCACGACCAAGACCGTCGAGCTTCACGCAACCACTCACCAGCATCAGGATCACCCCGATGAATGCGGCCACGTGAATAGGCATGACACGCGTGGCTGCGAGCAGCACGACAGCCAGCATGATGCCAAGTGCTCGTGGCGCGAGCGGGGAGCGCGGCAGCTGCAAGCTGCTGTCGAGCATCAGCAGGTGCGGCTCCGCCTTCAGCGCAGCGAGCCGCTCGTTGGTTCCCTGCACCAGCAGCACGTCGCCGGCGCTCAGCGGCACATCACCGATGGCGCGCCCGTCGCGCAGCAGTTGCTCCGTGCCACGCTGCAGGCCGACGACCACGACGCTGAACCTTTCCGCGAACCGGGCCTCCGTCAATGTACTGCCGACCAGCGCCGAGTCTCCACCGAGAACCGCTTCCGCGAGGCTGACGTCGTCAACCGCTGTGTCGGCCGGAACGAACTGCCCGGCACCTTCTCGATTGAAGAGATCTGCGCGCAATACGGCGGCGAGTTCCCGCAGGCCGGCAGGTGTGTCACGGACGATCAGGACGTCGCCTGCTTCAAAAGGTCCGGCGGCCTCCGCATCCCAGGGGCGACCTTGGCGCAACAGTTCCAGCAACGGGAGTGGCTTGCCGATCTGCTTTGCGATGTCGGCGCGGGTGCGGCCCGTCAGTTTCTCGTTTTCGGCATCGACGACGATCCGGGCTTCAAATTCGCGCGCCAGCTCGCGCGGCCCCGTTGAATTGTCAGGCAGCAGATTCGGCGCGATGAGCCACAGGTAGGGCATCGCGATCAGAACCGCGATGGCTGCGGTCGCCGTGAAATCGAACAAGCCCATCGGCTTCATGCCGAGGTCCGTGGCGATCGACAGCACCAGCAGATTGGTGGACGTGCCGATGCTCGTGAGCATTCCGCCGGCGAGAATTGCAAAATTCACGGGCATCAGTGTCTTCGATGCCGGATACCCGGTGCGTTCGGCGAGGCTCATCAGCATCGGCAGCATCAGCACCAGCACGGGCGTATCGTTGATGAAGCCGCTCGCGATCGCCGCCATCAGCAGCGTCACCAGCAGGCCAAGCCAGCGATTGAGTGACCAGACCCGCGCCAGCACGCGCACCACAGGTTCCAGCGCGCCGGTGAGCGTCAAGCCTCGGCCAAGGATCATCAGCGAGCAGATTGCGACCAGGGCTGGGTGACCGAAAGCCTGCAGAACCTGTGTTTCGGTGATCGTGGTGGCGGAGGAGACGAACGGGAACAGATAGAAGATCGACAGCAGGCTGGCGAGCAGCAGCAGCGACACCAGCTCCATGCGGATCCAGGGCCGGGTGTACAGATAGAACACGCCGACCGTGACGATCATCACCGCAATGGCGTGCAGGTTGGGCATCGAGGTGTTCCGGTTGCAACGTCAGGGTGAAGGGCGGCGCAGCGTGAGCCGGATGGGGGGCCACACGCTGCACATGCGCCTCCACGCTACAGG
>Ga0116176_10003448_pt1 | contig 11694 bp, 11 predicted proteins | sample AD_STIC08_MetaG_FD_89803 | JGI IMG/M metagenome (GOLD analysis project Ga0116176, IMG submission 89803) | Active sludge microbial communities of municipal wastewater-treating anaerobic digesters from USA - AD_STIC08_MetaG | ecosystem: Engineered > Bioreactor > Anaerobic > Digestate | place: USA... | reverse complement strand
TGGGCCGGCAGATCACCAAGCAACTCACCCAAGCTGGCATCCACACCGTGCTGGACCTGGTGAAGCTTGACCCCGCAATGGTGAAACGGCGCTGGTCGGTGATGCTGGAGCGCACGGTGCGCGAGTTGCAGGGCATGCCATGTATCGACCTGGATCATGCGCCAGCACCCAAGCAAGAGATTGCCTGCACACGGTCGTTCGGACATCCCGTGACGGAACTCAAAGACTTGGGCGAAGCCGTGACCGAGTTTGCCAGCCGGGCTGCCCAGAAGCTACGCAAGCAGAGCAGCACTACCAGCCAGGTGCTGGTGTTCATCCGCACCAGCCCTTTTCGCAAAGACCCTCAGTACAGCCGATCCACCACAGTGCCACTGCGTCGCCCCAGTGCCGATACCGCGGTGATCATCCAGGCTGCGCTGGCTGGGCTCAAGGCCATCTACCAACCTGGCTTCAACTACGCCAAGGCGGGGGTGATGATGCTGAACCTGCAAAGCGACACTGTGCAGCAAGGGGAGCTGGATCTGGAAGCGGATGACACCAAAGACCGAAGCCAGTTGATGTCAGCCCTGGATGGGATCAATGACCGTTACGGTCGGGGCACGGTGCTGATGGCCAGCGCCGGGCTGGCGGGTGACAAACGGGTCTGGACCATGAAGCAGGAGAGACGGACACCGGGCTACACGACGCGCTGGGAGGATATGCCGGTGGCAAGGGCGTGATTCCTGGAAAGCATGCCAATATCCTGCTTCAAGGCAATCAGTAGAAAATGGCGAGCCAGACAGTTTCTTCGTCAGGGCTTGTCCATTCAACCCTGTGTTTTTGATGCGCGGGAATGTTGACGTAGTCGCCAGTCTTCAGGTGAAGCGAATGATCCGGGAATTGCAGACATGCTTCCCCTTTGACCAGTAAGACCCACTCGTTTTGTACCTGGTCATACCAAGAGTCAGGGGGCGATTGATGGCCCTTGGAAACGATACGCTCGATTTTCATATCAGGAGTAGCTACGATGATTTGAACAAGCTCTTGTGGCAAGTACGCCGAAATGTTGCAGAGTAAATTGGCTTTTTCCATGGATTGCCGCCTGTCGCGTTAGTTTTGAATGGTGAATGATTTTTACGATCAGCTGTTGCCATAAATCAGTAGAGCGTCTCACAACTGATGTGACAGATCAATCTCAAGCGACGGGCTAGCAAAGATGGTCGCGCTATAGTCAACGAAGCAACCACAGGTAACGAAAGACCACTATGGCATACCCACCCGAATTCCTCACGCTCGTAGACAAGTTCATCGATCTCGCCAATCAATTAGCCGAAGGAGGTCAGGATGGTGAAGTCAGTGCCGCCATACTGTTTGCTGCAGGCCGCTACAACGCCTTCAATTTTTTGTCCAACAATGGTGCTGCAGAAAATCAGGAAAGTGCGGTTGATTTTTACGTCTCAGAGTACCGTAAGGCCGTTGTTTCAAACCTGGAAGGCGTTGTTGGGCCTGTGGTGAAGCCGCAAGGGTGACATGCAGGGTGATTTGACGTGCGGGTACGGAGCAAGTTTAAGACCTGCATGCAGCAGTTCCTGACATAGGTCTGCTCGAAATTTCTACTCCAGAAGCGACATTCATCTGGGGTTCTGACCGTCAGCAATGTGGCGTCGATTTCAAGGATCGCTGCACCCGCCACCACCCACCATCAGCAGTCGATCGCAGGGCGTCGCCTATCTGGCAGCACCCGACCCAAACCTGACGTAGCGGTTGTCGAAATCAGCGCCTGATAGCCGACATCAATGGAACTGCGAAATCTTGCTGTGTGTGGCTAACGACACGCGGCCAACTCAAAATAGTGCTCCGTGCGAATGTATGTTTATGAAACATGAAATCTTATGTCGGGTAGTGGCCGAGCTACGGTATTCGAACGACGCCAGAATCAGGTCTTTGCCAGAATGTTAGGACGCGCAAAGCGGCGGGCACCCTGCGCCACTCCTCCAGTCTCCGGATTGACTTCTTGACCCAGGCAGTCGCGCCATTCGGCGTTAGTTAGGTTAGGCGCCAGATCTATCTCCAGCCCATTCAGGTATCTACGCCCGTCGACAAACATGCCGATCTGGACAGGTGGGCCGTTTGTGTAAAGGGCAGCGAGCTGCGGCGGGCCGCCTGAGAGAGGATCCTCGCCAGACCTGATGGAGTCGCAGAACGATGCAAGGATTGCCCTGCTGCGCCCTACTGCCTCCGTGCCCTGCCAGAGATCGTGATGTGCTTGCGCTGCTTTCCGTCCCGACCCAAATGACTCGACCACTCTGGTGGTAAGCGGGATAGCCACCTCCCGCGATGTGCAGGTACGCAGGCGAGGATCGTAGACGATGCTCCACGCCCGGAAGCATGTTTCCGGCCAGACACGCTCGCGCTGTAGATGGTGAATTGTAAAATCCAGTGTGGGCGCCGACACGGCGGCGGCAAGGCCCCTCAAAACAGCCTTAAGTACCGCTTCGTGCCGTTCTCCGGCGGGAGCAGCGGCGCTAAAGAGGATTCCAGCATCGATGGCGCTAACAATCTGGCCGATGATCAGTGCCGGCAAGACGACATCGCCGCAGAAGCCGAAGAGGTGCGGCTCAACATTAGGGGCAAAGACTTTACGACCGGCTTCCCACCGGCGATCGGTCGCTCCCCAAGTAATGCGGCTGTCCGAAGCAAGGTAGACGGCCCTCGGTAGGTGCGGGGACTCGCCTGTGTTGGAATACGATATCCAGGATTGCAGCGTCGTCATCAGTTTGCCTCGGGCTCGATTTTGAGGTGCGCAGCGATTTTGTCTCAGTTTGGAGAATGGGCCTGCACTGTAATTCTTCGAGCATACCTTGGGGGTGAGCCTCAAGGATTGAGCGCGGCCCAGCGAATTACCCGACACCATTCTTTGGCGACTACTCCCAACTGGCCCCAAGCGATAGCACCAACCGACCCTTAAGATCCATTGAATAGCGCCAAATTGGGACCTTGAAGCCGCCGTTCAATAATGATTGTGATCCTCGGGCGAATACATCCCATTACGCACTACGTTCGATGTGTCAATGTTAAAAATTGGGCACGGAGGTATACAAAACAATATTGGAGTTATCTAACCTGACGGGTCGGCAGCGGGCTCATCATTGTCCGCCACACTGAAAGCAAACCAGAACCGCGACGTTTGCCCAGGGCGAATCATAGTGAGCCGTCGAACAGGCGTAGACTTGGCGGCAATAACACGGGGACCCAGGCCTGAAATACGGCTTGACGTCTGATCGCATTCAAGGAGGAGAAGATGTCGGTTCAAACCTTACCAGTTGTACAAGCAGTCGCGCCAACTTCGACAGCCGCAACTGGCACCCCACCAAGTCCGGCCGCCACGCTAACGGGCCAGACGCTCCCTAGCGGATGGAAGTTGGTTCAGCAACTGTCTAAATCACCCGGTGGCTCAGGCTCGAACTTCTGCGTCGGATATATTGCCGAGCATGACGGGCGCAAGGCCTTCGTCAAGGCCATTGACTTCGTCAAAGCCCTGAACGCGGTGGATCCGATAGCCGAACTTGCCCAGTTGACTTCGCTGGCCACCTTCGAGCGAGAAGCTATGGAACTGTGCAAGAAGCAAAACCTCTCGCGGCTGATCCGTCTGTTTTCCTTTGAATACGTCAACCTCGACCCTACCAAAAATCCGTTAAATCAGGTTTACTGTCTGATCATGGAAATCGGCGCAGGCGATTTGCGCAAGCAGCTCTCTCACGTCGGCGTGTTTTCTTGCAGCACGGTGTTCGGGATTTTGGCCGACGTGGCGCTGGGGATGAGTCAGTTGCATCGTCACGGCGTCGCTCACCAGGACGTCAAGCCGTCGAATGTCATTTCCATGACCGACTTGTCCGTACCCAAAGACGTTCTTTTCAAAGTTGGCGATCTGGGGCGGGTCGTCCGCAAGGACAGGACAGGACCTTATGATGGTATGGCATGGCCTGGTGATGGCCACTACGCTCCGCCCGAACGCTGGTACGGGCTTGTGCCCACGCAGTGGACAGACGCCCGCGAGTCGTCTGACGCTTATATGCTTGGGAGCCTGGTGTTTTTCTTGTTGACCGGGACGCCGCTTCAGCCACTGCTGTTGAACCGCCTCACGCCGTTCATGATGCCCGGGACCTGGTCGGGCGGTTACACTGAGCCGCTGATCCTTGTGCTACGCTCGCTACAGTTGAGCATCATTTCCGACGTTTTGGTGCCAGAGGTGCCTCTGTCTCTGAAGGATCCGCTGGTTGCCATTATGAAGGATTTGATTGATCCGGACCCGTTCAAGCGCGGCGACAGGCGCGCACGGACCCAAGCGGGCAAGCCAGTTGGAATGGACCGTTTCGTCCCCAGATTCAGGCAACTTGCCAACCAAGCCGCCGTCATCGAACGAATCAAAATTACACCTTGAAATCTTCCCTCCCACGCAGGCGATTGATCCCGCGCTGGCGCCCCACGTCCCAGACGTTAAAGACCAGCGAAGTGGCGTCGACACTGAATCAACCGTCCGCACCCCTTAAATACGATCACCAGATTTTTGGAGAGTCGGTTGCCGCATGGCGAACCAACCCAACAGCCGGTCACCTGGGGGATGTCATCTCGTTTTCAGGTGATGCCGACTTACGCCCCAGGATCGCCGATTTGGTGAGGGAGGCTCAAGCCCGACATTTTGCTGTGTCACCGGTGCAAAAGGAGTTGTTTCGCGGGGTAGTCGACGATGCAGTGCCAAGGGACGAATCCACGACAGAGGGCCGACTCGTTTTTCAAAGCCGCGTCGCCCAACTGAGGCGCGAACTGCTCGTGGCGCCGGAGAACTTGCTGGCATTGCTGGATCTTGCGCAGCTGCAACTGGCCGCCGGGAAGTTTGATACGGCCGAACGACTGCTTAAGACGGCCATGGGACTTGCGCCGAATGGACGCATCGTGCTGCGAACAGCCGCCCGGTTCTATGTGCACCTTGGGATGTTTGACAAAGCCCATCAGATCATCATGCGCCATCCCGGCACGAAAAGGGACCCATGGCTCATGGCCAGCGAGATCGCGTTGGCGGACGCCGCCGGCGTGCCCTCCTCCATGGCCTCACAGGGTCTGCGCTTGATCAAGGAAGCGCAGACGCAACCCAGGCATCTTGCCGAGGTGGCCGGCGCGCTAGCGAACACCGAGATGATGGCTGGGCGCTTCAAAGAGGCCAGGCAACTCCTACGTAAGGCACTTCTACACCCCACCGACAATATCGTCGCGCAGGCAGTGATGGATGGATCGAGAATGGGTTTCGAGCTAGACGCGCCAACCGTCACGACCGCAGTCAAGCATTCGTCAGAAGCGCAACTGTTGCAGGCTTGGCAGAACCGGGATGAGGATGGCGCTGAGCGCCACGCACTGCAGTGGCATGCCGAGGAACCGTTCTCCAGCCGCCCGATTCAGTTTTTGACCACTCTATATTCATTACAGTCGGAGTACGAAAAGTCGCTTGGGTGGGTACGGCGTGGCCTAATTGCTGACCCAAACGATGAAGGGTTGATTGCCAACTTGGCCTTTGTAAAGGCAGCAGTTGGCGACACCCATCTGGCTGAGATCGCGATCAATCGAATAAAGGATACTTCGCTGGCGCCTTACCTCAAAGCGACCGAGGGGCTTATCGCCCTCAAGCGGGGAGAGTTCGCCAAGGCCGAGAGCCTTTATCGAGAGGCCGAACATACCTTCGACAAACTACGGCGTCCAGACCTTGCAGCACTTGCGATGGCCTACTATGCCAAGTTTGCCGTGGAGTCCGATGCGCCGGACAGTGCACGTATACGGGCTGAAGCCGAGGCCAAATCTACCAAGGCGCGGTCGATTGACGGCGATCTTCTGATGTCACGCCTGTCGCCTTCAACCCCGGCTCTTTCAATGAAAGACGAGCCGAAGCGCAGGCTGTTGCAATGGGTTTTTGATTCGAAAAGCAATACACTGACCGAGCGTCCCGGGGTGACTGCCAAAGGCGCGCCCGCCATAGTTGTTGCAGCCCGAAAGGCACCTCGCCCGCCTCGTGGTTGAGGTACAAGGTCACCCACTTGTGAGCGGCCACCAACGCGTTGAACGGGAGCGGCATGTGCAGCGAGGCCGAAGTTAGCGATAACCAGGGCATCAAAGTGCGCCCTACAGGACCGAGGAGTTTGGGCAGACCTCGATGCTCGGACATCTGGATCGATTTAGCAGATAGCTGCCGCTCACGTCCGACTGCTTTTGGCCCGGTGTGGTCTAGCAGGTCTTCATCTTCAATGGCTGCAATGGGCACGTTGAAGCCACCACGAATGGCTCCTGACCGGCGACGAACTATGCAACCGTTAAGCCGCCCGTCGTGGCCGACAGCAACGGATCTTCAACTGTGTCAGAAAAATTGGCTCTGGTGCTCAATTTTGGTGTCAGTATCATCTGACAGGAACACCATCACGGTAGCTGACTGTGCTCACGTGACCATTTTGGCAAGTCCGTTAGCTGCAAGACTAACGGACAGCCGCAATCAAGTCGTCAGGGGCAATGACTAGTTGCGACAAAAATGAAACCTTGCGCTTTGGCCAACCCTTGATCACTCCGGCGAGGCGCAATGCCAGGGCAACCAGCTCAGTGCAATAGAGTTTTGCGCCGTCATCATCGAGCGCCAACTGGTCGTCAAACGGACGACCCAACAGCGATTTGGCAGCGGTTTGAACGGCATCAACCCTATCTTCGGGAATCAACATGACTTCGCCGTCTGAAGCCTGCTCCGTGCTGAAGAACACCTCGGGCTTTTCAAGCCTGGTGCCAGCTCCGGGCATGGCACTTTCAATGTAGATTTGACCCTCCGGTATCAGCTGCACAGCGATGCCCACATGGCTCCATCGGCCTCCACCCTGGCCAACAAGCACGGCCTGCGTGATGGGGTCATTGTCCAGCCCGCGCCGTGCAACCACCGCCCCTGGCCGAACGGCTGCAATCACACGCTCTCGCCAGGCCTCTGGTTCTGCTTGAACAAGAATCGTCATCACCATGAAGACCATGGCCGCCACCATGCGACCGACATGCCTCATCGGGGAGAGAAACCAGCATTGGCCAGCCCCATGCGCACTCTGTCAATGGCATCACGAATCAGATGCGCCTCAACGTCATCCACTGCGTTGCAGCGCATTTCTGCAAATCCAACACTTTTGACAAACTGGGCAAGTGCATTTGCCAACTCATCGCTGAATTCCACCGTAAAAGTAACCGTTGAATTTAATTTCATAGAAACCGATGATTAATATGTTGAAAGAATTGTTTAATGACTTCTTTTGACAAATACCAAAATCCCGGCAAAACAAATCTACTAACTACCAGCCACGCAACAAAACCCATCAAAGCCAGGACGGCCCCTTGCTTTTGATCCCATGCGAGCGACCCAAACCAGATTGCGCCACCCCACACCACGCAAGTGCTCGCAATGCACACCGCCCATTTGGCGTAGAAGACCGCTTCGCGATATTTTCTTACAGTCATATTAATCCAGTATCTCGCTGCAGTTTTAATATTTTTATCCATAAAATTTATATTTATATAATACAAGTTGACGGTAGATAATTTTAATTTATCGAGTACAAAATAGCAAGGCGATATTTTTTTAATAAAAATAATTACGATAAATTTTTTTGATGATTTTTTATTATTTTTAAATATCAAAATTGCATTTCAATATTTCGCTTCCTATCCAGGCTAATGTGTCCAAGCTCTGGGTTCTTCACACGAATTCCCATCACCAAAGCTTCTTTTGCTGCCCACTCCCGAAACGAAACTGAGCCGGTGACAAACACCTCGCCGCCGTATTTTTGAGAGGCCAACAAGAGCCCGGCCTGCATGGCCGGTTGGTCGTTCTCATGTGTCAAATCGATTCGTGGCCCGCTGTCGGTCAGTCGTACTTCGCCACTGGCGTCAAGGTACTCAATGCTGTGCTCAGGTGTGATCCTCAGCTGGGCAGTGCGGATGTCGAAGTGGTTTGGTCTTGCAACGCCCGTAATGCCGTTTTCCCGACTTATTGGCGGGTTGGTATGGCCGAGGTCTTCTCCCTCAATGCCCGCCTTTCGTTTGTTCTTTTCACGCTGGGCACGATAGCGCAGCCCGCGAAGCGCCGCGATGGCGGCCTCATTGCCAAGCGCGGCCTGGCGCTCTAGCCATGGCAGCCATTCCATGGCGTTCGCATGGGTGAGCGCCAGGCGTTCGCGTTTTTGTCGGTCTGCCAATTCCTCCATCGCAGCCGTGCGCTGTGCCGCCCACAATAGCCGGGCAATTTGGCTGCCATATTGGTTTTGCAGAGTGCCCACTGTCCCGGCTTTGGCAGCTGCGAGCTGTTTAAGCAGGTCTGATTTTTGCGATTGATGCAGGACCCGCAGCTTGTGTCTTGCGGCCTTGCGACTGTCTTTGGCCGTGTATTTTTCTGATTTGTATCGTTCAAAGAGCGCTGTACGCGCCAGAGCACGGTCAAGTCTGGCCTGATCGCGCTGCTCAGCTCGCCCGGTATGCCCGGGATGTTCCTGCGAGTCCGGATCGGTACCGCAAGCAATACGGGCAACATAGTCGTTGTAGGTAGATCCGGATTTCGGCCTATTGGCCAATGTGGCAGGTGCCGTGGCGATGTCTGGTGACTGGTACTCACCAAAACGCTTTTGCAAGCGCCCTAGACTGAGGGAATAGTGAACGGCCGAAGCTTTTGTTTGAGTCGCCTTTTCCAGCATGTTGGCCTCGAAAATCAAACCGGATTTGACTTTCACCACGCTCAGCCCTCTGGCGGCGCAAGCGTCATGGAACTCCTGCCAGTTCTGTGCTGCAAGGAGCTCTGGTGCAAGCTTGTTTTTTAGCCAGCCTGCCAGGGATGGCAGTCCTGCCTTGACTTCGCCCATTCGTGCCTTAACGGCCGGCGCATAGGGCGCCAGTGACTTGTCAGTTTCAAGACCGAGCTGGCGACGCAAGGCATGCGTCAACCGCTTGATTTGCCCGTCGATGACCACGTGGGGGCCGTTGTCGTGCTGCCAGCCCTGCTCAAGCTCGATTTCTCGACAGGTTCTGTCAAGCACCAGGAAGTCATATCGAGGTGGCCCGGTCAGTATCAAATGGTCAGGGTGAACACGGTTGGCAATGATGTGAATGTGGTGGTGGTGATCTTTGTCGCGATGAATCGCAAAGAATGCCTGGTTGTTGGCCATGCCAACCGCGTTGAGCGCCTTGGCGGCAGCGGCCGTAGCTTGGTCAATGATGGGCTGCTCGCCCTCCCTCCATGACAGGACCACGTGATAAAACGGATTGGTCTTTGGATTGGCTTTCGATCTCATGGCCCAGGCCCGCGCCGTGCCATCCATCAATTTAATGATTTGGCGACGGTCGTCCTTATCAGTGGGGTTCAGTCCCTCCATATTGAATGAGGCTGCTTCCAACACACCCTCGCGTGCAAGGTAATTGACGACATCCTCCGGCTCGTAACTGCCTGTTTCAAGTTGATCTGGCGTCTTTTTAAGGTCATCGATGACGTAGTTTGCTGCGCTGGCCACGGTCTTCCATGACTTTTTCAGCAGGATGACCTTAGCCAGCATAGGCCAGTCCGGCTGCCTTGTCTTTTCCACCGAATGCGGTTGATTCAAGCGTGTCAGCGCGTTCCCGCAGCTCGTTGATCAACGCCCACCATTTTTTGCGGTCTTCTGCCGTCCATCGGTTATCTCTGATTGGGTACAGATGCTTGAGCATGGCGCCCAGTCGGCGAAATTCATATCCGGCCTGAGATTTTTCAAGGGTGACGTAGACAGCACCATGCAATGCGGTGTCACGGATCAGCTGAGACACGGTCACACCCAACCCCGCTGCACGCTGGTTGAAGCGTTCGGCTTCGTCGTGCGAAACCCTGAGTTTTAAAAACGTAGTCCGCTGCATGATCAAAAAAGTTCCGTCAACAGTTGGCCGCGTTGGTGCGCCATGTCATCGCCATGCTTTTCATTTGCATCTCCAATCGACTAGCCGCCACGACGGCGGATAGCCAATACGGGTGAGTCGCAAGTGTTAGCGCGAGTGCGCGATTGAATGGTGGGGTTTGCTCTACCGGGCTGAAACGGACTGGCAAAAGCGAACCAAGCGAAGCGACTTTGTTTTGACAGTCCGTTTGAGCGTCGTCCAAGGGTTAGCCTTACGGCTGGGGTTGTCGAACGACATCCCCAATGAGTTGAACCCGGACTTCGGATGTTGCGATAGTGATCAATACCCGAATGGGACAAGACAAGCCGGGCGTTTTGCATATCAGGGCTTGGCTCGAAGAATACGGCGCGGCCCTTGCTTCCCAATCTCCAAAAAACTAGAGGCGATTCAATTTTTCACCTTGTGATTGTTTTTTTCCGCGCTTGGCGTACCGGCATCAATTTCCAATTTGCGGCTGGCCGGTATTGAGCAACGGCAATCAACAACATAAATTCCCGTGACGCTCAAAGCGTTGGTTTCCAGTTTATCGGTTGTGACTGCAGGTCCGCTCGCCGTTTCGGGTGAACGTGCTCAACGTATTTTTGGAGGTCAATAATGATCGGAACCCAACCCGTAGGCACCATCAATGGCGTCGTTATCAGCGCGGTGTCCCACGAAGGCCTCAGCGTTACCGTAGACGGCAAAGCAGCCAGACTAGCCATCCTGACCGATGACGGTCGCGTGATTGCGGTAGGTAACCAAGTGGCAAAAGAGGTTGAAGCCGTCGCTCTCAACAGCTACCGCAACTTCCTCAAGGGCCAAGGTTACCTGCGTGTGAACAGCGCCCCAATTACGGCAAACTAGCCCTTTCACACCCTTGCGCAGTTGCGGTCGCTTGCTATGGTCAGATTGCGAGAGGACTATAGATCAGCCGTCAAGGTCAACTCACTCAGCGTCATGGCGCCGATCTGGGCATCAAGTTGCTCGCGGCTGCGGGTGTTCCATAAGAAACACCGCCCGCACCTGGCACCATCCACCGTCAGTTTTCTGGCTCGCACAGCGGCCCAGTTTCAAGCGATTGTCGAGTGTGTCCGGAGCCAACCCCAGACCAAGCCATCAACGGCCAGCAGCCGAACCTTGCAGTTCGCTGTGGGTGGACTCATACGAAGTGACCCAAGAACGAGTGCGCTGCCTTTACACCTGCTCCGGCGGCGCATTACCCGCCGTCAAATAAGCTGACGCACCAACATGCAGAGTCGTTATATTGCCAAGCAAGGCAAACCCGATGACCAGTCACACGACATACTTGGCGGTAAGCTTGCACCGCCGGATCGCGGCCTTGCCAGTGGCTCGCAGGGTGTGCTCTAACGTTATCGGATCGATTAGATCGGTGAGTCGGTTCAAATCTCCCCTCAACTGCCAGGCGAGTAAAGGACCTTCACCACCTAGTTCCGCCTACTCGCGGTTTATCTGAAAGGCATTTGGTACCTCGTAGGCCTTTCATGTGCGCATAAATAGGTTTATGTTAACTATCTTTCGCGCAGCCGAGGCTGACGAAACCTACTTTTGGCGATTGTTTTGGAGGAATTAGTATTTGGCTCATCTGCCCGTATTGTCAACGAACGAGGGGGTCAGCGCTTGATGCCAAAGGTGCCCAGCATCTGTTCGGTCTGTTTCTGCATCTGCTCCTGCATTTGAACGAACAGATTCTTGGATTTCTCCAGATTGTTACCCATCAGTCCCTGCATGATGGGTGCC
>Ga0116176_10003416_pt1 | contig 11742 bp, 10 predicted proteins | sample AD_STIC08_MetaG_FD_89803 | JGI IMG/M metagenome (GOLD analysis project Ga0116176, IMG submission 89803) | Active sludge microbial communities of municipal wastewater-treating anaerobic digesters from USA - AD_STIC08_MetaG | ecosystem: Engineered > Bioreactor > Anaerobic > Digestate | place: USA... | reverse complement strand
CGCATTGACTACATCCGTTCTTTGTGCCAGGTAAGCATTAATGCCTGGTCTCTGCTTATGGCTGATCCGGTGCTGAAACCCGTCGAACTCATCCCGGTTTTCCAGGATTCGTTTCCCTGTCCGCTTTGCGCCGGGGAGTTTCAATTGGCTCTCGTCCTGTTCCGGGGAGATCTCCCGCTATTGTTTCCCGGCAGGAGGTATGATTTATTTCGTTTCCTGGGGGTATTCAATCCTGACATGGTAGATGTTGACCAGTTTCCGCAGCAGGATCTCCTTGATTTTATCCAATTCGGCGAACGTCAGCTCTGAGTTGTCAAGTTGACGTTCCCGCATCTTTTGGTCTATCATATTGTCAATCAGGATTTTCAGGTTATCATAGGTTTTTTCCTTCATGCTCCTTGAGGCGGCTTCGATTCCGTCGACCAGCATGACCACGGCAGCTTCGCGCGAACGGGGAAGAGGCCCGGGATAGGCAAAATCTTTTTCGTTCAATGCTTCAGCGGGATTCTCCTGTTGCTGTTTTAAATAGAAATATTTTGCTTTTGACGTTCCGTGGTGACTGGCGATAAATTCCATGATGCTTTCGGGCAACCTGTATTTCTTGGCGGTCCTGATGCCATTACGGACGTGGTCGATAATAATTTCGGCGCTTTTCACATAACTCATCTGGTCATGCGGATTCATGCCGATCTCCTGATTTTCGATAAAAAAGTTGGGTTGTGCGGCTTTGCCGATGTCGTGGTACAGAGCTCCAGCACGTACCAGGAATGGATTGCCGCCGATTTTCAGGATAACCTCCTCGGCAAGGTTTGCGATTTGCAGGGAATGCTGCAGGGTGCCGGGTGCTTCTTCTGCAAGCTTTCTCAAAAGGGGCTGGTTGGTGTTGGACAGTTCGATCAGCGTAACATCGGAAACAAAACCGAAAAGTTTTTCAAAAATAAAAATAAGCGGGTAAACGACCAGGACTAGGATGCTGCTCCATGCGAACCACTGCAGCATTCTGACATTGTAATTGGCCAGTGTCCCTTCCTGGATCAGGGTGACCACTGTAAAAACCACGGCATAGGTGAGAGCTACCAGCAGGGAGGCCACCACCACATGAACCCGCCGGTGCATTTTGTTCAGGCTGAAAACGGCGATCATCCCGGCCGATACTTCCAGAAGGACGAACTCATAGTTGTTCGGGGCATAAAACCCAATAAGCAAAGACGTCACGATCAGTGTGAAGATCGCCGTCCGTGGATCATAAAAAGTGCGTATCACGACGGGAAGAATGGCCAGGGGAAACATGTAGATGTGCAATCCTTCGAATGAATTGATCACCATGGCCAGAAAAACGACCAGGACAATAAACATGATCAGGAAGGTGAGTTTCCGGGAATCCTTGAGGATGAAATTCTTATAGGTGTACATGTAGCTGAAAAGCAAGGTAAGGAACACCAGTATCAGCCCCATTTTACCGATGGAAACCAACCGGCTGTTGATCCCTTCCCCTTTTCTTATCTCATAGCTATTTTTCAGGGATTCCAGAACCTGGAATCTGGCATCGTCAATAATTTCACCTTCCAGGATGATCTTTTCCCCTTCCTGGATCATTCCCCGTGCCCCTGAAACACTGGCCTCGAGTTGTTGCAACTCCTCACGGGTGTAATTCTCATCGTACCTCAGATTGCTCCTGATGTATTTTCCCGGATCAAGGTTACTCAGGTAATGTGCGATCCCGGGATACTTCTCCCTGATTCCGTCAACCTCGGCGGCAAATAAATTATATGCGTTTTTTTCTGAGAAAAGTGTACTTACGGGGATTTTTTCAACCAGGTTGCCGGTAACCTGCGAAATGTCGGACTTTCCTGTTAAGATGCTGATCGATTGGGGTGAAGAGGTGAGAATACCCGCTGAATAAATCTTGTCAATGGCGTTGGTCAAATTTACGGTCACCTCCTCCCGCCTGGAGTAGTCGGCAGGAATGAGCGATTCCAGATCAGTCAACAGTCCAGAGACCATCCTGGATGCAACCATGGTGTCCCTGATGAAATAGGGGGCAAAATTCCTGGTGATCTCTTTCTTCTCCGTTTCTATTTCGCTGCTGGATTTCAAAACAGCAAAGTCAAAGGGAGCCACCAGGTTGTCGTGTTTCCACGGGGCGCCCAACTGATACTCATATTTAAACCGGGGTTCTGACGGAAGAATCTGATGAAGCAGGATGGCTGCCACCACAAAAACAATCACCCGGTAAATGATTTGAGAATAATCAGCTACCTTTTGTCTAAAAGTTTTCATAATTTCCGGATTCAATAATCATTAGCGCAGCAGAATCAAATCAGGAAACCCTATATTTGATTTCCTAAAATAACTATTTTTTCATGAACTTTGGAATTTCGGGATTAAGTTTAATTCCTGTCCGCACTGAACCATCGGAGAGAAGCGAAATGGTAACGCAGATTCTGTACGGAGAGCTTTACGAGGTATTGGAGTATCTTCCTGGATGGCAGCACGTTGAACTGGCTTTTGATGGTTATCGGGGTTGGATAGACCAAAAAATGGGAACTCCTGTTTCGCAAAGGCGTTATGAAAAACTCAGAAATGCCCCTTGTGCGGTCACGACTGATATTTTCAGCCTGGTTCCCGTAACCCGGGAACAAAACCTTATGCTGGTGGCAGGAAGCACCCTTCCGCTATGGCGTCCTTATCTCCGGCAGTTTTCACTGGATGATCAGGTGTTGAGGATGACCGGGGCCGTAAGCTATGGGAAGATAAAAGATATCAGGGGATTCGTTATCAACCAGGCGCTGAAATTTTTCAATGCCCCCTATCTTTGGGGAGGAAGAAGTCCGTTCGGCATTGACTGCAGCGGTTTTACGCAGATCATTTATAAAATGGCGGGCATCTCCATCCCACGGGATGCCAGTCAGCAGGTGTTGCTGGGAACAGCCCTCAGTTTCGTTGAGGAAACCCAACCCGGCGACCTGGCTTTCTTTGACGATGACGAGGGAAACATCATCCATGTCGGCATTATGTGGAAAAGAAATAAAATAATCCATGCCTCGGGAAAAGTCAGGATTGACAATGTCGACCAGTTTGGTATCTTTAACGTGGATACCCGACGATATACGCACAAAATGAGGGTGATGAAAAAAATTCTGCCATGATTGAACGGACCGAACTGTTGATTTTCCTACTGATTGTGGCCGCTTTGGTGATCGTGATGCTGCGTTACTGGAACAAAAAGGAGAAATAGACGGTCATGCTTTTTTCGTATACATATCCCCGTCCGGCGCTCACCGTCGATGCTCTCGTGATGTCGGGGACTGCTGCGGAACGTCAGCTTCTGCTGGTGCGCAGGGGGAAGGATCCTTTCAAGGGTTGGTGGGCCTTGCCAGGCGGATTTGTAGATATGGAGGAGACTCTTCAGACTGCCTGTCTCAGGGAACTGGAGGAGGAGACCGGACTGCGGTTGCCTGCCATGGAGCAGTTCCGGGTGTTTGACGCTCCCGATAGGGACCCGCGTCACCGGACCATCAGCGTGGTGTTTTACGCCCTGATCCCTGAAGCGGAAACTGCCCGCGGCGGGGACGATGCTGCTGAAGCCCGCTGGTTCCCGGTAAGCGACCTTCCCCGGCTGGCGTTCGACCACCGGGAAATCGTCGATCTATTCCTCTCAAAACAAGGCAAAGGCTGAGGTTGTCTCAGGCTGTTCTATTGTATTTTCCGGTGATTTCCCTGAGGAACCTGCGGTGTTTGCCCCTGATCTGATCCCAGCGGAAGCGCCATCCCCAGTTGCCCTGTGCGATTCCGGGGATGTTCATGCGGGATTCAGCGCCAAGTTCCAGAAGGTCCTGAAGGGGAGTCACCGCCTTGCAGGCCACTGATGCCCAGGCCATCTCAATGAGTCCCCAAACCGGTCGCCACGGATAATTCTTAAGGTATTTCATAGCGAATTTCTTCTCCTTTTCCGGGGCGGCATGGAGCCATCCCCAGGCGGTGTCGTTATCGTGGGTTCCCGTGTAGACCACGGCATTGACCGGGAAATTATGGGGAAGGTGTTCGTTGGCTTCATCGGAGTTGAAGGCGAACTGGAGGACCTTCATTCCCGGCATGTTGAAGCGGTCGCGGAGCTGTTCCACTTCCGGGGTGATGGTTCCCAGGTCTTCGGCGATCAGGGGGAAGGATCCCAGTTGTTTCCGGAGGATTTCGAGCATTTCAGATCCTTTTGCGGTGACCCATTCTCCGTGGATGGCTGTTTCTTCTCCTACAGGTACCGACCAAAAGGCTTCCAGTCCGCGGAAATGGTCGATTCTGACCTGGTCGAACATCCGGAGGTTGAAATGGATCCGCGCCAGCCACCAGTGGTATTCCTGCCGGCGGAGGCTCTCCCAGTCATATACGGGAGAACCCCATAACTGTCCCGTGGTGCTGAAATAGTCGGGGGGAACACCCGCGACTTTCAGCGGATTGAGATCCCTGTCGAGGAGGAAAATTCCGGTGTTGGCCCACACGTCGACGCTGTTGCCGGCCACATAAAGCGGCACGTCGCCGATGATCGTGACGCCGTTTTGCCGGGCATACTCACGCAGGGCATACCACTGGCGGAAGAAGAAAAATTGCAGAAAATAATGAAAAGCCACGGTGTCGCCCAGCTCTTCACGATAACGATTCATGGCCGCAGGTTCCCTTCGTTTGATCCCTTCAGGCCAGTTGTTCCAGGGTTGTCCTTCTAATGCTTCCCTGATAGCCATGAAGAGGGCGTAGTCAGCGAGCCACCAGTTGTGTTCGTCGCAAAAGCGGGCATATTCCCCTTCATAGCGTTTCCTTTCGTCGTCGCGGAACCCCAGGAAAGCCTTTTTCAGCAGGGGCATCTTCCAGCGGGTGACCTTGCCAAAATCCACCTGGCGGATGTCAAAGCGGGGGATATTCTGAAGATCCGTTTTTTCCAGAACGCCTTCCTCGCCGAGTTGGTGAAGGTCAATCAGCAGGGGGTTTCCGGCGAAAGCCGAATAACACTGGTAGGGGCAGTTGCCGTAGGCCACGGGACCCAGGGGGAGGATCTGCCACAACTGCTGGCTTGTCTCCCTGAGGAAGTCGATCCAGGCAAAGGCGTTTTTGCCCATGGTGCCTATGCCTTCACGTCCCGGCAGGGAGGTGATGTGAAGGAGAATGCCGCTGTTTCTTTTGATCATTTCCGCAGGATTTGTCTGTATTTTTCAAGATGAATTGCTGTTTCGCGTACCAACCGCTGAACTTCGAGGCCGTGCCCAAGGGTGGGGATAAAGGCACCGGGGTCGTCTCCCCCCAGGAAGAGGTAATGGGCATGGACCAGGGAGCGGAGCCATCCCGCAGGCACATGTCCCGAGGGAAAGGAGGAAATTCCCGGGTAGTTGCTGCCCACAGGCCGGCGAACCCAGGCTCCTTCCGCCTCCGTATAATATTCAAAAAAGTCGGGAGTTTGGGAAGAGTAGCGGAGAGCGCCCTTTTCGGCAAAGATCTCAAGGTAAACGAGGTCTCCCGAACCAGAGGTGATTCGGCTTGCCGACAGGTGCCCGGCTGCACGTGTCCGGGGATCGACCAGCGACACCGAGGAGAAGAGGTCTGATCCTTCAGGTACTTCGTGAAAACTGCCCGCCTGCAGGGCATGAACCATTTGAAGTCCTTCCCCCAAAAAGGCAGTGAGCAGGCTTAGTCCATGCGATCCCAGGTCGGCCATTGCCCCTCCGTCGGGAGCCGCTGTGAGCCGGCTTTTCCGTTTGTCGCGGTAACTTTTGTGAAGATAGTCGCCGTGGTAGTATTTCAGGTCAAAATGGATTGGTGAACCCAACACTCCTGATCTCCAGTAGGAGAGGGCTTCTCTGACCGCCGGGGTCTGCAGATACTGAAAACCCACCTGTACCTGCTTGTCCGATCCTGCGGCAATCTGTGCCATCTCCTTCTCCTCTGCTAGTGAAGAACATACCGGTTTCTCAAGGTATATTCTTTTAACCCCGGGCCTACCCAGGGCTGCCTTAAAATGGGCGAAATGGGTGTGGTTGGGACCCAGGATAAAGAGGGTATCGATGTCGGCGGCTGCGTTGAACGCTTCGAACGATTCTGCCCTGGCAAAGCCATACGCCCCGGCAAAAGCCTCCCGGCTTTCTTTCCGTGCCGAACAGACGGAAACCAGCCTGATTTCAGGGGTATCAGGATAGTAAAACCGGAGCGACTGAAGGGCATATACATGGGCGCGGGCGATTCCCCCGGCCCCCAAAAAACCGACATTCACCGGGTTCATAAGATTATATCGTTTTATTTTTGATGTTTATGTTGTGCGCTATTAAACCTTTCCTTTTGGCTTCTCCTTCAGGGAACTCTCTTTGTCTGCCTTGCCGCTCCCGGGTCAGGGATTCTGTATCGTAATTCCCGGCTGACCAGGCGGGGATAGGATTATTCCACTTTTTCCAGGATATCGACCAGGTGTTTCCAGAATTTCTCCGTGGTTTCGATGTTGATCCTTTCTCCGGGGGAGTGGGCTCCCTTGATGGTAGGCCCGATGGAGATCATGTCGAGGTCGGGATATTTCTCCAGGAAGAGGCCGCATTCGAGGCCTGCGTGGATGGATCGGACGATGGGTTCCGTGTTGAAAAGCCTGCGGTAGGAGTCTACGGAGATTTTCAGGATGTCAGACTCCGGATTGGGAGCCCATCCGGGATACCCGTCGGAATGGGTGACTGTGGCACCTGCCAGTTCGAATACCGACTCAACCATAGCGGCAGCCATGGCCTTGCGGCTGTCGATCTCACTGCGCTGACTGGTGGTGACCACGATTTCCCTGTTGCCGGGGAATTTCACCGAGGCCAGGTTGGTGGAGGTTTCCACCATGCCGGGCATGCGGGTACTCCATTCCAGGACGCCGTGCGGGCAGGCCGTCAGCGCATTCAGCAGGTTGTGTAAAGTCGGGGAGTCGATCACCGACCGCGGTGGGGGTATACTCTCCCAGGTTAGCGACAGGGCAGGTTCCGTTTTTTCAAATTCGAACTTTACCAAGTCGGCGTAGGCTTCGAAATCGGCCGTAAGCTGGCTTTTGAGGTTCGCAGGGAGGGTGATGACGGCGTGGGCTTCCCGGGCAATGGCATTCCGCAAATTGCCCCCATCGAATTCAGCCAGGGAAATCCCCTGTTTTGCGCGGGCCTGCCAAAGAAAACGGGACAGGATCTTGTTGGCATTCCCCAGTCCCTTGTGGATGTCATCACCTGAGTGGCCCCCGGTCAGCCCCGACACCTTAAGTTTCAGCGCCAGGTGTCCGTCAGGTACGCTTTCTTCAGAATAGCGGAATACCGCCAGGGTATCGATGCCCCCGGCACATCCGATAAAGATCTCGCCTTCATCTTCCGAGTCAAGGTTCAGCAGGATCCTGCCGGTGAGAAATCCCGGTTGCAGGGCGTTGGCCCCGGTAAGTCCGGTCTCCTCGTCGACGGTAATCAGGCATTCGAGGGCGCCGTGCCTGATCTCTGCGGAAGTCAGCACGGCCAGCTGGGCGGCAATGCCAATGCCATCGTCGGCCCCCAACGTGGTCCCATTGGCCGAAACCCATTCCCTGCCGATCACCCCTTCGATGGGATCCTTGTCGAAATCAAACGCCGTGTCGCTGTTTTTTTCACACACCATGTCCATGTGGGTCTGGAGGACCACCACGGGAGCCTTTTCCCTCCCTGGAACTGCCGGCTTGGAAATCAATACGTTGCCGGCATCATCCCGTTTGGCTTCCAGTCCATGGGAAGCGGCAAACTCCAGTAGCCAGGCGATCATCCGCTCTTCTTTTTTGGAAGGACGGGGGACTTTCAGAATTTCAGAAAAATAGTTCCACAGAGGCTGTGGAGCTAAATCGGAAAATGAACGCATGTTGAAATATTTAGTAGTTGATAGGGAACCTAAAGATCAGATCTTGCTATTGTCCAAAACGGCCTTCCATGATGCCAACAATTGAAAGGTCTTCATCAAGTTCAGGCCAGTGTAATCCTGTTCCGCCGCAAATAATTTCTATATTTTCCAGTTGTGACCTGGAGGCATTTTTAAGTCTTTTATTTAAAGTGGAAGGAAACCTGATTTCGCGTCCATCCTGAATGAGAATACAGACCATACCATTCTCATACCATACTTTTTTTGCGGTTACCAGCAACTCAGCAACCATGTACTTCATACCATCTGGTTTTAATTAAGTCCAAATTTTCGTTAATCAATTCTTACGGTTTCTTCAAGTCGTTTATTTTTAATCCTTGTGAAAACTCAAGTTCAACAGGTTCTATCCAAACTTGCAAATCCACCTGCCTTTCGCATATGGATATTCATAGGTTCCTGACTTTCATTGGTGTAAAAGAAGAACACGAATTCCAGTTTTCTGAAAACTTCAGGCATATCAGTTTCTTTTTAATATTGACAAAAATAGCATATTTTTACGGACATGGAATCAATCAGGGAGATATACAGGATCGGGAAGGGGCCTTCGAGCAGCCACACGATGGGCCCCACGCGGGCTTCGGAGATGTTTCTGGAGCGTTTTCCCCAGGCTGACCATTACCGGATCACCCTGTATGGCAGTCTGGCCGCCACGGGGAAGGGCCATTTGACCGATGAGGCGGTGATGCAGGTTTTCGAAGGGCGGAAGTCAAATCTGGTATGGGAGCCTTTACTGTTTCTGCCGCGTCATCCCAACGCCATGAAATTCGAAGCCTTTGATGCAGCGGAGACCCTCCTGGGGGAGTGGACGGCTTATAGCATCGGCGGTGGGGCCGTAGTGGACGACCAGAGCGAAAAGGAGATGGTTCATCTCTATCCTCATAAGAGCATGGATGAAATCCTGGCCTGGTGTCACGCCAACGGATTGCGTTTCTGGGAATATGTGGAAAAATATGAAGGTCAGGAGATATGGGGTTTTCTGGAGGAAGTCTGGAAGGTGATGCAGGAGAGCATCAAACGGGGTCTGAAGGCCCAGGGGACCCTGCCGGGGGGGTTAATGCTTCCGCGAAAGGCGGGGGAGATCAAGGCCAAGGCAGGCCACTATTCCGGTCTCTTCAAGCGGCAGTCGCAGATCTTTGCCTATGCCCTTGCGGTTTCCGAGGAGAATGCCTCGGGCGGCATCATCGTCACGGCTCCCACCTGCGGGGCCAGCGGCGTGCTTCCTGCCGTCCTCTACTACCACAAAAGAATTTATAAGATCACGGAGGATGTGATCCTCAGGGCGCTGGCCACGGCCGGACTGATTGGCATGCTGGTGAAAACCAACGCTTCCATTTCGGGGGCCGAGGTGGGATGCCAGGGGGAAGTGGGTACCGCCTGCGCCATGGCGTCAGCCGCCGCCAGCCAGATGATGGGTGGCTCCATCAACCAGATTGAATATGCAGCCGAAATGGGTCTGGAGCACCACCTGGGGCTCACCTGTGACCCGGTGGCCGGTCTGGTGCAGATTCCCTGCATTGAGCGGAATGCCTTCGGGGCACAAAGGGCGCTGGCGCACAATACCTACGCCCTCATGTCGGACGGCCGCCACCGCATCAGCTTCGACGAGGTGGTCCTGACCATGTATGAGACCGGGATCAGCCTCCAGAGCAAATACCGCGAGACATCCCTGGGCGGGCTCGCCCTGCGCGATGCCATGCCGTAAAAGAAGAGTGAGAGACTAAGGGACTGAGAGACTGAAGGACGGGATCACCGGATCACGGAATCAGAGGAAAAGGTAATCGGTGACAGGTTAATTTGTTGTCGGGTGTCAGTTTCAGAATCTGCTTTCCTCCTTCCTCCTTCCTCCTTCCGTAATCCTTCCTCCTTCCGTAATCCTTCCTCCTTCCGTAATCCTCCCTCCGCCCACCGCAGTCCGCCCTCCGCAATCAGTAATCTGCCTTCCTCCTTCCGTAATCCGCAATCCTCCTTCCGTAATCCGCAATCCTCCCTCCGCAATTAGTTAAAAGAGGTAGTTCAGACCGATGTACATCCCCGATTTGCCGTCCTGTTTGTTGAGGGCACGGCCGTAGTCGACGGCAATCACGAAATTTTCATTCATAACAATGCGTAATCCGGCACCCACGGAAGTATGCAGTTTCTCAGCCTCGGACTTGAAAAAATCAGTTTTTTGAGATGAACCGAAATTTGCAGGCATTGTAAAGTCGATCTTTTTGGTGACCCTTCCGAAGTCGGCAAAAGCGTTGAGACCAAGGTAGAAGTTGTTCTTGATGAAGTTAAAGCGGACGAATTTCCAGCGGGCTTCCACATTCCCGTAAAAGAAGCCGTCACCCACCACGCGGTTACGGAGTACCCCGCGAAGGGTCTTGCTTCCGCCCAGTCCTTCCGAGAGGGCCCCCGTGAGAATCGAGGTAATCACCTGCGACTGGTAATAAAAGGGTACATCGCCGGCAAGGGTGGTTTGATAAGCCAACCGGTAAACGAGGGAAAGGTTGCGGGGAACCAGCGTGAAATACTGACGGTGGATCAGTGCAAGTTTGGCAAAGGAACTTTCTGCACCCAGAATCTCCGGGGAGGCTTCCACCACCGCTTCCGTCCAGACTCCTTTCATGGGGTTTGGCCGGTTGTCACGGGAGTCGAAAACCACTCCTCCCTTGAAAGTGGGAACAAAGCCGCCGTCCACTTCATCGCCGCTGATAATCCCCCAATCCTTGTAGTGCTGGAATAACCCCGGAACTTCCGGCAGCCTGTCGTTACCTTCTTTGTTCTTGTTCAACTTTTCGAGGTTGACATCGGCGATTTTAAAATTCTGAAAATTCCAGCCGGTGATCCAGCGGAGGTGGTCTCCGGCCAGTTTCCCCTGCAGGTCGACCTTAAAGCGGAACAATTTCCGGTCGTATTTGTAGAACATCCTGGTTTTATAAATGTGGGCGGGTTGTTCATCGTCGATCCAGTCAGCATTGTAAAACGCATCATAACCGTTGAATCCATAGAAATCGTAGGCCTGGTCGGAGAGGTAGCTCATGTCGACCGAAGTTTGCAACCCTTTGATCAGCCTGTCGGAATCGTAGTAGAATCGGTTGATGCCACTTCCCTTGGTAAACCGGGAAACTTCAAAATAGAGGGAGTGGTTGTAAGAGGGGAACCGGCTGCCATCGCCGTAATTGTAAAGGTTGACCAATGCCCCGTACTGGAATCCCAAATCGGTGTCAAAGGTAATGGTGGGAAGGGCTCCGAAATTCCACCCCGTCTTGGTTACCATCTCCTTTTCCTGGGCGCCGGCCAGTAAAAACGTACAAATCATTATCGAAAACAGGAGCGCTTTCTTCATATTTTTCATGTATTAGTATGGTTTGAATACCGGATGACAGTCGGACTGCCTCCAAGATTTTGAGCAACCTAAGATAGAAAAAAATATTAACGCAACACAACATGGTTCCAATTCATCATTCCGCTTAAATTTGGGATTCATTATCAAACTACGTATCCGATGGATTCATTTGAAATCTCTTACAGGGTAACCTACTCCGATACCGACCAGATGGGTATGATGCATCATTCCAATTATTTGCGGTGGTATGAAAATGCACGCTGGGAGCTGTTCCGGCAGTTGGGGATTCCCTATGCTACGGTTGAAAGGGAAGGGATTATCTTCCCGGTCACGGAGATCAACCTCCGGTATCACCATCCGCTGGTCTATGATCAAGAGGTGAGGGTGATCATTAGGGTCAGGTCGGTTACCGGTGCCCGCATCACCTTTGAAGGGGAGATGCATGATGGAAATGGCAGGATGATAAACGGGTCGGTCATCAGGGTGGG
>Ga0116176_10003409_pt1 | contig 11755 bp, 10 predicted proteins | sample AD_STIC08_MetaG_FD_89803 | JGI IMG/M metagenome (GOLD analysis project Ga0116176, IMG submission 89803) | Active sludge microbial communities of municipal wastewater-treating anaerobic digesters from USA - AD_STIC08_MetaG | ecosystem: Engineered > Bioreactor > Anaerobic > Digestate | place: USA... | reverse complement strand
CGTCATCTACAGAACTGCTTACCCCACGTTCCATTGACATCACCGCGCACGACGCCGGTCATGCGCGGATCGTGCTCGAGCCCCTCGAGCGCGGTTTTGGGCATACCCTGGGCAATGCGCTGCGCCGTATTCTGCTCTCTTGGATGCCTGGCTGCGCTATCGTTGAAGTCGAAATCGACGGCGTTCAGCACGAATACAGCGCGATTGAAGGCGTGCAGGAAGATGTGATCGAGATCCTGCTGAACCTCAAGAATGTTTCCGTTTCGATGCACGGCAAGGAAGATGCGCGCGTTACGCTGCGCAAAAAAGGTCCGGCGGTGGTCACGGCTGGGGATATCAAGTCCGACGCCAGCATCGAAATACACAATCCGGAGCACGTCATCTGCAGGATTTCCGGTAACACTGAGCTCAATATGACGCTGCGCATTCTGCGTGGGCGCGGGTACGAGCCTGCCGACGCGCGCGACGGTGGCGACGAGGAAACCCGCTCGATCGGCAAGCTGCGACTCGATGCTTCGTACAGCCCGGTGCGCCGCGTCTCCTATGTAGTGGAACGGGCGCGTGTCGAACAGCGTACTGATCTCGACAAGCTGGTGCTCGATCTGGAAACCAATGGCAGCATTGGTCCGGAGGAAGCGATCCGGCGTGCGGCCTCCATTCTGCAGCAGCAGTTGGCGGTGTTCGTGGATATGGAGAGTGATCGAAAGGCCGAGCCGGAAAAAAGGCACAGCGAAATTGATCCGATCCTGTTGCGCCCCGTGGATGATCTGGAATTGACCGTACGTTCCGCCAATTGCCTCAAGGCCGAGGCTATTTATTATATTGGCGACCTGATTCAGCGCACGGAAGTCGAGTTGCTGAAAACCCCGAATCTCGGGAAAAAATCGCTGACCGAAATCAAGGATATGCTCGCTTCCCGCGGCCTGTCGTTGGGGATGCGGCTCGAGAACTGGCCGCCGGCAAACCTTAAGGCCGGCGATAACTGAATCCCGGCGGTAGCCGACTTTTTTAAAGCGCAATCGGGTTGTAAAGCCCGTCGAGGAACCTAGCCATGCGTCATCTTCACAGTGGCCGCAAACTGAATCGTACCAGTCCGCATCGCCGGGCGATGTTTCGCAACATGACCGCATCGCTGGTGGAACACGAGCTGATCCGCACCACGCTGCCCAAAGCCAAGGAGCTGCGACGCGTAGCCGAGCCGTTGATCACCCTGGCCAAGTGCGACAGCGTTGCCAACCGGCGCCTCGCTTTTGCCAGGTTGCGAGATAAGGCAGCCGTGGGAAAATTGTTTGCCGAACTGGGCCCGCGCTATGAAGGTCGTCCCGGAGGTTATCTGCGTATTCTTAAATGCGGCTTTCGAGCCGGCGACAAGGCGCCGATGGCCTATGTCGAGCTGGTTGATCGGCCACGCGCTGACGACGACGCGGACGCCGCTGTAGAGGAATAGTGTCTGCGCAGAAGTCCGGGTACCAGGAGCCGGGGTCATCCCGGCTTTTTGCTGTTGGACAGTCTGCCGTCCGGCGAGGTGTGTGTTCGGGTTTTCGCGCACAAGCCATTGCGGGCCATGAATCGATTGCTCGGGTGGTGAAGGAACTGTCACCGTGAAAATTCTGGTCACCGGCGGTGCCGGGTATATCGGCAGTCATCTCTGCGTCGCGCTGGCCGAAGCAGGATTTCAGCCCGTCGTGCTGGATAACTTCAGCAACAGCCGGCCGGCGGTCATGGATCGGCTCTCAGCGATCATTGGCGTTCCTGTGCCGGTTTCGATGGGCGATATCAACGATGCGGCATTTCTCGACCGGGTATTTGCCGAACACGAGTTCGCCGCGGTTATGCACCTCGCCGGCGTGAAGTCTGTCGCTGAGTCCTGCCGGCTGCCGCTTCTTTACTATCAGAACAACCTGGGCGGCACCCTGAGTCTCTGCGCTGCCATGCAGCGAAACGGGGCGCGAAATCTGTTGTTCAGCTCCTCGGCGACCGTCTATGGAGCGTCCGCCATCAGCCCGGTGAGAGAGGATGCGCCGCTCTCCGCGGCCAATCCCTACGGGCGTTCGAAGTTGATGATAGAACGCATGCTTGCCGATCTGGTGGCCGCCGAGATCGCCAACCCCCTCCCATGGCGGGTTGCGGCGTTGCGCTATTTCAATCCGGTGGGTGCTCACCCGAGCGGCTTGCTGGGCGAAGATCCCCTCGGCACGCCCAACAATCTGGTGCCCTATGTCGCCGATGTTGCCTTGGGCAAGCGGTCACACCTCAACGTCTACGGAAACACCTACGCCACGCGCGACGGTACCGGAATACGCGACTACATTCATGTGATGGATCTCGCGGAAGGCCATGTTGCGGCATTGCATTATTTGCTGCGCGCGAATGACGGCGGCTACTTCGCGTGGAATCTGGGCACCGGACATGGTTCCACAGTCCTGGAAGTGGTCGCAGCGTTCGAGCGCAGCAGCGGCCGTTCGGTACCCTGTGCCATGGCGCCCATGCGGCCAGGGGATGTCGCCGAATCCTGCGCACATGTCGGGCGCGCGCAGGCCGAGCTCGGCTGGCGCGCGCGGCGCGATCTGGATGAGATGATGGCGGATGTGTGGCGCTGGCGGTCGGCCAATCCGGACGGCATGCGGTGAGCCGGCGCGGCGGGGATGCGATGGACACCGTCGTCATGGACAAGGCCGCGCTGACGGAGTTTCTCCGTGCAGAATTCCCGCAGAGCCGGGTCAGCATCGAAGCGGTTTCCGGCAGCGGTGTTGCGGTACGCCAAGTCATCACGGTCGACCATCTGCGCCCGGGAGGCACGGTGTCCGGGCCGGCGTTGATGGCCGTGGCGGACGTCGCGCTGTATGTCTCGATACTCGCCATCATGGGTCCGGTGGCACTTGCGGTTACCACCAGCCTGACCATCAATTTTTTACGCAAGCCTGCCGGCGACACCGATATTCTGGGGGAGTGCCGCCTGCTGAAGGTTGGCAGGCGTCTGGTGGTGGGTGAAGTGACACTCTATTCCGACGGCAGCCGTGTGCCGGTAGCTCATGTCACCGGCACTTACGCGATCCCGCCGGATGCGACTCCCGCTCCACCGACCTGAGTCCGTTGGCGCTATCCATCCAGTTCAGCACGGGCAGTGGTGGTAGCGGCCGGTGGACAGGTTCATCAGCCGCAGGCGGCCGCCCCAAACGCAGCCCGTGTCCAGTGGAAACAGGTTGGTGCCACAATCCGCGCCGTTCAATGCGGCCCAGTGACCGAACACGATGGAAATGTCCCGGGTCGCACGTCCGGCATGCGCGTACCAGGGCAACAGCCCGGGTGGCGGAGACTCGGGTCCGGTTTTGGTGCGCAAATCCAGGCGCCCGGCGGCATCGCAAAAGCGCATGCGCGTGAACGTGTTGACGATGGCGCGCCAGCGCGCCGGCCCCGCCAGATCGGCACTCCAGTCCGGCGCGTCGCCGTACAGTTCGCGCAGCAGCGCGATCGATTCGGTACGCAACACGGCCTCCACTTCACTGGCGTAACCGCGCGCCTGGGCGAGCGACCAGCCGGGTAAAATCCCGGCGTGGACCAGCACATGGCCCTGCACCTCGATCAGCAGCGGTCGCTGACGCAGCCAGTGCAGAAGCGTGTCGCGATCCGGCGCGGTCAGAATCCCGTCCAGCGTGTCCTTGGGATGCGCGGGTCGTACCCCGGCGGCGACTGCGAGCAAATGCAGGTCATGATTTCCGAGCACCATGTCGAAGCTGGCGCCCAGCGAATGGGTCCAGCGCAGGGTGGCGAGCGAATCCGGACCGCGGTTGACGATGTCGCCCACGGCGAGCAGGCGATCCTGCGTCGGGTCGAAGGCCACGCTGTCGAGCAGGCGGCGGAGCGGGTCGAGGCAGCCCTGGATGTCGCCTACCGCGTAGCACGTCATGGCGCTTAGTGCATCGTTCCGGGCACGGCCAGCACGAACAGCGGGATGACGGCGTCAAGCTCGACACCCGTGCTGTCCCGCAGGCGATAGCTGCCGGTCATGGTGCCGTGCTCGGTGCTGAGCACGACGCCGCTGGTGTAGCGGAAGGACTGTCCGGGTTCGATCCAAGGTTGCTCGCCCACCACCCCGGCACCGCGCACTTCCTGGGTCTTGTCGTGAGCATCCACGATAATCCAGTGCCGCGCGATCAGTTGCGCGGGTTCTGTGCCGACATTGGCAATGGTGATTTCGTAGGCGAAGGCAAACTGACGCACCGCTGGCTTCGATTGCTCGGGCAGGTATCGGGTTTGCACGGCAATGTGGATGTCGCTGGAGTTCATGGTAATGCGCCTATGCGGTTGCTCAGCGCCACGAAGTCCGCCACCGCAAGGGTTTCGGGACGGGCGGAGAGTGGCGCGCCCAGATCGTCCATATGCTGTGGTTCGACCAGGGTTTTGAGACAGTTGCGCAGCGTCTTGCGCCGTTGCTGAAAACACAGATTGACGAGATTTTCCAACAGCGCGGGATCCTTTGCCACGGGTTCGATGTGCGCGCGGGGTGTCAGGCGCACGATGGCGGAATCCACTTTGGGCGGCGGTACGAACGCCGAAGGTGGCACATCGAACAGCGGCTCCACCGTACAGTAATACTGCACCATGACGCTGAGGCGACCGTAGGTTTTGCTGCCGGGTGAGGCGGCAAGACGATCCACCACTTCTTTTTGCAACATGAAGTGCATGTCGTGAATGAGTTCGCGCTGTGCGAGCAGGTGAAACAGCAGCGGCGTCGAGATGTTGTAAGGCAGGTTGCCGACCAGGCGCAGCGGTTGGCCATTGTGTACAAAGACGCGATAGTCGGTGCGCAGCGCGTCTCCTGTCACCAGATGAAAATTCGCCGCGTCGCGGTAGCGACGCTCCAGCAGCGTGGCGAGGTCGCGATCAATTTCGATCGCCCAGAGTTCGCAACCGGTGCGCAGCAGGGCGTCGGTGAGCACGCCGCGCCCGGGGCCGATTTCGACGAGTCGCGCTCCCGGTTGCGGTCCCACGGCGGCCACGATGTGGTCGACAACATGCGGATCACAGAGAAAATGTTGCCCGAATCGCTTGCGCGCGCGGTGGGTGGGCGCGCTCACCGGCGGGTCCGCAGCGCAAGATCCACCGCATAGTCGATCGCCGTCCGCAAGCTCCCGGCATCGGCGGTGCCGGTGCCGACCAGCTCCAGCGCCGTGCCGTGATCGACCGAAGTACGGATCATGGGCAGGCCCAGGGTTATGTTGGCGGCGCGCCCGAACCCCATGTGCTTCAGCACGGGCAAGCCCTGATCGTGATACATCGCAAGCACTGCATCGGCATCCGCGAGATGGCCTGGCGTGAACAGCGTGTCCGCCGGCAACGGTCCGACAAGATTCAGACCCCGTGTTCGCAGTTGCTCCAGCACAGGGACGAGTACGTCAATTTCCTCGCGTCCCAGGTGACCGCCTTCGCCGGCATGTGGATTGAGTCCGCATACGAGAATACGCGGTCGGGGAATGGCGAACTGATGCTCCAGCCCCGCGTGCAGCACTTCGATGACGCGGGTGAGTGTTGCGCGGGTGATGGCGGCGGGTACCTGGGCGAGGGGCAGATGCGTGGTGACCAGCGCCACCCGCAGGCCGGTCGTTGCCAGCATCATGACCACCTGCGACGCGCCGGTCAGTTCCGCGAGCAGTTCGGTGTGTCCCGAAAACGGAATCCCGGCATCGTTGATGACGGCTTTATGCAGCGGGCCCGTCACCAGCGCGGCGCAGCGCCCGGCGAGACAATCCCGGGTGGCGGCGCGGACTGTGTCCAGCACCCAGGCGGCCGTGTCACGGTTCGGTCTTCCGGGCAGCACGGGTGTCGGGGCGAGCAGCGGCGCTATGGCAAGTTCGCCAAGGGCCAGAGGTGCGGGTGACGCGGCCGGCGCCCGCAGCCGCACTGGCAACCCCAGCAGAGCCGCGCGCCGGGTGAGCACCTCGGGATCGGTGTAGGCGACCAACTCGTGGGGGTGACCGTTTTGTATCAGTTGCAGCAACAAGTCCGGGCCGATGCCCGCCGGTTCCCCCGGCGTAACGGCAATGCGCAGCGTCATAACTTGATTTCGACGAACGCTTCGTCGCGTATTTCCCGCAGCCAGATCGGCAACTCTTCTTCGAACTTGCGTTGGTGCAGGAACGCTTGTGCCTGGTTGTGGCGAATTTCGGTTGAGAAATCCTGATCCCGGCGCCCGGTCACTTTCAGGATATGCCACCCGAACTGAGTTTTGACCGGCTCCGAAACCGCATTGGGCGCAGTGGCATTCATGACCGCTTCGAATTCCGGGACGAACTGCCCCGGCAATGCCCAGCCGAGGTCGCCGCCCTTGATGGCGCTGCCGGGGTCGTCCGAAAATTCGTGCGCCAGCTTGCCGAAATCTTCGCCGGCAACAACACGCTTGCGCAGTGCTTGCGCCAATTCGAGCGCCTGATCGTCGGTCCGGATTTCAGTGGGCTTGATCAGGATATGACTGATCTGGCTCTGGCGTACCACGCGGTCAGCGCCACCGCGCCGCCCGTACAGTTTGAGCAGGTGGAAGCCGGCGTCGGTCCGCACGGGTGCGGTGATCTGCCCCGGTTCCAGATCGCGCAGAGCGACCATGAATGCGCCCGGCAACTGGCTCGCCGTGCGCCAGCCCAGATCGCCGCCTTCCAGGGCGTTCTGCCCGGACGAGTTCGCCACCGCGAGTTGGCGAAAATCTTCTCCCTGCAGCGCTTTCCCGCGCAACGCCTCGGCTTTCTCGCGGACTGCACTGGCTTCAGCTTCGTTCGCCGCCGGGGTAAGCGGGAGCAGAATATGTCCCAAGCTGATCTCTTCCGCGGACACCAGTTGCGCGGCCGCCTCGGAGCCGAGAAAGGCCTCGATTTCCGGATTGGAAACACTGATACGCCGGTTCACGACCGACTGCTGGACCCGGGCAATGATCATTTCCTGCGCGACCTTGGCGCGCAGCGCGCTGGGGGGCAAGCCATCCGCATGCACCTGCGCGTACAGTTTTTCCAGCGTCAGTCCCTCGCGCGCGGCGATTCGTGTCAGTGCCTGATCGAGTTCACCGTCGCTTATCTTTACGCCCGCGCGTGCGCCCATTGCCAGTTGCAGTTTGTCGAGGATGAGGCGGTCCATGACCTGATTCACCAGCACGTCGCGGGGCGGTGCCTGATTCTGAGTGTGCATTAACTGCCGTTGCACCATCTCGACTTCGCTGCGTAGCTCGCTGAGCAACACCACATCGTCGTTGACAATGGCGGCCACCCCGTCGAGAAGCGTGGGTTCCGCGTTGCCTGATGGGGGGAATGAGAATACCAGCGCGCCGCATACGCACAGCAGCGCGCGCCCCGCCGTAGCCAGCAGTAGCGATCTAGCGGTTGTCTGGTTCATAGCCATAAATACTGTCTTTCAGAATGTTGTCGACCTGTTTGCCGGTGCCCGCCAAACCTACCAGTTGTACCTGCAGGAAAATGCCCTGGCTGTAGTTCAGGTTATCCGGCAGCAGTACGGTGTCGTCTCGATTCAGCCAGCGGCGCGCCAGCAGGCTCAGCTTCCAGCAGCAGCTGCCGTATTCGAGGCCGGCCATAACTTCCAGTTCCCGGCTATATGTGAAATCGTGGTTCCACCGCCCGATCAGGGTCCACTGCGGGGAGATCGGGTAATAGGTGGAAATGTCGCTCTGGTCGATATCGGTCTGGACGATGGTGTTGTTTACCAGCTGCGGGTCTTTGCGAGTGTAGCGGTAGGCGAGGTTGACCAGGGCACCGTTGGCGCGGTAGCGCAGGCTCACGTTACCCTTGTCAATCTGGCTTGCCTGATCGTCGTAGGCGACATCGCTTTGGAACCGCCAATGGTCGCTGAGACGCGCGAAAAATTCTCCCGCGAAAGGTGAGTTGTCGCTCAGCAGTTGCTGGGCGACATTGCGCTGGGTAACGTCGGTGAGCGTCTGCAGATTATCGAGATTATCGAGAAACGCCTTCGTGAAAGTCGGGTTCAGGGAAACATAACGATCCTCCAGATATTGAACGCGCCCGACGCTGCCGCGCAGCAACTCAATACCCCGGTCGTCGATGAGGCGGCTGGTCAGGCCAAGCGTTACCTGATTGGCGTCGCCGATACGGTCTCCGCCGGAAAAGCGGTCGTCACGAAATAGTTGTTGATAGCTGAAGGTGAGATCAGTCGTGTCGAAGTCGGGATGGTCGGTCTGATCCTTGAACTTGGAGTTGAGATAATAAACGCGCGGCTCCAGGGTTTGGGTGAAGCCTTTGAAGAGGTTGGCGCTGCGCTCGAAGTACAGTCCGGTGTCGAGGTCGACGACCGGCACGGTGGTGTTTGGGTCGTCGCTGGCCCCGGGAAGGGTCGGACGATCGAGCGTGTAGCCGATGTGCTTCAGTTTTGCCTCGGGGCGGAAGTAGCCCCAGGCCCAGCGCTCATCCCAGGCCGCGCCGTGGTTGGTGCGCAGGCGCTCGCCGGTGACCAGACTGTTGTCGTCGTTGTCGAACACGGTGTATTCGTTGCCGAGATTGAACTCCAGGTTGTTGTCGAGGCGGTAAGCGCCATCCAGATTCACGCGCGGTAGCTGTTGGTATTGGCTTGCCAGATTGCTGGCGATGGTCTGGTATTGGACCTCGGCGACATTCAGCGACCAGTTGGAAAATTGATAGCCGGCGGCGACCTCTTGCAGCAGGTGCGGCTGGCTGTTCACGTCCAGCGTCGAATTGCCGAGATCCCGGAAATAATCGATGTCGCTGACCTTGGTGTAGTCCACATGCGTATGCCAGGCGTATCCCGTGCCGCCGGAGTTGGTCACGTTGACGAGCCAGCGGTCATTGCCGTTGAGCGAATTCTTGCCCGTGGAGGGATTGGTATCGAGCGTGCTCCCCGAATCGTTGCTGCGGTCGTTCGGTAAAAATGCACCAGATATTGTCGTGCTGTCGAACAGCGAAAGATGGCGGAACCCGGCCTCAAGCATCTCTCCACGTGACTGCAGAAAACGCGGCGTGATGGTGGCGTCATAGTTTGGTGCCAGATTCAGATAGATGGGCTGTGCGTAATCAACGCCGTTGTCGCTTGTGACCGCGAGCTGGGGAAACAGCAGCCCCGTTGCACGGTTGTCATCGATGGGAAACCGGATCCATGGCGTATACAGCACAGGGACGTTCTTCACTTCCACCCGCGCGTTGCGAGCGGTTGCGAAATGACGGTCGGCGTCGATGCGTACCGAGCCGGTCCGCAACAGCCAAGCGTTGCTGGCCGGTTCGCAGGTGGTGTAAGTCGCATCGTCAATGTAAATCACGCCCGCTTCATCACGACTGAACTGGGTTGCGGCGCCGCGCGAATTGTTTTCGTGAAGGGCGAAAGTCGCGTGGTCGACTGTGATCTCCTGTGTTTTGGTGTTTATCTGGGCGCGATCACCCAGCAGCAGCAGACCGGCGTCGCGAAACTGGATGTGGTTTTCGAGCACCACTTGGTTGGTGCTGCGATCGATCGTCGCTCGGTCACTGCGCACCTGGCGCGAACCCTGAGTGATCTGCACGTTGCCGTTCAGGGTGGCGGTGTCGCCCTGCGCATCGGTGGTATCGGCGGTGGCGCGCAGCGGCGCGTCCGCAGGCAACAGTGCTGCATCCGGACTTGGATTGCCGGGCTCGATGTAAGCACCGCAGCACCCCGGCCGCGCGGCTTTCAGCTGTTCGGGACTCAGGCTGTCGAGCGGAATCCAGTCAAGGTTGTCGGCCGCCGCCAGGGCATCGGGTACGACCGCTTCGGTGTTGGCCGTCGCCGCGGGAGGCGTAGTGCGTCGGATCGGACGTTCGTGGACGGGCCCCGGCACGGCGCGCGGCGCGCATGCCCAGCCGCCGGTCGGCCCCGCGCTGCACGACCATTGGTTGGTGCTCGCGGGTGCCGCCGCCAGCTCAGCGGGCGCCAGGGCCAATGCGGCCGTCAGACAGCACAGGGCATGGCGGAGCGTTCGTATGCGTCGATGAAGCTGGCGCGCCCAGGCGCCGGGAGTCGGGGAAACAGCCACTCGGATTGCCCTTGATTTGCCGCCGGCATTGTACCCGAACTATCCCGGGGTTTAGGCCCACTGAATGCCCTGGGGTAGAATGCGTTTGGGGTTTTCGAGGCCGGCATGTGGCGCATCACGAGCAGTTGGCGGGTTGGCTTGGCGACTGCCTGCCCGATGGGACAGCGGCAGATCTGCCGCTGGCACTGGCGCCGCTGCGGGGGGATGCCGGATTTCGGCAGTACTACCGCGTCGCGTCGCAACCCGAGTTGATCGCTGCCTACGCCCCTCCCGCCACGGAAAATACCCTGGCTTTTGTCACCAAGGGCCTGGCCCTGGCGCGCTCCGGAACCCATGTCCCCCGTGTGCACGCCGTCGATTATCGCCGTGGCTTCGTGGCGCAGGAGGACCTCGGCGATGCCCTCATGCTCGCCGGCCTCGCCGCCGATAACGGCGACCGGCGCTATGGCGCGGCGCTGGCCGCCCTCGCAAGAATCCAGGCGACGGCGTGCGATCCAGCGGTGTTTCCCGCGTACAGCGCCACGCTTTTGCGGGAAGAGATGGCGCTGTTTCCGCAGTGGTTTGTGCACGCCCTGCTGGGGATTACACTGACTCCGCAGGAGCAGACGCTGCTCGCCAACCTGTTCGATCTGTTGATCGAGAGCGCGGACGCGCAACCCCGAGTGGTGGTCCATCGCGATTATCACAGCCGCAATTTGCTGCTGCTGGACGACGGCGATATGGGCGTTGTGGACTTTCAGGATGCGGTGATCGGTCCGCTGAGCTACGACCTGGTGTCGCTGCTGCGCGATTGTTATTACCGGCTGCCGGAGACCGATCTGGCCCGTTATCGCGATCAGTACCTGGCCGCGGCGCGACAGTCCGGCTTACTGCGAGTCGAGACACAGCAGTTTGCGCGCTGGTTCGATTTCATGGGGTTGCAACGCCATATCAAGGTGCTCGGCATCTTCTGCCGGCTGTGGCTGCGCGACGGCAAGCCCGGCTACCTGAAGGATCTTCCGTTGGTGATTCGTTATGTATTGGAAGTGGCTGCGCGCTACCCCGAAACCCGGGCCTTCGCAGCCTGGTTCGAGGCGCGGCTGCTGCCGTCGCTGGCCGGTCAGCCCTGGTATTCACCCTGGCAACAGGCGGGCGAAATATGCGCGCCATGATTCTCGCGGCGGGGCTGGGCAAGCGCCTGCGGCCGTTGACCGAGCACTTGCCCAAGGCGCTGGTGTCGGTAGCCGGCAAGCCCCTGATCGAATACCACATCGACAAGCTCGGCGCGGTCGGTATCGGCGAACTGGTGATCAACACTTGCTGGCTGGGTGAGCTGATCGAGCGCAAGCTGGGCGATGGCGCGGCGTTTGGCGTGCGCATCCAGTGGTCGCGGGAAGCCGAGCCGCTGGAGACCGGCGGCGGCATTCGGCACGCCTTGCCGCTGTTGGGTCCGGCTCCCTTCGTTACGGTAAGCGCCGACATCTGGAGCGACTATGGGTACTCCCGTCTGCCGCACGCATTGCCATCAACGATGCTCGCGCACCTGATCCTGGTGCCTAACCCGCCCCACAATCCCGCCGGCGATTACAGTCTGGATGCCGCCGGGATTGTGCGGCCGCGTGACCCCGGCGAGGCGAGCTTCACGTTCAGTGGCCTGGGCGTACTCGCGCCCGAGCTGGTGGCGGATTTTCCGGATGGCGCCGTATTTCCCTTGCGCGATGCGCTGCGGCGCGCGATCGCTGCCGGTGCCGTTACGGGTGAAGT
>Ga0116176_10003408_pt1 | contig 11757 bp, 9 predicted proteins | sample AD_STIC08_MetaG_FD_89803 | JGI IMG/M metagenome (GOLD analysis project Ga0116176, IMG submission 89803) | Active sludge microbial communities of municipal wastewater-treating anaerobic digesters from USA - AD_STIC08_MetaG | ecosystem: Engineered > Bioreactor > Anaerobic > Digestate | place: USA... | reverse complement strand
GATGCTCTGTGGCTCGGCGCGCACCTTCTGGCCGAGGCGTTCTCCCGTTACGGCAACGACCAGGACCGCGCCAGCGCGGTGGCCCTCCTGACCTCGCTCGCGCGCGAGTACCCGTCGAGTTCGCTGGCGGCGCGTGCGCGCGCGGAGGCTGCGAGGCTGCGGGGACTCGCCGCCCCGGCGGCCCCGGCGGCGGACGCTGGCCAGGCGGCGCCTGCGCCGCCTGGCGCCGCCGCGGCGAGTTCGGCTCCCCGGGGCCGCCGCGTCCTCGTCCGCGACATCCGGCGCCTCGTGACGCCAGGCGGGGCCTCGGTGGAAGTCGAACTGGACGGGCCCGTTCAGTTTCGCGAACAGCGCCTCGATCAGCCGCCGCGCCTCTTCGTGGACCTCGCGAACACGCACACGATGGACGCGCTCCGCGACGCTTCGTTCGCGTTCGAGTCCGGCGCGGTCAAGCGGCTGCGCGTCGGACGGCACCCGAACGACGTCACGAGGATCGTGATCGAGACGGGGGCGGCGGCCCGGTGCTCGTCCCGCCTCGCCTCCGCACCCTACCGCGTGATCATTTCGTGCGACGAGCCCGCCGTTCAGACCGGCGTCCCGGCTGTCGAGCCCGTCGCGGAGCCGGCCGCGGCAGAGCGCCCGCCCGAGCCCGCGCGCGCTCCCGTCCAGCCGGCGGATCCCGGGCCGCGGGGCGAGGCTCCGGTGCCGCCGCCAACGCCTGCTCCGGCTGTGCGCTCCGAGTCGCCAGCCGCGCCATCGGCCAACGGCCGCGGCGGCTACTCGATGGCCAGGCAGCTCGGGCTCCGCGTCGGGCGCATCGTGATCGACGCGGGCCACGGAGGCCGCGACCCTGGAGCCGCCGGGCCCGGCTTCAACGAGGCTGACCTGACGCTCGACGTCGCCCTTCGCCTCGAGAAGCTGCTCTCGGGCGAGCCCGGCATCGAGGTGGTGCTCACGCGCCGCACCGACGAGTTCGTCGAGCTGCACGAGCGGACCGCCATCGCCAACCGCGCGGGCGCGGACCTGTTCGTCTCCATTCACGCGAACGCCAGCCGCAACCGCAACGCCCGGGGCGTCGAGTGCTACCTGCTCAACTTCGCGTCCACGCCGGAGGCTGCCGCGGTCGCCGCCCGCGAGAACGCGTCCTCGTCGCTCACGATGAGCCACCTCAACGATCTCGTGAAGCAGATCGCCCTGAACAGCAAGCTGGAAGAGTCCCGGGATCTCGCCGGGCACCTCCAGCGCTCGCTCGTGAGGCGGCTGAGGGCGTCGAACCAGGGGATCAGGGACCTCGGCGTCAAGCAAGCGCCCTTCGTCGTCCTCGTAGGCGCCTCCATGCCCAGCGTCCTGGTTGAGGTGTCCTTTCTGACGCATCGGCAGGAAGGGCGGCTGCTCGGCACCTCGAGCTACCGGCAGCGCATCGCCGAGGCGATCCTCGACGGCATCCGCGGCTACCTGGGCACGCTGAAGCGCGTACACACCGCCGCCGGCGCCGGCGACGGGCCGGTGCGGGGCCAGGCGCTGGAGGGGCTACAATAGCGGGTCGTCGATGCTCGCAGCGCAGCCCGTCACCCCGGTCATCGTCAAGGTCGTCCCGGAGCCGACTCCCCAGGTCGGCGCCGCCGACGTCATTCTTGACTCGCTCGGCCTCGTGGGCGTCATCGTGATCGCCGCGCTGGCCGTCGGCGGCCTGCTGGGCGCCGTGCTCATCGGCATCAAGCGGTGGCGCGAGGCGCGCCACGGCGGCGCGCTGCCGAGCGATCACACGCCGCTGGATCTCAGCTCCCCCCACCGGTAGCCGGCGCACCCGAGAGAGCGAGGCGATCAGGCCACAGGCGGCGGCCACGCGTCAGGCGTGCAGGCGAGTTCTGCCATCGTTCTTACCGCCACGCCCGTCGGGCCCTTCGGCTGCCACGGCTGCGCTTCATCCGCCCAGGCCGTGGAGGCGATGTCGAGGTGGGCCCAGGGACGTCCTCCGCTGAACTCCTGCAGGAAGAGCGCGGCTGTGATCGACCCGGCCGGCCGGCCGCCGATGTTGGAGATGTCCGCAATCTCGCTGCGAAGCTGTTCCCGGTACTCGTCGACCAGGGGCATCTGCCAGACGCGATCTCCGGCCCGGGCCGCCGTCCGCGCGACGAGATCGGTCCACTGGGCGGGCGTGCCGAACAAGCCTGTCATGTCGCGGCCCAGCGCGATGCCGATGGCCCCCGTGAGCGTGGCCGCGTCCAGCAGATGCGTCGCGCCCAGTTCTCGCGCGTACCACAGCGCGTCGCCCAGGATGAGCCGCCCCTCCGCGTCCGTGTCGAGGACCTCGACGGTCTTCCCCGACGCGCTGCGCAGGACGTCGCCCGGCCTCGTCGCGCGCCCGCCTGGCATGTTCTCCACAAGCGGCACCACCCCGATGACCGGCGCGTTCGGTTTCAGCGCGGCGACGGCTTTCATGGCCGACAGCACCGCCGCGCCGCCCGCCATGTCGGTCTTCATCAGGTGCATCCGATCCGAGGGCTTGATGGAAATGCCGCCGGTGTCGAACGTGACGCCCTTGCCGACCAGGCCGAGCAGGGGCCGAGCCGGCGCGTCCGGCGGGTCGTATCGGAGGACCACCACGCGCGGAGGCTCCGCGCTGCCGCGCGAGACGCCGAGCAGGAGGCCCATGCCCAGGCCGGCAATCCGGTCTTCGTCGAGCACATCGACTCGGAGGCCGGCGTCTGCGCCGACCTGTCCGGCGATGTCGGCGAACAGCCTCGGCGTCATCACGTTCGCAGGCTCGTTCGTGAGGGCTCGCGCGAGGTTGCTGCAGGACGCGAGGATGTAGCCGCGCCCCGCCTCCCGCTCGGCCTCCCGCACGTCGGCAGAGGCCGTCGCGGGCGGCACCACCACGAGCGCCTCGATCGGCACCGGCCGCGCCTCGTCGCCGCTCTTGTAGATGCCCGAGTAGTGGGACGCCAGCGTCAGCCCCTCCGCCGCCGCCCGGGCTTCGTCGGCCAGCGGCAGCGCTCCGGAGGCCGCCATGGCCAGGCGCCGGACGCGCCGCTCGCGCGCGGCGAGTGCGGCGGCCGACGCGGCCCGCCTGACGCGCCTGGCGTCGCACGCAGCGCGCGTTCCAAAGCCGGCGAGCATCACGCGCTCCGGGCGCCAGCCTGGCCCGGCGGCCGGCAGCACGAGCGTCGTGAAGGCCTTCGGGGTGAACTCCCGGCGTTCGATGACCGCGCGGACAAGCGGCCCGAGCACCGCGTCGAGGTCGGCCGGAAGCGCCGGCACCTCGCCCTCGAAGACCGGCACGACGAGCAGATCGACGTCGAGCGATGACCACGCCGACGCGATCACGCCGACAGGGAGCGACTGTTCCGTGTACCGCATCAGTCGATTATGCACGAGGTGGGCACAAAGACACACCGCCCGGCCGGGCGCCGCGGCCCGGACGGTGCGCGGCGCGCGGGAAGCAACCTGGCGGCCTACGCCACGGCGCCGGAGAAGCCGGGCCCCGCAGGCGCGCTCCGGCGCCGGCCGAAGCGGCTCAGGATGACGGCCCCGAGGCCGACGGTCCACGCGACGTACTCGACGAGGAAGCCGGCCACCAGCAGGCCGGCGACAAAGAAACCAGCCGGAGGCCCGAGCAGGCCGACGAACCTCGCGACGGCCGTCAGCGCCCAGATCACGGCGAGGCCGAGGACGAGCGACGCGGCCATGCCCGGCGCCGCGCCGCCCACCCGCCGGGCAACGCACGTGCCCAGCGCGCGCCCGGCCCCGGCCAGGCCCAGCACGAATGCCAGCCCGACGGCGATGAGGCCAAACGGCACCAGCAGGAGCAACGGGATCCCGATGATCGAGATGGCGAGCACCGCGACCGTCAGCACGAGCAGCGGAACGAACAGCAGTTCAGCGGCCAGGCCGACGAGGCCCGCGCGCCAGGGTTCTGCCGCGGCGCGGTCCGAGACCCCTCTCACCGCCCCGGGCGCCACCGCTGCCACGATCGCCGCGAAGAGCGCCGCGAGCCCGAGACGAACGAGCGTGGTCAGCAGATCGACCGTGCCTCTCGGCCTGCCATCGAACGGAGCGATCACCCAGCGCCAGTCCCTCCACGGCCGAACACGGAGCAGCGGCCCGAGATGCGGTCCCGAGAAGGCGATCTCGTTGCTCTCGCCTTCCAGGACGGCGCCCGGATCGCACTCGACGCCGCCGCCGATGGACGTCACGTCGCCGCGGACGCGCGCCGTCGGCCCGAGAACCACCGAGCCGCCCACGGCGACGACGCTGCTCTCGACGAGCCCGTCGACGCGCGCCGACCCCAGGACGACCACCACGTCGCTGACCGCTTCGTCCCTGCCGACGATCACATCGCCGCCTATCCGGACGCGTGCGCCGCCATGGCGGCCCCAAGCCGCCTTGGGCCAGCCGGACACGTCGGGCAAGGCCGGCCGACCCGGGGCGCCAGGGGCCTCGGACTCCGGCGATGGAATCCCCGCTGTGGCGGCTGCAAAGAACGCACGACAGCCCTCCGCGTCAAGAAACGACAGCTGGGCCACCAGGTCCGCGTCCCTGCCGAGGCGATCCCGCAACTCGCGGCCTGTTACCGCGGTTCCGTCGAGCAGCACCCGCCCGTCGTTCACGTCGATGGTGCGCACGCCGGCCGCGTCCGATCTCGGAATCAAGATCATCCCCCCTCGGATCTCGACGATCCGGAACCGCTCCTCCGTGCGCTGACGCAGCGCGCGCAGGTCCGGCGGCGCGGCCTCGGCTGGCCGCGTCCCTTCCCGCTCGGCAGACGCCGGCACGGACGTGAGCGCGAGGCCGCTCGCCATGACCGCGAGCGCAACGGCGACCACGGGACTTCGCATATCAGGGCTCCTGTTCGCGCATCAGGCGATGCAGCGCCGCGAGCGCGCCAGCCGCGAGCGCGAGTTGCGCGGCCAGCAAGGCCGCAAGCTCCGGGCCGGCGAACTGGCGGCCCAGGATGCCGGCGGCCCGGCCGAGGCCGGACCACACCGCCAGTACGCCGGCCACCCAGGCCCAAGCCGCCGCGGCCGCGCCGCCCAGGCTCAAGGCAACGGCGCGCAGCGACGCGAGAAGCGCGCGGCACCAGCTTTCCGGCGGGAGTGCGGCTCCAGCCGCACCGGCCGACAGGATCGCCGACGCGACGGCCGCCCGCAGCCACCACGCCGACCAGACATCCGGCTTCGTCCTCAGGGCGGCGAGCCTGGTCGCGACAGCCTCCGCCAGCCAGACCGGCGGATCGAGCCGGCCGATTCCGCGGGCCACGGCCCTGAAGCGCCAGTCCGCCTCGTCCGGCCGCCCCGCCTGCTCGGCCGCCAGCCACTCCGTCACCCGGCCGTCCGGCTCCATCAGCATGACCTTCCAGTCCCTTCTACGCGCCCGACCCCGGGTCGGGTTGCACCGGGCCTGGCGTGCGCGCGGGATCGGGCCCCCACCCGGACTCCGCCATCAGGCGCGCGAGGGCCGCTCGCGCCCGGTGGAGGTGGCTCTTCACCGTGCCGAGCGGCAGGCCTGTGGCCAGCGCGATCTCCTCGTACGACAGGTCTTCGAGGTAGCGCATGACGACGAGCGATCGGAACGCCGGACGCAGCCGCGAGAGGGCGGCCTCGAGATCGGCCCGCAAGTCGCGCCGGAGGGCGTGATCGAGGGGAGACGGCGCGCGCGCATCCACCAGAACGTCGCCCGGGTTCTCCGAGCCCGACCAGTCGTCAATGGGCACCAGGATCGGCCGCACCCTGCGCAGGTGGTCGATGGCGAGGTTGTGCGCGATGCGGAGGACCCAGGTCGAGAACTTGTAGGCGGGGTCGAAAGAGCCGAGCGCGCGGAACGCCTTGAGAAACGCCTCCTGCGTCAGCTCCTCGGCGACGCCCTCATCGCGGACGACCCTGGCCACGAGGTTGTACACCGCCCGCGCGTGGCGCTCCACCAGCTGCCTGGACGCGTCCTGCGAGCCGGCGAGCGCCAGCCTGACGAGCTCCGGGTCTGCGCGCACCATGGCCTCAAGACGAGAGCCGGCCACCCAGCGACGATCCGCCGGAACCGGGATCGCCAGGCCTGCCTGGTTGCGTACGAACGGGGATCCCGCCGGTCGCCCGAACAGCCCGTTCGACGCGATCCCAGGCGCGAGCGTCAGCGCGCAGCCCGGCCAGGCGCCAGGCGCGCCCTTCGAAGAGGCGCCAGGATGCCGCCTCGAGGCCTTGTTCGAGGAGCGGCGGAACCAGAGCGCCCGAGATGAGCGCCAGTCGCTCGGGCAGCGTGGCCGCCGCCGCCCCGAGCGTCCCTTCGTCTCCCCCAAGATCCATGACGACGGCCCGGCCCTGGATGAGATCCGCGAGCCGAGCCAGGGCGGCCGCATTCCGATCGGGAAGACCGGCGAGGACGACGAAATCCGCTCCGCCGGCGATCACTAGGTCATCGGCGCCGACCTCAATGACTCCGCGGCTGACGGCGGCCTCGAGCCGGTCGTTTCGGTCGCAGCCGATCATGAGCGTCGAGGGCCAGGCGCGGCGGAGCGCGAGCGCAAGCGAAGCGCCAACGGTACCCAGGCCCGCGATCGCCACGCAAGCGAAGGCCGGCGCATCGCCTGGGCCGCCACGCGAGTCGAGTACGGAGAATCGCCGCCTGCCTTCGCCCATATCCCCTCCAGCGCCAGCGCCGCCCGGCTGCCCCGGCTCGCGCCGCGCCCGCGCCGGCGCGCGCCTTCATGTCGAGACGTGATCCTGTCCTGCTCCGTTCCCTCATGAGCTGCCGAAGTCCGTGCGCTTGGGCGTCCTTGACCCTGCGGCGCCATACTCGCTATAAGGTGAGCAGGTGAAGCACCCAGCGATTGCCGCGCTCGTCCTGGCGTGGGGCGCCGTCACGCTCACGGCGCCGGCGCCGACGCCCCACATGCCCGTTGCCGAGATTCGTCCCGGCATGGTCGGTGTGGGAAAGACCGCATTCCAGGGCACGGCCATCGAGGAGTTCCAGGCGCACATCCTGGGCGTGCTCCACTCGAACGTGGGCCCCAGGCGAGACCTGGTCCTGGCGCGCCTCGAAGGAGGGCCGCTCGCGAACACCGGCGTGATTGCCGGGATGAGCGGCAGCCCCGTCTATGTCGGCGGGCGGTTGATTGGCGCGGTGTCGTACTCGCTCGGCGCGTTCGCCACTGAGGCCCTCGCCGGCATCACGCCGATTGGCGAGATCGTGGAGGCCGCACGCAGCGGGCTGGCCGGTCCCGCGGCAGTCCCGCCGCCAGTCCCGGTCGGCTCTGATCTGGCGACCCTGATGTCCGTCGTCGAGCGCGCGTTGGAACGGGCCAGGGACCAGGCCGGTGCGCCATGGGCCCTGCCACCGTCCGGACGCGGGCTGCCCGGCGCCGCGTCGCTGCAGCCCATCGCGCTTCCGCTGACGCTCGGCGGACTGGGCAAGCAGGCCGCCGAGGCGGTGTCCGGTCCGTTGCGCGCCGCGGGATTCCTGCCGCCGGTCCAGGCGCCCGGCGGCCTGCCGGCGGCGTCTGGCGCGCCGCTCCAGCCGGGCGAGCCCGTCGGCGTGGCCCTCATTACCGGCGACCTGCAGCTCGGCGCGACCGGCACGGTCACGGAGGTCGACGGCCAGCGCGTCTACGCCTTCGGCCACGCGATGTACAACCTCGGCCCCGCCTGCTTCGCCATGACGCGAGCCTACGTGCACGCCGTCTTGCCGAGTCTCTCGCAATCGATGAAGATCGCGTCGGTTGGCGAGACGATCGGCACGATTCAGCAGGACCGCGCCACCACGGTCGCCGGCCTTACAGGCGTGCGCCCGGACATGGTCGGCATGACGGTGTCGCTGCGCCGGGACGGCGGGCCGGCTCGGCGCTTCTCCTTCGAGCTTGGCGACCACCCGCTGCTGACTCCCCTCTTGGCCTACACGGCGCTCACCGGCATCATCGTCGAACACGAGCACGACATCGGACATGCGACGTACCGGGTCCGCGCCCGCATCGCCATTGACGGGCATGCCCCCGTCGAAATCGACGACGTCCATGCCGGGGAGCAGCCCGGCGCGGCGGCTGCTTCCGCCGTCGCCGTGCCGCTCAGCTCGCTGTTGACCAACGGCCGCGATCCGGTTCGCGTCAGGGCGATCAGCGTGGACATCGACAGCGCCGAGCGGCTTCGGGCCGCCACGATCGATCGCATCTGGCTGGCTGCGCCGGAGCCGCGGCGCGGGCAGACGGTCCCGCTGAAGATCCTGCTCACCCCGTGGAGGGGCGAACCGGCCGTCAGGACCGTGGAGATCGAGATCCCCCGCCACGCGGAGGGCCCCCTGACGCTGGTGGTCGCCGACGGCGTCAGCTTCGCCCAGTGGGAGCAGCGCGAACGCCGCGCCGCGCTCGCGCCGTCGACGCTCGACCAGCTCATCAAGGCGCTGAACCAGGCGCGGCGCGGGAACCGGGTGTACGTGCGTCTCGCGGGCCGGGACGCCGGCGCCATTGTCAACGGAGAAATCCTCCCCTCGCTGCCGGGGTCTGTGCTGGCCGTCATGCAGAGCGACCGCGGCGCCGACGCCGCCTCGGCTCTCCAGACGTCGGTGCTCGGCACGTGGGAGATCTCGACCGACGAGGCTGTCCGCGGGATCCGCACGATCACCATTCCGCTCGCCCCTCCCGTACCCGTTCCGTGACCACGATGGTCGCGCGAGGCCACTGTCGCATGAGACTCCGCCTGCTCACACCGGCCACCATAGTGCTGCTCCTCGCTGCCGGCGCCGCAGCGACCCACGCGTCGACCGCGCGGTTCTGGCGCGTGTCCACGCGGGCCGACCTGCTCAAGGGCGAGGCAACCGGGCTGTCAATCGACTACGACGGCCGGCTCGTGCTGGGCCCCGCCTCGCGGACGCTCCTCGAGCCGGCCGCCGCGTTCATCTGGTGCCTGGCGCCGGCCCCTGGCGGCGCGGTCTACGCCGGCGGCGGCAACGACGGCCTCGTCTGGCGGGTCGATCGCGACGGGTCCAGCCGCGTCGTGTTCGACGCGGCCGAACTGGAGGTGCATGCGCTGGCCGCCTCGCCGGACGGCTCGCTGTTTGTCGGGACGTCGCCGGACGGCAGAGTCTACCGGATCGGCGCGGACGGCGCGGCCACGCCCTTCTTCGATCCGGACGACACGTACATTTGGGCTCTGGCGCTTGACCCGCTGGGACGCCTGTATGTCGCCACCGGCAGCAAGGGCGCGATCTACCGGGTCGGGCGCGACGGGCGCAGCGAAATGGTCTTCCGCGCGCAGGCGGCCAACGTGACCTCGCTGGCCGTCGACGCCGCGGGCCGGGTCTTCGCCGGGACCGAGTCGCCGGGGCGCATCGTCCGGATTTCGGCCGACGGCAAGGCGTTCGTGCTTCTCGATTCGCCGTACCGCGAGCTGCGCGGACTGCGGGTGGACGCCGAGGGAACGCTCTACGCCGTCGCGGTCGACGGCAAGCCCGAGGCCCGTGAAGCGGCCCAAGCGGCGTCGCCGCCCGAGCCTCCTCGGGCGGTTCCGGCCGCGGCCGTCTCCACCGAGATCACCGCCGTCACTGTTGTCGACGCGTCCGCGCCCGCCTCAGGCGCCCCGCCCGCCCACGCAGCCGCCGGTCCCTCCCCCGCCGCCAAAGGGGCCGTCTACCGCATCGATGCGTCGGGCGCCAGCGAGATCGTCTGGTCGTTCCCCGACGATCAGCCGTTCGATCTCGTCCTCGAAGACGGGGGCAGCCTTCTCGTCGCCACGGGCGGCGCAGGCAGGATCTATCGATTGGCCGGTGACCCGTGGAAAGCGATGCTCGTCACGCGCGTGGATTCGCGGCAGGCGACGTCGCTCCTTCGGCTGGAGGCCGCGACCTATGTCGCGGCCTCCAACCCGGCTCGCATCGTGAGGATCGAGCGCGCCTCGGCTGCAGAAGGCTCCTACGTCTCGGAGGCCAAGGACGCGGGCATGGCGGCCTCGTGGGGCACGATTGCCTGGCGTGCGTCCGGAGCAGCCGGACCGGGCGCCATTCGCATCGCCACGCGCACCGGCAATACGGCCGTTCCGGACGACACCTGGAGCGACTGGAGCGCGCCGTATCAACGGGCGGAAGGAGATGCCGTGACGAGCCCGGCCGCCCGGTACCTGCAATGGCGGGTCGAACTGAAAGGCCAGTGCGCCGGCTCCGCCTCGCCCGCGCTGGCGTCGGTCAGCATTGCCTACCTGCAGCGCAACGCACGGCCGCGCGTCACCGAGATCACGGTGCATCCCCCCGGCATCGTGTTCCAGCGGCCGTACCCGGCCGGAGAACCGGAGATCGCCGGCCTGGGCGACGTGCCCGGCGAAGCGCGCGCGCCGGCCTTCGCGACGCCGCTCGGCTCGACCCAGCAGACGCCGGCATCCGGCCCGGCGCTCGGTCGGCGGATGTACCAGAAGGGCCTGCAGGCGTTCGCGTGGAAGGCCGAGGACGACAACGACGACCGGATGGAGTACGCCGTGTTCTTCCGCGCCGTCGGGGACGCCCAGTGGAAGACGCTCCGCGCCAACGCGCCGGAGCTGCTCGTGACGTGGGACACGACGTCGGTGCCGGACGGCACGTACGTTGTGAAGGTCACGGCCTCGGACGCGCCGAACAACCCGGCCGAGCAGGCGCTGACCGGCGAACTGGAGAGCGCGGCCTTCGACGTGGACAACGGCGCGCCCGCCATCACGATCCTGCGCGCGGTCCAGGGAGCGTCGTCCTCCGAAGTGGAGTTCGAGGTGGCGGACTCGCACTCGCCGCTGTCGGTCGTCGAGTACTCGATCGACTCGGGCCGATGGATTGCGGCCTACCCCGTTGACGGCGCCGCCGACTCGCGCCGCGAGCGCTACGCGATCCACATCGAAGGGAAGGCGGAGGGCCGGCTGGTCATCCGAGCCACCGACGGCATGAACAACACCGCGACGGCGAGAGTGGGCGGGGCGGGCCTCCGCTAGCGGCTCAGGGCGGCGCTACCCGCGCACGGCGTCCGGTCCCCGGGGAAGCCGGCTCTGTTTGGCCGCCGGGGGCATCTTTCCGCGCACGGTCGTGCGCGCCAGCACGAGGACCGTTTTCACCGTCACCGGTGTGCCGCCCAGGCGCGCCGGCTCGAACCGCGCGCGGGACAGCTCGTCAAGCAGCCTGATGGCCCGCTCGCGCTCCGAGTTCGTGGACCGGTCCGAGAGGTACTCGAGGCTCGCGATGCGGCCGTTGCGCGTGACCACCGCCGCCAGCGCGAAGACCGCGTCCTCCTCGCTCACCAGGTCTTCAGAGATCAGGCTCCAGCCGGAGGGCGGCGACACCACGCGGCTGTCCAGGCCGATGGCGGGGGCGCCCAGGGTGTCCATCATGCCGGCCAGGGAGTCGGCGCGCGCGCTGAGCGGCGCGAAGTGGAAGATGACGATGACGAGCAGGACCGACACGCAAGTGAGCGCCGCGGAGCCAACGGCGGCGTACCCGAGGCGCATGTCCTGGAACGCTCGAGACAGCAGGGCCGGCACCGACTCGTCACGCTCGGCGCAGAGCCGGTTCAGAGTCTCCGCCCCGAGGGCCTCGAGCGAGAACGGCCGGCATGCGGCCGAGTCGGCGGCTCGTTCGCGCAGCAGGGCGCCCAGCTCACGCAGGCCGTCGAGCTCCGCCGCGCAGGAGGCGCACGCGCGGAGGTGCGCGTCGCCCGTGTCGTCCGCGCGGATGCACGCGTCGCTGACTCGTCCCCCGCCCGCGATGCGGGCCATCAACTCCATGCGCCCTCCGCGCGCTCCGGGGCCGGTGGTCGCGCCGACGCAGATC
>Ga0116176_10003406_pt1 | contig 11766 bp, 7 predicted proteins | sample AD_STIC08_MetaG_FD_89803 | JGI IMG/M metagenome (GOLD analysis project Ga0116176, IMG submission 89803) | Active sludge microbial communities of municipal wastewater-treating anaerobic digesters from USA - AD_STIC08_MetaG | ecosystem: Engineered > Bioreactor > Anaerobic > Digestate | place: USA... | reverse complement strand
GAGTTGCTCAGGGTCGATTTTGGCTTTATCTGGCAGATGATCGAAGATCAGTATGGCACCGAACCGGCTTTGATCGACGAAAACACCGGCAGCGTCATTTTTCCGGTCAATGCGGTCTGGAAAAGAATCGAACCAAAGCTCGATGCAGCGCCATTTTTCAGGCCGATGTATGAGTCGATCGCCAGGCACCTCGAAAAAGTGCGAACCGGCCAGGGCATGAATTAATCTGATAAAATCCAGCCTTTAAAGGCTTTCCAGCGGGCAAATGGCCGCCGGCTTTCGTTATCTACAATTTCGATGATGCCGCGGCCGCTCGCATCGTAAACCCTGCCACAGCTGCAGCGGAAAATGCCACTGCCGGCTGCCGGGGTGCCCGGGTCTTCGGGCAGACTGTCGATTGCTGCTCTGCCGCAGATACATTTCGGGTATGGTTTTTGCCCAAGTATGAGTTCTCGCTCGAGCCAGGCAAGCTTTTCGATGAGAATAATCAGTATGAGCGGAAACGCGATCATACCGACTATGCCGGCAGTGTTGCCGAAGCGCGAACCGATAGTGTCACCGGCCCAGGCTGCCGCAAGAAGCAGCAGCAGAGCGATGATCTCGTAACTGCTGACACCTTTTTTATTTAGAATCATCTGCATCTGCAAAGTATACCACCTCGGCTGACTGTGGGCAAAGTTGCTGTCTGATGGTGCTTTGTGGCTTGATAACCAAAATAAAATCCGGGGGTTTTCGGGCAATGCTGTCTGTGGTAAAATTAGTTGCGTGCGCAACTAATTTTACGAAGAAGCAGATAATTCATATGGTTGAACAGCAATTTCTTGGCCGCTGGGTTGCTCAGACATATCGTGCCACCCATGCATATATGGCAGAAAGACTCAGAAAGTTGCAGATCGGCTACGGCCAGTTTCCCTTTCTCAATTACCTGAGCCGCAGCGGCCCTTCATCACAGGAAGCCATATCGCAGGCGCTGATGTTCGACAAGGCGACCACCGCCCGTGCCATCAGAAAGCTCGAAGAGGTCGGTTACGTCGAACGCCGCATTGCCGAAGATGACCACCGCCGCTATGAGGTAAAAATTACCGCCAGCGGTGCCGCCGCCGCCGGTGAGATCAAGGCGTTTCTCAAAGACTGGAATCAGCGCCTGACCGCTGGCTTTAGCCCGGCCGAAAAAGAAATGATTTTTGCGCTGATGATCAGGGTCGCCGAAAATGCCCGGCGCGAATATCGTAATTTACACGTGGAAGCTGAAGAATAAAGAGGCTTCATAAGGGAGATATATGAACAGATTCGCACTAACTTTTATCAGCGGGATTATTCTTGCCTGGCTTCTTGTGAGTCAGTTTCAGCCGTCTGCCAGCAATACGGTGGGTGGCCGGCGCGGGCCTGGCGGTGCCATGGCAGTTGCGGTCGAAATCGAACCCCTTAAAATCGGCAGTCTTGTCGATGAGGGGCGCTTTGTCGGTTCGATCGAAGCCACTTCTAAATTCATGGTTGCCCCGAAAATCTCGGGCAGAATCAAAAAACTTTTTGTCGATATCGGTGATACCATCGATAATGGCGCAACTATCGCCACTCTTGACGATGAAGAAATGCTTCTTGCGGTTAAACAGGCCGAAGCCGACCTTGAAATCGCCCGGGCCAATCTTAATGAAAGCGCTGGCCTGCTCGAAATTTCGCAGCGCGAACTCGATCGCGTCAAAACCATGCGGCAGCAGAAGGTTTCTTCTGAAGTAGAAGTAGAGAACGTTCAGGCGGCTCACAAGACCAGGCAGGCCAGACACCAGGTTAACAAGGCTCTTCTCAGCCAGAAAGAGGCTGCGCTTGAAACCACAAAACTGAAGCTGGCGTATGCGAGAGTTGATGCTTCCTGGAGTGGTGGTTCAGGCCGGCGTTTTATTGCTGAACGTTTTCTCAACGAAGGGGCCATGATCAATGCCAATACCCCGATAGTCTCGGTAATCGATATCGCAACCCTGACAGCGGTAATCGACGTCGTCGAGCGTGAATACTTCAAAATCAGACCCGGTCTGACCGCCGAAATCGAAACAGCGGCCATCCCTGACTGTATCTATACAGCACGGGTTTCGCGCATTGCACCTATGCTTGACGGGGCATCGAGACAGGCAAGAATCGAGCTTGAGCTTTCAAATACTGATAATGCCCTCAAACCGGGTATGTTTGTTAAAGCCAGGCTGATTTACGCGCGGCACGACTCGGTAACGATTGCCCCGGCTTCGGCTCTCGTCAGACGCAACGACCAGGAAGGCCTTTTCCTCATCGACAGCGAAAAGAGTATTGCCAGGTTTATACCGGTTGAAGTCGGTTTTCTCGAAGGCGACCGGGCCGAAATCGCATCACCGACCATTTCTGGCGATGTTGTCGTCCTTGGTCATCATCTGCTCGAAGATGGCAGCGGCATCAAACTGCCCGGAAAAGATCAGCCTGCCGCACCTGCCGGCGAAAAGGGCAAGGGGCGCGGCCCGGGCAAAGGTGGTCAACAGCAATGAAACTCGCTCATTTCTCTGTAAAACGGCCGATCGGCGTCACCATGATCATGTGCATGGTGGTGATTTTCGGCGTCGTATCACTTTACAAGCTTCCGGTCGATCTGATGCCCGACATCACCTACCCGACCATTACCGTTTCGGCAAGCTACAACAATGCCAGCCCGACCGAAATAGAAACTCTGGTCACCAGGCCGATCGAACAGGCTATTTCGGCAGTGCCCGGGGTTGAAGAGATTACCTCGACCTCGCGCGAAGGCAGCAGCCGCGTGCGCGTGGCCTTCGCCTGGGGAACCGACCTCGACGCAGCCACCAACGATCTGCGCGACCGCCTTGACCGCGTTTTAAGCCGTCTGCCTGATGATGTTGAAAGGCCAAGCATTCGCAAATTCGATGCGGCAGCTTTTCCGATTCTTATTATTGGTGCTTCGAGTGACCTTGACCCGGTGCAGATGCTCAATCTGATCGAAGACCAGGTGAAATACCGTATCGAGCGTATCCCAGGGGTTGCCGCGATCGACGTCATGGGTGGCAGCCTGCGCGAAATCCAGGTGAATCTCGACATTGACCGTATAAAAGCCTTGAAGATTGCGCCTGACCAGATCATTTCGCGCCTGCGTGCCGAAAACCTCAATCTGCCGGCCGGTATGATCGAATCGGGCAACTACGAGCTTCGCCTGCGAACTCCTGGTGAATTCAGAGACGTAAAAGAAATTGCGGCATTGACCATCGGCGAAACCGCCGGCAAGCAGATTCGTCTGCGCGATGTCGCCGAGGTATTCGACCTCTGGGAAAAGAAACGCAGCATCGTCAGAATCAACGGCAAACCCGGCGTGCGCGTCATGGTGAACAAGCAGTCAGGCAGTAACACCGTTGCGGTTGCCAACGCCGTCAAGGCCGAAATCGCAAAGATCAACGAGGAAATCCCGCAGTTGCGCCTTAGTGCCATTGTCGACAGCTCCAAATACATTCAGCGGTCGATCGATAACGTCAGCTCTTCAGCCCTGTATGGCGGTCTTCTTGCAATTGTAATTTTGCAGCTTTTCCTCGGCAATGCCGCCAGCACCGCAATCATCGCGGTCGCGATTCCGGTCTCGGTCATTGCAACCTTCGCCCTGATGTATTACTTCCAGTTTACGCTCAACATCATGTCTCTCGGTGGCGTAGCGCTGGGCATCGGCATGCTCGTCGACAACTCGATCGTTGTTCTCGAGAACATTTTTCGTTACCGAGAAAAGGGCCGGTCGATGATGCAGGCCGCCGTTGAAGGCGCCTCTGAAGTGGCAATGCCGGTTCTGGCGAGCACGCTCACTACCGTGGTAATCTTTTTGCCTTTGCTGTTTGTCGAGGGTATGACCGGTCTGATGTTCAAGCAGTTGGCCTACGTCGTTTCGTTCTCTCTGTTCTGCTCGCTGGTTATCGCTTTAACCATGGTGCCAATGCTCAGTTCAAGGTTTCTTAAAATGAATGGCAGCAGCCGACGCAGCATTTTTCGCCGTATTTCGGAATGGGCTATCGGGCTTATTCTTTCGGCGCACGCCTTCAGCCTCCGCATGGTTCTCAATAACCGCAAAAAAGCCATTTTTGTTATCGGCATTCTCATCGCCATATCTGTTATCATGGCTCGCGGAATCGGCACCGAACTGATGCCGTCCGCTGACGAAGGCGAAGTCAGGGTCAGTATCGAGCTGGAAGAGGGCACTCGTCTGAGCCTTGTCGAAAAGATTTTTGTCATGGCCGAAGACATAATCATTAAAAACCTGCCCGATGCCGAAACCGTCTTTACCAACGTTGGTGGTGGCATGGGCGGCGGTGGCGGTTCTCTCAACTCAGGGCAGATACGTATTCCGCTCAAGGCGAGCCGGAAAAAAAGCAGCGCAAAAATTGCCGGAGAGCTTCGCCAGATGCTGACCGGCATTCCCGGTGTGATTCTACGCACCCGCGAAGGTCAGGGCATGTTCCTGCTGCGCATGGGTAATGCCGACGCCGACAAGCTTGAGGTGCAGGTGCGGGGCTACGACCTTAAGACTGCCGACGCACTCGGTGCCGAGGTCGAAAAGCTTCTCAAAAACACCGAAGGTGTGACCGACGTGCAGTTGTCTCGGGAGAAGGGCGTGCCGGAACGCATTGTCGTTATCGACCGCGCCCGGGCCGCTGATTTGAAACTCACGGTTTCGAAGATTTCTTCGTTCCTCGAAACCATGATGGCCGGCAGCAGCGCCGGTAATTTGCGCGAAGGCGGTGACGAATACCGTATTCTGGTTAAGGCAAGAAATGCTGAGTTCATGAAGCTCGAAGATCTTCTCAACCTGACTATCACGAATTCTGCCGGCCAGCCGGTTATGCTGCGCAATATCGCCCATATCGAAAGCCAGATGGGTCCGACTCTCATCGAACGCCGTGACCAGGAAAGAATTCTGAGTGTCTCGGCTAACGTCGACGGGCGCCCGATTGGCTTTGTCATCGAGGAAGTGCAGCAAAAACTGCGCGAAATACCTTTGCCATCCAACTTCAGTATTCTGATGGCCGGTGACTACGAAGAACAGGTCAAGTCGTTTCAGGAACTTCTCTTCAGCTTTGTGCTGGCACTGATTCTTGTCTATATGGTAATGGCCGTGCAGTATGAGTCACTATATGACCCGGTTATCGTCATGATTACCGTGCCGCTTTCGGTTATCGGAGTTATACCAGCCCTTTATTTCACCGGTACAACTTTTAATGTTCAGTCTTTCATTGGCTGCATCATGCTCGGCGGTATCGTCGTTAACAACTCTATTCTGCTTGTCGACCACATCAACGACCTGCGCCGGGAAGGGGCCACAGACCTTCTCACAGCCGTGAGCGAGGCAGCGCGCGACCGCTGCCGGCCGATTCTGATGACCGCTTTAACGACAATTCTCGGGTTGTTGCCCCTGGCGATCGGTCTTGGTGAAGGTGGCGAAGTTCAGGCCCCGATGGCCCGCGCCGTAATTGGCGGCCTGGTCTGTGCGACTTTCATCTCTCTTCTGATTATTCCCGCTATTTATTATGAATTTGACCTGGCCTTTCGTAAAAAGCCGGTTGAAGCTGCTGAAAACGAGGCAAAAAATGAAAAGATCTGATCGATATTATTGGCTGATTGCAATTGTTGTTTTCCTTTTCTCTCTGACAGGGGTTCTTGTCGCAGAAGACACCGCCCAGGCGGCTGCCGCAAAGACGGAAACTGCGATTGTGGCAGAAGGGGCTGCTGCTGACGAACTTACAGATGACGGAGCTGGAGAAGTTGAAGAAGTTGAAGAAGTTGAAGAGGTCGAAGAGACCGAAGAGACCGAAGAGACCGAAGAAGTTGATGATTCTGAACAGCCTGAAGAGAAAACCTGTCAGGACTTCGGGGCATTCAATATATTCAAGAATTCAGGTGCTTCACTGACGCTGTCTCTCGATAATGCTATCAGTAGCGCCTTGAGCCAGAATATTGCTCTCAAGGTTGAAAAAATAGGCCCCGAGCTTGCCCGCACCGTTGTCGAAAAAGAGCGGGCAAAATTCGATACGTCTGTCAGTGCCGACTTTTCTGGTTCCGAGCGTATCGGCAAAACCATTTTTCAGCAGGGCAACATGGGCGAAAATGTTACGAATCGCACCGATGCGGGTATTGTTTTTGAAAAGCTTTCGACCACAGGTACCCGCAGTGCTCTGGATGTTACCTTCGGCCGCAGCCGTTCGGCCCGCTCAGATAATCTGTTTTCAACCAGACTGGGCATTACACTAACCCACCCGTTGCGTCGTGGAGGCGGTCGCGATGTCAACCTGGTTTCGTTTAAAAAGGCAGGTCTGGACCTCGAATGGTCTGAATATGAGCTGAAGGGCTTCATTCTCAATTTTGTCGCTCAGGTCGAAAAACAATACTGGGAATATTACCTGAGCCTGCGGCAGCTCGAAATCGTCAGAGAATCGCTGCAGCTGGCGAAACAGCAGCGTGACGAAACCCGTAAACGCATCGAAGCCGGCAGTATTGCCGAATCAGAAGAGGCTGCGGCCGACGCCGAAGTGGCGTTACGCGCCGAAGATCTTATCAACGCCGAAAGCGCGGCCGTCGAAATGGCGATTTCGCTGTTGCGCTCAGTTAATCCGGATTCTGACAACTTCTGGAAAACCCGGCCCGAACTTCTGGATGAACCAGTTCTGACAAGGCCTGAGCGACTTTCTCTCGAAGAACACATTGCTGTTGCAGTCGAAATGCGGCCTGAACTGCAGCAGACTCGTCTGCTGCTTTCGAGAGACGAGCTTGATATCGTCGCCAGCCGTAATGGCATGCTTCCGAAACTTGACTTTTTCATGAATCTCGGCAAGACCGGTTATTCGACATCGTTCTCGGGTTCGAACCCCAGACCGGGCGAAGAAGGCTCTTACGATATTTCGGCCGGCTTTACCTACGATCTTACGCGTGGTCGCCGAGCGGCAAGGGCTGACCTGGCCCGGGCCAAAGCCAGCGCCGGCATGCGCCGCGAGGCACTCAACAACCTTGAGCAACTGGTTAAAGAAGATGTCATCAAAGCCTACCTTGAGGTAGAGCGAACTTTGCAGCAGCTGACAGCCACCGCTGCCACTTCCCAGAAACAGCTCGAAAAACTGCGCGTCGAAGAGGTAAAGTTCAATGTCGGAAAAACTACCGCTTTTCAGGTTGCCCAGGCCCAGAGAGACCTTACTGCAGCCAGGATAGCTGAGGCCAGGGCTGCGGTCGGCTATACCGCTTCGATAATAGATCTTCTTCGCGCCGACGGGTCTTTGCTTGAACGCAACGGCATATTGTCTGCCGAAAAAAAATAAAAAAATCTGAAACTTTTTTTACAATTGTAAAACTTTCTGCAAAAAAAGTCGTATAATCTGTCTACTCGATGCTATAAGTTGAAATTTGCAGAGTTGTACATCATTGTGGGGTTTCTTATGGTTCCAAAGTCCACGTCCAGTTCGTTTTCCCCTGGCGACCATGTCTTTCTTCAGGGTCAGGTAATTCCTTCGTTTTTCAAGGTTACCTCAGGTCGTTTTGCCAAGGTGTACTCAAAAAAATCAGTACAGGAACTTGGCGTTAAACACATGTTGAATGAGGCAGACCTCATCGGCATCGTCTCACACCAGGAACTCTTCGGCGAAATTGAAGCCCTGACCGGCAAGCCACAGTTGTTTTCGGTTTTTGCCCTCGATGAATCTTCTGTTGTTTCAGTTCCGGCCGATGATCATTCTTCTCTTAAAGAGGTCATCACCACCGATCCAAAAATCGGTGTCAGAGCCTGTGTCTCGTTTGCCCGCTACATGAAGCAGTTTTTTGCTCATTTTGCCGCAATTGCCAAAGAAGAGGTCGAGCTCGACTCTTTCATCAGAGCAACTGCGAGAGATTATATGGCCGGCGTCAACGAAGTGGCCAACGCCCTGGTCCCTGCCATAAATGATGCGGATTTGATGCGGGCGCGAACCCATAAGGCTTTCGAACTCTCGCGCGAGATTCTCAAACAGGCAGACGCAGGTCTGACCAATAATACATCGGTAGCATGCGGTGTCGTTGGGCACGTCGGCAAAGATGTTAAAATTCATACCTTCAAAGCCGGCACTCTTCTGTGTAAAGAAGGTACGATCGGTGACAAGCTTTTCATCATCACCGGTGGTGCGGCAGAAGTCATAACCGACGGGGCCAACCCGAATATCAGAATTGACACTCCCGGCAGCATCATTGGCGAGATTGCCGTGTTTCTTAATCTGGATGCTCCGGTTCCGGATATGCGGCGCACCGCCGATGTCGTCTGCGCTACCGACCTGACCGCTATCGTTGTGCAGCTGCACCAGGTTGAAGAATTTTTTACCCGGCAGCCGGAAATAATGACGAAGATGCTGATGGCCATGGTTGAACGCTCTGAAAGCACCAGTCAGCTCTGTGAAAATTCAGAAAAACGTCTAAAATCAATGCTTTACGAAAAGCTCGGCGTTCTGCTCGAAGCCATGAATACCATGGCCCTGAGCCTCAGCAAGCGTACCGACAAGCTCAGCCTTGCCCGGCCGGCAGCTTTTTACAACCAGCGTTCCCGCGCTGTTTACAACCGCTTTAAAGAATCTCTCAATATTCTTGCCGGTCGCAAAAATATCAAAACCTGAACTCACCGCCACAGATCGGCTTTAAAAAAGAAAACGCGCACTGACAAAGTGCGCGTTTTGCATTGCGGGTGCCTGCGCCATCGATTGCACCGCGCAGACAACTGCATTACCTGCTGACCTGCCCGTATTTTCAGATACAGAGAACAGGCACTGCCGCAGTCTTTGAAATCTGGTTTCATGTTGTGCGATCAATAATCTTAAGACAATCTTTACAAACTGCTATCTTGACAACTTTACAGGCGTTATTGTAAAAATGACTGACCAGTCAGTCCAAACTGACCGGCCGGTCAGTACAATTTTAAGGCTTGTTGTTTTCTTATGACCTTTTCCTATTCAAGGAGTCAGATATGCACAGGGAAAATGTTTTCGCAGGTTCGCCGAAAACTTCGGCAGTGGGTGGCAAGGCGTTAACCACAGGTTCGATTTATCAATACTTCAGCCCGCCAGTTCTCCACACGCTCATACTGACACTGCTTTTCTGCCTGGCTGCAGTTTGCCAGACCGCTGCTGCCGAAGGTGAAGGCATGGTAATTGCCTCTGAAACCCCTGGTTTTGAAGGCAATACGGTCTCTGCGACAAACGAAAGCAAATCGCCAACTGCAAGTGATACCGACGAAATCATACCAGAGTTCGATCCTGCCGATCTCTGGAAAGACTTTTCGGAACCGCCGGTTCTTAAAACCGACGAAAACGGCAGAATTCTGCTGCATGATGTAAATATCGGCGATATTCTCAAGATCGCCCTGCTGCGTAACCGCCAGGTAAATGCTGCGGCACAGCGCATCGATCAGGCCAACGGCCAGGTGCTGCAGGCACGTTCGCTGCTCGGCACGCGCATGACCGGTAACTTCTCGCAGACCCGCGTCGATGACGTCGCCAAAAGCATTTCTGGCGGTAAAACGATCGATCTAGGCAAAAGAGATTCGCAGACCGCCTATGTTGAAGTTACCCAGCCACTTTTTCTCAGCGGTAAAGATCAATCAACCCTGAATTCAGCACGCCTCGGTCGCTCGATTGCCGGTTCCGGCGATTTTCTGACCCGTCAGAGCATTCTGCTTGAGACGACTCTGCACTGGCTCTCATGGCTCTTTGCCGGCGAAGCCGAAAAGGTCAGCGAAAAGAATCTGGAGCTGGCGCAGGCGCATCACGACCTCGTCAAGGCGAGGTTTCAGCACAAGCAGGTATCGCAGTTCGAGGTTCTCAGGGCCGAAGTGCGCCTGGCACAGGCCCGCAGCGATCTGCGCAAGCAGATCAACACACGCGAACTTGCCTGCCTCGATCTGCTGCGTATTCTCGATCTGCCCGAAGATACCGAAGTGACTAGCGGCGAACGTCTGAAAATGATCAAGGCGAGCATCGATCCGGTGAGGGATGCTTCAGAAGCCATTGAATTGCGCGAAGACCTGCGCATGAAAAGACTCGAAGTTAAAATTGCCCGTGAAGCTATTGCCTCGGCCCGCAGCGAAAACCAGCCGGTGGTCAGCCTCTTTGGCCAGACCGGGGTTCAGGACCCTTCATCAAAGTCGTCAATGGGAAACTATGAACGCAAAGGTTACTGGCGCGCCGGTATTGTCGCCAACTTTACCCTGAGCGATGGCGGTATGCGCAAAGGCCGCATCAAAGAAGCAGATTCGCGCCTGGCTCTTGCCGAAAATGCCCTGCATGAAAACATCGAGCAGGCAAAGATCGAAATCAGAAAAGCATCACTCAATATCGAAACTGCCGAAGAAGTGGTTACCTCTCAGCGTGAAGCACTGAAGCAGGCCGAGGAAGCACTGCGCCTTGCCGGCGTTCGCTATAAAAACGGCCTGTTTACACAGGTTGAACTGTTCGACGCCGAAAACGCTTATCTGCTCACCCGTCTGCAGTATCTGCAGGCAATTCACAGTTACCATCAGGCGGTTGCCTCATATCATCTGGCAACCGGCAAACTTGGTCGCGAAATTCTGGTACGGGCCGTAAACTGACCGAAGGAGCCAAATTATAATGTTCAACAACCGCAAGACCCCACGCAAACCGCAAAAAAGATCAGCCATACTGTTGCTCTGTGCCGCTTTGTGCTCGACCGTATCAGTTGCAACTCTGCATGCCCAGGCTTCATCAACCCTGCCCGGAACATCGACAACCCGCATGACCATAGCGATCGCCAACATCGACGAAAAAGCCCCGCCAGTAATCGTGCAGCGCGTTGAGACTGGCGATATCAGCCAGATGCTGCAGACTTCCGGCGATGTGCTGCCCTATCTCGGGGCTGATATTCACCCGAAAACCGGGGGCGAAATTGTTGCCATCAACGTCAGCGAAGGTTCACAGGTAAAACAGGGCGATGTTCTCGCCGAAATCGACCATCGCATTCTCGATGCTCAGCTTGAACAGGCTAAAGCTGCGGTTTCGGTGGCAAAATCCAATGTCGACGCCCAGAATGTTCAACTCAAGTCGGCAGAATCTGCTCTCGTTTCGGCCAAAGCTCAGGTAGCCGCCGTTAAAGCCCAGGCAACCAATCTTTCGGCTACCCGCAAGCGTTTTGCCGATCTCTTCAAGGAAGGTGCAGTTTCTGAACAGCAGCTCGACGACATCGTCGCTCAGCATGATGCCATTCAGGCCCAGCTGATCGCGGCTGAATCAACTGTGAGACAGGCTGAAGACGGCATACAGAGCGGTCAGGTCAACCTCAAAATGCGCAATGCCCAGCTGCTTCAGGCCCAGTCAAACCTCAATGCCGCCGAAGTGCAGCGCGAAAATGCTTTTGTTAAAGCTCCTTTTACCGGTATCATTACATCGCGAAACTTTGACCCGGGTGCAATGGCCAATCAGGGCCAGAGAATCTTCCGTCTCGAACAGATGAATCCGGTTAAGATTGTCGGCAGTCTCGTCGAAAAAGATCTGATGTCTCTAAAAGCCGGTGAAACCGCCGCTTCTGTAAGAGTAGACCTTGTAAACCAGGAATTTAAAGGTATTGTTGAAAAGGTTTACCCGGCGATTGCCGCAAAAACACGCACCGGTCAGTTTGAGATCGTGCTCGAAAACCCCGAAAATCTGCTGCGTTCCGGCATGTATGCCACAATCAATCTTGCTCTCAAAACTGAAAAGAACGTAACCAGAATTTTCAAAGATGCTTTGCTCAGTCATGCCGGCG
>Ga0116176_10003405_pt1 | contig 11771 bp, 7 predicted proteins | sample AD_STIC08_MetaG_FD_89803 | JGI IMG/M metagenome (GOLD analysis project Ga0116176, IMG submission 89803) | Active sludge microbial communities of municipal wastewater-treating anaerobic digesters from USA - AD_STIC08_MetaG | ecosystem: Engineered > Bioreactor > Anaerobic > Digestate | place: USA... | reverse complement strand
TTATCAGCGCGAGGATTTTGTCGAAGGCATCAAAGCCGCCACCACCGGCGCCGATGTGATCCTTGACATGGTGGGCGGCGACTATGTGCAGAAGAATATCCGCGCCGCCGCCTTTCGCGGTCGCATCGTCTCCATCGCCTTTCTGCGCGGTTCCAAGGTCGAAGTGGATCTGATGCCGATGATGTTGAAGCAGTTGGTGCTCACCGGCTCGACGCTGCGCAGCCAGCCGGTGGCCGACAAGGCGCGCATCGCCCGCGCCGTGCACGAAAATGTCTGGCCACTGCTGGAGGGCGGCGACATTCGACCCTTGATCCACGCGACCTTCCCGCTCGCCGAGGCCGCCGTGAGTCACGCCCTGATGGAAAGCAGCAAGCACCTGGGCAAGATCGTGCTGGCGGTAGCGCCATGAGCGGAAACTCCCGGCTGGTCTACAGCACCGACCGCGGGCGTATCGGCTCCAAGGCCGCGGCGACGCCGGCCAAACCCGCCGGCGACGGCATCGTGCGCATCCGCCGCGAGACCAGCGGACGCAGTGGCAAGGGTGTCACCACCATCGCGGGAATTCCGCTCGCGGACGCGGAATTGCGCGCCCTCGCCAAACAGCTCAAGCAGCAGTGCGCCACCGGTGGCAGCGTCAAGGACGGCGTGCTCGAAATTCAGGGCGACCACCGCGCCGCCATCAAGGCGACGCTCGAAGCCTTGGGTTATCGCGTCAAGCTGGCGGGAGGCTGAGGCCATTCCGACGCCGCCCGATCATTTGCCCTGTGGCAGCTGGCCCAGCCCCATCACCCCGGAGCTGGCGGCGAGCACCGCCGGCGCCATCGATTGGCCGTTGGCGGACGGCGATATCCTGTACTGGATCGAGACCCGCCCCACCGAAGGCGGCCGCAGCGCGGTCGTCGCGCTGGCCCCGGACGGAACCCACCGCGACCTGCTGCCGGCGCCCATCAATGTCCGCAGTCGGGTTCACGAATACGGCGGCCGGCCCTACACAGTGGCCGAGGGCGTGCTCTATTTCGTGCTCCAGGACGACCAGCGCATCTACTGTCTGAACACCCGCGATCCCCGCGCCCTACCCGTCGCCATTACCCCCGCGGAATGCGGGCTGCGGTTTGCCGAACCCTGCCTGGATAGGCGGCATAACCGTCTGCTCGCCATTGGCGAACGACACTATCCCGACACCGCCAACGATCTGAAGCGCGAGCCCGCCAACTTCATCGCCGCCGTCGCTCTGGACGGCAGCGGCGCGGTCGATGAACTGGTATCGGGAGACGATTTCTACGCTTATCCAAGCCTGAGCCCGGACGGCAGCCAGCTCGCCTGGATCAGCTGGAACCATCCCGACATGCCCTGGGACCGCACGGATCTGTGGCTGGCGGACATCGGAGCCGACGGCGCCTGCCGCAATGTGCGTCACATCGCCGGCGACAACGCTGTTTGTCCAACCGGCGAAGCCGTGCTCCAGCCCGGCTGGACCGCCGCCGGAGAGCTGCATTTCGTCTCCGACCGCAGCGGCTGGTGGAACCTGTACCGCCTGACAGCGAGCGGCGCAACCGTTGCGGCATTCCCGCTGGCGGCGGAATTCGCCACGCCGCTGTGGTCGCTCGGGATGTCCACCTGGGCCGCCTGTGCCAACGGCCAGCTCGCGACCGCTTACACCCGCAACGGACTCTGGCAGCTGGGCCTCATCGATCCCGCCACCCGTACCCTCCAGGAAATCGACACACCGCACACGGAGTTCGCCGCCCTCGCGGCTGCGGGAAATCGGGTGTGGTGCGTGGCGTCATCCCCCACGCACGGCAGTGAACTGCTGGAACTCGACGCCGGCAGCGGCGCCTGGCGCTGCCTGCACCGACTCGGCGATCCCCACCTCGACCCCGGCTTTCTGCCGGCGCCGGAGAGTTTCCACTACCCGACCGATGACGGTACCGAGGCCCACGGCTTTTACTATCGGCCGGCACATCCCGGATACGCCCCGCGGCCGGGAGAACTGCCGCTGCTGATCGCCCTCTGCCACGGCGGTCCCACGGGTGCCACCAGCACGGCCTACAGCGCCAAAGTGCGGTTCTGGACCAGCCGGGGATTTGCGGTGGCCGACTTCAACTACCGCGGCAGCACGGGCTACGGGCGCGCCTACCGCGACGCGCTGCGCGGGCGCTGGGGACTCGCCGACGTCGCCGATGTGGTGGCCGGAGTGCGTCATCTCGCCGCGCGCGGTCGCGCCGATCCCGCGCGGCTGCTGATCCGCGGCAGCAGCGCCGGCGGCTACACGGTGCTCGCGGCGCTCACCTTCGCCGATGTCTTCCGCGCCGGCGCCAGTCTCTACGGCATCGGCGATCTCGAAGCCCTGGCGCGGGATACGCACAAGTTCGAATCCCGCTATCTCGACGGCCTGGTCGGTCCCTGGCCCGCGGCGCGCGAACGGTATCGGGCGCGGTCGCCGATTCACCATGTGGAGCAGCTCGATTGCCCGGTGATTTTCTTTCAGGGCCTCGACGACAAGGTGGTGCCGCCCAATCAGACGCTCGCCATGGTGGCGGCGCTGCACGCGCGCGACCTGCCCGTGGTCTATGTACCCTTTCCCGGGGAAGGCCACGGTTTTCGCAAACCCGAGCACGTCGCCCGGGTATTTCGCGAGGAACTCGCGTTTTATCAGCGCGTGCTGGGCCTGGCGCGGGCGGACCACTGATGCGCTGGCGCCCGCCCACCCCCGGCAGTTCGCCCTACATCACCCCCGCGGGCGCGGCGGCACTGCACGCCGAGCTCGATCAGTTGTGGCGCAGGGAGCGGCCCCAGGTCACCGCCCAGGTGCAGGCGGCGGCGAAGAACGGCGATCGCTCCGAGAATGGCGATTACATCTACGGCAAGCGGCGGCTGCGGGAAATCGATCGCCGGATCCGGTATCTGCGCCACCGGCTCGAAGCGCTGATCGTGGTCGCCGAGCCACCGGCGGATTGCGGACGGGTGCGCTTTGGCGCCTGGGTCTCCCTGCGCGATGCCGTGGATGCGGCAGTCATCTATCGCCTGGTGGGTGCGGATGAAATCGACCCCCAGCGCGGCTGGATCAGCATCGACTCGCCGCTGGCGCGAGCACTGCTGGGCCGCGCCAATGGGGATCAAGTGACGGTAGAAGGCCCCGGCGGCACGGCGGACTACCGAGTGGTTGGACTGACCTACGGGGAGGAAAACCCGACCGCCTGACCCCTCCGGTGCGTTCTCAAGCCCTTTATTCAGGGTTGGGCAAGCCTTCCGGGTGGGGCTTCCATCATCCCCACACCAAAAGCCCCGAGACCAAAATTACAGAAATACGGGTTCGTGCTGGACGCGACATTCGCGCAACGAAATACCGAAGGTGCCATCCGGCCAAGAGCGCTTGATGAGAAACTCCTTGCCGAGCACGCCCGTATCCGTGAGATCCAGTTCGACGGTCCGCTCTTCCATGGGCTGTTTGTTGGCATCGCGCAGCAACAGCACCGTGGGTAGATGACGGAAATGCACTTTCCCCGTCAACACAACCCCCGCCATGCCGTTGCGCAACTCCACCAGGGTGCCAGGCGGATAAGGGCCGATGGCCTTGACGAATTGCAGTGCCACCGTTTCATCGAACTGGGTGCCGCGATTCTCAAAGATGATCTTCTGGGCATCGGCGGATGGCAGCTCCGGAGCATAGCAACGGTTGCTGGTGATGGCGTCATAGGTGTCCACCACGGAAATGATCCGGGAAAACTCGGCGATTTCCCGCTCGCCAAGGCCGCGCGGATAACCTCTACCGTCGGGACGCTCGTGGTGATTCAGGGCGACATCCAGCACGAGATGATCCAATCCATCCTCCTGCCTTTTCAACAGTTCATGGCCGATCAGGGTGTGCTGTTTCATCACCTCGAATTCAGCTTCGGTGAGCCGTCCCGGCTTGTCGAGAATTTCGGTGGGAATGTGCATCTTGCCAACGTCGTGCAACAGACCGCAGAGGCCGAGCAGTTGCAATTCCTCTTCCGACATGTGGAGATGGCGCCCGAACGCGATGGCAAGAACGCAGACATTCAAACAGTGTTCGGCGGTGTATTCGTTCCGGTTTTTGATCCGGCTCATCCAGAGCATGGCTTCCGGATTGCGCAGAATGGAATGCACACAGGCATCCACAGTAGCCTCTGCCACCTGCGTGTCCAGCATCTGTCCCATGCTGGCCGAATGGAGCAAGCTTGTGACGTTGACCCGACCGGCATCCAGCACCTTGCGCGCCACCTCATGCTCCAGGCGCACCGGCTTCTGGATTTCATGGGGCGGCCGCGATCTCACCACGGTCCTCTTGACATAAGGCTGGCGTCTTACGCGTGCGCGCAGCCTGCCCGGCAGCAGGGGACCAGCATTTTGCTTGGGCGGTGGCTCCATGCTGGAGGCCAGCACCTCGGGGGCCTTGCGTGGCACACCCTCCTTCAGTACATAGACGTACTGACAGTGATTTGTGAGAGTGTGAATCTGGCTCTTGCTGCGAACTTCAAAGCCCTGCAGCAGGAAGGGCGTTCCCAACCAGGGTCGATCGAGCTCCGCGACAAACATGCCGATCTGAACCTGGGCAGCCGGGACTTTGACCAGATTCTCCCTGGCATAGGTTTTTTTATCCGACCCGAAACTGTCGGCCATGTCCCTTTCTCCCAACCTCCTCGTGACAGGCGGAACTATAGCACCAGCAACCGGGACGCCATACTCGGGACATCCGGTCATGCTTCACACTTCACTGTTCGGCAGGCCCGCCACCGGAGCCGGCCCCGGGTGGTTCAGGGCCCCGAGTGGTGCAGGAAAGTTGTCCGCGTGGAAACGGGAAGGCCTGCCGGGAACGCGTGAACCGCGGGCGGGCGTGACACTGAAAATCGCCGAATTTGCCGCCGCGGACACCGCGCTGCTACCATCGGATGCATGCTGCTTGCCTACTCTGCGACGCTGCTTCCACTACCTGCCAACCGTCATGCTCCTGGCCCCGCGATGATGAAACTGCTGCGTCCACTGTACGAACTGTCCGAAGTCGCTGACTTCCAGCGCCGCCATATCGGTCCGGATGACGATCAACAACACGCCATGCTGGCCGCGCTCGGCGCTGTTGGTCTCGAACAATTTGTCGCCGCCATCGTGCCGGAGAGCATCCGGCTGCGGGAACCCCTGGAGCTGCCGGCGCCTTGCTCCGAACGGGCGGCGCTGGCCGAGTTGCAAGCGCTCGCCGCACAGAATCAGGCGTTTACTTCGCTGCTCGGGCTCGGTTACCACGACACCATCCTGCCACCGGTCATCCAGCGCAATGTGCTGGAAAATCCCGGCTGGTACACCGCCTACACGCCCTACCAGGCGTAGATTTCCCAGGGCCGGCTGGAAGGCTTGCTCAATTTCCAGCAGATGGTCATGGACCTTACCAGCATGGACATGGCCAACGCCTCGCTGCTCGACGAGGCCACCGCCGCCGCCGAGGCCATGGCCATGGCGCGGCGTATCGGAAGCAAACATGCGAGTAACCGTTTCTTCGTCTCCGCTCAGTGCCTGCCGCAAACCCTCGCGGTGCTGGCGACGCGCGCCGAATACTTCGGGATCGAACTGGCGATCGGCGATCCCGACACCGGGCTGGCGGCGGGCGACTATTTCGGCGCACTGCTGCAATACCCGGGGCGCGACGGCGCGGTAACCGACCTCGCGGCGCAGATCGAGGCCATTCACCGTCAGGGCGCGCTCGCCATTGTCGCGGCGGATCCGCTCAGCCTGGTGCTGTTGCGCTCCCCCGGCTCGCAGGGCGCCGACATTGTGGTGGGGTCCAGCCAGCGGTTCGGCGTACCGCTCGGTTTCGGCGGCCCGCACGCCGCTTTTTTTGCCTTCCGCGAAACCCACAAACGTTCCGCTCCGGGCCGCATCATCGGCGTGTCCGTGGACCGCCGCGGCAGGCCGGCGCTGCGTATGGCGTTGCAGACCCGCGAGCAGCACATCCGCCGCGAGAAGGCCAATTCCAACATCTGTACGTCGCAGGTCCTGCTGGCACTGATCGCCGGGTTCTACGCGGTGTACCACGGCCCCGAGGGTCTGCGCCGCATCGCCGAGCGCGTCCATCGCCTCACCAACGCACTCGCCGCCGGATTGCGCGCGGCCGGCTTCGCGCTGCGCCACGACACCTGGTTCGACACGCTGGCAATTGCGGTGGGCGATCGGCAACAGACCATCCTCCTCGACCGCGCGCGGGCCGCGCGTATCAACCTGCGCACCATCGGTACCGACGCCATCGCGATCAGTCTCGATGAAACCAGCACCACCGAACTCGTTGCGCAATTACTCGCCCTCTTTTCGGACACGGTCGCGCCCGACACCGGCGCCGTGCCTGCACTCGCCGCGCGCGCGGCCGGTCTGCCGGCGGCGCTGTTGCGGGACGATCCCATTCTCACGCATCCGGTGTTCAACCGTTATCACAGCGAAACCGAGATGCTGCGCTATCTCAAGCGCCTCGAAGCGCGCGACCTCAGCCTCGCCCAGGGCATGATTCCGCTCGGTTCCTGCACCATGAAACTCAATGCCACCGCCGAGATGCTGCCGATCACCTGGCCGGAATTCGCCAACCTGCATCCGTTCGCACCCCTGGAGCAGGCGCGCGGCTATCGGCAACTGTTCGCCGATCTGGAACGCTGGCTCGCCGCCTGCACCGGTTTTGCGGCGGTCTCGCTGCAACCCAATGCCGGCTCCCAGGGCGAATACGCCGGGCTGCTCGCGATCCGCCGCTATCACGCAAGCCGCGGCGAAGCACGGCGCGATGTCTGCCTGATCCCGGCCTCGGCCCACGGCACCAACCCCGCCAGCGCCCAGATGGCGGGGCTGCGCGTGGTGGTGGTGCAGTGCGACCGCGACGGCAACGTGGATCTGGCCGAACTCGAGCGCGCCATCGCCGCCCACCGCGAGCGGCTCGCCGCGCTCATGCTCACCTATCCCTCGACCCACGGCGTGTTCGAGGAAGCGGTGACCGACATGTGCGAGCGCGTGCATGCCGCCGGCGGTCAGGTCTATATCGACGGCGCCAATCTCAATGCCCTGGTGGGTCTCGCCGCGCCCGGCGCGTTCGGCGGCGACGTGGCCCATATCAATCTGCACAAGACGTTTTGCATCCCCCACGGCGGCGGCGGGCCGGGCATGGGGCCGATTGCGGTGCGTGCGCATCTGGCGCCGTTTCTGCCTGGCCATCCGGTGCAGCCGATACCGGGCACCGACGCGGGCCAGGGCACCATTTCCGCCGCGCCCTGGGGTTCCGCCGCGATCCTGCCCATCGCCTGGATGTACATCCGCATGATGGGCGGACCGGGACTGCGGCGCGCGACCCAGATTGCGATTCTCAACGCCAACTACCTGGCGCACCGGCTCGCGCCGCCCTTTCCCGTGCTCTACACCGGGCGCGGCGGACGTGTGGCGCACGAATGCATCATCGATATCCGACCTTTGAAAGCAGCCACCGGCATCAGCGAGGAAGACATCGCCAAACGCCTCATGGACTACGGCTTCCACGCCCCGACCATGTCGTTTCCGGTGCCCGGCACCCTGATGATCGAGCCCACCGAGAGCGAAGCCAAGCCCGAGCTCGACCGTTTCGTGGACGCCATGATCCGCATCCGCGCCGAGATTGCGCGGGTCGCCGACGGTACCTGGCCGGGCAACGACAACCCGCTGGTCAACGCGCCCCATACGCAGGCGGACGTGCTGGACGACAACTGGAACCACCCCTACAGCCGGCGCGAGGCGGTGTGGCCGGCGCCCTGGCTCGCCGACGCCAAGGTGTGGCCTACGGTGAACCGGATCGACAATGCCCATGGCGACCGGAACCTGGTGTGTTCCTGTCCGCCGTTGGCGGACTACGAGCATTGAAGTTGCGGGCGTTTTTACTCGGTTTCACCAACTTGCTTTGGGTGCTCGACCTCCGCCACTGCCGCCGCCTGCGGCCGCAGCAGCAGATACAGCACCGCAATCGCGGCGACGATACCACCCGCGATATAGACCGGCGCCAGTTCTCCGGATCGCACCCCGTCGATCACCCGGTTGACGATGAACGCCACGGCGACACCGGCGCCGCCCAACGGCACCGCGAGCGGCACTTCAAAACCGCCGCGCGGTTCGCCGGGGCGCCGCTTCAGCACCACCAGCGCCAGATTCACCAGGGTGAATGAACCCAGTAGCAACAGACTGGTCGCGCTCGCCAGCGCCTTGATGTCGCCCACCAGCGCCAGCCCGAGAACGATTATCAGCAATAGCAGAATCGCCACATGAGGCGTGTTCCGCCGCGGATGAAGACGTCCGAGCAGGGCCGGCAACAGGCCCTGGCGCGCCATCCCGTATACCAGCCGCGAACCCATGATGTGATTCAGTAACGCGGTGTTGGTCACGGCAAACATGGCTACCACGGTAAACAGCATGGGCGGCACCCAGGGCGCGGCGATGCGCACCACCTCGACCAGCGGCCCGCTCGCCGCCGCGAGCTGGGCGTGGGGCACCACGGACACGGCGGTGATACAGACCGCCATGTAGATGGTCGCCGCGATGCCGAGCGCGGCAAGCAGTGCAAGCGGAAAATTGCGGCGCGGATTGCGCACTTCTTCCGAAATATTCAGCAAATCTTCAAAGCCGATAAACGCATAAAACGTCAGCACGGCGCCGGAGAGCATCAGCGAAACCGAAAAATCGCCGCCGGGATTTTTGATCGAGCTCGCATCGAAATAATCCACGCTGCCCCAGTAGCGCGCGCCCACCGCGATGACCAACAGCAACCCGCCGGCTTCAATGGCGGTGCAAATCGCGTTGACCCAGGCCGATTCGCGCATCCCGACATAGTTGATCACCGTCAGTGTCAGAATGAAAACCACCACCACCCATTTGATCGGCACACCGGTGAATATCGCATGGGCGTAGTTGGCAAATACCTGGCTTGCGGCCGCCAGCGAAGTGAGACCGGACATCGTCACCGCCAGGCCCACCACATAGCTGATCGCGGTGATGCCGAAGGCGCGGTGGGTGATATAGGCAGCCCCCGCCGCGCGCGGATAGCGGGAGCCGAGCGACGCATACGAGAGTCCGGTGAGTCCGGCCGCGATCATGCTGGCGAAGAAACCCAGCCAGACCATGTTGCCAAGCTCCCCGGCTGCCTTGCCCACCAGGCCGTAAATGCCGGCGCCGAGCATATTGCCCACGCCGTAGATCATCAGCGCCATCACCCCGAGCGTCGGCTTGACGATATGTTGCGTGGATTCACGTTGCGGCATCGGCGACCTTCCTTACGCTGGGTTGATGACGACGGTGTTGGTTATGCCGCGCAGCGACGGACACGGCAACCCGGGGTACTCGGTCATCGCCGCGCGCACCCTCCCGTTATTGCGCCGGCGCGGTCGGAGTGCGGTAGCTTTTCAGCATGTAGGTCAGGATGAACCCGACCACAAAGGCCGCCCCCATGAAATAGAAACAGTCGTTGTAGGCCAGCACCATGCTTTCGCGGCGGGCGATGGCATCGATCACGCGCAGCGCGCGCTCGCCGGCCAGCACCGGGTCCGCGCCCAGACTGATGAAATATCCCTGCAGGCTTTCGAGACGCTCAATCGTTGCCTGGCTGTACAGTGAAATATTCTCGACCACATGGTTGGAGTGAAATTGTTCGCGGATGGTGAGAAAGGTCGCGAGAAACGCGATCCCCACCGACCCGCCGAGATTGCGAGTGAGGTTGTAGAGACCGGATGCCGAACCGACCTGGGCCGGCTCGATGCCGACGGTGGCAATCACCGCGAGCGGCACCGACAGGAACGGCTGGCCGATACCGCGAATGAAGTTGGCGAGCCGCAACTGATCGTACGCGGAATCCGCGCTCATGTTGATATTGATCAGCAGGCTCCAGGCGAAAATCGCGCAGCCGATGGCGACCAGATGGCGCAGATCCACGGTTTTCATCAGCCGCACGATCAGGGGCACCATGATCAGCTGGGGAAAGCCGAACCACATCATGGTGACGCCGGTCTGCCAGGCGTTATAACCCTGCACCTGGGCGAGGTAGAGCGGCGTGATGAACACCGAGCCGTACAGCCCGAGGCCGAGAATCACGCCGATGATGTTGGCAAGGCCGAAATTCCAGCGCTTGAGCAACCGCACATTGATGAAGGGATTGGCGCCGCGCAGTTGGCGGTAAAGAAAAATCACGAAAAATACCAGAGCGATCGCCGCGCCGCGCTGAATGAACTCGGACTCAAACCAGTCCTTGCGGTTGCCCTCCTCGAGCGTGATGATCATGGCGCCCAGCGCAATGGAGAGGCTGGCGATACCCAGCCAATCGCCATTCTTGAGCAATTCAAGCTTGCTCTGGGAGCGTGCCAGACCCCACCACAGAATCGTGAACATGATCGAGGTTGGAATGATTTGCAGATAGAAAATCGACTGCCAACCAAATGTCTCGGTCAGATAGCCGCCCAGGGCCGGGCCGATCGCCGGCGCTTGGGTGGCGGTCAACGAGAACATGGCGATGCCGATGGGCTGCTTGCTCGGCGGCAGCAGCGTGAGAATCACCGCGAACGACAGCGGAATGAAGGTCCCGCCGGCCAGTCCCGCGATGGCGCGGAATACCAGCATGGATTCGAGATTCCAGGCCAGGGCGCACAACAGGGTGGCGCCGATGAACATGGCCGACGCCGACAGCATGAAGCGGCGCAGACCGAACACCATCGCGAACCAGCCGGTGAGGGGTATCACCACCACCTCCGCCGTCAGGTAGGCGGTGGAGATGAACGATCCCTCCTCCAGTGTCGCACCCAGTGCGCCCTGAATATCCTTCAGGGACGCATTGGTGATCATGATGTTGAGCACCGCGATGAAGGCGCCGATCACGCTGCCGAACACCGTCAACCAGGTCGCCAGGGAAACGTGATCCTTGTCTTCAATGGCTGCGGCCGGCGGGATGGGTTTTGCATCCACTGATTTCGGTGCGGCGTCAGCAGCCGGCTCGCTCATACGGGATTTCTCATGAGTCGGTACCCCTCAACCTGCACTCACGAACCCTCGCTCACGAACCCGCGTCCGCGAGCGAGGATGGAAGTGGGCCAGCGGCCTGCTCGCGCGGACTATTTGATGACGGCTGGATTGACCGGCGATCCGGCACCGGCCACGACCTTGAGTGGAGCGCCCACAAACAGGAAGGTGTACTGACCGTCCTTGGCGCAGTCCTCCGCCAGGTCATACAGCCAGTCGATTTCGTTGAATACCACGCCGAGATTGCGCAACAACGCCGCGTGCAGCGGAATCATGGTCCCCGACTCCGGGTGCATGGTCTGCTCGGACGCAACCGTATCCGTGCCAAACGAAGGAATTTCCATTTTGTGAAACCAGTCGACCAGCTCCGGGCTGTAGGCCAGGCCCGGCTCGCTCATCGTCCTGCCGGGGAAAAAGGCGTCCACGCCCTCGTCGTAAAAACGCTTCAGCCAGCCGGTGTGAATCAGCAGGATGTCGTGCTTTTCGATGGTGCATTTCTGCATCTCGGCGGTTTTCAGCACATCGTCGAGGGTGATGCCTTCATTGGCTTGCAAGTGTTTTACGCCCTTGTAGCGGGCGACATCGAGCAGGATGCCGCGCCCGACCACGCCGCGATTGGCGATCTTCTCGACACTGCACTTCTGGAGTCCGCCGATGGTCGTCTTGGCGTCATAGCCGTTGTAGAGTTGGTCGTCGTACCAGACGTGACCGAGAGCGTCGTATTGAGTGGTGCCCTGGAGATACATGAAAATCACGTCGTCGGC
>Ga0116176_10003402_pt1 | contig 11775 bp, 2 predicted proteins | sample AD_STIC08_MetaG_FD_89803 | JGI IMG/M metagenome (GOLD analysis project Ga0116176, IMG submission 89803) | Active sludge microbial communities of municipal wastewater-treating anaerobic digesters from USA - AD_STIC08_MetaG | ecosystem: Engineered > Bioreactor > Anaerobic > Digestate | place: USA... | reverse complement strand
GCAAGCGAGAAGCTCTGCACCTGATCCGCCGAAGCCACCGTCACCGACCGTACCGCGTCGACGTATCCGGCGTACATCGAGTGCACCGTGAACTCATAGGTCGCACCGTTCGGCAGCTCGATCTCGTAGTACCCGTTCCACGGCGAGGTGTAGGTCGTCGCCACCACCACGCTGCCCAGCTTGACATCGATCTTCGCCCACAACGGCCACACATGCTCGGCCGCCGTCACGAAACCGTCCACCACGTAGGTGCCCACGGCCTCGAGCCAAATCGGCTCCACCACCGTCGTCGCGCCTTCGGCGACCGTCGCTACCTTCGGATACGGCGTGTCATCCGCGTCGTGATCGTACCCGAACTTGGTCGCCGTCACGTGGTAGTCGTCGACCGGCACGTAGGTCATGGTGTAGCTGCCGGTCGCGTCGGTCACCGCCGTCTTGGTGGCGTGCACACTCCCACCCTGCAACACCACGCTCTCCGCGGTCACCAACGCCCCCGCCAACGGTGCCCCAGCCTCGGTCGTCACCGTCCCGGTCAGCGTCCCCGTCGGACCACACCACGCCACCACCGCGTTCACAGCCGCCAACGCGTTCAACCGCCCAAACCCGTAGGTGTTGTTGATCATGCCGTCCGGCGCCTGGCCAGTCGGGCACGCAACGTTATACACCTGCGTCGCGTTGTTCTCCAACATCATCAAGGTGTTGACATAGTCACCCACCAACAGGGGACAGGCCGACCACATCAGCGCCACCGCCCCCGCCACGTGCGGCGACGCCATCGAGGTGCCGGTGTAGGTGCCGTCGTACGCGTTGTCCCCGGTATTCACCGACGACCGAACATTGGTGCCCGGCGCCGAGATCTGTGGCTTGACCTTCGGGTACCCGTTCGCCTCCGCCGGCGGAATGTCGAATGCACCCGGACCGCGCGAGGAGTACGACGGGTGAATGATCCCCGTCCGGTGATCGAAGTTGCCCACCCCGGTCACGTTCGGATAATCGCCAGGAGAACCCGCCGACCCGCAGGTGTTCGAGTTGCCAATCGACATCGACGGATAAATACCGGCCGCCCGCCACGCGTTAACATACGACTGGTACCAGTTGTCACCCGAACCGCCACCCCACGAGTTGTTGACGATGTGCGGCCGCAGGTTCGGATTCGCATCGCTGCCGTTCCACTTGGTCGGCGCCACAATCCACTGCGCACAAGCCACCAAATCGGTGTCCGCACACGAGTTCGACGCACACCCCTTGCACGCAATCCACTTCGCCCCAGGCGCCATACCAATCTGGTTGGCTCCACCGTCGTCGCCCACCATGGTGCCCATGGTGTGCGAACCGTGCCCGTTGTTGTCGCACGGGGTCCCACCACAAGCCCCCGTCGGATCACTGAAGTTGTAGTCGTGGTTGAACGTCGCCCCGTCCCACCCACGGTAATGCGACCTCAACGCGTTGTGGGTGGTCCGCGCACCGGTGTCAATGTTCGCCACCACAATCCCGGTCCCGTCGTACCCAAGCGCCCAGACCCCCGGCGCCCCCACATACGTCAAGTTGTCCTCGACCGCGGCGACCTTCGGCGGCTCCTCGCCCACCTTGACCGGCTCCAACTCCACGGTCCGCCGCGCCAACAAACGCGCAACGTCTGTTCGCTGCTGAATCTCGTTCACCACGTTGATGCTCGACCGCTCAACAATGATGACGTTGTCAATCCAAAACGCCTGAAACTTCACACCATTGGCCGTCAAATACTTGACAAGATCCGCCTGCGACCGCGCCGCAGTCGCTCGCAACGTCTCGTACACGTACCGGCCGCGATCAACCCAGCTCATCGCATACGCCGGCGACAAGTCGGCCTTCTCACGCAGCTCAATGATGTACCCCGTCGTGCCGTCCACCGCCAGCTGCTGCTGCAAGCTCTGCTCAACCTGCACACCCGCCGGCTCGCTCGCAACCACCACCCCGGCACCACCCAGCACAACCAGCAACGTCGCCGCCGCCACGCCAACCCACGGCGCCACACGCGGCGTACACCACATCGACCTCACTCTCATACCTCCTCCTCTCCAGTTTCCGTCATCTGCTGCGAGAACCCCGGCCACCAACCTCCAGCCGGCAACCCCCCGGGCCACGCAGCCCGCAGGTCGTCGCCAACCCGCAGCATCCCATGGGCGCGGAACTCCACCTCCGGCCCGCCACCACCTACGCGCACCGCGGCTGCCTCACCTCCTTCAACCCGGACCCGCACACCACCACGACCACCACCTCGATGGCCAGTGACCGTGCCGGACCCTCCCCGGTGCCCCAACCAGCGGCACCCGAACCTCCGGAAACCTCCTACCGCCAAAACCATGTCCGTCGTAGTCTGGTCCGACCAGGCGGCTGTGTCAAGCGCATTCCACCCACGTGGCCCCGCCCTTCCCCCCCCCACCTCACACCCGAATCACAAGCGACGCACGACGAGAACAGGGCTCGAAGGCACCCGTGGACTCGAGCACCTCCGGAGCGGATCCGAGGTCGTTTCCAACTTGCGGCGCGAAGACTGTGGTATAAGTCTCCAAAGTGTATGGCGTCGCCCGCCCCAACTGCCCACCTCCGTCACCCCAACTCGTTCGCTGAGCAAGAGGTCTCCGAGGCCAGGCCGTCGGCGTGTACGCACAGGCACCGACCGGGAGGTCAGAAATGAGGAACTTTCGGCTTGCATTCGCGATTGCCACGCTGGCGCTGTGCGCCGCCCTACCCGTATCGGCGGTTTCGACGACAGTGGTCATCAGTCAGGTCTACGGGGCCGGCGGGAACAGTGGAGCAACCTACAGGAATGACTACGTCGAGCTCTTCAACCTGAGCAGTGGACCGCAGTCGCTGTCCGGCTGGTCGCTGCAGTACACCAGCGCCACCGGGACTGGCCTGTTCAGCGCGTTTGTCGTCCCTCTCAGCGGCTCGATCCCGGCCGGCGGGTACTTCCTGGTTCAGCTCGCTGGCGGTGCCAACGGGGTGCCGTTGCCGACGCCGGACCTGAGCTCGACCACGATCAACATGGCAGGTACCGCAGGCAAGATCCTGCTAGCCGACACCACCACCGGGATCGCGTGCAACGGCAGCAGCACTCCCTGCACGCCCACCCATCTCTCGCACTTTATCGACTTCGTTGGGTGGGGCAATGCGAACTTCTTCGAAGGCACGGTGGGGCCGGCGACCAGCACGACCGCGTCGATCTTCCGAAACTCGGGTGGCTGCTCCGACACCGACAACAACGGCTCCGACTTCACCGCGGCGGCCGCCGCTCCCCGCAACTCGGCCAGCCCGCTCAACCCCTGCGGCCCGGTGCTGCCGACGCTTTCGATCAACGACGTCACGCTCGCCGAAGGCAACAGCGGCACGACGACGTTCACCTTCACCGTGAGCCTGTCGGCCCCGGCCGGCGCCGCCGGCGTGTCGTTCAACTACGCCACCGCTGACGGCACGGCGACGCAACCGGAGGACTACATCCAGGCCTCCGGCACCGGCAGCATCGCCAGCGGCACTAGCACCACGACGATCGACGTGAGCGTCAACGGCGACACCGTCGAGGAGCCGGACGAGACCTTCTTCGTGAACATCACGTCCGCGACTGGCGCCACCATCCTCGACGGACAAGGCCAGGGCACGATCACCAACGACGACATCGTGCCGCACCTTTCGATCAGCGATGTGACGGCCGCCGAAGGGAACAGCGGCACCACCAATTTCGCCTTCCAGGTGTCGATCACCTCGGGCTCGGCGACGTTCGACATCGCGACCGCCGACGGCTCCGCCACCACCGCCGACAACGACTACGTCGCACACAGCCTGACCGGCCAAACGGTGGTTGCCGGCTCGCCGTACACGTTCAACGTCGCCGTCATCGGCGACACCACGATCGAACCCGACGAGACGTTTTTCGTCAACGTCACGAACGTGAGCGCCGGCGTCACGGTCGATGACGGACAGGGTTTGGGCACCATCCTGAACGACGATTCCCCGACTCTGACCATCGACGACGTGACCGTGGTCGAGGGTGACAGCGGTCCGACCACCGCGGCTTTCACCGTGTCGCTGTCGATCCCGGCGGGCCCCGGCGGCGTGACGTTCGACATCGCGACCGCCGACGGCACGGCTACCACGGCCGACAACGACTACGTCGGCCGCTCGCTCACCGGCCAGACGATCGCCGCCGGCGGCACGACCTACACCTTCGACGTGACCGTCAACGGCGACACCAAGCTCGAACCCACCGAGACGTTCTTCGTCAATGTCACCAACGTCACCGGCGCCACCGTGGGCGATGGCGTCGGTGAGTGCACGATCACCAACGACGACCCCATCCCCAACATCGTCATCAACGAGATCCTCGCCGACCCGGCGAGCTCCGCCAGCGGCGACGCCAACGGCGACGGGGTCTCCAACCCGACCCAGGACGAGTTCGTCGAGCTCGTCAACGCCTCCGGCGCCGACCTCGACATCTCCGGCTGGACGCTGTCCGACGCCACGTCGGTCCGCCACACCTTCCCAGCCGGCACGGTCGTGACCAACAACTGCAGCATCGTGGTGTTCGGGGGCGGCACGCCGACCGGCACTTTTGGTGGATCGCTGGTGCAAGTCGCCTCGACCGGCCAGCTCGGGCTCAACAACGCCGGCGACACCGTCACGCTCAGGCTCGGGACCGTCACCATCGCGACGTACACCTACGGAGCCGAGGGCGGCAACGACCAATCCCTCACCCGTAGCCCCGACATCACCGGTCCGTCCCCCCTGGTACAGCACATGGACGCCCCCGGCTCGGGCGGGGCCCGCTTTTCGCCCGGCAAGCTGCTCACCGGGTGGCCGTTCTCTGGCTGCACCTTGAACGCGTTCGTGGGTGAGATCTGGCAGATCCAGGGCAGTGGCGTCACCTCCCCATACGTCGGGCAATACGTCACGTCCGAGAACAACGTCGTCACCGCGGTGGCCCCGGATGGGTTCTTCATCCAGACCCCCGACGCCCGGGCGGATGCCAGCACCGACACCTCCAACGGCATCTTCGTCTACACCAACAGCGCTCCGACCGTGGCGGTGGGCGATGTCGTCAACGTGACCGGCGAGGTGAAGGAGTACTACGACTTCACCGAGATCGTCTTCCCGACGGTGACCGCCGGCACCGGGCCGTTGCCAATGCCGGCGGCGGTCGAGCTCAACGCCTCGACCCCCGATCCCGATCCCGGCAACCCGCCACCACCTGCCTGCACGATCGAGTACGAGTGCTGGGAGGGCATGCGCATCCACGTGGCAGCCGGCCTGGTATCCGGGCCGAATCAGTATTTCGGCACCGATCCATTCGCCGAGATGTTCGCCGTCGCCAGCCCGAACCGACCGTTCCGGAGCCCCGGGATCAAGTATCCGGGCCTTCCGGGCCTGCCGGTGTGGGACGGTAACCCCGAGGTGTTCGAGCTCGATCCCAACCGACTCGGGCTCGAGAACGCGGTGATGCCGGCTGGGACGCCGTTTACTGCAACCGGGGTGCTGGGTTACGAGTTCAATGGCTGGGAGCTCTGGCCCACCGAGCTGACGTTCGGAACGCCGCCCGTGCTGCCGCGAGCCGTGCGGGCTGCCACCCCACTCGAGATGACCGTCGGCTCCCTCAACCTTCTCAACTACAACTCCGCCACCGCCGACTACGCCACCAGAACCGCCAAGCACTCGGCCTACATTCGCACGGTTCTCGGCGCACCCGACGTTGTGGGGGTGTCCGAGGTCGAGAACCTCGTCACCTTGCAGGGTCTCGCGACGAGGCTGCACGCCGATGACCCCAACCTGTCCTACACCGCGCACCTGGGACCGGTCGACAAGTCCGGGATCGATGTCGGCTTCCTGGTACGCAACACGGTCACCAACTTGGTCATCACCCAGCTCGGCGCAACCGAGGTGTTCCCGCTCGACGGCAGCCTCCTGCACGACCGCCCACCGCTGCTGCTGGAGGGCGACTACACGGGCAACGGTGCGGCGTTCCATTTCGCGGTCATGGTCAACCACACCCGGTCATTCCTCGGCATCGAGGATCCCAACCCCGTGGAGGCCAACCGCGTGCGCCAGAAGCGCCTTGCCCAAGCTCAATCCATCGCCGGGTTCGTCCAGACCTACCAAACGGCGCATCCTTCCACGCCGTTCGTCCTCGTCGGTGACTACAACGCCTTCGAGTTCACCGACGGCTACGTGGACGTCGTCGGTCAGATCGCCGGCGATGCGGTGCAGGCCGACAACCTCGTGTGGGCAGCCAACATCACCGACCCCGTCCTGACCAAGCAGGTGCTCTCGGTACCCGCCGCCGAGCGCTACTCGTACGTCTTCGACGGTACCAGTCAGGTCCTCGACCACGCGCTGACGACGCAGGCGACGAACACCTGGGTACGCGGTCTGGCGTTCGGCCGCGGCAACTCCGACGCCGCCGAGCAGTTCCTGCGCGACAGCTCGACGGTTCTGCGCGGCTCCGACCACGACGGCCTGGTGCTCTATCTGGTAACCGACGGCAACGGCAACGGCGTGCCGGATGACCTCGACGAGGCCGACCTCGCCATCGCCGTGAGCGACTCGCCCGACCCGGTGCTGGCCGGCGGCACCCTCACCTATACGCTCGCTGTGACCAACAACGGCGGCGCGTCCGCGTTCGACGTCACCGTCACCGATACCTTGCCGGCCGGCGTCACCTTCGGCACCGCTTCGGGCACCGGTTGGACCTGCAGCCAGGCCTCCGGTGTCGTGACCTGCACCCGCCCGACGCTGGCTGTCGGCCCGGCGCCCGACATCACGATCACGGTCACGGCTCCGTCCGCGGCGACAACGCTCTCCAACCACGCGGCCGTGGCCTGCCCCTTGCCCGACCCGGAGAGTGCCAACAACTCCGCGACCGAGCCGACCACGGTCACGGCGGTGACCGACCTGCGGCTGGTCGCCAGCACCGACAAGCCAATAGCGCCGCCGCTCGGGACGTTCACCCACTCCGCCGTGGTGACGAACCTCGGTCCCTCCACGGCGACCGGCGTGTCGCTGGCGATGACCGTCCCGGCCGGCACGGCCGTCGGCGCGATCACCCCCGGAGCCTGCTCGCTCGCCGGCTCGACCGTGACCTGCGCCGTGGGGACGCTTGCCGACGGGGCGACGTTCACGGCCACCGTCGCGCTCTCGGCGGCGAGCTCCGGTACGTTCACGAGCGCCAGCACGGTTACGGGCACCGAGCCCGACGCCAACCCCGCCGACAACGCCGATAACACAACCACCGTGGTCGGCCAGGTGCTCGTCGCCCCCAGCCCGATCAACATGCGCGTGCCGGTCTACTCGGCCGGCCAGAGCAGCATGACGATCACCAACGACAGCCCGCTCGACATCTCCTACCACCTCCTCGGCCGCGTCATCATGCCGACCTGGGAGCTGTGGCCGCTCGGCCGCCCGAGCTGGCGGGTAGCAGCCGAGCACCGCGGTGAGCTGACGGCACGCTCGGTCCCGGAACACCCGCACCCGACGGTGAACGCGCAGCCACTCGACCCTGTCGCTGTCCTCAGCTTCCCCTCCGGCCTCGCGCGCCCGTGGGGGATCGGCGTCAACACCTCCGCCAACGACCTATGGATCTCCAACCTGGCGATCGACGGCGGTGACGACCTCAACTACCGATTCCTGCTCGACGGCACGCCGACCGGCGACACCATCGACACCTCCTCGTGGGTCGGCGCTTTCGCGGCCGACATGGCGTTCGACCCGTTCGCGGGCACGCTTTGGCAGGTCAACGTCGGAGGCGACAACTGCATCCACGAGTTCAACCCCGCCACCAAGGCCTGGACCGGCTCCGTCATCTGCCCCGACTGGGGCGGCGACACGGAGCGCGGGCTCGCGTATGACGGCCTTTCCGACACCTTTTTCGCCGGAACCTGGGAAAACGGCTCGATCAAGCGCTTCAACCGTTCGGGCGCAGTGCTCGAGGACGTCTCCCTAGGCCTTGGGACCTCCGGTCTCGCCTTCAACCCCTCGACTCAGCACCTGTTCGTCCTCGTCAACACCAGCGGCGCTGCCGACCTGTACGTGCTCGATGTCGCCAGCGGCTATACGGTCGTGGCAGCGTACAAGGTGCCAGGCATGGGCAACTGGGAACAGGCCGGCCTCGAGGCGGATTGTGCAGGCAACCTCTACGCCGTGAACCAGACGACCAAGCAGGTTCTCGTCCTGCCGTCCGGCGAGATCGGCTTCTGTAACCTCTTCAACATCCCCTGGATGACGCCCACGCCGGCATCCGGGCCGATCGCCGCCACTGCGACGCAGGACGTCACCCTCGACTTCATCACTACCCGGCAGTGGCCGGGGTTGCACCGTGCGGTGATGACCGTGGCGGGCACCACACCGTTCGCGCCGCCGAGCGTCCCCGTCAACTACACCGTCACGTTCCTCGATGTGCCGGACGATCACTGGGCCGACCCGTTCATCCATGGTCTGGCTGGTGCTCGGGTGTCACGCGGCTGCGGCAGTGGCAACTTCTGTCCCGACGCCGAGCTCAACCGCGCCGAGATGGCGATCCTCATGGTTCGAGCGATGCACGGCCCACTCTACTTTCCGCCGGATGCGGTCGGGATCTTCGTCGACGTGCCGATCTCCGATACCGACCGCACGGCCAGCTTCGTCGAGCAGCTCTACCGCGATGGCGTGGTCGCCGGCTGTGCCCAAGGTGGGGGCGGTGAGCTCTACTACTGTCCGAACGAGCTCGTGTCGCGCGCCCAGATGGCGGTGTTCGTCGCCGCCGGCAGCGGGATCGCCCCGGTGGATCCGCCGCTCGGCTACTTCAGCGACGTCCACGGCACCGAGTACCAGTGGGCCGAGGGTTTCATCGAAGCCATCTTCAACGCCGGCATCACCGCTGGCTGTGGCAACCACATGTTCTGCCCCGGTGACAACATCACGCGCGCCCAGCTCGCCGTCTGGCTGGTCGTTGCGTTCGACATCCCCTACCTGCCGGGAAGCTGATCCCCGGCAGCCAACGCATCACCCACGCGGCCCGGGGCCTTCCCCGGGCCGCGCTCGGTTTACGGCGCCGGGGCTACCGTCACCGGCTGCATCGTGCGCGGGTCCTGCGTCTTGCGATCGACGACCGAGGCGTACAGCGATACCGGCACACTCGCCGAGACGAACACATCGGCGAGTACCGCGGCCTCGCACTGGATGGCGTAGCGGGGCGCTGGGCCGATCTTCACCTGCCGCCACGAGCGGGCCTTGAGCTCGAGCTCGTACGGCGCTGTCCGCCGCACCCCGTCGACCATCAGCTCACCGGCCGGGCCGCCAGCACCGAGCGCCAAAGTGATCGTCGCCGTCTCATCGTTGGGGTTGACGATCTGCAGATAGTTGTCGAACTGCACCGCTCCGCACGGTGCCGGCTCCCAACCGAGCCCCGGCACCATGTACTCGTTCTTCGGCTGCAGCAGCTCCTCCACCGGCACACCCGGTACCTCCTGGCTGAGCCCGGTCAAAAGCCTTTCGGTGCTCGTGCTCTGCGAGGTGAAGGTGTTGACCATCCGGCTGTTGACCACGAAGAAGCTCTCCGAAGAGAGGCGCAGGCCGACCAGCGCCCACTCGGGACAGCCGAGCCCAATGGCGATGCTGGCCGCGGTCCAAGCTACCGTAGAGTAGGCCGGGACGTCGAGGCGCACCGGCGACGGATGCAGGCACGGCGGCGTCATCTCCTTGATCTTTCCGACGTATACGTCCTCCAGGGTGACACGGATCGCCTCCGGCCCAGGGTTCGTGAGATAGACCTCCGAGCTCCAGTTGTTGGCGCCCTTGCCGGCGTTGTTCCAGGCAAAGGTCGGCAGGATCACGTCCCCCGCCGTCGCCGTCGCTGCTGCTGCCAGCACCAGCACGCTCAGCACCAAGGACTTCACTTTCATAGTGCCCTCCCGCGTCCGACCAGGCTCCGGGCGAACTGACTCACCTCACCTCCCGGTTCGGTCGTGGCTTCAACCTAGTCCCGCAACATAGGCGTGTCAACCGCAACTGGCCGTTCCGATGCCGACTCGCGGTGACCGGGGTCACAGGTCGTGGAGGGCCGGTCCCTTTGGATCGACGGCGCTTTCGCTGCCGCGCGAGCGGGCCGGAGGTAGTCAATGCCACAATGCTCCATGGTCGGTCTCCCTTCTTGGGCCTCGAGCCCGGTCACGTGACTCGGCGGGAATCATGCCACGCCGCACCGAGGGAGACCGACCTACTCATCCAATCAGGTACTTATCTGGTATCTATCGGACGACAAGCACAATGTCACCATTCTCCAGATGCCACACCTCGCCAGGCTGGGGGACGGCCGCAGTAATGATACGGACGGTCTTTTTTCGTGGATCCACCTCAAGGACTGACGTCGACCTTGCCGCAGCCAAGTACAAGCGACACCGGACTGTCATCCACTTACTGCTACTGAGAACCAGTATTGGAACCTGCTTGTTCAATGGATGCATTCGGTTGCCGTGAAGTGGCCCCATTCCACCCTCTACGTACTCAACGGTTTCGGGCTTCCAGTAGATCGCCTGACTCTCCCAATCCTCACCAGCCAGCGCCCTCATCAGCGTGGGCTTGAGCACAATGAGCGCGACCGATCGGCGGACTAGGAAGAAGGCAGCAGACTCGTCTTCCGAGTATTGACAATGTGCTGTTTGGGAGGCAATCGCGAATCCGAACGCAAGACCGACAGCGAAGGCGGCTACGAGTCCTACGATCGAAGTCACGCTTCGAAATCTCATCGCCCTACTCATCCAGCCCAATTGGAAGCAATGACAGGAGTTCCCTCCTGAAACGACGTCGCCGCGGTTCCCGATTTTCATGGAATTTCTCCTCGGTCGCCCGACCTCCGAACCAGCGCTGCAGCGCCGCCTCCGTGGTCCCAATGCGCGCCCGGACACTCACCACGCCCCGCTCGTCCACCACCGCAACCTCACTCGCCTTCGCAGGTAGGTCGATGCCACAATGCTCCATGGTCGGTCTCGCTTCTTGGGCCTCGAGCTCGGTCACTTGACTTGGCGGGCATCATGCCACGCCGCACCGGGGAAGACCGACCTACTCATCCAATCAGGTACGCATCTGATCATCTAGCTTTGCACATACGAGCGACCTTCTCGAGCTGGAACCCCTCAAGCGCTGCCGCGCGACTCGGCACGCCCTTCGCCCGCAACTCGTAACCGCAACGATCGAGGTTCGGGGAGTAGACCAGCGTGAAACCCCAACCGTCCGTGGTGGGAACGCCCTCAGCACGCAACTCCCGGATGCTGTCCGGCACCGCGCGCCGGTGGCGATAGTGCTGTTCAATCGCTTCGCTCACAGAGACGATGGCCTCGTGGGTAGCCTTGAGCCTCGCCAGATCATGGCGTTCAAGGAAGAGCTGAGCCACGTTTGTTGGCACTCGGAAATCAAGGAGGTTCGAGGCACACCTCACAGCGAAGAGCGCGGCAAGAACCAACGTGATTCGCGACGAAACCAGCCTACGAGGGGGAACTCGCCGTCCGAACGCCAGGAATGCGAGGTAGGCAACCAAAAGAAAAAGAAGGAGATAAGCAGTCGAAACTCCCCGGCCAAACTCCAAGAGCGGCGGGCTGTCGTTGTGGATTCGTAGCTTGTTGAGTACCCACACGATGCCGCAGAAAACAAGATCTGTTAGCAACGGTCGGATTTTGACCCAGGGCAACGTTTGGAAACTGACCCACCCTGGCGGGTCTAAGTGTAGCTCAGCAGGGTTGTGGTTGTAGTCGTTGGTTCTCCTTTCTCTGTCCTTGT